>Ga0182024_10022773_pt1 | contig 11273 bp, 7 predicted proteins | sample P32metaG_FD_120480 | JGI IMG/M metagenome (GOLD analysis project Ga0182024, IMG submission 120480) | Permafrost microbial communities from Stordalen Mire, Sweden - P3-2 metaG (Illumina Assembly) | ecosystem: Environmental > Terrestrial > Soil > Wetlands > Permafrost | place: Sweden: Stordalen... | reverse complement strand
TATCACGTGCAAGTCTGTACGAATATTTCCTGCATGCTGCGCGGCGGCAACGAACTCTACCAGCACGTGCAGAAGCGTCTCGGCATCGGCAATAAAGACGTCTCGGAGAGCGGAACGTTTTCTCTGGAGGAAGTTGAATGCATGGGCGCCTGCACAGGCGCGCCGGCCATGCAGGTGAATTACGACTTCTACGAAAATCTGGACGACGCCGACAAAGTCGACGCCATCTTCGAGCAGCTTCAAGAAGGAAAGCGGCCTCCTCCGGTCCCGGTCATTTCCGGCGCCCTTCACGAGCGCAATCCCGCTGAAGTGCCCGTCATCAGCCAGCGTTTCGGGATACGGAATTCGCACAAGATCGACGTCTACATGAAGCATGACGGCTATCAGGCGCTCGAAAAAGCCCTGAAGCAGATGACGCCGGATCAGATCATCGAAGAAGTTAAGAAATCCGCGCTTCGTGGCCGCGGAGGTGCCGGCTTCCCCACGGGAATGAAGTGGAGCTTCGTTCCAAAGGACACCAGCAAACCCAAATATATCCTCGCCAACGGCGACGAAAGCGAGCCGGGCACATCAAAGGACCGCCCGCTGATGGAAATGGACCCTCATCAGCTTATCGAGGGCATGGTCATTGCGGGCCGCGCGATCGGTTCCAACCAGGGATACATTTATATCCGCGGCGAGTATCGTTACATCCTCGATATCGTTGAAACGGCCCTCGAGGAAGCGTACGCAAAGGGCTTCGTTGGAAAGAATATTCTCGGCACGGGCTTCAATTTCGACATCTCGGGCCACACGGGCGCTGGCGCGTACGAGTGCGGCGAGGAATCGGCCCTGATGGAGTCGCTCGAAGGCAAGCGCGGCTACCCGCGTATCAAGCCGCCCTTCCCGGCCGTGGTCGGGCTCTACGGCTGTCCTACGATCATCAACAACGTGGAAACGCTCGCAACGGTTCCGGCGATTATTCGCGGCGGCGGTGAATGGTATGCGGGACTCGGGACGCCGAAAAATGGCGGCACGCGCCTCTATTCCATCTCCGGCCACATCAACCGGCCCGGAATTTATGAGCTCCCCCTCGGTTTTCCGCTGCGGCGGCTGATCGAAGACGTAGCGGGCGGCATGCTGAACGGCAAGAAACTCAAGGCCGTAATTCCCGGCGGAAGCTCCTGTCCGCTGCTCTCGGCGGACGAAATCGATGTCGCCATGGACTACGATTCTGTGGCCAAAATCGGCTCGATGCTGGGGTCGGGCGGCACGGTCATCATGAACGAAGACACCTGCATGGTGGACGTTGCGCGCCGCATCATGCATTTCTACGCGCACGAATCCTGCGGCTGGTGCATACCCTGCCGCGAAGGCACTGCGTGGCTGCGCAAAATGCTCGACCGCTTCCATGACGGGGGCGGACGAGAAGAAGATATCTCGCTGATCGACGAGCTTTCGAAAAACATGCTCGGGCGCACGTTCTGCCCGCTCGGCGACGCCGCCGCTCTTCCGACAATCAGCATCGTGAAGAAGTGGCGCAATGAATTTGAAGACCATCTCCACGGGAAGTGCGCGTACAAGCCCGCCGAGATGATTGCCGGCGCGCATTAAGCGCCACTAAGTTCAAGGCCAAAGGCCGCAAGTTTGAGGTTCGAAGTCTAAGGTTCAACTAGACGAATATGGCGGAACCGAAACCAATCACGTTCACTCTCGACGGGAAACCGGTCACCACGGCTCCCGGCACGCTCGTAATCGAGGCGGCCAAGCGGCAAGGCATTGAGGTTCCCTCCTTCTGCTACTATCCCGGCCTTTCGCTGCAGGCGGCCTGCCGCATGTGCCTGGTCGAAGTGGAAAAGATGCCGAAGCTGCAGACGGCCTGCACCCTAGTAGCCACGGAAGGTATGGTCGTCAAGACCGATACCGCGCAGGTTCACGGCGCCCGCAAGAATATGCTGGAGTTCCTGCTTTCGAATCATCCGCTCGATTGCCCCGTCTGCGATAAGGGCGGCGAGTGCGAACTGCAGGATATGACCTTCCGCTACGGTCTCGACAAAACCCGTTTCATTGAGGAAAAGCTGCATTATCCGGAGGAAAAATTCTCACCGCTCGTTTATTACGACGCCCCGCGCTGCATTCTCTGTTTCCGATGCGTGCGAATCTGCGATGAAGGAATGGACGTGAAAGCCCTCGGCGTGGGCGCTCGTGGCGTGAATTCCGTAATCCTGCCCAACCAGGAAGGCGAGCTGGCGTGCGAAGAATGCGGCGCTTGCATCGACATCTGCCCTGTTGGCGCTCTCACAAGCGGCACTTACCGTTATCAGACGCGCCCGTGGGAAATGACGTATTACGGCCAGCCTTGTACGCACTGCTCGAATGGCTGCAAGACCACGCTCAGCGTTCGCAACAACGAAATTCTGCGCGCTAATAATCGCGATCATTCCGGCGTCAATGGCGAATTCCTCTGTGCCAAGGGCCGCTTCGGCTTCGACTTCACGAATAACCCCGAACGCATTCGCCAGCCTCTGGTTCGCCGCAACGGCAAGCTCGAGCCCGCAAGCTGGGAAGACGCCCTCGAAGAAGTGGCCCGCCGCCTGAAGCAGGTGCACTCGACGCACGGTCCGTCCGCGATAGGTGTGATTGGCTCCAATCACACCACGAACGAAGAGAATTATCTGCTCAATCGCTTTGCGCGCGTTACTCTCAGCACCAATAACCTGGACCATCATCGCACTGCCGACTATGTGGGCCTCGCCGCCGCTCTCGGCCCGAGAGCCAAGGGCTCGCTTGCGACGATGGCCGATGTTTACAACGCCCAAGCGGTTCTTCTGATCGGCAACGACGTCACGAATCAGAACCCGCTGGTCGCCTGGCAGATCCGAAGCGGCGTGCGTCACCATCAGACGCACCTCTATGTAATCAATGGCCAGCCGAGCAAGATTCATCGCCAGGCCACGAAAGTCGTTGAGCTCACCAAGGGTGCCGACCGAGCGGCCCTCCGCTGGCTCGCCACCGAGCAAGGCCAGTTCGATCCGAAGACCATGGAAGCCCTCGTTTCAATCAAGGCCACTCTCGAGGCCGAATCCGATGTGGTGGTGCTCTTCGGCGCCGATATTCAGGGTTCCGCCCTCCGCGATCTCGTATCTTTCTGCGCTCGCCTTGGAGGCCAAACCCGTTTTATGGCCCTCGGCGACTACGCCAACTCGCGCGGCGCTTCCGATTTCGGAGTTTTGCCCGACCGTCTCCCCGGCTACGCCCATATCTCGGACATCAATGAGCGCGCCCGTTTCGGCAAACTATGGGGTGGCGGAATCTCCGAGGCTCCGGGCCTTTCGGGTCGCCAGATGATGGAAGCCGCCGTCACCGGAAAACTCAAAGCCTTGTATGTCGTCGGCGCAAACCCGATAAAAACATTCGGCGTGGCGCAGCCGGATCGTCTTGCCGGACTCGAACTGCTGATCGTGCATGATATGTTCCTGACGGAAACGGCGCAGCGTGCCGATGTGGTTCTGCCCGCCGCCTCCAGCTACGAAAAAGACGGCACCATGACCAACACCGCGGGCGAAGTGCAGATGACCTACCGGTCCATCGATCCGCAGGGCCCGCGCAGCGATTTTGATTTGATCCGCATTCTTTCGCATCAGCTCGGAATGCTGGGCCTCGGCTCGCCGATAAAGCTGCGAACAGCCGAAGCGGCATTCGATGAAATCCGCCAGCACGTGGCGGGCTATGAACTTTCGCAAGCCACTTTGCTCGGCGGCGGCGCCGAGCTTTCAACCGCAACCTGCAAATCCGTCGAGCCGTCGTATGACGTGCCCGAAGGCGCTGTGTTCTCTTCACAGGATTATTTGTTTACGAGCGGCACTCTGGGACGTTACTGTTCCAAACTCAGTTCAACCAACGAGGCAAAAGACAAGCCGTGGAGTTCGTCACCCAGCACCCAGTCCTGGTGGTATCGCTAATAAAGATTGCCGTCTTGCTGTTTATCGTGATGACGGCTTTGGCATACCTAACCTGGTTCGAGCGGAAGGTCGTAGCGCGCATCCAGTCGCGCTGGGGCCCGTATTACGTCGGCGCGCATGGATTGCTCCAGCCACTGGCTGACGGCGTCAAGTTCCTGTTCAAGGAAGACTACACGCCTCCCGAATCCGATAAGTTCGCCTACGTACTTGCGCCATTCCTGGCGCTTTCGCTGGCACTCACTGCCATCGCCTTGATTCCTTTTGGGCCTCCGAACGTCCGGCTGCTGGGACAGTCCATCTTCATCGTTTCGAACCTCGATATAGGCTTGCTGTTTCTTTTTGCGATCACTTCCATTGGCGTTTATGGCGTCGCTCTCGCCGGATGGTCATCCAACAGCAAGTACCCGTTGATGGGCGGTATTCGCAGTTCGGCGCAGATGATCAGTTACGAAGTTTCTCTGACGATTTCGGTGGTCGGCGTATTGCTCATCGCCGGCACGCTGAATTTCAACGAGCTTATCGAGGGCCAGCGCGGCTATTACCTGCATTTCATCCCGCGGTGGCACGTGATTCCGCAAATTGTTGGATTTCTCTGCTACATTACCGCCGCGATTGCCGAGACGAACCGCATCCCCTTTGACCTGCCCGAAGCGGAGACCGAGCTCGTTGCTGGATTCCACACCGAATATTCCAGCTTCAAGTTCGCCATGTTCTTCATGGCCGAGTATGCGAACATGATCACGGTTTCGTGTCTCGCGACGATCCTCTTCTTCGGCGGCTGGCTCTCGCCCTTTCCGGATAGCTGGACTTGGCAACTCTACCTCCCCGGGGCCGGCTTGGTTCTTCTTAGCGTATACACTGCCTACGACACAGTGGCTAATTTGCGCGGCATCGCGCGAATTCAGTTCGCGGTCGTTACGCTTCTGGCTCTAGGAATCGGGGTGCTTTGCCTGATTCCCGCGGTGATGCCGGTGATTCAGGGCCCGTTCTGGTTCACGACGAAAATTATCCTGTTTTTGTTCTTTTACGTCTGGACGCGCGGCACGCTTCCCCGCTTTCGCTACGACCAATTGATGTCGTTCGGCTGGAAGTTTCTTTTGCCGCTGTCGATTGCAAACTTGGTGGTCACGAGTTTCGTCCTAATCCTCCCGTTACTGAGGCACGGATGAGCATTCCTTTCCTGCTTTTCTTTGCCTGCGCGTTTATTTCCGTGTTGGGCGCTGTGTTGCTGATTTTCGCGCGGGAACCCATTCACAGCGCGCTTTCGCTGGTTCTGGTGATGATGTCTCTCGCCGTGCTCTATCTGTTGTTAGGCGCGGAGTTCATTGCCGCGGTCCAGATCATCGTCTATGCGGGGGCGATCATGGTGCTGTTTGTCTTCGTCATCATGCTCCTCAATGCCGGCTTTGAAGAACGCACCGACTGGAGCAAAATCGCCAAAGTTGTCGGCCTGCCATTTAGTTTTTTCCTGCTGCTGGCAATCGCGCACATGCTCTCGCGGTCGGATATCGGCACGGTGGTCGCGAATGGCGCCGGAGCGCCGTCGAACGATGCGGTGTCCACGCGCGCCCTTTCCGCCGCGCTTTTTCAACAATATTTGTTTCCGTTTGAAGCGACTTCGATTCTGATTCTGATCGCGATCCTGGGTGCGTGGATTCTGGGGAGAAAAGAGTGAGCGTTGTCCCTATTTCCTACTATCTTGTACTCAGCGCCGTTTTGTTCGGGCTGGGCGCGGTGGCCGTCGTTTTCAAGCGCAACATCATCACGATTTTCATGGCCATCGAGCTGATGCTCAATGCCGTGAATTTGGCCTTCGTTGCATTCGCGCGCGCGCATGGCCAGCTCGATGGACTCGTCTACGTTTTCTTCGTGATCGTCGTAGCGGCCGCGGAAGCGACGGTCGGGCTCGCGATCGTAATTACAATCATGCATAACCGGCAAACACTCAACGTCGAACGCGTCAATCTGCTCAAGTTCTGATGCCACTACTCAACCACATCTGGATCATTCTCGCGCTGCCCCTGGCAGGGGCCGCGATCAATGGGCTTTTGGGCAAGACGTGGCCGAAGTCCATCGTCAACACAGTGGCCGTGGGCTCCGTGTCTCTCGCGTTTCTCTCCGTCGCAGAGCTTGTGCGTGAATTCTTCACCCTGACGCCGGACCAGATTCCGTTCGTCGGCAATTATTTCACCTGGATGACGGCCGGACCCTTCACCATCGATTTCGCGTTACAGGTTGACCAACTTACGGTCGTGATGCTTCTTGTCGTCTCCTTCGTCGGCATGCTCATTCACATTTATTCCACCGGCTACATGGCTTACGAGGACGGCTACTACCGTTTCTTCTCTTACCTGAACCTGTTCATGTTCTTCATGCTGACTCTCGTCCTCGGCGCGAACCTCATCGTGATGTTCGTCGGATGGGAGGGGGTCGGCCTGTGCAGCTATTTGCTGATTGGCTTCTATTTCCTGAAGAAATCAGCGGCGGACGCGGGTAAAAAAGCCTTCATCGTCACGCGGCTCGGCGACTTGGGATTCACGGTCGGCATCCTTCTCGCTTTCTGGACCTTTTCGTCCTTGAATTTCCACGACATGTTTGCCAAGGTCTCTGCGATGCCGTCCGAAACCATGCAGCATTCGGGCGTCCTCACCGCGATTTGTGTCCTGCTGTTCATCGGCGCGATTGGTAAGTCGGCGCAGTTGCCGCTCTACGTATGGTTGCCGGACGCGATGGAAGGTCCTACGCCGGTCAGCGCGCTGATTCATGCGGCCACCATGGTCACCGCGGGCGTTTACATGGTCGCCCGGATGAATCCGCTGTTTTCGCGCTCACCACTCGCAATGCTGATCGTCGCCATCGTCGGCGCGGTCACCGCGTTCTACTCCGCGACGATCGGCCTTGTGCAAACCGACATCAAAAAAGTCCTCGCCTACTCCACCGTTTCACAGCTCGGCTACATGTTTCTCGGCTGCGGTGTGGGCGTTTATGCGGCGGGAATTTTCCACTTGATGACGCACGCCTTCTTCAAGGGCTTGCTTTTCCTCGCGGCCGGCAGCGTGATCCACGCTGTGGGTGGCGAGCAGGACATGCGCAAGATGGGCGGCCTCCGAAAACAAATTCCCGTCACCTACTGGACGATGCTCATCGGCACTCTCGCTATCGCCGGTGTTCCCGGCTTTTCAGGTTTCTTCAGCAAGGACGAAATTCTAGACGCCGCGGGATCCGGCCCCCACGCGAATCTCACGCTGTGGATCCTGGGCTTGGCCGGCGCCGGACTCACATCGTTTTACATGTTCCGGTTGTTTTTCCTGACGTTTTTCGGTGAATCGCGCTACGACCACCATAAAGTCCACCCGCACGAATCGCCGAAGAATATGACGGTTCCTTTGATGATCCTTGCCCTCCTCTCTTTGGGCGGCGGCTGGGTTGCGGCTCCGCATCTGGTTGGCGGCACGGACCATTTCGAGGCGTTCCTGCATCCCGTCTTCGCCGCTTATGCTCCCCAGACGGCTGGAATCGAGCAAGGCGTTTCTCTGGCGGGCTCCGCGGGCGAATCCGGTGGAATAGCGCCGAGTCCCGCTCTCGAGCTGTTCCATGCGATTACGGGACCACCTGTGATTGTCGCTCTGGCCGGGTTTCTGATGGCTTGGTGGTTCTACATTCGGAAGTCCGAAGTGCCGGAAAAGCTTGCAACGAGCCTCCACGGGCCCTACGAGCTTTTGCTCAACAAGTACTGGGTCGACGAGCTTTATGCCGCGGTTTTTGTTCGCCCGCTGCTGTGGATTTCCACGAATGTCCTCTGGCATGTCGTCGATGAAGGGATAATCGACGGCATCGTGAACGGTGTCGCGCGCGTGGCGCGCGAATCCGGCGGCCAGGTGCGCGAGCTGCAATCGGGCAACACGCGAAGTTATGCCACGTGGGTGGTTGTGGGAGCCGTGGGCTTCACGGTTCTCCTGCTCGCACTTCTAGGGATGGCGGTGCACTAGAATGCCACTCTTGCTCACGGTCATAACGTTCCTGCCGCTTCTGAGCGTGGCGGCATTGCTGCTTCTGAAAGCGGACGATCACGTCTGGATTCGCCGCATCGCTCTGGCCGCTTCCATTGCGGAATTTCTGATTTCGCTGTTTCTCCTTCGCGGCTTTGACGCTTCCGACTCCCGCTATCAGTTTGAAGAACTCCACCAGTGGATTGGCCAGGCGATTCATTACCACATGGGAGTGGACGGCATCAGCCTGTTCCTCGTCCTGCTCACTACTTTTCTGACGCCTCTCGCGATCCTCTGCTCCTGGGAATCCATCCATGAGCACCCCAAGGGCTTTTTCACCGCGCTGCTGATCCTGGAAACGGGCATGATCGGCGTGTTCGTCTCGATCGATCTTTTTCTCTTCTTCGTCTTCTGGGAAGTGATGCTCATTCCGATGTACTTCATCATTGGCATGTGGGGTCACGAGCGCCGGATCTATGCGGCGGTGAAATTTATTCTATACACGATGCTCGGCTCGATTCTGATGCTGGTCGCGATTCTGTGGCTCTACAATTTGACCGGCACATTCGACCTTCAGGATATTCAAGCGAAGCTGCAGGCTGGAATTGTTTCGCTGCCGCCTTCTACCGAACTCCTGCTGTTCCTTGCTTTCTTTTTTGCCTTTGCGATCAAGGTGCCGCTGTTCCCGTTCCACACCTGGCTGCCGGATGCGCATACCGAAGCTCCTACCGCCGGCTCTGTAATCCTGGCGGGCGTAATGCTCAAACTCGGGACGTACGGCATGCTTCGTTTCTGCCTGCCTCTTTTCCCCGACGCGGCGCACCGAATGGCTCCGGCCATCGGCGTCCTTGCCATCATCGGAATCGTATACGGCGCTCTGGTCGCCACTGTGCAGCACGATTTGAAGCGGCTGGTGGCCTACACTTCGGTGAGCCATCTCGGATTCGTCGTTCTGGGGCTGTTCGCTTTTAACACTGTTTCCATTCAGGGCGCGATTTACCAGATGCTGAATCACGGCATTTCCACCGGCGCGCTCTTCCTCGGCGTCGGAATGCTGTACGACCGACGCCATACGCACGAAATCAAGGAATTCGGCGGCCTCGCGACTCCCATGCCCGTGCTGATGTCGTTCTTCCTGTTCATCAGCCTTTCGTCGCTCGCGCTGCCTCCGCTGAACGGTTTTATCGGGGAGTTCCTCATTCTGATCGGCACGTTCCAGAGCCACCACGCCTGGGCGGCCTGGGCGACGAGCGGCGCCGTGCTTTCCGCCATTTATCTCTTGTGGGCTTACCAGCGCGTCGCGCTCGGCGAAATCACCGTCGAGAAAAATCGCACCCTGCAAGACGCTTCCACTCGCGAAAGAATCATTCTCGCGACGATGGCCGTCATGATTCTTTTTATGGGTATTGCTTCGCCGCTCTTCACGCGTCGAATGGCAGCTTCAACGGATAACGTCTTGCGCCAGATGGATCGGCCCCAAAACGCTTTGCGTCATCCGGATTCGCGGCCGGGCCGGCATTTCGTTGCTCTTCCGGCGCCGCAGCCGTATCCCGCGCCCGTCACCGTTGCCGAAAGGCGGGCGCGGCCATGATTTCCGCCGAGCAGATCACCAACCTTCATCGGCTCGCTCCCGAAATTGTTCTTTGCATTTTCGGGATCATCGTTATGTTTATCGATCCCTTCGTGAAGCCGTCCGGCAAGCGGGCTCTCGGCTGGTTGTCGTTCTTTGGCGCGCTGATCGCTCTCGCATCGGTTCGCATCGTGGCGAGCAACCCCGGCGCGGCCTACAGCGACTTGATCAGCGCCGATGGTTTCAGCATTTTCGTTCACGTGGTAGTGATCGTCGCAACCGCTCTCGCGATTCTAGGTTCGCTCGATTATCTCGATCAGGAAGACATTCAACGCGGCGAGTACTACGCGCTGGTCCTTTTCGCCGCCGCGGGCATGGGGATCCTTGCGGGCGCCAACGAACTCGTCACCGCATTCATCGGCCTGGAAATGAGTTCGATTTCCACCTACGTGCTCGTCGGCTTCCGGCGGCGCTCCCTCAAATCCAACGAGGCGTCGCTCAAATATTTCCTACTGGGCTCATTTGCTACCGCATTCTTTCTCTACGGCGTTGCCATGGTCTACGGCGCGACAGGCTCGACCAGGATTGACGCGATCCAATCGTTCCTCCAGTCATGGCAAGCCACGCACTCCGGTCCGTCCGCTCTCGCGATCGTGGGTTTAGCTCTGATTTTCGTCGGACTCGGATTCAAGGTTGTCGCCGCGCCCTTCCAGGTTTACGGCCCGGACGTTTATGAAGGCGCTCCCACGCCCGTGACGGCGCTGCTCTCCTCAGCTCCCAAAGCCGCGACATTCGCGGTGATGCTTCGCATCTTCAGCGTGGCCTTCGGGTCGGCTTCTCATTATTGGTTCTGGGCGATTTGGGTCTGCGCCGTGCTCACGATGCTCGTTGGAAATCTCGCCGCGCTCGTGCAGACGAACGTCAAGCGGATGCTCGCTTATTCTTCCATCGCTCACGCCGGCTACATCCTGGTGGCTTTTGCCGCCGGCACCGCGGTCGGCACGGCCGCGCTGCTCTTTTATCTCGCGGCCTACGTGCTGATGAAAGTGGGAGCGTTCCTGGTGGTCACTCACCTGGGCCAGCAGGGCGAAAAACGAGTCGAAATTCGCGACTATGCCGGGCTGGGAATGAAACAGCCGATGCTGGCCGCGTGCTTCTCGCTCTTTTTGTTGTCGCTGCTTGGCCTTCCGGCCACGGGCGGCTTCCTTGGCAAGTTCTTCGCATTCCAGTCTGCACTCGATCTTCGCCAACCCGCGTTCGTATGGCTCGTCGTGATTGCGGCCGTGAACAGCGTGATCGGCGCTTACTACTATTTGCGCGTGATCATCGTGATGTACTTCTCTGAGCCCTCCGGCGACTATGTGCCTACCGCAGTCGCCCCAGCGCTTACTTTTGCGCTCGTGCTGGCTGCTGCCGGTACGCTCTACCTGGGCTTGTTTCCTTCCCGCGTGCTCTTGATGGCGAAGTCCGCCGCCGACTCTTTGGCGCTGCACTAGCCGTTATTCTCGTCCTGCAAAAAGTGCAAATCTGTACCGATTAGAATTGAGATATCTCGTCCGCCGTTAAGAATTGGTGTGTGGATTTAAGAGCGGGCGGCTAGCGGTGAGATAGGATTTAAGACGGTGAGTAGCAGGCAGAAAAACGAGCGCAAAAAAATAAGGGACACGCTTCAAGAAGCGGAGCAGTTGCCGAAGGTTGAAGCCGGCGGCAGCCAGCAGCGTGTTGCAGCGGTCTCCGGTGCGACCCTTCAACCAGTTGCGCCCAAGCAATCCG
>Ga0182024_10022772_pt1 | contig 11273 bp, 8 predicted proteins | sample P32metaG_FD_120480 | JGI IMG/M metagenome (GOLD analysis project Ga0182024, IMG submission 120480) | Permafrost microbial communities from Stordalen Mire, Sweden - P3-2 metaG (Illumina Assembly) | ecosystem: Environmental > Terrestrial > Soil > Wetlands > Permafrost | place: Sweden: Stordalen... | reverse complement strand
GGGGCTTTCATGATTTTCACGCCTCGATCCCTTTCTGGTTGAAGATAGCAACTTGTTCTGTTCACGATCGGCCTCCCTGGATTGTCGTTAACACTTCACGTCTGCTCCGCAAGAGTTGACGAACCCGTTTGCGTTCTTCTTCGCGTTGCCGTAAATTCCGCTTGATCTCGGCCATTACACCTTGTCGCACTTACGGAATGCATAAGCGCGCGATAAGGTTTTCATAAGGAATGGGCGAACGCGTTCCCAGGCAGAACGGTTACAGTGGTTGCCGTAAGGCCGCACATGGCGAATCGCCGCACGCTGCGTTGTCCACCTTTCTTGCTCCTGTGGTTGCTTGGTAGCACTGGCTTCACGCGCTCGTATTCCTTGCACGCGTGCATTTTGGAAATGTGCACAATAAAGTGAGGCACAAGGTAAAGTCAGCCGCGCCTCGGGTCAAACTCAATGAAGTGATTGGGTGAATTGACGTACAGCCCTGATTCGCTTACGCGAAACAAATGACTTCCTAATGCGCTGGCGCTTACGTAATCCTTAGGAATGGTTAACAGGTTTCTTATCTCCTCCGTGTGACACTCTCGTCGTCGCTCCAAGCGCATCCGGGTTCGGTACAAGGAGATGTCAGACTTGATCGAGACATCGCACACACAGCCTCTGGTGAAGTCCGTGCCGACGAGTCCCGCAAAGGTTCTGTTGGTGGATGATGAGCCGCAGGTCCGCCGTGCGTTGCGCACGACTCTGGCAAGCGCAGGTTACGTCGTAGTTGAAGCCCGCACCGGCGAGGAAGCGCTGGAGGAAGTTCAAGCCGGCGGCGCGGTCGATATGGTTTTGCTGGACCTGAAGATGCCGGGCTTTGGCGGGCTGGAAGCCTGCCGGAGAATTCGCGCGATCTTCGATGTCCCGATTCTGATAATCAGCGTTCTTCGCACACAAGAGGATAAAGTGCAGGCGTTCGACGCCGGCGCGGACGACTATCTTGTGAAGCCATTCGGCATCCAGGAACTTCTATCCCGCATTCACGCGCTGCGAAGAAGAACGTCGGGTTCCGAATCGATTGCCGTATTTGAATCTGGCGGTCTGAAAGTTGATTTCGAGCGCCGCAGAGTAGTCGTTGACTCGGATCAGGTGCATCTCACGCCGAGTGAATTCGAACTCTTGCGATACCTCATGCTGCACGAGGGAAAGCCGGTGTCACACCAAACATTGCTCCAATCTTTGTGGGGGCCGAAGTATACGAACGAAGTTCAACGCCTCAGGGTCACAATCAATCAGTTGCGTAGAAAGATCGAGAAGGATCCGGACCGTACCCGCTATATTCACACCGAACATCAGTTCGGTTATCGGTTTGAGCCGGTGCAAAAAAAGTCGGCGAAGCGACATGTGAAAGCTTGAATCGCTGCTTCAAGCGGTGCGGCGGGACCATGAGTTCGCGATGACGAGTGAGAGCCGATGCAGCTTGCCAAACTCCTTGAGCCTACCTCGACAGTGCGGATGCCCGGTACGGTCATGAGCGCCGAACCAGTTCTGATCGTGGATGACAGTCCGCAAATCCGCCGCGCTTTGCGGGCAATCCTGATCCCACAGGGCTTCGTAGTCATCGATGTGCGTTCCGGCGAGGAAGCGCTTGATTTAATCCGGAAGGAACGCGTGGAGCTCATTCTTCTGGATGTGAACCTGCCCGGAATGTCCGGGTTCGAGACGTGCCGCGAGATCCGGCGCACCAGCGATATCCCCGTCATTATGCTAACCGTACGGAGCAGCGAACGCGACAAGGTGCAAGCGTTCGATGCTGGGGCGGATGATTATATCGTGAAGCCCTTTGGCGCCGAGGAACTGACGGCCCGCGTGCGCGCGAACCTACGCCGCGCCGGATCGGAGTCTCTGCCGCTTTTTGTGTCACCCAACTTGCGGGTTGATTTCGAGAGGCGCACCGTTGCCGCGAAGGGTGGTACGGTTCACCTGACCCCGAAGGAGTTTGAGCTTCTGCGCCAACTCATTACAAACGAGGGAAAAACTCTGACGCATCGCTGGTTGCTCCAAACGGTATGGGGCCCGGACTACGGAGAAGAGATGGAATCCCTTCGCGTCCTCGTCAACCAACTGCGCAAGAAAATCGAGCCCGATGCACACAAGCCGCGCTACATCCTGACCGACCCATGGGTGGGATATCGCTTCGAGAACCCCAACAAAGCCGAGCCGGGCATCCGCTCCAAGAAGTAAAGGCACCTTCCTCCCCTGCAGGTGACCACACTCAGTGTCGTACGCGAGCAATGCATTCGTGAGTTTTTCGCCAACGTCTCCTTACGAGCTATCTTTCCCTCTCACTCTTTGTTGGCAATTCGTGTCCACAAGTCCGCTGGGATCTCGCTGCCAGATTCCGAACCACGCAACGAACTGTCTAGCGGGGCAGGATCACAACTTTGTCTTTCGGTATCGCGTCGAGCGTGGCCTTGTCAACATTGAGGTGTGCCGCGACAAGTTCAGGCGGGGTATGCGTGAGCCATTCCGAGAGCGCAAGATCCTGGTAATAGCTGCTCCGGAACATCTCAAGAAACTTCAGATCACTGCTGCCGGTGTTCTCCACATAATGCGGCAGGGTCTTTTGAACGTATCCGACGTCTCCGGCCTGAAAATCCATCGTGCGGGCGCGGCCGCCAGTCGCAAATACCGTCATGCGGCCCTGCCCGCTGATGAAGTATTGCCACTCGTCGGCATTGGGATGCCAGTGCAGTTCGCGAATACCTCCCGGGTGAACCGTGACGATGGCCGCCGCGATTGTAATGGAGACCTTGAAGTTGCTCGAATCCACGATCCGCACCTCTCCCCCTTTCATTCCCTTGGTGACCGGCTGCTCCGAGGTACGAAACGCAAAATCGTGCGGCGACGGACCGAGCGCGCCCGCTGCGACTCGTTGATCCTCCGCGAGCGGACCGGGAACGTCCGTCTGAAAGATGAAGAGTTCTTCCTTAGGCATTTTTTCCAAGGCTCGCTCGCTGACCCCGAAATTCTTTGCGAGTACGTCGCGGGGCGTGTGCGCCATCCAGTCCGTGAGAAGCACGGTCGCATATTCGGAAAAGTTGCCGTCGTCAAAGACAAGCAGGAATTCAGCGCCGTCCGGATTCAAGCCTTGGATTGAATGCGGAATTCCCGTCGGAAAATACCAAAGATCGCCTTCTTTCACGTCCGCGACGAAGCTCTGGCCCTCGGAGTCGATCGCGGTGATCCGCGCGTTTCCGTACAACATGATGGCCCACTCGCCGGCCGTGTGCCAGTGCAGTTCGCGGACGCCGCCTGCGGTCAGCCTCATATCCACGCCCGCCATGGTCGTCGCGACCGCGAGTTCGCGAACAGTTACCTCGCGGGACCAGCCACCGGAGTGAAGCCGCTTGTGAGCCAGCGAGAACGGATACTTGAACGTCTGCACACTGCCTGCGTCTGAGCTCGGTGGAAGAATCGAGTCTGGATTCTGAGCGTCGAGCGCTGGATTCGTGGGACCCGGCTGGCTGGTCCTTCGGTCAGCCGCAGACTGGGTTCCGGGCTGCCCTTGCGCCGCAGCCTCGGGGCTTGAGAGCATTGCGGCAGCACCGAACACCGCGCCTCCAATCCCTAAAAAACCTCGCCTCGAAAACCCAATCCTTCTCTTGTCTTCATTCATGTTTTCCGCCCTCAACCAAAAGTGATCATTGATCGCGCCTGCGTGGGTGCCGGGAGCATACGCCGGAAAGCGCCCGGTGGTCAAAAGGATCGAAACAAAGGGAGGCAACCACTCCTGGAACCGCTTGAATCGTTTCTCGCCGGTATGGAGATCCACAATCGAGCCAAGCCTCTGCCGTCTGAATATGATCGAGACATAACTCGAATCGGCTAGGTCAAATCTCGACCCCGAGACGCTGCTATCGGCCCCGAAGTACCAATCCTTACTATTGCTGCGGTTGTCTTGAGCAGGAAATGAATTCCCTGTTCTCTAAACCCGGTCAAGAGCTCTTCGAGCCCAATCGTCCTCCTGTTCAAAACCCAAAGGCACGACGATTGCCAGGTACTAGAGCCAGCCGCCAGTAACACATTATTCATGTTCCTCTCACGGGAGATTCAAGCGGTGTGGTTAAGGTTCGGTCGCCTTGTGGTTTGCGTTGGCTGTGTGGCCGCCCTGCACCCGTTGTGAATGCTGCGAAGCTCGGCAGTCTCTATCGGTTCCCAGCGGACGGGAATCCGGCTTGGATTTATCTCAGAAGAATGGGCTTGCAGTCTCTGGGCGGCTCTTGGTATGAAATGCCAAGATATCGGCCAGGTATTTCTCAAATCTCTCGAATGTTGGTCTATACGGATTCGATCTAAATCCTAAGGAGGAATGAATGCGAGTACTTGCAACGTGTATCTTGACCTTAGGCCTAGCCGTCTCGCCAGCGCTGGCGGGACCGGCTGTGCCAGGGACCAACGACAGTGCGGCGACCGATTCAAGTGCGACGGCCGCTGCTCAACCCGCTGCTGCGCCCGCGGCAGTCGCGAAAACTGACCCAGCCGCAAAACCTGACCCCTCGAGCAGCGAGGTAGCGGCCGAGCTACAGCAGCTTCGCGACCTGCTCGAAGCGCAGGCGAAGCAGCTTCAGCAACAGCAGCAGAAGATGCAGTTGCTCGAAGAGCAGCTCAACGCATCAAGTGCAGCCCGCGAGAATATCGTGGCCGCACCGGCCACTGAAGCTCCTGCACCGGTGGGACCCGTTGCCGGTGTGGCAGCAAGCGCCAATGTGGCGAGCGCAGATTCGAGCCAGGATAAAATGGGTCCTCCGACCTCGATCGAATTCAAGGGGATCACTTTGACTCCAGGCGGCTTCATGGCGGCAGAAACCGTGTGGCGCCAGAAGGGCCTTGCGTCCGATGTCAATACGCCTTTCAACAATGCTCCCTTCGATGGATCTTCGAACGCACACATGTCGGAATTCCAAGCCAGCGGCCGTCAATCGCGTATCTCCATGCTGGTCGAAGGGAAGTTGGACACTGTGAAGATCGGCGGCTATTATGAAATGGACTTCCTGTCCGCCGGCGTTACATCGAACCCAAACCAGAGCAACAGCTACACGATGCGCCAGAGACAGTTTTGGGCCCAGGCCGCATTCACCAACGGAATCACCGTCACGGGAGGCCAGCAGTGGAGCTTGCTAACGGAAACCACCAAGGGCATGGATAACCGCTCCGAAGCGTTGCCTCAGACAATCGACGCAAATTACCATGTCGGCTTCAGCTGGGCGCGGCAGGAAGGTATCCGGTTTACCAAGAACTTCGACAATAAGGCATGGCTGGGGTTCTCGATTGAAGAACCGCAAGCAACGATTACGGTCCACGGCAACCCAACTGCGGTTTCAGGTGGAACGGTCATCACCGAGCCTGCCACCGCCTGTGCCACGCCACCCTGCACGGTCACCGTCAACACCGTTACAAGCAACAACTTCCTTCTCGGTGCTTTCGGCGCGACCGGCGGTCTCTTCAACCCAATCGGCAATTATCCCTACAATCCCTCCCCGGACTTCATCGTCAAGGCAGTCTTTGAGCCGGGCTTTGGCCACTACGAAATCTTCGGTGTCCTGAGTGATTTCCGTGATCGCGTATTCCCGTGCGTTCCCCTGAGCGGTACAACAGCTCCTGCGGGATGCGCGTCGATCACGTCGGCGGCGGGGGCTTTCAACGACAATAGACAAGGCGGTGGAATTGGCGCCAACGCACGCTGGGCTCTCTTTGCCAAGCACGTTGACCTCGGCTTCCACTTCTTCGGCGGCGATGGCATCGGCCGCTACGGTTCCGGCGGACTATCGGATGCAACCGTTCGTCCGGACGGCGAGCTTGCTCCGATCCACAATTTCCAGTCTCTCGGAACGCTGCAATTTCACCCGACGCCGAAACTGGACATCAATCTGAACGCGGGCGGTGAATTTGAGGAACGCACCGCCTTCATCAAGAGTGGTACGGCGGGTCCGAACGAGGGTTACGGATACGCTCTGCTGAACAACTCCGGATGCTGGACCGAGACTCTACCGATCGCCGCTCCTGGCACCGGCAATAACCTCGGTACACCCACGGGCGTCGCAGGCTCGACGGGCTTCATTCCGGGAGCACTGGGCAATTGCACTGGCGACACCCGGAACTTGCTTGAGGCCACGATCGGATTCTGGTATCGCTTCTATAAGGGCCCGAAGGGCACGGTGCAGTATGGCATGCAGTATTCCAACTTCATCCGCAACACCTGGAAGGGTGTCGCGGCAACCAGCGGCGAGGGAACAAGCGGCCAACCTCACTCGGACGAGAACATGGTCTTCACTTCGTTCCGTTATTACCTGCCGTAGAAAGTTGATCGGCTCAGGGGGAGACCCTATCCGGCTCCCCCTGGTCGACTTCCTCCCGAAAACCCGTCGCGGATATCGCTCGGTGTCTTCCTCGATCCAGAACGGGAAACGAGCTGCGATTATGGAAATGTGGTTTGGGGGGGAATCACGTGACGGGGATCTCATATTCGCCGCCCACTGTGAAGCCGAGATGATCCGACAGCTGAAATCTGCCGAGCACGAAGCCCGGAGTTAGATAAACGACCGTGTTGCCGATGTGTTCACCCTGGTAATAGCGGGTGAGATTGACTTCCGTTTCCGGCCAAGACTTCTTGAAGAGTTTGTATTGAAACGCGTCGTTCCACTAGCGTTTCTGAAATACCGCGATGTCCTTCGGAGTGACAAAAACGAGTTCGTTCTTCGCCAATCGCAGGGCCTGAAATCGTTCCTGGGACATCTCGACGTGAACGGGCGCGCCCCATTCGGTCACCGCGTCTACCTTGACGACAGGCCCAGCGGAGTTGATGTGCGTGGTAGTGGCCCGGAAGTGGCTCGCGCCATTGGGCTGTCGCGTGATCTCCAGAAGATGCGGTCGGACAAATGCGAGATTCCCTGTGTCCGTTTCCTGAATGTAGGCTTTGCCGTCGTCCACGCGTCCGTGAAACAGATTGACGTTGCCGAGAAAATTGTAAACGAAGGGCGTGGCGGGATGATTGTAAACATCCTCGGGGCTCCCGACCTGCTCGATGCGGCCCCGGTTCATCACAGCGACCAAATCGGCAACTTCGAGCGCCTCCTCCTGATCGTGGGTGACAAACACGCTGGTGATGTGAACTTCGTCGTGCAGCTGCCGGAGCCATCGGCGCAATTCCTGCCGCACCTTAGCGTCCAGTGATCCAAACGGCTCATCAAGCAGCAGCACGCCGGGTTCGACGGCCAATGCCCGGGCCAAAGCGACACGCTGTCGCTGGCCACCGGAGAGCTGAGAAGGATAGCGCCGGGCCTGATTCTGAAGTTGTATCAACGCAAGCAGTTCCTGCACTTTTTCGCGGATCTGCTTTTCCGAGGGCCGTAAACGCCGCGGCCTGACGCGCAAACCGAACGCGATGTTTTCAAACACGGTCATGTGCCGAAACAACGCGTAATGCTGAAACACGAAACCCACGTGCCGCTCGCCCGCTGTCTGATCCGTGATGTCCTTGCCGTCGAACTGCACTGTTCCGCAATCGGCAAATTCCAGTCCGGCAATGATCCGCAGGAGCGTGGTTTTGCCCGAACCGGACGGTCCAAGTAGCGCAACCAGCTGGCCGTCCGGGATTTCCAGGTCGACATCCTTCAGTGCCTCGAATTGCCCGAAATCCTTACGAATGCCACGAATACTGATGCTCATGGGGTCTGCTCCGCCTCGCTTGCCGACTGTGCTGCGAATTGCTGGGCTGCTTTCCATTCGACCAGGCTCTTGACCAGCAGGGTCATCAATGCAAGCAGCGCCAGCAGTGACGCAACCGCGAATGCAGAGACGAATTGGTAGTCGTTATAGAGAATTTCGATATGCAGTGGCACGGTGTTGGTAAGGCCGCGGATGTGGCCTGAGACCACGGACACGGCGCCGAATTCACCCATCGCGCGAGCATTACAAAGAATAACGCCATAGATCAGCGCCCATTTTACGTTCGGCAGCGTCACCCTGATAAACGTCTGCCAGCCGCTCGCGCCAAGAGTCAGAGCTGCTTCCTCCTCGTCGTTTCCCTGCGACTGGATCATCGGGAGCAATTCGCGCACAACGAACGGAAATGTGACGAAAATCGTCGCCAGCACGATGCCGGGGACGGCGAATACGACGCGAACGTCGTGGGCGATCAGCCAGGGCCCGATCAGACCTTGCAAACCGAAAAGGAGCACGAAGGTCAGGCCGGCGACAACCGGAGACACAGAAAATGGCAGATCGATCAGCGTGATCAACAGGCTCTTGCCCACGAAATCAAATTTCCCGATCAGCCATGCTGCGGCGATTCCGAATGCGACATTCAACGGGACCGCGATCGCCGCAGCAAGAAGGGTCAAGCGAATGGCTGCGAGCGTGTCCGGATCTTGAAAAGCCCGGAGATAGAAGTCGATTCCCTGCTGAAAGGCTGTGGCAAAAACGACCACCAGCGGCAAAAAGAGAAAAATGCCGAGAAAGGCAATCGCGATGCCGACGAGCAGCCAGCGCACGACCGCGGGTTCGGAAATTGCCAGACCCGCGGCGCTGCTTCGGGGCGCTAGCGCCCGTTGTATCTGCAATTGAGCCGATGCTGACATAGTATTTTCCGGACGATGAAATTCAATCGCCCTACAGGTTATCCTTCTGAACGTAAACCGGCTTGAGACTTACACCCAAAGGCGTGTCAATGGGCGATTCGCTCGTGCGGCGGCCGCTGCTCCACCTCTGCAGGATATTGATGGGCAGCAGCAACGCAAACGAGACGACGAGCATGGCCACGGCAATCGCTGTGGCGCCAGCGTAGTCATACTCTTGCAATTTAGTGATGATCAGCAGCGGCGTGATTTCCGTTCGCATCGGCATGTTCCCAGCGATGAAGATCACCGAGCCGTATTCGCCAACGGCGCGAGCAAAGGCCATGGCGAAACCGGTGAGGGCTGCGGGGAAAATTGTCGGCAACAGAACCCCCGTGAAAGTCTGCCAGCGCCGCGCGCCAAGACTCGCCGCCGCTTCTTCGAGCTCCTTGTCCAAATCCTCCAATACGGGCTGAACGGTCCGCACGACGAAGGGCAATCCGATATAGGTAAGTGCGATCGCCACGCCCAGCGGGGTGTAGGCTGCGTGGATCCCCAACACCAAGAGTGGCCGGCCTAGCCACCCATTCGATGCGTAAATTGTAGTGAGTGCGATGCCCGCGACGGCCGTCGGCAAGGCAAACGGCAAATCTATAACAGAATCGAAGAGGCGCTTGCCCGGGAAGTCGTAGCGCACGAGCACCCAGGCAACGAGAACACCGAAGATGAGATTGATGAGCGCGCCGATCAACGATGCGCCGAAACTGAGGCGATAGGAGGCGAGAGCCCGAGGTGAAAGCACCACATGCCAGAACTGATGCGAGGTCAATGTGGACGCCTTCAGGAATGTGACGGACAGCGGAATCAGAACAATCAGACATAGGTAGAAAACAGTCAGGCCAAGCGACAGCCCGAAGCCCGGCACAATGCTCCGTTGCTTGAAAACCCATTTCATCGCTTGACCTCGCTGTCTACCACTATTGAAATCCGTGCCTGCGCCTTCCCCTATTGATTCGGTTGGTAAATCTGATCGAATACCCCGCCGTCGGCAAAGTGCACGCTCTGCGTTTTGTGCCAGTCGCCGACAATGTCCGCCAAGGTAAATAGCTTTATCTTGGGGAACGTCGAAGCGTATTTCTTGGCCACTGAATCCAGCCTCGGCCTGTAGAAATTCCTGGCGGCGATCTCCTGTCCCTCAGGCGTGTAGAGATACTGGAGGTAAGCCTCAGCAATGGTTCGGGTACCTTTCTTGTCCACGACTTGGTCCACCACTGAAACCGGCGGCTCGGCAAGTATACTGACCGAGGGAACGACGACCTGAAACTTGTCCGGGCCCAACTCCTTGATCGAGAGCAGCGCTTCATTTTCCCAGGCCAGCAAGACGTCACCGATGCCTCGCTCAACGAACGTGGTTGTGGAACCGCGCGCGCCTGAATCGAGAACCGGGACATTCTTGTCGACTTTCGTGACGAAATCCTTCGCAGCGGCGTCGCTCTTGCCCGACTTGAGGTAGGCATAGCCCCACGCCGCCAGGTAGGCCCAGCGCGCGCCTCCCGAAGTCTTGGGATTCGGCGTAATCACCGAGACTCCCGGTTTCACGATGTCGTCCCAATCCTTGATGTTCTTCGGGTTACCCTTCCTTACCAGAAAAACGATCGTGGAAGTGTAGGGAGTGCTGTTGTTGGGAAGCCGCGATTGCCAGTTGGCAGGCAGGAGTTTGGCCTTTTCCGAGATGGCATCGATGTCGTATGCCAGCGCCAGCGTCACCACGTCAGCCTGCAGCCCGTCAATTACGGAGCGAGCTTGCGCCCCGGAACCACCGTGCGATTGCTGAATGGTGACTTCCTGTCCGGTTTTGGCCTTCCAATACTTCGCGAAGGCCGCGTTGTAGTCCTGATAGAGTTCACGCGTCGGATCATAGGATACATTGAGAAGTACGGTCGAGCCCTGGGCTCGCACCGTCGGAATCAAGCTTAGGATCAAGCCTGTCGCGGTAAGAGAAATCCACACGATCCTGTGCAATAACTTCATACCTTGGTTCTCCTTAAATCTCCCCCGTTTGGAGGGTCATATATCGAACCAGCCGGATCGCCGAATTCACTCGAGCGATCCGGCCCCTTGCCTTCGGTTCCTTTTCCGCGGAACTCAGGCTACGGAAGGATGTAACGCAAGTTGACGTATGTAATGAACGCGTGGGCGTTCTTGGGACTCGCTGGCGCGACGTACCAGGGAGCACGGACAACGTAGGAAAACTGTGAGATAAACTGCAGCTTTCCAAAGTTCGGGCTCGACCAGATGGTGGGGATGAACCCAACCGTACCTTCCTGGTAGTCGCGATTGTTCGTATTTGCCGAGCCGGGAAATCCGAATCCCACGCAATACAGCGTGCCGCACGGAGTCCCCAACGCCTTGGTCGTCACATCGTAATCTCGGAAGAAATAGGCACCGCTGTAATAACCATCGACAAGGAACTTTGGCGTGGTCTGCCATTCGAAGCCGCCCACGCCAGATCCCGAGTGAACCGCGGAAAGTGTGCCGTCGGGTCGTACGATTATGTCGGGTCCGAGACCTCCGATGTAGCGGCCCACGCCGTCACCGTAGAACGAGTTGGCGATGAGATGAAAGTTCTTGAGTACTTCGAAGTTGGCATTCACCCCACCACCACCTCCCGTAATCGTGTTG
>Ga0182024_10022771_pt1 | contig 11273 bp, 13 predicted proteins | sample P32metaG_FD_120480 | JGI IMG/M metagenome (GOLD analysis project Ga0182024, IMG submission 120480) | Permafrost microbial communities from Stordalen Mire, Sweden - P3-2 metaG (Illumina Assembly) | ecosystem: Environmental > Terrestrial > Soil > Wetlands > Permafrost | place: Sweden: Stordalen... | reverse complement strand
CTGAGCGCCTCGAGCCCGCGCGCGTCGATCATCGCGTTCGCGCTGCTGGTGTGCGTCTTTGCCCCGACTGCCGAGGAGCTCTTCTTCCGCGGCTTCGTCTTCACGGCGCTGCGCCGCCGCGTCGGCGTGTGGGTGGCCGCGGTCGTGTCGGCGCTGCTGTTCGGTGCCGTGCACGCCGGCGGCGGCACGCCGGCGATCCTGCTGCCGCTGCTGGCGATCCTCGGCTTCGGGTTGGCGATGCTCTACTGGCGCACCGGCTCGCTGCTGCCGGGAATCGCGCTGCACTCCGTCAACAACGCGATCGCCTTCGGCGCGCTGGTCAACTGGGGCTGGCAGGTCGTGCCGCTCGCGCTCGCGGCGCTGCTGGCGCTCGCCGCGCTGCTCGGCCCGCTGTCGGCACGAGCGCCGCTGGTCGCGACCTGATCGTCGCTGGCAGGCTTTTCCGTTAATTGGAAGAAAAAACACGCGGCCGCCGGCGGCAGACTCTAGGATTCGCTTGTGATCGCATCTTTGCGTCCCCGTCGCGTCGTAGCGCTCGCCTTGCTCGCGGCGAGCGTCGCGCTGACAGCCCCGCTCGCAGCCGCGGCCGCGCCCTCCTCTCCGACGCCGACGACCGGCGTCACCGCACCGAAGCCGGCTCCGCGGCCGGCGATCACCACCGTCGTCCTGAGCGCGATCAACCGGCCCGTCAGGCTCGGACGCTCGCCCGTGCTGCTCGCCGGTGATCGCGTCCGCGTGCGCGGGATCCTGCGCCACCACGTCCCGCGCGAGCACGTGGTCCTGACGCTGCTGTTCAGAGGGCGCGCGGTGAAGACCACGACGCTGCCGTCGTTCGGGCGCTCGACCGGGGTATTCGCGATGACGCTGACGATCGGGCGGCCGGGGCGCTACCTCGTGCGCGTCACCGGCGTTCGCGGCTCGCCGAACCCGCCGGTCATCGGCCACGCGCTCGGGCTGCTCGTCGTCGACGGCCACAGCGACAGCTCCGCCAGCGTCAGCGCGCTCGAGCGCGGGTTGGGCAACCTCGGCTACTACGTCGACTTCTCGGGCTCCTACGACCTCCAGACGCAGCTCGCCGTGCTCGCCTACCGCAAGGTCAACGGGATGGATCGCACGCAGAGCCTCGACCGCGGGATCATCGAGCGCGTGCTGCGTGGCGGCGGCGCTTTTCACCCTCGCTTCCCCGGCGCCGGGCGTCACGTCGAGGCCAATTTGGCCGAGCAGGTCGTCGCGCTGATCAATCCCGGCGGCCACGTCTTCGCGGTGTTCCCGACCTCCTCGGGCAAGCCCTCCACGCCGACCGTGCTGGGCTCCTTCAACGTCGATGAAAAGGAGCCGGGCTACAACTCCGAGGAGATGTTCGACTCCAACTACTTCTACTCCGGCTACGCGATCCACGGCTACCCCGACGTGCCGACGTATCCCGCCAGCCACGGTTGCCTGCGGATCCCGAACTCCGACGCGCCGTTCGCGTTTGGCTGGATCCAGTACGGGACCGAGGTCGACGTTTACGGCAACGCCCAGTAGTTGGGGGTGCCGACCCCGCCGCGGCGGGCTCGGGCGGGCGTCTGCGCCGCGGCGGGCTCGGGCGCCTGCACCACCCGGGCGGGCGCCTGCGCCACCGCCGCACCGGGCGCCTGCACCACCCGGGCGGTCCACCCGCTTCGCGGAATGGCCGCCCGGGCGTCGCGGCGCCCGTCCGGCGCGGCGCGGCGTTCGCTCGGTCGGGCGCGGCGGACGCCGGCGAGCGCGAGTTAGGGGGGGCGAGTCCGCCCACTTACCTGACAGGTCCCTCAGCGGGGAAGGGGGTCCCGTGGCGCCCGTCCGGCCCGCGCCCATCCTCGATGACAAGACTGCATGGCCGCCCGCGCCCCCGCCTCAACCGCCACTTCAGTTGACGCGCGCGCCCCGGCGCCCGCGCCCGTCACGCCGCTCGAGCCCGTCGCGGCGCTCGCCCGGGTCGGGCCCCAGCGGCGCCGACCCCGCCCGGGTCGGCCCCCAGCTCCGCTGAATGGCCGCCCGGGCGTGGCGGCGCTCGCTCTAGCCGCGCCGTTCACGCCGTTCGTGCCGACCGGTCCCACCGCTGGGACGTGGGCTAGATCCCGCGGGTCTTCGCGAGGCGGGCTATGTAGGCGAGTACGAAGCCGTAGAGGAGCAGACCGATCACCAGTGGGACGCCGCGCTGGACCCACCGGTTGCTCGATGAGACGACGCCTGCGAACGGTGATAGCAGCGCCTGGCTGGCGTCGTCGATCGCGCCGCCGACGCTCCCGTGGGCGTTGTCACGCGCATTCTGCTGGGCCGCCGTCGGCGCGCCGGTGTCCTCCGAGTTGAGCAAGGCGACCTGCTGCTTGGACGCGGCGTTGATGTCGTCGCTCGCGAACATCACGAACGAGATCACGATCAGCGCGCAGATCGCGACCGAAACGATGCGTAATCCGACGCTGAGCACGTGGCTAGCATACGGGCGCCTGTGGCGGCAATCGATTACGTGTCCAGCGGCGCGCGCGCGGTGCTCGTTCAGGAGCTTCGCCGACACGCACTGGTGATCGGCGAGGTCACGCTGACGAGCGGCGCGACGGCGCTCTACCTCGTCGACGCCAAGCGCGCGATCCTGCGCCCCGCTGGCTTTCGGGCGCTCGCGCAGCTCGTCGCCGCGGAGGTCGGCGTGCGCGGGGCGACGGCCGTCGGCGGCCTGACGATGGGCGCCGATCCGATCGCCTGCGCGGCGCTCGCGGGGATGTCGAGCGACGGTGCCGGGGACGCCCTGAAGGCGTTCTTCGTGCGCAAGGACCGCAAGACGCACGGCTTGCAGCGCACGATCGAGGGGCCGCTGCTCGAGCCCGGCGAGCGCTGCCTGATCGTCGAGGACGTCGTCACGACCGGCGGCTCGGCGCTGCGCGCGATCGAGGCCGTCATCGAGGAGGGTCACGAGGTCTGCGGCGTCGTCGCGGTGCTCGACCGGCTGGCCGGCGGCGCCGAGGCGATCGAACGCGCCGCGCAGGCCCCGTTCGTCGCGCTGACGACGATCGACGACGTCTATCCGCAGCGCCCCGACCGCGCTGAGTAGTCCGCCTGGCCGATCGTCGTGGTCGCCCGGACGACTAGTCCGCCTGGCCGATCGCTTCTTCCATCGCCTCGAGCGGCTGCTCGAGCACGGCGCCGTGCCCGACCGCAAGCCGCGTGGGCTCGAGCATCCGCAGCCTGACCGCGCTGGACTTCGCCAGCCCCTTGCTCCACGTCCCCATCGCCATCAACGGGAACATGGGGCGCACGACCCCCGCGACGGCGATCCCGCCTGCGGTCTGCAGCGCGTCGCCTGCGATCAGCGTGCGGTCGCGCGTGTCGAGGAAGGCCACGTGCCCAGGCGTGTGCCCCGGCGTCGCAACGACCTCCAGCGAGCCGACGCGGTCGCCGTCGGCGAGCGTGCGCGTCGGCTCGGTCTGAAGCGTCGGATAGCGACCGCGCAGCTTGTTGGCGGGCTCGTCATCGTCGAGCCGGCGATCGCCGGCGATCAGTCGCGCCTCGCGATCGCCGGCGAGCACCTCCACTTCTGCCAGCTGCTCTACGAGCGCGTCGAGCGAGCCGACGTGGTCCTGGTGTCCATGCGTCAACACGATCCGCCGGATCGGCGCCCCCGCCGCGGCCGCGGCGGCGAGGATCTGGTCGGCACTGCGAGGCAGGCCCGTGTCGATCAGCGTCAGGCCGTCGTCCTCGCGGAGGAGGTAGCAGTTGAACGCCCACAGCCGCGTCAGGCAGATCAGGTTGTCCCCGTGCTCAGTGCTCCGCATCCGCGCCGTTACTGCTAGCCGCTGGGTAGTCTACGACCGACAGGCAGTCTGTACACGACAGTGGTCCTCCGGCCGGGAAGGGGCGTCATGGACACCTACGTAATCTTGAGGCGCAGCGCCTGGGGTTCCGGCGATGAGCTCGGCGCCGCAGCGGAGCGCTCGCGCAACGTCGGCGACGAAGAGATGTCGGACGACATCCGCTGGATCCGCAGCTACGTGCTCGACGAGGGCGACGGGCGTGTCGGCACCGTCTGCATCTACCAGGCAAGCAGCCCCGAAGCGATCCGCGAACACGCCAAGCGCGCCGACCTCGCCGTTGACGAGATCATTCCCGTCGCCGACACCGTGGTCGTCCGCACCGATCCCGAAAACGCCGCGATCTGAACACCAGAGCCTGGAACGCTCCGTTGAAGACGGGGACGGAGCCGGAGGCCCCTCGCCGCGTCAGCGCGATCACCGCTGGTTTGCCCAACGATCATCTGGTCTCTCGAAATGCCCCCGGGAGGACTCGAACCTCCGACACCGGGTTTAGGAAACCCGTGCTCTATCCCCTGAGCTACGAGGGCGGGCGGGCGCCAATCGTCGCACTTGGCGGCCGGGCAGACTAGCCCGCGGCGTCCTGCTCGTCGTCCTCAGGGTCGTCTTCTTCCTCTTCCTCGTCCGCCTCGTAGAGCGATTCCCTCGCAAGCTCGAGGCCGCGCTTGCTAAACAGCCGGATGTCGAGATAGTCGTGGCGGTAGTTGTCGGGCGCGATCAGCGTGAAGCGGTCCTCGACCAGCACGCACTGGTCGACGGCGAGCTCGGCCAGCTCGGCGGTCGCGATCGCGCCGGCGCCGACCAGTGGGACGCCCCAGACCAGCGTCATCGTCGCCGGGCGCCCCTCCTCGCCGCGCCACGTGCCCAGCTCGGCGTCGGAGATGTCGAGCTTCCAGCTCGGGTTGCGCGCCGCCGTCTCGTCGGTGAACTCCGCCCAGCCGCTCAGCTCCCCGGGCTCCTCGCCCTCGTCCGCCGGCGCGAAGCAGACGTAGCCGAAGTACTCGTAGCCGTTGGCCGTCGGCACGGTCGCCGGGACGTAGGTGCGACCCCACCAGGTCCGATCCGGAAACCACGTCACGTCACCGATCTCGCCGAGCTCCTCGCCGCCGGTGTCGACACGCAGGCAGGCGGCGAGGAACTCCTCCGTCAGACGCTGCGCCCAGCGGCCGTACGGCAGCCCCTCCTGAGGCGGCTCGGCAGCGAAACGGGAGACTTGGCGATCGACCGGCGGCATGCGCGGCGGAGACCCTACTGGTCCAGAATCAGCGTGACGGGGCCGTCGTTGACCAGCTCGACCTGCATCTGCTCCCCGAACACGCCCCGTCGCGCCTCCAGGCGCTCGCAGAAGCGCTCATAGAGGGGCTCGGCGAGCGCCGCCGACGCCGCGGCGACGAAGCTCGGGCGGTTGCCGCGCCCGGCGTCGCCGTAAAGCGTGAACTCGCTCACGCACAGCACCTCGCGGTCGCCGAGCGGGTCGTTCATGCGCCCCTGCCCGTCCGCGAAGATCCGCAGCGTGCGCACCTTCTCGGCCAGCCGGTCGGCGGTCGACGCGTCGTCGCGCTCGTGGACGCCGAGCAGGATCAACAGGCCGGCGTCGATCGAGGCCACCTCGCGGCCGTCGACGCGGACCGCGGCGCGGCTGACGCGTTGAACCAGCGCGCGCACGCTCACGCCTCGCGCAATCGCGCCGCCGCGTCCTCGGGCGCGACGATGTTGACGTTGACGCCGGTGCCCAGCTCGAGACCGGCCGGCTGCCCGAGCCGTGGCAGCACGTCGATCCGCCAGCAGAACTGCTCAGCGCCGCGCGGGGCCGTGCGGACCCACAGGTTCAGCGGTGGGCTCGCGCCGAGCGCACGGCTCAGACGGCCCAGGGCGTCGTGCAGCAGCGCAGCGCCGAGCGGTCCGTCGTCCTCGAAGCGCGCGCGCGGCTGACGCGGCACGAGCAGCATCTGAAAGGGGACGCGCGCGCCGTAGGGGCACATCAGCACCGCCTCCTCGTCGATCGCGACGATCCGGCGCGCGATCCGCACCTCCGCCTGGACGAGATCGGCGAGCAGGTTGGCACCCATCGTGCGGGTCGCGTAGGCGTAGAAGCGCTCGCGCTCACGGGCCACCGCGGCGGGCACGAATTCCAGCGCGTACAGCTGCGCGTGCGTGTGCGCCAAGGAGGCGCCGGCCTCGGCGCGTTCGTTGACGAGCACGTGCACGCAGGCGGCGCCGGCGTGGTGACGAATTCGCTCGCGCCAGACTTCCATCGCGGCGACGACCTGCGCCGGTGCCAGCTCGGCCAGCGTGGCGACGGACTGCGGCGCGTTGACGATCACCTCCTGGCAGCCGCGTGCCGCCAGCGCCGTGAACAGGTCGGCGTCGGCATGCTCGCGCTCTGGCTCGGGCGCGTCGGGCGTGACGGCGGGGTAGCGATTGGGCACGACGCGCACGACCCAGCCGGGGGAGTCGGGCTCGCCGCCGTCCGGGCGCACCGCGTACAGCTCCGGGGGCGTCTGGTCCTCGTGACCCTCGGCGAAGGGGTCCTGCTCGTCGGCGATCTTGGGGGGCGGCGTGATCTCGAGTCCCGCGCCCGGCCGCGTAGCCCGCCCGGCCGCGACGATCGTGCGCAAGCCGGTCAGCGGGTCGACGCGCAGCTCAGAGGGGCTGGGTGTGGTCGACACCGCCCCGAGCCTAGATGAGTCCCACGGGCTGGCTCAGGCGAGCTCGAGCTCCATCGCCACGTGCTCGATGCCAGCCTCTTCGAAGCGCGCGCCGATGGGGGTGAAACCGCGGGCCGCGTACAGGCTCTCCGCGTCGCGTTGGGCGTTCAGCGTCACGCGGGCGGAGCCCATCTCGCGGGCCTGCACAATCGCGTGATCGAGCAGCGCCGTGCCGATCCCGCGGCGGCGCCAGGGCTCCGAGACGGCCATCCGACCGAGCTTCGCGGTGGGCCCGTCGAAGACGACGCGGCACGTTCCGACGACCTCTTGCGCGTCGCTGACGGCCACCAGGTGCGTGGCGTCCTGGTCGCGCTCGTCGAGCTCCAGCTCGCGCGGGACCCCCTGCTCCTCGCAGAAGACCTCGACGCGCAGCGCGAGCGCAGCGCGTCGCTCGGCGTCGTCGCGCGGCGCACTTACCGCGAAGCTCACGCCACCGCGTAGCGGTTGACCGCCGCGTTGAGCTCGGCCTCGCTGTCGAACGGGCCCTGATGGATCAGCGTGCGATGGCCCGCGGCGTCAAAGAAGACGGTGGAGGGCTGGAACGGGACGTCGAGGGTGCGCGAGATCGCTCCGTCCGGATCGGAGTAGCTCGGGTAGCTCTGAGGGATCTGCTGTAGAAAGTCGTGGGCGGCTCCGCTGTCGTCGTCGTAGTCGACCCCGAGGAAGGCGACGCTGCGCCCGCGGGCGAGCGCTTCTCGCGAGATCAATGGGAACTCCTGACGGCAGGGGCCGCACCACGACGCCCACTTGTAGACGACGATGGGATGGCCGCGCAGGGCCGCCAGGCGCGCCTGGAAGGCCGGCTCGCCGCCGCCGAGGATCTCGCTGGCCTGCGAGTGCAGCGCGGCGAGCGGCGCCGGTGCGTCGGCGAGCGCCGCGCGCTGGGCCGCAAGCGAGGGGACGCTCGTCGAGCCGGCGCCCGAGATGCCCCCGGCCTGGTCGATCCCGACGGCGACGACCGCGGCCACGGCGACGGCCGCGAGGATCCACAACAGGCGACGCATCGGCTGACAGCGTGCCAGATCGCCGGTGCCGGCCGTCGCGGGCGCCGGCGGTGGCGTTGCGCTTGCGTCCGCCGGCCATCGTCTTTGCGTCCGTCCGTTCATGTGCTTCAATGTTGGGTACCTGTTGGTAGGAACCCGCGGGGGGCAAGCGGGGCGAAGGACCGGCCGGCGCATCCGGCCGCCGCAGTGTCCCTGTGCGGACGCTGCTGAGCCGCTCGTCCCGCTGCCGAACGCCCCCCGCCGAAGTCCACCCAAGGCCTTCCATGGCTGACACCAGCGACGCGGTCGCCCTGGCCGCACCCCTTCCATCGTCCAGCGAGATCGCTAGGGCCGAACGGTTCACCCGTGAGCCGTTCGTCTACGACGGCGAGCAGCTCGAGGAAGCGCTCGCCCCCGGCGGCGCGCGCCGCCGCGCGCTGGACGCGGCGCTCGCCGAGCTTGCGGGCGGCGCCAAGGTCCCGTCGCAGCAGTGGCGCCGCGAGTACGCGTTTCTGCTCGGGCTGGAGCGCCTGCTGTCGGCGGAGGAGCCGACGCTGGTCGACGGGACGGTGCTCAGCGCCCACCAGGTCGACGCGCTGTCGGGCACGTTGACGGCGCTGATGGCGGAGGTCCAGCGCAACGGCAACGGCAACGGGTCCGGTGCGTCCGGCGTTGCGGGCGATCTGCGGGCCGCGGCTGCCGGCGCCAACCCGAACGGGCACGCCAAGCGCGCGGCGGCTGAGACCGTGGACGTCGAGGTCGAAGACGAGGAGGAAGAGGCCGGCGACTGGTCCGACGCGGAGCCTGCCGAGCTTCCCGACGACGAGGAGCCGCAGGACTGGCAGGAGGCCGGAGGCGCGCTGGACGAGGACGTCGTCGGCGACGGGACGGAGGATCCCAACGCGGCGCGACGCTTCTGGTTCGAGCACGCGACCGGTGCCGGCAAGACCGTCGCTGCGCTCGGTTTCGTGGAAGCCTCGCGTACGGGCGGCGTGCTGATCCTCACCCACCGGCGCAACCTCGTCGACCAGTTCAACGGCGAGCTGCGCGACCGCGGCTACGCAAAGCGGATCGCGCCTCCGCTGATGGATGGCGAGGACCGTGCCGACGGCCCCGTCACCGTCGAGACGTATCAGTGGTTCGTGCGCAACTCGGGTCGCGTCTCCGACGCCTACACGATCGTGATCTGCGACGAGGCGCACACCGCGCTTGGGGAGAAGACGTCGGCGGCGATCCGGCAGCTGTCGGGACCGATCTTCATCGGGATGACGGCGACCGGGGCGTTGATCGCTCGGCACGTCACCGACCTGTTCCCGACGCAGACGTCGCGCTTCGACCTCGCGCAGGCAGCCCGCCGCGGCGTCATCGCGCCACTGCGCTGCGTCCGCATCCCGCCCGGACCGGGGGTGCGCACGATCGCCAAGGTGCCGCTGCGCCGCGGCGAGGTGGACACAGAGTTCGACCAGGAGATGCTCGCCGAGCTGCTCGACCAGCTGCCCTTCAACCTCGCGATCGCGAGCCTTTACAAGACGCGCTTCAACGGCGTTCCGGGCGTCGTCTACGCGGCCGGCGTGCGCCACGCGTACAACGTCGCGCAGGCCTTCCGTGACGAGGGGCTCAAGGCCCAGGGGGTCTCCGGTGAGACGCCGAAGCGCGAGCTGACACGGATCCTTGCCGCCTACGAGCGCGGTGAGATCGACGTGCTGGTCAACGCGCAGCTGCTCGCAGAGGGCTGGAACTCGCCGCGCGCGACCGTCTGCATGCACCTTGCGCCGACCGCGTCCAAGCGCATCTATCAGCAGCGCGTGGGGCGCGTGACGCGGCGCCATCCAGGCAAGGAAGCCGGCATCGTCGTCGACTTCGTGCACCCGGCCACGCGTCACGACGATCCCGTCGTGACACTCCACTCGCTGCTGGACCGCGACGTCTACCGCGGCGGAGCGATCGTCGTCGGGCCCGTGCGCCGCGGCCGTGGCCGGCGCGTGCGCGTCGAGCGCCGCGTGCTGCCTGTGACCGCGGACCCCGACCGGCGGGCCGAGGTCTTCGAGCGCGAGCTGTGGCGGATCGCCGTCGAGCACCTCGATTGGGGCGAGCAGCACGTGTGGGCGGCGCTCGCGGGCGCGCGCGTCGCGCCCAACGGCTGGCGCCGCGCCAAGGCGATGCTGCACTTCGACCGCTCCGGCGAGCTGCGGCGGCGCTTCCTGATCACCGCCGTGCAGCGCAACAAGAACCCGCAGCTGCGCATCCGGGCGCTGCAGGAGATCGCCGCGGCGCGCGACGCCGAGGCGTTCGATCAGGCGATCGAAATCATCGGCACGTGGTCTCGCGACGAGCGTCGCGAGGGCGTCAAGGTGATGCTCGCGGCGCTGGCGGAGAAGCGCATCGGGCGGCGCGACCAGGCCAACAACTGGATCTGGCGGATGGCGGAGTCCACGGCCGAGGTCCACGAGGAATACGCGGTCCAGCGCTGGCCAGAGACCAAGCGGCTGCTCGGCCTGCTCGTCAACTCATCGGGTGGCGCGCACGCGCGCAACGCGCGCCGGCTCGTGCACGCGGCGCGCAAGCAGGATCGGCGACTATCCGCCGCGCTGCTGGCGGCGGCGCGCGCCCACACGCCCGAGGCCGGCGAGGTGATCAACGGCGCCCGCACGCGGATGGCGCGCAAGCCGAGCGCGCTCGCGCGCGAGCTGCTGCGCAACTTCCCGAAGGGTCGGCGCGGGCGCAACCAGCGGCGGCGGAAGGGACGGCAGGGTGGGAACGCGCCGGGTGCGGCTAGGCGAGGCGGGGGTAGTCGGGGCGCGGTTGCCGGCGCGGTTGGGGCTGTGGTTGGGGACTCGGGCTCGGAGCGGGCCTTGACCGAAGACGTGGTCGGGGCGTTGGAGCAGGCGGATGTGGTCGAGGCGTGGGAGGGGAGCGGTGCTGAGGTGTTGGAGGGCGGCGAGGACGCTTTGGAGGGCGGTGACGTTCTCGACGCGGCCGCGGGCCCGAACGGTCAGCGCGACAACGGCGCGGCCGCCGACAACGTTGCGGCCGCGGCGGCGCTCCTACGCGCCGTCGAAGCGGATCCGCCGCCTCCTCCGGCGCCGGCGGCGCTGGACGACGCCGGCGGGTGAGCCGGGGTGCGGGGTGCGGGGTTCGGGGTGCGGGGCGAGGGTGCTCCTAGACCGGAGGGGTGATCCCTAGACGTGAATTATTCATGCCTGGGGAGCACCCTCGGGCGAACGGCGTACCATCTGCAGTCGATTACGACGTACGCGCTCGACGTGAAGGAGAGACACGATGTGCTGGCATAGTTGGCGCGACCGCAGCGAGCGGATGAGCGATGCAGCGGATGACGCTCGCGGGTCGTTTGGTGGCTCGCTACGCCGCGTCTCGACCGCCGACGCCGACCTGCGCGTCTCCGACGCCGAGCGCGACTCCGTGGTCGAGTCGCTGCGCCGCCACACAACCGCCGGCCGGATCACCGCCGAGGAGCTCGAGCAGCGCGTCGCCGACGCGCTGCGTGCCCGGACCCGTGGAGAGCTGGCGCCGCTCGTCGCCGACCTCCCCGGCCGCCGGCTGGCGCCGCGTTCGAGCGCCGGTCGTCGCCGCCCGATCCCCGTGCCGCTGCTCGTGCTCATGCTCACACTCGTGACGATCTGGCTGATCACCGGCGCCGGGACCATCTGGCCGGTCGCGATCATCGCCTTCGTGTGGATGCCCCGCCACGGGCACCACCACCGCGGCTCGCCGCGGGCGCAGCGTCTCTGACGGGG
>Ga0182024_10022770_pt1 | contig 11273 bp, 9 predicted proteins | sample P32metaG_FD_120480 | JGI IMG/M metagenome (GOLD analysis project Ga0182024, IMG submission 120480) | Permafrost microbial communities from Stordalen Mire, Sweden - P3-2 metaG (Illumina Assembly) | ecosystem: Environmental > Terrestrial > Soil > Wetlands > Permafrost | place: Sweden: Stordalen... | reverse complement strand
GTAGGCGAAATAAAATGGGTCGCCCCGTTTGATACCGCCCTCCGAGGGGGCGAGTGACTGCAGGTACTCGAGCTCTGCCAGCGCGTTCAGGTAGACCTCGAGTTGCGTCAGGTCCACAACCTTACCCCGCCGGCCGCTGGTGCCGAAGCCCAGCTCCTGGGGCTCGTAATTCAGCCGTGATCGAAGCGAATCCAACTTTGTAGCCACACCCATGCCCGGTCCCTGCTCCCTCTATTCTGTCTTATCTTATCCGGTGCATTTCCGTGCGAGATATGCCCCGACCGTCGTATCAGACGCCTGCCGTCTTTGCTCTTGCCGGTAACGGGGTCACCCCATAGACTCGCCCCATGCACACACATCTGCCGGTGCGCGTCATCGGCCTATTCCTCCTCTGCTGCCTCCCATCGGCTGTGGCGCAGCAACCTGCAGGGGCGCGCCGGGTATTCGACGGCACCATGTTGCCGGGCGTAGAGGTAGTGACCTTCGAACACGGTGACACCCTCTTTCCGGTCAATCGGGTACTGCGTGGCGGAGCAGTCCGGGCCCTCCCGCCGGCGCCGGCGCCAATCAAGAACGTTCATTTCCGTTCGCGGGGCGAGGAGTACGACCTGTTCGACTACCTCGCCGACAATCGCGTTGCCGGCCTGCTCGTGCTCAAGGATGGCAAGGTGGCCTTTGAGGACTACGAACTCGGCGCCGGACCAGATACGCGCTGGATCTCGTTTTCTATGGCCAAGTCTGTGGCCTCAACCCTGGTGGGCGTGGCTCTCAAGCAGGGTCTGATCGGCAGCCTGGATGACCCTCTGACTCGCTACCTGCCGCAGCTCAAAGGGGGTGCCTACGAGGGCGTGAGCGTTCGCAACATTATGCAAATGGCTTCCGGAGTGAAATGGAATGAGACCTACACCGATCCACATTCCGACCGCAGAAAACTGCTGGACAAACAACTGGAGCAAAAGCCTGGAGCCATCCTGGCATACATGAACACACTTTCCAGTGCCGGTGCTCCGGGCTCGATCTGGAATTACAGCACTGGGGAATCATTCCTGGTAGGGGCCTTGCTCGAAGCCGCGACCCACCAGCCGCTGGCAACGTATCTTTCACAGAATCTGTGGACACGCCTAGGAATGGAGCACGAGGCGACCTGGTGGCTGGAATCCCCGGGTGGTATGGGGCTGGCGGGCAGCGGCCTGGGTGCTACCTTACGCGATTACGGACGCTTTGGCCTGCTGGTGCAACAGGACGGCTTCATCGACGGCAAACAAATCGTACCCGCGGGATGGTTTCAGCAAGCGGGGAGTGCCCATCGCATCGGCGGAAAATCAGTCGACTACGGTTACCTATGGTGGCCCATTCCTGCGGGAGACCCGACGCATCTCGGAGCGTTCGAGGCGAGAGGTATCTTTGGCCAGCATCTTTACATAAACCCACGCCAGAAGCTGGTCATCGTCGTGCTCAGCGCCCGTCCTAAACCAGACTCTGCCTTCAGCCCAATTGACGATCCGGCCTTCTTCGCAGCCGTGGCAAGAGCCGTGCAATAGTTACCCCGCGCGCTCGATTAGAAACTGGTGGGCGGCAATGCTGGCGGCTCCGCGCACCATGAAGTCTGTTTCTACCGAACGAAACTCAAGCCGCGTAGTCGAAAGCATATGCGGCATGATGTTGTTCTCGATTGCCTGCCGGGCACTGGTGGTAAAGACTCCGTCACCAAACCCAACCAGATCGGCGAACAGGACCAACTCAGGGTTGTTGATCTGGATGGAGTTCGCTACAGCAATGCCCAGGGCGGATCCGGCGTGGCGCAGCAGCTCAATCGCCTTCACCTCTCCCTTTGCCGCGAGCCCCTCGAGTTCACCCATGTCCCGCACTTGCAGATCGAGCTCCGCGGCCCGTCGTAGCAGCGCAGAGCTCGATGCAAATGCGTCCACGCAGCCTTCTTTCCCGCATTCGCAGCGGGGACCCCCGGGAGCCACGACGCAATGGCCAATCTCGCCCGCGGCTCCGGTGTGCCCGCGATACAGCCGGCCCTGCATATAGCTGCCGCCGCCGATCTTCTTACCCAGCATGATCACCATGAAGCTCTTGAGCTCCCGCGCCATGCCAAAAAGCTTCTGCCCCAGGGCCACGGCGTGGGCGTCGTTATCGATATAGGTGGGCATCCCGGTCACCCGCTCGACGATCTTGGCGATCGGCACATTGTGCCAGCCGAGCAGGTTCGAATGCAGGCAAATGCCCTGGGCGTGGTCGACATGCCCAGAGAGCGCGACCCCAATCCCCACTACTTTCTCTCGTGAAATGTTCGAAGCCCGCGTGAGACCGGGAATGCCGTGGGCGATTGCCTTAGCGACGTCTTCCGGGTCCATTACCATGCCGATCTCGTGCTCCGCCAGCACGTTTCCATGGCAATCCGTGAGCGCCATTAGGGGTGGATCTTCGGTCAGGCCTACGCCCACGAAGTACCCATACCTGGCGTTCAACGACAGCATGATGGAGGGCCGGCCCTTCCGCTGTTTGTCAATGACGGATGGGGATTCCTCCACAAACTGATGTTGAATCAGGACCCGGCTCATCTCCGTCAGCGCCGAACGGCTGAGCCCGGTGGAGGTTGCCAGCTCGGAACGGGACATCGACCCGTTCTCCAGCAGCGCTTCGATGATATTCACGTACGAGGAGGTGGCTACCGCAATCGGGCGCCCCCCGTCGGCTTCTGCTGAGCGCGAGGCTCCCTGAGGCCTGGCGTCGCGCTTTCCGTTCTGTCGTGCTGTACCCATGCAAGAAAACACTAGCATGTCTTGGAAGCATAGACAGGTATGCCCGTAGTTACCGCTGCGCAGCGCGGGGGCTTACCTCTTAACTGCTAGAATCCGGCTACCCACCGTGCCCGGAGCTCCGTAATGCACAGATTTGGCGCTGTTTGTCTGATTTTTCTCCTGCCCCTCCTGGTCCAGGCCCAAGTGTCTGCGGTGCCGGTTGGCCCACCTGCTCAACCCCCGCGAGCTGCTGGAAAAACCGCTGTCCCAGGGCAGCATGCGCTCGAAGCTTCAGATCTCGAGTCCTTTTTCGATGGCATTGTGCCCCTTCAACTAGAGCGCTCCGACATCGCCGGGGCTTCCGTGATGGTCATGCAAAACGGCCAGGTGCTGCTGCGCAAGGGCTATGGATACGCGGATCTGAAGAACAAGAAGCCGGTCGATCCGGCGGCCACTATCTTCCGCCTGGCATCGATATCCAAGCTGTTTACCTGGGTTTCCGTGATGCAACTGGTGGAGCAGGGAAAACTCGACCTCGATACGGACCTGAACCGCTACCTCGATTTTCAGATTCGACCGGCATTTTCCCAGCCCGTCACCTTGCGCAACCTGATGACACACACTGGCGGATTTGAAGAAGAAATCCGCGACATCATCGTGACCGATCCGAAGCAGACCGTCACCCTGCGCGACTTCCTCATCCGCAACCAGCCGCAACGGATATTTCCTCCCGGAACCATCCCGGCGTACTCCAACTACGGGGTGGGGATTGCCGGCTATATCGTGCAACGGGTGAGCGGGCAGCCTTTCGAGCAGTATGTGGAACAGCACATCTTCGCCCCGCTCCAAATGGAGCACTCCACCTTCTATCAGCTTCCTCCAACGTTGCTGCGAACATTACCGTCGGAGGGTTACCCAACGGACACCGTGAAGCCTCCCATCGGCTTCGAGATCTTTAACCCCGTATCTGCAGGAGGAGTCTCTTCCACCGCTGCCGACATGGGTCGCTTTGGACAAGCCTTGTTGAACGGGGGAGAACTCGACGGCCAACGCATCCTGAAGCCAGAAACACTCCAGGCCATGTGGACTCCACAGTTTCGCGCCAGCGGCCAGCTGCCGCCGATCTGCATGGGCTTTTATGAAACCTGGCGCAACGGTCTGCACTGGATGGGCCACGAAGGTGATCTGGTCGCGTTTCACAGCCTCTTCATGCTCGAACCATCGAGGAAGTTGATGCTGTTCATTTCGTATAACTCCGCCGGTGGTGGAGACAGGCCTCGGCCGGAAATCGTCGACATGTTCACCGATCGTTACTTTCCCGGTGAGGCGAAGCAATCCTTTATTTCCCTCCCGCGGAAGGAATTGACTGCAATCGAGGGCGTTTACCAGTCGACACGGAGAGAAGAAAGCACCAGCGTCAAGCTGCTGTCGTTGTTTTCGCAAAGGGTGGCCAGGGTCGATAAAATGGGCGCTCTTCATTTGAGCAACATCAAGGATCTGCGTGACCACCCCATCAAGTGGAAGCCGGTCGGCAAAGACCTTTGGCAGGAGATCGATGGCCAGCGGAGAGTATTTGCCATTCGCGACCCGTCGAATCGTATCGTGCGTCTCGCCTACGATTTTCCCGGAGTTCAAGCACAGCGGGTTCCCTGGTATGAACACAAAGGCCCGGTGCAGACAGCGGTTGTCGCCAGTCTGCTCGTTCTGTTGGCAGTAATTCTTGCGCCAGTGATACGCCAAGCCAGGCGATTGTTCCTGAGCCACAGGCCTCCAATGTCGCCACAACCGGGCACGCAGTGGTTGCCGCAGGTCACACAGGTAGCGGCGTTGGTGTGGGTCATTCTGTTTGCAGCGCTGGGCACCGCTTTGGTGAGGGTGGGGGGCGACGACTCGATGCCTCCGACATCGGCATGGGTTAAATACTTCGTCCTGATGAATTTCGTAACAACTCTTGCGCTCGGACTAAGTTTGTTTGTGGCCTTCTCTGCGATACGTACGTGGGGTCACGCTAAATTGCGCCGTATCACAAGGGTGAAATTTGCCGTGGTTGCCATCGCCTCTTTGTTTCTCTCCTGGTTCTCTCTTCACTGGCATCTTCTCGGCCCGGTAAGATTTTGATTTCGCAAAAACGTACTCTTTTTGCGTCGAATTCTCGCCTCTAGCGGGCACTAGGTTCCCGCGGCGGCTTCGATGCGGTCTTTTACGATGAACCAGTAAGACAGCGCGCCCAGAGTGGTGGCCAGGGAGCAAATCATCAGCGCAATGTTGAAGGAATGAGTGTGATCAAGCAGCCACCCGGTGATCAGTGGCGCCAGTGAAGCGCAGACAAAGCTGCCGAAGTTTTGGATTGCTCCGACGGAGGCGATCATGTGAGCAGGCGCCAGGGCCTGGGCCAGGCCCCATCCTGCGTTGCCGGCAAAATAGATAAAGAAGATTGCCGTGCTGACGCAGGCGACCGCTTCCGTGGCGGTGGCTACATAGGCCACTCCGAGCGTGCTGAGCGCGGAACAAAACATGCCCCCCACGATGAGAAGCTTGCACGCAACCACGGGAGTGTAACCGCGGCGGATCAACCGATTCAAAGCGACCCCACTGACCACGGAGCCGATGGTGCCGAACATGTAGGGAATGATCGCGACCCAGCCAGTCCTGGCGATGGTCAGGTGCCGGGCCCCCTGCAGATAGCCGGGCAGCCACGAAAGGTAAAGCCAGGTGGTGTAATTGACACCGCCGAAACCGAGCATCATGCCCCAAATGGTGCGCAAGCGAAACAGCCGCCGCCATTGGGAGAAAGACATTGCGATCCGTGGCTGTTCTGTTTCCAGGCCCAGAGACTCAGACTCTTCGGAAGTCAGGATCACACTCTCACGGTCGCGGTAGAGCGGATACCAGACGAGCGAAAGCAGCAGGCTGAATATCCCTACACTCACGAACATTGACCGCCAGCCATAGGCGAGCATAATGACAGTCAGTATGGGAGGGGCCAGGGTTACGCCTAGGGTGTTCGAGGCTGTCAACAGCCCTGTTGGCAGGCCGCGATCACGGACCCCAAACCAATCATTCATCACCTTCACGCCACACGGCATCATGGGGGCTTCCCCCGCGCCGAGGCTGATGCGTGTTGTCATAAATCCGCCAAAGCTGCTCACGAGGCCAGTGGCCATCTGCGCCAGGGACCAGACAAACATGCCGACAGCCAGAATCGTGCGGGAGCCGAGGCGGTCGAGCATCAGCCCTATCGGTAGCTGGGCTATTCCGTACGCCAATGAAAATGCGGAGAGCAGCGCGCCGATCTGCGTGCCGGAGAGCCCCAGATCGGCACGGATGCTGGTATTCGCAATGGAGAAGGAGACGCGGTCGAGATAATTGACGATGCCGGCAACAAACAGGAAAGAAACGGCAAAAAACCGCATGCGGCGGACACGGGACGGCTTCGGGTGCACCACAACTTCAGAACCCATGCCTGCTCGCAATCCCCCCAGCCGGTTATGATCGCAGACGGGGAGCCGGATGGTCTATCTCGTCACGATGGCAACTTTGATCGCTACGGTTGCCGCCTTCTTTTTGTCGGCGCGCCGAGGCCTTTCCGCGTTTGGCTGGCTGCAGTGGGTTCTGCGCGTTGTTGCGGCCTTACCTCTGCTGGCCTCAGGGGTGCTTCATTTCACCCGCACCGCGCTGATGGCGTCGATCATTCCGCCTTTCTTCCCGTACCGTCCGCAGTTGGTCTTGCTCACCGGAGTACTCGAGTTTGCCGGAGCCGTTGGTCTGTTGTTGCCCACCTTGACCCGCGTGGCCTCAGCTTGTCTTGCAGTCTTCATGATCGCCATCTTCCCTGCAAACGTGTACGCGGCGGGTCAGACCGTCGGCGGATTGCACATGCCCGGCGTGCCAATTCGGTTGGCTATGCAGGTTGTGTATATCGTGTTGTTGCTCATCGTGGGTTGGGGGATTCCACGACGCCCGCGAGAGAACCGCAGGTCCCTCCACTGCGCTACCCCGGATTTCCTGTAGAAGTTGGTGGCGCTGGCGAACTTCATGCGGCTTTCCTTAATGAAAGCCACATACGTGGTCTTGTCCAGTGCTGCGTGGCAGGCAATCCGGGTACGCTCCGGTCGGGATGACAATTTTGTTGTGGACCCGACCGTGTTTCTCTCCATGAACACGCTGTGATTTCCCGACAATGAAATTGTCATCCCAACCGGGGTTGCCATGGGCCTATGGCCCACCCAAGGTAATGAAAAACGCCTCGGTCCAGCAACCACTCTCTAAGAATCCGCTGCCCTTTCCTTTGTCATCCCGAGGAGCCGACTTGCCTGCGGCAAGTTAAGAGTGAAATGAACGCTGGAAATCGATGTTGATTCTGTTGGCTTTTTTTTTGTTCATTAGGAGCGAAGCCGAGGGATCTGCAGTTCAGCGGACCTTTTCTGGAAACGCTGAATTCTGTCCTCAATCAAAAACGTCATCCCGACCGGAGCGAACCCGGATTTCCTGCCACGCAGCACTGGACACGGCCCCGTGTGCGCCTTTCATTAAGGAAAGGCGCATGATGTTTGCCGGCGCCACCAACTTCTACAGGAAATCCGGGGTAGCGTAGTGGAGAGATCTGCGGTTCCGCCTCAAGTCGGAAAAGTCCCTTAGTTCCCCGCAGGCATGAACTGCATGGTGTAAGCAACAGTCGGGTCGAACGGCTTCTGGATCACCTTCAGATCCAGAAGTTGCTGGTACATGCTGGTCCACCGTGCCGGATCGAACCGCCCCAGATCTGCGCCGTTCGCAGCATCGCCGGTAATGAAGTGCTGATCCCTCAGAGCCTCGTAGCTGAACTTCATCTGCGGCACGCTCATTGCGGGATTAAGCTTGGCGATGGCCGCATTAATGTCATCCGGATGAACCAGGTAGTCGCGCCATCCGCGCAGCGAAGCGCGCACGAACTTCGCCACGATCTCCGGATGCTGTTGCAGGAATGACCGCGAGGTTATGAAAACACGATAAGGATCATATCCCGCCTGGCTGATGAGCATGGTGCGCACCGGCACTCCCGCCTGGCGCGCGAAGAACGGCTCCGAGGTCACAAAGATCTGTTGAATGTACCCGGGGTCCTGAAGAAAATTGGCAACGCTGTACGTCGCCGGAATCTCCCGCACATTCTTGAGTTGATATCGCTTGACCAGAAACTCAAACCAGGTCGCCGCACCGAGTCTGACCGCGACCGCATGACCGTCCAGATCCTGGAAACTGTGAACCGGCGAATCCTGATGCACCATGACGGCTTGCGGATCGTGCTGCATGGTCGCAGCCACTGCTACCAAAGGCACCCCGTTGCCGACCGACTCCAGAGTGTTATCCGAAGATCCCATGGCGAACTGCACGGTGCCTGAGGACACCTGCTGAGCCGTGTTGACGTACGGGCCTCCGGGAAGGATCGTCACATCCAGGCCTTCGTCTTTGTAGTACCCACGAATCTGCGCATCGTAAAAGCCGCCGTGCTCTGGTTGCGGATACCAGTCGGTTTGCAGCGTGACCGGGGTCAGCCCGCTCAAGGCTGGTTGCTTTCTACAGCCGCCCAGCACCAGGCAAATGCCAAGGAAACCAACGCTGAAAGTTCGCAATCGCGACGTCATGATGGCAGCGTAGCATCTCCGGTTTTTAGGCTCGCTGCGAAAGCCAGCAGACGGGCGTCGCTGCCTCGCGCACCAACCAACTGCACCCCGCCGCCGGGGGCAGCCAGCACCACAGCAGGCATGCCAGCCAGGCTGATGGGCGTGGTGTAGCGCAGAATACTCAAGCGCGACGCCGAGTGGTCGACGCCCGCCTTCATTGCGCTTATCGGCGCACACGGCAGCATGAGAAAGTCATACTGCTCGAGCAAATGATCCATGTGAGCACGAAATGCCGCATGCCGCTGGCGCAAATCCTCGACCGTAGCGGCTGAGAGGGATGCACCCCACGCGAGCCGTTCCGCGATCGTCTTTTCAAAGTGCTCGAAATTACCCCGATGGATCGCCGCCGCCTCATGGGCCTGGATGCCGCCGAAAATTTCCCGCGTGTCCGCCCAGAAATCGGGGGCGAAGGCCTCGATCTGGGCGCCGCCACTGCGCAGGGTCTCCTGCCAGCCGTTGTACATCTCCCGCACCGCGGGCTCACAGTCGTCCAGAAAGGGCCCCGCCACCGCGGCAACGATTACGTCCTTCGGCGCTGCGACCGGCTTCACCCCAAGCAACGCTGCAGCCAGCACAGGCCCATCGCGCAGATCGCGAAAGAGCCATCCCAGGGTGTCGAAGGAGGCGGCCAGGTGCCAGCCTCCTTGCCATGCCTCCTCTCCGCCGAGCCCGAGAGTCGAGCGGTAGCCAGCCAACTCGCAGAGCGCCGCGGGTACGCGGATCGAGCCGCCGGTATCGGTGCCGATGGCGGCGACGGCTGAGCCCTCCTGCACACTGGCCGCACTCCCGCTGGACGATCCGCCCGTGAGCTGCAGCGGATCGCGGGGCTGCAGGCAGTCGCCGTACTCTTTGTTCTCGCCCGTGATGCCGTAGGCCAGCTGATGCAGATGGGTCTTGCCCATGATCACAGCGCCGGCCTGGCGCAGGCGCGCCGCCACTGTTGAATCGGCCTGCGCAATGCCGAGTTTATCGGCATAGAAATGGGAGCCGCAGGTGGTGGGAAAACCCGCGACATCGAAGCAGTCTTTAATCGCGACAGGAACGCCGAAAAGGGAGGGCCGCTGCTCCGGGTTCGGAAAGCGAGCGCTCAGGGCTTCCACTTCTGCGAGGGTGCGTTCCTGGTCCATGGCCAGATACACATTGTGGCCAGCATTGCTGTTGGCGCGGGTGAACGCCTCGCGGGCCGGCGCGGCCGGACCGACCGTGGACAGGGAATTTTTTAGAGCCGCCAAAACAGACATATCGGTTCGTGTATACCACGCACGCGAGCCCCGGCGAAAATGATTTAAACTGCCGCATGAACGTTGAAACGTCTCCCGCCTCTGACGTCTCCGCGGCGGATGAAGCCCACCTCAAAGCGCTGGTCAAATTCACCGCGCTTAGCTTCAAGAGTGCCCGGCCGGTGCCGTTCGGCGCGCTTATCGTCGACAGCCAAAGTGGGGAGACGCTGCTGCGGGCACGGAATGCGGTGGCCCTGGAAAACGATCCCTCCGCTCATGCCGAGCTGCGCACCGTTCGCCTGGCATGCAAAAAGCGTAAGAGCTATTCGCTTCAGGGATATACACTTTATTCCACCTGCGAACCTTGTCCCATGTGCATGGCCAACGCCCTCTGGGCGGGACTCGACCGGGTGGTCTTCGGAGCAACCATCGAGGACGCCAACCGGCATTGCCGCCAGATCCAGATTCCGGCTGCCGAGGTTGCCCGGCGAAGCGATATGCACTGCACCGTAACCGGGCCCGTTTTGCGTGAGCTCTGCTACACCCTGTTCACCCACCCGCGGATGCAGGAGGCCTTCGCCACCTGGAGCACCCGCAAGGAATAAGAAGAAGGAGCCCCACACTGCATGCCAACGCCGCTTGAAGTGTCTCTGGCCTCGATCCTGGGCGATCCTGCGCGGGTGTCGACCGCTCCCCAGGTGGTGAACCGCCTGTCGCGGGACTTCTACTGGTACTCGCCGGTGTTGCGCCGGCAACTGGACGGGAAGTTCGCGGATGTGGTCGTGCACCCTCTGACGGTTCAGGAGATTCAGGATGTGCTGCGCTACTGCTACGCCAACGATATTCCAGTGACGCCACGAGGTGCGGGAACAGGGAACTACGGCCAGGCAGTACCCCTGCACGGCGGAGTGGTTCTCGACCTCTCGCGTATGCATCAGATTGAGTCAATCAGCCCGGATGGCGTCGCGGTCTGCCAGCCAGGCGTGCGCCTGGGGATTTTGGAAGGCGAGGCGCGCAAGGTTGGATGGGAACTTCGCTGCTATCCCTCCACCGTGGTCAAGGCCTCGGTAGGAGGCTTTCTGGGGGGTGGTTCGGGTGGCATCGGCTCGGTCACACATGGCGGCCTGCGGGACTTCGCCACCGTGCGTGCGATCGACGTGGTCACCATGGAAGATGCACCTCGTCTCATCCATCACGAAGGCGAGGCGGTGCACGACATCCTGCATGCCTGGGGCACCAATGGCATCATCACCCGCATCTGGCTGGCCTTGACCCCGAGCGTGGAGTGGGGCCAATGTGCCATCGCCTTCGACACCTTCGACCAGGCCTTCGACTTCAGCGAGCGGATCGCTACGTCGGAAGAGTGGACCAAGCGGCTGGTCACTCCGTTCGAGTGGCCCATCCCTTCCTTCTTTAGCCCGGTGAGCACCCTGGCGCCCAAGGGTAAAGCGCTCATCTTCTTCATGATCGCGGAAGAGCAGCGGGCCAGGCTCGAGACGGCCGCTCGCGAAGCCGGTGGCGAGGTGACTCTCTCCGCTCCGTACGTTGGCTTGCGCACCGCGCCCTTGCTCTCCGACTACACCTGGAACCACACCACTCTCTGGGCCATGAAGTACGACCCTGAATACACCTACCTGCAATGC
>Ga0182024_10022769_pt1 | contig 11274 bp, 9 predicted proteins | sample P32metaG_FD_120480 | JGI IMG/M metagenome (GOLD analysis project Ga0182024, IMG submission 120480) | Permafrost microbial communities from Stordalen Mire, Sweden - P3-2 metaG (Illumina Assembly) | ecosystem: Environmental > Terrestrial > Soil > Wetlands > Permafrost | place: Sweden: Stordalen... | reverse complement strand
CATCAGGAGATTGAGCTGCTCGACGCTGTAGCCGAACGCGAGCAAGACAGGGTCTTGGCTCAGCGTGACGTCGGTAAAATTGGGCTCGAGGTTGTTAGAGCGCCGCACGCGCTTGAGGATGTCAGGCACATGAATCATTTAATTCTCGACCCATGAAGCAAAGTTCTGCACGGCAGCCGTCGCTCGCTTCAGTTCCTTGTCATCAACGATGCGGCCTTCGACCGTGTCGATGAAGAACATGCGACCTGGCTGGAGGCGGCCCTTGCGCTCGACCTGCTCGGGCGGAATGTCGAGCACGCCCGCCTCGGAAGCCATCACGACCATCCCGTCCTTGGTCACCAGGTAGCGCGAGGGACGCAGCCCGTTGCGGTCGAGCACAGCGCCAATGCGCCGCCCGTCAGTGAAGGCGATCGAGGCCGGCCCGTCCCACGGCTCCATCAGGCTTGAATGGTATTCGTAGAACGCGCGCTTGCCCGCGCTCATCATCTCGTCGTTCTGCCACGCCTCCGGAATCATCATCATCACGGCGTGCGGCAGCGAGCGCCCGGTGCGCACCAGCAGTTCAAGGCAATTGTCGAACATGGCCGAGTCGCTGCCGGCCGCTTCGATGATCGGCAGCAGCTTTTGCAGATTCTCGCCGAACATCGATGAGGCGAACTGTCCCTGCCGTGCAGCCATCCAATTGATATTGCCGCGCAAGGTATTGATCTCGCCGTTGTGACACATGAAGCGATACGGATGCGCGCGATCCCAGCTCGGAAACGTGTTGGTCGAAAACCGCTGATGCACCATCGCGAGCGCGGTCTTGATCGCGGGGTCGCCGAGGTCGGGATAGAACTGCGGGATCTGATTCGAGATGAGCTGACCTTTGTAAATGACGGTCGCGCACGAGAGACTGCAGAAGTAGAATAGTTCCCCGTCTTCGAGGCCCACTGGAGCGGTTGCCCCGGTGATGCGCTTGCGAATGACGTAGAGCTTGCGCTCCAGCGCCTCGGCGTCATTGATTCCCGCGCCGCGTCCGATAAACACCTGGCGCACCGCCGGCAATCCGCGCCGCGCGATATCGCCGCACGCGCTCTCCACCACCGGCACCGTGCGCCATCCGAGCAGCCGCTGCCCTTCCTCATCGACCACGCGCTCCACCACCGCCTCGGCCGCCTTGCGCCGCGCGGGATCGAGCGGCAGGAAAACCTGTCCAACCCCGTACTCACCCGCGGGCGGCAATTCGAAGCCGAGCAGCCCCGCCTCGCGCACAAAAAAATCGTGCGGAATCTGCATCAGCACGCCGGCGCCGTCACCGGTTCGCGGATCGCATCCGCAAGCCCCGCGATGGGTCAGGTTGTCGAGCACCTGGAGGCCCTTTTGCAGGATGTCATGCGAGCGCACGCCTCTGATGTTGACCACGAAGCCGACACCGCAGGCGTCGTGCTCGTGCGCTGGATCGTACAGGCCCTGGCGTGGAGGGATGCTGCGCAGTTGATGCATCGCTATGTCCTTTTGGAATCTCCCAGCCCGTTTTTTAGCGCGCCGTGACGATGGCGGCGGCCGTTTCCCGGTTCGCCGGGCTCTTCAGCGGGGACGGTTATGTGCGTGCGTTCCGTATGCGTCGACAGCACCACCATCGTTTCCGTCCGGGTCACGCCCTCGATGAGGCGAATGGTGCGGATCAGCTCCTCGAGGGTCGAGGTATTGACGGTCTTAACCTTGAGCAGCACCGTGTGCTCGCCAGTGATGTGATGGCATTCGAGCACGTCTTCGACTAGCTCAATGGTCTCTTCGAACAAACTGATAGTCTTGGGATGGGCGATTGAGACGCCGATAAAAGCGGTCACGTCCTTGCCCAGCCGCCTGGCGTCGACGACCGCGTGATAGGCCGTAATGATGCCGCTGTCCTCGAGTTTTTTGACCCGCTCAATGACCGACGGCGCCGACAACCCCACCTGCTCGCCGAGTTTGACGTGAGCGATCCTGCCATGTTCCTGTAGAGTCGACAGGATTTGGAGGTCGATAGCGTCCAACTCCGGAGCTTCTCCACCTAATTTCATAAGGAAAACCTCACCGCTAGTTCTTGAACTTATCAGACTTTTAAGCAGTGTCAAGGGTTTATTAGGTTAATTCTAGTTGCTGACCGCGTTTCCGAAGGACACGGTTATGCTCTCCTTAAATACCGTACCGACGGACCAGATCTGACTTCATTTCCATTGAACCGCAGTGATCAGTCCATAAAAGAAATGGCTGGGCAAGGCTAACTCTGCCCTAAACCTCCTTTATTGAGACACGGTATGACTTATGCTTGTTACGAGTAAGCCGATGTACTGTGTGTAACGAACCTGCGCATTTCACTTTACGGACGTGCGCGGTTTCAGGTAGAAGGACCAAACGCATGAGACGGGCCAAAACCAGCGACGCGCTTAGCTGATCCGCGCGTTTTACCGGAACCGGAGAGAAGTAGCCACACGCTACTCCAATTGCTTATGGCCGAGTCCTGTATCGATCTGGCGCAAAACATTTCCCGTCTTCTTTGCGATCCGTACTTTTATGGTACCAACGTGACCAGAGGTGACGGCTCCCCGATTATCCTGATACCAGGTTTTTTTGCTGGCGACTGGTCGCTCTCGACCCTGGCGCGATGGTTGTCGCGAATCGGCTATCGACCATATTTGTCGGGAATCGACTGGAATGTTGGCTGTCCTGACGAGAAATCGGATCGGCTTGGATGGCGCCTGGCGCATATCACCGATGAATGCGGAATGCCGGCGGTCCTGATAGGCCACAGCCTGGGCGGGGTATTGGCGCGCGCGCTCGCAATACGATATCCCGCGCGCGTGCGCCATGTGATCACGCTCGGATCGCCGGCAAGGATCGCCTGGAGTGCGGTACGCGCGCGCTATCGGCCAGCGATACATGGTTTCCAGGCGCTATGGCAGGCCTTTAATAATCGGCCGCCGCAGTGCGGGACTGATAAGTGTGAATGCCGTTTCGGCGAAGCTGTCAACTCAAGCCTTCCGCGCACGGTGAAACTTAGCTCGATCTACACGCGGGCCGACGAGGTCGTTGACTGGCACGCCTGCATCACCGCCGAGGGTGACAATCACGAAGTCTCCGGCGGCCACATAAGCATGGCGGTCAACCGCGAGGTCTACCACCTGCTGGCCCTCATCCTCGCGGCGGGAAGCAATTCCCATCCCTCTGCCAGTGCGGCCGCCCCGGCCAGTATTTAACTGATTCAGACTTGGGGGCTGCGCGTCGAGCGGCCGTCACGGAGCGACTCGATCCCGGCACGTTTATTCAAGCGAGCGAGCACTTCTTGAATCGCGCGTCACTTCGGCTTTCCTGGTGATGATTGGCCCGCCCTCGGTGGCACGGCCGGGTAACGATTCGCAAGCCAGATGAGGGAGATAAAAATGGCCGCCAGCGAGCTAAAAAACAATGCGATCCAGAGCACGCGCCGCAGGCGTCTGGCGCGCAGGCTCCCCCGTTCGAGCCGTTTCGCGCGTCCGGTTAGCCGCACGCGCCGCGGGTCATTCAAGTCCTCGAGCATCGCGGCTGCGCTCTGATAGCGGCGGCGCGGCAAGCGCTCGATCGCGCGCAAAATGATTTCCTCGAGATGCGGATCGACGCCGGGCACGAAGTGGCTGGGCGGCCGTGGGTCCTCGCTGGCCTTTGTCCTCATCATCGCGTAGAGATTGGTTCCAGCAAAAGGCAGGTTGCCAGTCACCATCTCGAACAACATCGTGCCGAGCGCGTAGATATCGGTGCGCGCGTCGCCATGGCGGCCGCTGACCTGCTCGGGCGCCATATAGTCGGGCGTGCCAATCGTGGTCGTCAGCCCCGACCAGGTGAGGCGGCGGGCCGATTCGTCGAGCGCGATCCCGAAGTCCATCAGCTTAACCTGGGTATCGGCGGTGATCAGTGCATTTTCCGGCTTGAGGTCGCGATGGACGACGCCTTGGCTGTGCATGTAGACCATCGCAACGCAGACCTGGCGGGCAAAGTCCAATGCGCGCTCCACGCGCATCGGCCGCTCGTCGCGCATGATCGCGCGCAGCGATAGGCCGTCGATGTACTCCATCGCGATGTACATCCGGCTTCTATGCCGGGGCGCCAGCACCTTGATGATGTTGGGATGCTCGAGGCGCTGGCCGACTTCCTCTTCGCGCCTGAAGCGGTTGTAGAAAACCACGTCGCTCTCGAACTGCAGATAGGGAACCTTGATCGCGACCGTGGCGCCGCTCTGCCGATCAGTGGCCTTGAAGATTGACGCCATGCCGCTGCGCGCGATCAGTTCGGTAAGCTGGTACTGATCGAGCTTCTCGCCCGCACTGACCTCGCGCGTCATTGGCATAGCCCACCCCCGCCGCGGATCCACGCGTAAGTTAAGTCTGCCGCGGCGACGCCCGAAACGCGCACGGCGGAGCGCGCAGTGCCGCGCCAGCCCGGTTCATGGCCATCGCACTCAGCGCCGCGTGCAAAGAGGCTCTCCAGCCATTCTCGCCACCTCTTGCCGCCGCCCTCGGCAAAAGGCGTTGCGCCGTTCATCATGAAGACCGCGGCGGTCAGGTTATCGGCGCTGCCGAGCGCGTTAGCCGCCTCGATCAGCGCCTTGCAGGCCGCGGCCGCGTCGTCGACCCGCAGCAGACGCCCAAGTTCGCGCTCATCGAGCACGTTGTAGAGTCCATCGCTGCACAGCAGCAGACGGTCGCCCTGCACCAGCGGCATCGTGAACCGGTCCGCCGACACGATGAGCTCGTGGCCCATCGAGCGGCTGAGCATTGAGCGCTCGGGATGATTGCGCGCGTGCGCCGCCGTCATCAAGCCCGTCCGCACGTGCTCCGCGACCACCGTATGATCCCTGGTAATCTGCAAAATGCGCCCGCGGCGCAACAGGTACAACCGGGAATCACCCACGTGCGCGGCGCTGAGCCGGCCGCCTTCGATCGCCGCCGCGGTCAGAGTGGTGCCCATCCGGCGCAAAGCGGGCACCGCGATCGCCCGATGGTGAATCTCGATATTGGCCCGCTGCATGGCGCGATGCAGTCGCGTGGCCGCACCCCAGGCGGACGGGCTTTGGCGGTAGGCGTCCAGCGTGAGCTCGACGGCCATCCGGCTGGCGATCTCGCCGCCCTCATAGCCGCCGATCCCGTCGGCCACCGCCAGCAGCGCAGCCTGCGGGCTCTCGATAAAGTAACCGCATGCGTCTTCGTTGTCGGGCCGCTCGGTGCCGGCATCGGAAAGCACGGCGAGATCGAAGCTACACTGCGCGGCCTTCGAGGCGGTCGATTCAACCATCCGGTTTTCAGTCCGGCGGCCGCACCGCGCCGGCGGACAGCGCGGTCCCGCCCGAGCTTAAAGGCCGTCGCCTTCGCGCGCCGCAGGCGGGCGCGGTCGAGTGTGGCGAAATCATGGGTTTCGCGCGCCGATCAACTCCCTCTCCGCGTTGAGCCAGTCGGTAAGGTCGTCACCGTGAGTGGCGCCGCGAGCGAGGAAAAGCCAGTAGGCGCGCACGCGTACGGCTTCGAGGTTCATTTCAGTATTCAGCGCAGCCGCCGCCGCACCGATGTATGGTGATTCGCCGTTGGATTCATAACTTTGCTGGGATTCCTGGGATTTCTTCACCGTGGCCGGGGCTTGCCCGGTCACACTCTTCGTCCGCCGCCGCACCGTCGTTCCGCCACCCTTCCTGTCCGTACCCATGTTCCGCAAAAGCCTCCTTGCATAAACAGTAAGTGAAAGTGAAAGCGTTTCCCCTTTAACGGATACCGTGTACCTAACGCGGGGCCAAGAGGGGGTCCGTCGTTATAAAGCAACGACTCCGTTAAAGTTGAAGTCGAGTAGCTGCGCGATTGGAGCAGGCAATTCCGAGAGTAAAGGCGCCAGTCGGGAGGTTGATATCGAGGGGCGAGGCCATCTGCAGCGGTCCCACCATCGTTGGCGATGAAACTGGCCGCACGGGGATGCTCGCCGAGGCAGGATCCGGCGGACAACTGCCGGCGGCTGGACGGCGCTGGAAGTTCCAGACGGAGTTGCGCCGGATCCATCGGCCCACGCGTTAGACGCGCAAGCGATCGTGAGGGTCAGAAAAACTGCCCATGCGAGGCTTCCCCATGCGAAGCTTTCGATGATGGAACGTCGAGCCCGATGTTCCATAACTTGATTCTTCACTGTGCGGTCGCGTCGGCTGAATGATCAAGCTTGAGGTGCCCGTAGGATATACGTGACAGGCGAGCTTAACTCCAGTTCCAACCCTGTCTCATTGCGGTTGGGCTGGCGGTCCAATTCGTGAACAGAATCAGTCGGAACGCCTGCGATTCGCGCAACGGCCTCGTGCAGTGCGCCGCACTGCTGCCGCTTCAGTCCCGCCGCGCGGCGCGCGGTCACCGCGCGTGCCGCGCAGCGGGGGACGAAAGAAGAACTGCGCCGCGCGATCCGGCGTCCCGGTGAGGAATTTGCGTTTCTTCTACTTCGACCCGGCCATCAATCCCAAGCTCCTGGGTGAGCTCTTGACTAAGTCCTTGAGAGTCCAGGCTCTCGCGAACTTATGCTCCTGCCGCCTGTGCTCCCGGAGCGAGCATCTCAACCCGATCCTCCGGATATGCGTCCATGCCGAACTCGGGAATATCAAGCCCCTCGAGCTCCACCTCTTTGGAGACGCGCATCGACTTGCTGGAGTTTACCAACGAGAACACCAGATAGGTGAAGCCGAAGGCATACAATGCCATGAAGGTAGCTCCTCCAATTTGGGTGAAAAACTGCCGGTAGTCTCCGTGAAGCAGGCCGGTCACACCTTGTCCAGCCTTGCCCAGGTAACTGGCCGCGCCAACCCCGTTCCATCCGGCGCCGTAAGTCCCGTCGGCGAATATTCCGAGACACACCCCTCCAAGCCAGCCGCAGTACCCGTGAACCGAGATGGCCCCGCAGGGGTCGTCGACTTTGATAACGCGCTCATTAAAGAGCACGCCCATGCAGACCACGACGCCGGCCAGGATACCAATCACCACCGCGGAATTGGGCGACACGAAAGCGCACGGCGCAGTGATCGCGACCAGTCCCGCGAGCATTCCGTTACAGGCCATCGTGACGTCAGGTTTGCCGAACATGTAGTACCACAGAAGCATCGCAGTCGCGGAACCTGCGACTGCGGAGAGATTCGTGTTCACGGCCACGACCGAGATGCGAAGGTCGGTCGCTCCGAGCGTGGATCCCGGATTAAATCCCATCCATCCGAACAGCAGGATGAAAGTGCCGGTTACGACATACACCAGATTGTGCGCCGGGAAAGCCCGCGGTTTGCCATCGGGTCCGTACTTGCCAAGTCGGGGGCCCAGGATGATCGCCAAGGCCATGGCACAGAAGCCACCGACGCCGTGAACCACCGTCGAGCCCGCGAAATCCACGTAACCGTGGGCCATACCCATGGTGTTTCCCAACTGCGAAAGCCATCCGCCGCCCCATACCCAGCATCCAAAGATCGGGTACAGCAGGCCACCAATGAATAACTCGCAAAGGATAAAGGCCCCGAAGGTGATGCGCTCACAGATGGCGCCGACGATGATGTAGCCGGCCGTCTCCATGAACACGACTTCGAACAGGGTCAGACAGAGGCTGCCGGCATCGTAACCGGGGCCGCTCAGGAAAAATCCCTTGCCCCCCAGGAAGCCCCACAAGCCGCCGCCCAGCAGAAAGTGATTCAGGGTCGGAGTACCCCCCAAATTAGTAGGCGCGGCATTGATCGCCGCACCGCCATACTGGAAGGCGAAACCGCAAACATAGTACGCGAGAAAAGCGAAGACGTACGCCGCGAAATTCAACATCATCAGATGGCCGGCGTTTTTCTTGCGCACCAGTCCGCAGGTGAGCAGGGCAAATCCGGCCTGCATGAAGAGCACCAGGTATCCCGTGAGCAGGGTCCACGAGAAGTTGGTGGAAATCCGGAGATGGCCCACATTGTCGGCGAGCTTCATGGCCAGCGGCTCTTTGGCGGCTTGGGCCTGAAAGTCGTCGAACGCCTGCTTGTTCTTCGCGTAGTCCGACGCGGCCTTGTCGGTCGGCTCGGTGAGGATGAACGAATTTCCGCCCGCGTCGGAACTGCTGGATTTGTCACCGGTTGAAATTCCGGAGGGGTCGGGTTGTGGTTCGTCGGCGAACGCCACTATTACTGGCCCGCAGAGCCATTGCGCGAAGAGTACCGCGAGGACTGCCTTGAGCAGCCACTGTTTCGGTCGTCTTAGAGCAACGTTCGTCATCTTGGAATTCCTCTCCAGGTAGGGTGCTGGCGCGGCGGCTTCAGGCCACGGATGAAAGAAAAATGTGATTCAGATCGCGCCCGGACCCCGCTCTCCAGTCCGGATGCGCATGATCTCGTCGAGCGAGCTCACAAAAATCTTCCCATCACCGATCTTTCCCGTCCTGGCACTCTCGGCGATCGCGGTGGCGACCGCCTCTACCAGGTCTTCGGCCACAACGACGATGAGGAGAAGCTTGGGCAGAAAATCCACCGTGTATTCGGTCCCACGGTACATCTCTGTATGGCCCTTCTGACGGCCGAATCCTTTGACCTCTGATACGGTGAGGCCGGTGATTCCCAAGGTCATCAGCCGCTCTTTAACTTCGTCGAGCTTAGACGGTCTTATTATTGCTTCTATTCGTTTCATTCCCCAGTTTTCTCCTTAATTCGCGGAAAAACCCCTCAACTCGCTAAGCGACACAGTCCACTCACCCAACCAAGCGAGTTGGAATCAAGCTAAGAACTTCCGTCTGATGTGCGGGCACCGAGGGGCAAGAAAGGTGCCACGCAGAAGGCAACTTTAATGCCAATTAAGCTACGAAGTTTCGTTTGCATGAAGTGCCGTATGATGCCCGCGTGAGGGGCGTCTGCCCAGCGATTAGTCAGTCGTCACTGCAGATTAGGAAAACAAACTCGTCAAACAGCACGAGTCAGGTTTCGTCGTCGCGGGAGCGCGGCACGCCGATCGCTACCATCAGGAGCGGGCTCTTGCCGGCGGTGTGCGGCGCGAAAAAGGCCGTGGTCTCGTCGTCGTAAAAGGTCAGTCCGCTTGCCCCGCGCCCTAGCGCATACGCCGCCAAGTAGGCCCTTCCGCCGTGCAACCCGGCTTCCAGATGGACGTCGCGGTAGGCCCGCTTGCCAAGCGCGCCAAGGGAGCGGTCGAGGTCGGCCATGTAGCAGACCAGCGCTGAACAATCGGCGCCCAGCGGCTGCTCCAGACAGAGGTAGCCAGCTTCGCGGCGAAAATTACCGGGCTTGAGCAACTCGAATCCACAGCTTTGCCGCCGGTAGTAGTACGCGCCAGGCTCCATCCCGTCGACCGCATTCACGATGAGGTAAGTGTCGCTCTGTGCCGGAAAATCGGCTCGCGGGTGCCGACTCGAGACGGCCATAATCGTCGCGAGTTCCTGCGAGGTGATCGGCTGGTGTGCGAACACTCGGGTCGATCCACGCCTTAAAATTGTCTCGCCTAAACTAAGCCCCGCATGCGCTTCGAGGGGCTCGGGCTTCACCGCATTCGCCGCGGGCGGCGGCGGCGCTGACTCGATTTGCGCGTCCGCGACCGCGGCTACCTCGTCGGGACCGAGGAGCCCGGACGCCTGATGCATCCGCACCAGATCCGGGTAGCGTACCTCTTCGCGGGAGAGCGGAATCGTCTCCAGGCCGAGCGGCCGCAATTCCGGCTCGGCACCCGGCACGGCAGCGCCACTGCCGAGCGCGACCAGGCATAGTGCGCCTTCGCGCTCGCCGTCGATCCCCAGCAACGCCTCGATGTCCGGATCGGCAAAGGCGGTGATCAGCTCGGTGGAAATCCCCTCGGCGGCCGCGGCGGCGAGCAGGTTAGCGAGCATCGTGCCTGCGTCCCACAAGCAATAGCGGTAGGCCCGGGCGCGATACTTCCACGCGCTGCGCCAGAAAATCGCGCTCAGTATAAGCACCGCGCGCGCCTGAAGCAGCACAGCGCGTCCGGCTGCCGCGCGCGCTATCAATCCGCGCCAGTCGCCGCGGCGAAGTCCGCGCAGGCGCAGGTCGGCGGGCGAGAAATGATAGAGCCCCTGCTCCAGTTCGCCGGTTTCCGCGACGGCGGCGTAAATCTCGACCGGGTAGAGCGCACCCGCCGATGGCGCGGCGCGAAAATGGTAGTCCTCGCCGCCCACGCTGGCGCGCCGCGTTAGCCCGTCCGCGCAGAACAGGATTCGCGTCAGCGCCTCAATCGTAAGCTCGCCACCATCAGCCGGCGCGTCGCCACGGGCGATCGCCTCCAGCGCCGGCACTCGCGCGAGGCTCAGGTCGCGCGGCAGTGCGATCCCCGATACCTCGGGATAGAGTTTGTAGGGCATCGGCCGGTTGTCCCAGTCCAGGTGATGGCCATCCGTTCGCACGCTGGTGTACGAATGTTTGGTGATCGCGTGATACGTGCGCGCCGCTTCGATATCCCGATTGTTCAATTTTTTTTGAAACTCCCGCGCGTGCCGGCCTGTGCCCGCGGCCTGATCGCCATCGCCGCTGATGATATCACCTCGCATATCACCCCGCGCGTCGGCTAGGCGAGATCGATCGGCCGTGCTATGGGACTGGCTTAAACCAACCGATCCGGGAGAGGCTGATGGGCACCACCACACCCAGGCTCAGCGCCGCCGAAGTGAAGGGCCTGTTCGAGAAACTCAGCAACTGGGGCCGCTGGGGCAAGGACGATCAACGCGGCGCGCTCAACTTCATCACGCCGCAAAAGCGCGCCGCGGCCGGCCGGCTGGTGCAAAGCGGCGAGACGGTCTCGATGGCGTTGCCACTCGCCACCGCGTCGGGGCCCGACAATCCCACGCCGGTCACCCACGTGATGCTGCATTCGGGACCCGGCATGGCGGTTGCGCTGGACTACTTCGCGATCGCGCCGCACGGGATGGCGTTCACTCATCTCGACGCGCTTTGCCACGTGTTTTGGGAGCGCAAGATGTACAACGGCTTCAGTTCGAGCGAGGTCGGACGCTGGGGCACGCGCAAGTGCGGAATCGACGTGGCCCGCGACGGCATCGTGAGTCGCGGCGTGCTGCTCGATATCGCGCGACTTAAAAACGTTGACCACAATGTTGAATGGATGGAACTGGGCGATCGGGTCTTTCCCGAAGATCTCGACGCCGCCGAAAGCGCGCATCGCGTTCGCGTCGGGGAAGGCGACGTACTGTTGATCCGGACGGGACGGATGGCGCGGCAGAAAAAGCTCGGCGCGTGGGACAGCCGCAACCAGGGAATGGCCGGTCTCGATCCGAGCT
>Ga0182024_10022768_pt1 | contig 11274 bp, 12 predicted proteins | sample P32metaG_FD_120480 | JGI IMG/M metagenome (GOLD analysis project Ga0182024, IMG submission 120480) | Permafrost microbial communities from Stordalen Mire, Sweden - P3-2 metaG (Illumina Assembly) | ecosystem: Environmental > Terrestrial > Soil > Wetlands > Permafrost | place: Sweden: Stordalen... | reverse complement strand
CGCGGCGGCGCTCGAGGAGATTCACAGCCAGGTAGTGAAGAGTGGATAGTGAAGTAGTGAAGAGTGAACAGTGAAGAGTGGGCAGTGTGCCGTGGGCAGTAGACTGTGACAAGTGAACAGTGGGCAAAGGGAACCCGCAGAGATGATCAGCTTTACCGTTCGCATGACTTTCAGCCAAGACGACCGCGATGAGATTGGCGATGCGCTGCGCGGATTGGCGGCCGCGTCGCGACAGGAGCCCGGCTGCGTGACCTATGTTGCCCATACCGTGGTGGGCGACCCGGACACGGTTGTGATCTACGAGCAGTACGCCGACGATGCGGCGGCAGACGCGCACCGGCAGTCGGCGCACTTTAAGAAGTACGCGGTCGGGGTGCTGTACCAGAGGATGCGGGAGCGACTTCGGGAAGACCTGAAAGCGCTGGCGTAGAGGGCCGCGTGGAGCGGCGGCGGCCTGGCTCGCGTTTGCGGGACAGGCGAGTCAAAAAAAAGGGTGCGGAGGACGCAGACGGAAGGCGCGGGCAGGCGGCTGAGATTTGCATTGACCGGCGCTTGAATTCCGGACTACCATCCGATACACACGCGATTATGCTCCGGACTGCGTTCCAACTTGTGGTGCGCTGGAGCTGCCTTCCGGCAGTTGGGCTGATGCTGCTCCTGATGGCAGGCGCGGCGCAGTCGAAGCCGAACAAGCCCGGGATGCCGCGGGCCGAACGGCACGAGAGCCGGCAGGAGATTCTGCAGCTGGAACGGCAGTGGAAAGATGCGGTGATCCAGCACAACGTTTCCGCCCTGGAAAGCCTGTTGTCCGACGACTACATCGGAATCACATCGAACGGGATGCTGGAATCGAAGGAACAGACCCTGGTGAACCTGAAAAACGGGGTTCTGCACCTGACATCGATCGACGTGTCAGACCGCAAAGTGCGGTTCTACGGAACGACCGCGGTAGTGACATCAAAAGCGGATGTGAGCGGGAATGGCGAGGAAGGGAACATCAGCGGAAATTACCGCTATACGCGGGTCTATGTCAGGGAGTCGAAGGGCTGGAAGATTGTGAGCTTTGAAGCGAGCCGGATCAAGGAGCCTGCAGGCATGAAGTAAGACAGCACCGGAGCGCAATTGGCTGGGAGAAGTTATCCGGGGTTTGTTACTTAGGAGAGCCGCGCTGAGTTACTTTTGAGATTGCTCGCTCCCAGACAAAAGTGCTCTCGCATTTGGCGTCTCCGACCTATACTGAAAATCTCCCCGCATGGGCCCGCGAGTAGTGTGCGAATGTGTTTCCCAGAGCGGAGCGCAGGAGGCCTGAGCGGTGCACTTTATATAGTGTCTCCATGGCAGGACACTGACGCGTTCCGATATCCGGTTTACCCGAAGGAAGATGCTGCTCCTGAACGAAGAGAGTTGGAAGCAGCAAGATTGAGGAAAGATGAATCGCCAGCAACTCGGTACGCTCAGGTTCTTCTCGTTACTGTTCCTTCTCCCGGGGTTGGCCGGACTGATATTTTCGGCCATGACATCGACGAGCTATCTGGCGAACCTGCCGAAGATTCCAGATCCGACGCAGATGCGCATGACGCCGCGCAATATCCATGGGGTGGTGATTTACCAGACCCAGGAAGAGGACCGCCGGCTTACGTTGATGGAGGATGCTTCGGTTGGGGTATTCCTGGTGGGGCTGACGCTCGGCCTGGTGTATCTGCGGAAGTGGGGCATTGCGCACGCGTTGGGTGCGGACGACGAGGATGTGGCGCTCGAAGAAGGCGGTAATTAACGGCGAGTACGCTCTCCACACGGGCGAAACAGGCTGCGGAGAGTGGGCCGCTCGAAGAAAGAACCTCAAGGGCTGAAGCCCAAATCCTTTTTTGAACGGCTGGCGGCGGGACTGAAGTCCCGCCCTTACGCGTTTTGGGGGCTGGCGAGGAGTTTTTCCGCAAGCACGCATGACGCATACGGGGCACCGGTATCGGAAATCAGAATGGGGCGCGATTGCGAGGCTTGGGCTGTGATGAGGATTACGAAAATCCAATAATGGAAGAGCTTGCCGGCTGCGCCGCGATGGAGACGCAAGAACAGATTTCTTTTTTTCGATGGCCGGAATTTCTGCAAATTCACTTGACGACCGGAGAAGGCGCGGCTAATCTGGTGCCTCGATCTCCCCGGTTGACCGAATCCGCATCCCCACCGCGCTCGGCGGATTCGTCAATTCATATACTGAAGTTCGATTCTCCCTGGACTTGCGCCTCGAAAGTCGCCCGTTGCGGCGGGAGGGAGAGTTATGTCCACCTATACCTATCCTGGCGTCTACATCCAGGAACTGTCGAGTCCAGTCCATTCGATCGCTGGAGTGGCCACGTCGATCGCTGCGTTTGTGGGATACACGGCGCGAGGCATCGACAATCGTGCGGAGGCGATCTACAGCTTCGCGGATTATCAGCGCCTTTTTGGCGGCCTGGGCTCAAACAGCGAGGTGAGCTATGCCGTGCAGCAGTTCTACCTGAACGGCGGCGGTCAAGCCTACGTGGTGCGCACGCCGATGCATTACGGCTCGGGCGCCACGGTGTACGCGACGGCGGGCTTTGGGCCGGGGAAAGTATCCGGTCCAGGGCTGGTGTTCAGCGCTCTGAGCAGTGGGCAGTGGGCCAACGGGCAAATCCTGCTGGACGTGGACGTGCAGGGAGTGAATCTGACCGCCGATGCGACAGCATTCAACCTGACGGTAACGAACCTGGCGGATGGCAGCACGGAGTACTTCCCTAACATTTCACTGAATCCCGCCAACCAGAACTTTGTGGGCGCGGTGGTGAACGATCCGGATAACGGATCGCAGCTGGTGAACGTGAACACCAGCAACCTGGAAGCGATTCCTGCGCTGCCGACGGCGCCGCCGACACTGACGGTGACGGGAATTCAGGGCGGGCCATTGGCCTACACGGCAGTGAGCGGAGTGAACTACCTGGAGAGCGTGAACACGGCGTTGGGAGGCAGCAACACGGCGACGACGGCGACCGCTGACTCCAGCCTGACGCTCACGCTGCCCTCGAGCGTTTATTCCGGGACCGCGCCGGTGATCAAAATCATCGGGATCAACGGGTCGATTCCGCAGACGGTTGCCGGGTTGGCGTCGCAGGTGCAGCAGGCGGTCAACACCTGGCTGGCAATCAATATTCCGGGCGCGTCGTTGGCCTGCTCCGCAGCACCGTGCGGGACGGGAACGCAGGGTGTCTGCGTGAATTTCCTGCTGCCGAACTACGCGGACGCAATTCCCACATTCAGCGCGCCCGGCGGTATAGCGCATGACATCTCGGCGGCGCTGAAACTGTCCGGCCCGATTGCTTCTCCGGGATCGAGCAACGTGGCTCACTATGCGCTGGGCAGCAGCACGGCAGGTTCGAACTACACGGCCGCGGCGGCATCAGCGCCGGCAGGACTGCCGTGGAGCGCGGACCTGATTGGTGATCCGCTGGCGTTCTCAGGGATCTACGCGCTGAACAAGGTGCCGATCTTCAACCTTCTTTCGATCCCCGAAGCGGCGCGCGCGCAAACGGGGAGTCCGAATTCGCTGGATACGAACATCAACCCGGTGGAGATTTACACGGCCGCGATTCAATTGTGCGACCAGGCGCGTGCGATGCTGCTGATCGACCCACCGCCGAATGTGAACAGCGTGTCGGGCGCGGTGGACTGGAAGACCAACACGATTGGCGTGGTGAATGCGAACGGGGCGGCATTCTTTCCGCGGCTGCGGCTGGCCGATCAGCTGAACAACGGGAACCTGCGCACGTTTGCTCCTTCCGGCGTAGTGGCAGGCGTGTACGCGCGATCGGACGGCGCCAATGGCGTGTGGACGGCGCCGGCGGGCATCAACGCGACGCTGAACGGGGTGCAGAACATGACCTACCTGTTGAGCGACGCGGAGAATGGCGCACTGAACCCGCTGGGCCTGAACTGCTTCCGCACGTTCCCGATTTACGGGCCGGTGCTGTGGGGCGCACGCACGCTGAAGGGAGCAGACGCCCTGGCCGACCAGTGGAAGTACGTTCCGGTGCGGCGGATGGCATTGTTCCTGGAGTCGAGCCTGTACCAGGGGACGCAGTGGGTGGTGTTCCAGCCGAATGCGGACCCGCTGTGGGCGGCGATCCGGCTGAATGTGGGCTCGTTCATGCAGACGCTGTTCCTGAAGGGGGCCTTCCAGGGGCAGACGCCGGACCATGCCTACTTTGTGAAATGTGACAGCGAAACCACGACACAAACGGACATCGACAACGGGGTGGTGAACATCCTGGTGGGATTTGCGCCGCTGGAGCCGGCGGAGTTCGTCGTGATCCAGATCGAACAGCTAGTCGGACAGGCGAGCTCGTAACGCGCATGTCGCGGCAGGTTTCGATGAGGACCTTCACGTTAACGGGTAGACAAGAGAGGCAAGCATGGCACAGTTCACGGTAAATGCGCAGCGTTTCGATCCTTACAAGAATTTCAAGTTCCGGCTGAAGTGGGATGGGCAGTACGTGGCCGGAGTGAGCAAGTGCTCGGGGCTTTCGCGGACCACCGAAGTGGTGAAGCACCGCGAGGGCGGCGATCCGAGCACGAGCCGCAAGTCGCCGGGGCGGTCGGAGTTCAAGGCGATCACGCTGGAGCGCGGGGTGACGCACGACCTGGCGTTTGAGGCGTGGGCGGCGAAGGTGTGGCAGATCGGCGCGGGTCTAGGCAAGGAGGTTTCGCTGAAGGATTTCCGCAAGGACGTGATCCTGGATTTCTACAACGAGGCCGGTCAACTGGCGATCAGCTACAAAATTTACCGGGCGTGGGTTTCAGACTACCAGGCTCTGCCCGACCTAGATGCGAACGCGAACGCGGTGGCGATCCAGCACATCGTGCTGGAGAACGAGGGATGGGAGCGCGACACGTCGGTGACGGAGCCGACGGAGCCGAGCTACAGCTCGACAGCAGCGTAAGCGGATTGCAGAGACGATTTGGCGCGCAGCGACGCGCCCTGGGGCGATTCCCAACGGGTGTCGCCGCTTGCTTGCCTGGAACAATGCACGCGCCGCGAGGCGATTGATCAGGAGCGGAACCCATGGGGGCCCTTACCGGCGAGAAATTACTGCGAGCCTGGGAAGCGGTCCGCGAACTGCCGGACCAGGAGGCAGTACTGCGGCTGCTTGCGCTGGCGTGGCCGAAGCGCGCGCGGAGCGAATGGGCGCAGATGCCGCTGGGCGAGCGCAATGCGCTGCTTCTCGAACTGCGAGCGGCGACGCTGGGACGGCGCATGGAAGGGTTCGCAGAGTGCCCGGCGTGCGGCGCCCTGCTGGAGTTTGTCCTGGACGCCGGAGAGCTGGGGGAGCAGTTGCGGGCACAGCTTGCGGCAGTTGAGGAATCGGGGCAGGAGATGGCGCGGCCTGTGAACACGGCTGACCTGATTGCGGCCGGCGCCGGTGAGGACGAAGAGCAGGCGCGTCGGATTCTTCTGGCGCGAACGACGAAGCTGGACGGAAATGCCGGCGACGGCGTGCTGGAGCGATTCGAACGCATCAACCGCGCAGCGGAGATTCGCATAGAGCTGGCTTGCCCGGAGTGCCCGGCGCGGCCGGCGCTGGACCTGGATGTCGCGGGGTTTCTGCTACGGGAGATCGCGGCCGCAGCGCGGCGGCTGATGAGGGAGATCCATGAGTTGGCGAGCGCGTACGGCTGGAGCGAGCGCGACCTTACAGCCATGAGCCCGGCGCGACGCGCCGCATACCTGGAGATGTTGAGCGTATGAGCGGGATCCTGGAGCGAATGGCGAAGCGGGCGCACGGGACACTCGCCGGAGCGGAGCCGTTGCTGGCGTCGAAGTTCACACCCGCGGCTCGCGGGGAACGCGACTCGCTGGCGGATTTGCCGGGGCTGCACGCGATGCTGCCGCAAGAAGACATACGCGAGAGCGTGTTCTCACCGGAGGCGAGGGAGTTCCGGCAAGGTCCGTGGCAGGATGACGCGGGCATTGCCGCGGCGCGCAAGCTGACGTCGAGGGCCGATGTGAGTTCGCAGCATCTGCCGCAAACCGCGTCGACAGCGGCAAACTCGCCTGCGGAACACCAAACCGATTCGGGCTCCCGGGGAGTGCGTCGCGGCTCGGCGATTCCCGCCACCGTGCCCAGCAACGCCACTCGTGCGCTGCCGCGTCATCTCTCGCAACCGAATGCCGAGGGACCAGCAAAAGGCGCAGACGAGCCTCTCGTTGCGGATCGCGAGGAGCATGAGCCGGGTGCGCCGGTCACACCGAAGGCAGATGGCCAAGCACATTCCGCCGCTTCCCCGACGCAGCCGCATCGTGGCGCAGATCAAGGGGATGGGCAGGAAGCGAATGGAACAGGCGTGCAGCCGAAGCCGCCAGGGGCATCACGAGCGGCCGCCGCGCACGCGAGCGGGACCACTGGAGATGCACGCCAGAGCAATGCGCAGCCCGAGGAGAAGACGGAGATTCATATTTCCATCGGCAACATCGAGCTCCGCTCGGCGCGCGCGGAAACCAGGCCACAACCTGCGCCGTTTCGTCCCCGCGTGACCCTGGAAGAGTTTCTTCGCCGCGGTTCGGAGGCGCAACGATGAGCGACTACCTGGCGGTGGCAGGCGTGAGCGCAGTGCTGAAGGCACTGTTGAACACGGGTTTGTCGAACGGCGGTCCCGCCACGGTGCTGATATCGCCTCCGGGCATTACGAACAAAGCGCCGGACATGATTCCGACGGGCGGGGACGAGCCGCCGCAGCTCAATCTTTTCATGTACTACGCCAGCATCAATCCCGCGTTGCGTAACGAGGGGCTGCCGTCGATGGGGCCCAATGGCTCGTTGTTGAGCAATCCGCCGCTGGCCATCAACCTGCATTACCTGGTGACGGCGTACGGGGCCAACGCATTCGACCCCGAACTGCTATTGGCATTTGCGATGCAGGTGTTTCATAACACGCCGGTGGTGCCGCGCGATGTGATCCAGTCGGCATTGAGCGATCTGGGGACGGGCACGCCCTCAAACGAGCAGCAGTTGATCACGGGCAGCACGCTGGCGAGCCAGATTGAACACATTCGCATCACTCCGGAAGCGCTGACCACCGAAGAGATTTATCGCCTGTGGACGGCGTTCCAGACGCATTACCGGCCGACCACGTCCTACCAGGTTTCCGTGGTGGTTATCCAAAACACGCAGAGTTATCAATCGAACCTGCCGGTGCAGAAACGCGCACTGGTGGCGCTGCCGCTGACCGGGCCGATGATCGCGACGGTCTCGCCGCAGATGGCGGCGGTGGGCCAGATCCTTACGATCAACGGCAGCAATTTCCTGAACGGGCCTCCGACGAACACGCTGGTTTCGTTCGACGACAATGCGTCCGTGACGCCTCTGAGCGTGCAGGGGAACTGTGTGCGCGTCGCCGTTCCCACGACGCTTTCGGCCGGCATCTGCAATGTCCGGATCATGTGCAACGTAACGTTTCCCTCCTCCAGCACGCCGCATCCCTGTTTCGCTTCGAATGCAGCGCCATTCCAGTTGATTCCCACACTGCAGCCGGCGACGATTCCTCCGTATCAGGCGACGCAGGGAAGCGCGCTGACGCTGACTGTCTCTCCCGCCGTGGGAGACCTGCAGGAGGTGGTTGTCTACATTGGCGACCAGGCGGTTCCGCAGCCCCAGGCCTCGCTGACCGGGCCCTCCACATCCACAACGGTGACGGTGACGGTGCCAGCGACGGTGGCGGTTGGAACCTATCCGATTCGCGTCGAGGTGGATGGAGCGCAAAGCCTGCTGACCCAGGACACGAATTCCGCGAGCCCGACCTACGGCCAATGGCTCCCGCAAGTGGAGGTGAGCGCATGATTGCCGAGGAGCGCTATCGCGGGTGCATGCCGGAGTTTATGGGCAACGGCAGCGCGATGGCTGTGCCGTTCTGGTCGGAGTTGGAGCGGGTCTACCGCCGGGTCTCGCGGAGCACGGATCGCGAGGAGGCGTCCCCGGATTTGCCGACGCGCCTGGTTTCCGCGCCGGACGGGTGGAACCCGGTGGCGAAACTGCAGGAGATCTTCGCGCTGAGCGACTTCGAGCTGGATGTTCTGCTGTTGTGCGCGGGGGCGGCGGTGGACCGCCGGTTTGGGCAGGCATTTCTGGGATTGCAACCGGAATTGGCTGCGCCCTCGTTCGGCCTGGCTGCCGCGGTGCTGGATAAGCCGCACTGGAGCGCGTTGAGCCGCATCCGTCCGCTGCGTTACTGGCGGCTGATCGAGATGGGATCGGGGCCACTGCTGCAGGCGGCGCTGATGATTGATGAACGCATCCTTCAGTACCTTCTTGGCGTCCCGGCGGCGGACGATCGGATGGAGATGATCTTTCACTCGCTGGCCGGGAACGACGCCGGGAACGAGGAAGCCAGCGCGAGCCTTCTTGAGGTGGCAGCGCACGGCGCATTGCATTGGCGCCGGGCCGCGCGATCCACCATTGTGATCACGGGGCAGCGGGCAAGCGAACGCACGGCACTGTTCCAGGCCATGTGCCTGCAGGCCGGGCTGCACGCCTGGGTGCTGGACGCCGGCGACCTGCCGGAGAGTGCCGCAGAACGCGAGCGCCTGGCGCGGGCCTATACACGCGAGGCTGGGCTATGGCCGTCGGCGCTGCTGGTGCGCACCGAACGCGTGGAGCATCCGGAGATGCTGGAGTCGTGGCTACGGCGAGTGAACGCGCCGGCGGCAGTGGATGTGGAAACAGGAAGCCCGGCGGAACGGCTGAGCGGGCTGCGGCTGGCTGCTCCCACACCGGATGCAGCGGAACGCAAGGCGCAGTGGCAGCGGTTCCTGGGACCGATGGCGGCGAAGCTGGACGCGACATTGACGGCCGTTTCGGAAGCATTCGCGCTGGATGAGCGCGAGATTCGCGAGACCGCGGAGGGAATCGAAGAAGAGGCTGCGTTCGCCGGCGACGATTGGGATGCCGTAAGCGGCGCGGCATGGAGACTGAGCCGCACCGCGGCGCGGCGATCGCTGGATGAGCTGGCCAGCCGCGTGGAGAATCCTGCGTCCTGGGACGAACTGGTGCTGCCGGAGCCGCAGACGGCGATCCTGCGGCAGGTTGCGATTCATGCGCGGCACGCAGCACGCGTCAACGGCGACTGGGGCTTTGCCCAGCGCTACGGCCGCGGGCTCGGGCTCTCCGCGCTGTTTGCAGGGCCGAGCGGCACAGGCAAAACCATGGCCGCGGGTGTACTGGCGCGCGAGCTGGATCGCGATCTATACCAGATCGATCTGGCGACGGTGGTGAGCAAGTACATCGGCGAGACGGAGAAGCATCTGCGCCGGATCTTCGACGCGGCGGAGCGCAGCGGCGCGATTCTGCTTTTCGACGAGGCGGATGCACTTTTCGGAAAGCGGAGCCAGGTGCGCGACAGCCACGACCGCTACGCCAATCTCGAGATCAGCTACCTGCTGCAGCGGATGGAAAGTTATCGCGGCATCGCCATCCTGACGACCAACATGCAGAATGCGCTGGACCCGGCTTTTCAGCGGCGGCTGCGGTTCGTGGTGCAGTTCCCGTTCCCGGACGCTCCCAGCCGCGAGCGGATCTGGCGCAAGGTTTTCCCCGAAGCGGCGCCGACCGGAGACCTGGGCTTCGCGCGCCTGTCGCAACTGAATGTAACCGGCGGATCGATCCGGAACATCGCTCTGCTGGCGGCTTTTCTCGCGGCGGATGCGGATGCGGCAATCTCCATGCGCCACATCCTCGACGCAGCACATACGGAATACACCAAGCTGGACAAGCAGCTCACGCCGGCTGAGACCAAGGGGTGGGAATGAAGTCGGTTCATCTCCATATCGATCGCATCGCCGTGGACGGCCTGAGCGCCGTGGAGCAGCGTCAGTTCGCGCGCGCGCTGGAAACGAAACTGCGCGCTTTGGCCATGGCGGATGGGATCGCCGATGGCGGAGATCGGAACCTCGGCCTAGTGAACGCGGGTGTGTTGAGGCGGGGCACAAGCGCCAATCAAGCCGCGGCGCAGGTGGTGGATGCGATTCGTGCGCGGCTGAGCAGAGGCAGTAAAGCTGGTCAACCTTCAGGATCACGCGGCGGGGAGGCGCGCAGCCATGGCTAATGTTTCGCCTCTGCTGGTTAAGGGCGCCATCCTGGTGCTGGAGCCGAACACCGGCATTCCGCTGAAGACTATTCATCTGCAATACAACCCAGAGACGATCCGGCGCAGCCTGCAGCCGCAGAGCGTGGGCGATCTGCCGGACCGCACCGAAGTGTTGCGGCTCAAAGGGCCACCGATCGAGACGATTTCCTGCGAGGTGGAGATCGACGCCACGGACCAGCTCGCGGCGCAGAATCCGACGACGATGAGCGTGGGCATCGCGCCGCAGCTTTCGACGCTGGAACTGCTGGTGTATCCCTCCAGCAGCGTACTGATCGCGAACGAAATCCTCACGCTGGTAGGCACGATCGAGATTCTGCCCATGTTCTCAAACCTGACGGTATTTACGTGGGGCGCTAATCGCGTGACTCCGGTCCGGCTTACGGGAATCGAGATCACGGAAGAGGCGTTCGATCCGCAGCTTAATCCGATTCGCGCCAAGGTTTCGCTTTCAATGCGCGTGCTGAATGTGAATGATGTCGGATTCCTGAGCCCGGCGGGCGCACTCTACATGGCGTATCAGATTGCCAAGGAATCGATGGCGCAGCGGTAACCGCGCGCAAGGGGAAACGAGGATCGCGATGGATAACGCGCTGGCAGCATTGGTTCAGTCGGGAGTGGGCACCGGTGCGCCGACCAATCCGAGCAGCCGCTACTACGGATTTGGCGTGGAGCAGATGACGCTGGCGAATGGAACTGTCGTGTCCTACCTTTCGCGGCGCATTATCCCGCCCATGAGCCTTTACACGCAGACGCAGAATTACACGGTGGTGGCGGGCGATCGCCTGGACAACCTGGCCGCCCGCTTCCTTGGCGACCCCATTCTGTTCTGGATGATCGCCGAGGCAAATGGAGCGGAGGATGCGAACGAACTGACCGCGGAGCCCGGCCGCGTGATCCTGATTCCGCTGGTGAGCGGGATTCCACCGGGGGCGCGCAATGGTTAACCCTCTCTATCTGACGTTGCTGGTTGGCCCGATGGAACCGCTGCCGGCTCCCAAGCCGCTGGTGGATGCGCTCGTGTCGGTGGAGGTGACCGAAAGCGCGACGGGGCGGAGCGGTTTCCAGCTTGTGTTCACGCTTGCGGATTACGGCATCATGGAGACGTTCTTTCTGCTTGCCGGG
>Ga0182024_10022767_pt1 | contig 11274 bp, 15 predicted proteins | sample P32metaG_FD_120480 | JGI IMG/M metagenome (GOLD analysis project Ga0182024, IMG submission 120480) | Permafrost microbial communities from Stordalen Mire, Sweden - P3-2 metaG (Illumina Assembly) | ecosystem: Environmental > Terrestrial > Soil > Wetlands > Permafrost | place: Sweden: Stordalen... | reverse complement strand
TCGGTCCGCTGTGTAGGCCGCTAGGCGTGAATTACGATTTAAGGATTTAATGATTATTCGAGCGAATGCGAGATTCTTAGATTTCAAAATTGTTTTGAAAATGTAAATAAAAAAGGAAGAAAAATGAAGCCACTTAATGTAGACACTAAATATCATCCAGAAGGTCATTGGGCGGGTCGCTCACTATCAAATTACATCGACATGCATCCAAAAGCAAAGGGTGCTAGAACTTTGACCCAAGCCCGTATCTTGGCGTTTGGGCCCAAGACCAAGCGAGTAGGTAGTTGTAGTTGCGGAAACACAGCTTGTAGACGATATAGCGGTGGTGGAAAGGCATCCTCAAACTGTTGATTATGTTTAAAGCAGGCCATTCTTACACACACAATCGGATGTTAGACGCAAGTATCTTCGTTCTATACAGCGCTCCACACCAAGATGGAAGTTATGAGCTGAAGATAAGATGGACCTTGAGGCGAGGCATCGATTTGAATATTACGGAGAACGTGACAATTGTAAGCTCAGAAGTGAAAAATTGGTACGAAATATAATGGAAACCAATCATTCTCACAAGTTCATAAAATGTCCTGGCTGTCGATATGAACATCTTTGTATGATTCATAGAATCTGTTTTCATTGTGGATATGAGCCGCCAAAGGAGAAGAAATGACTATTTTCCTACCGATCATTATTTTCTGTCTTTGGATTATGTTCACGCAAAGACCACGGCAACAAAATCGCAGCTCTCGCGGCGTGATGGTTTCGCGTTCTAGTCCAATGATTCCTCATCCCGATACAGCTTTCTGCGGAAATTGTCATGGAACCGGGGATGAGGGATTTGGAATGATGCCTGACTCGGAGGGAGATTGCACCGCCTGTGACAGTCGTGGATATGTTACGATTGATCCCAATGCAAAATATGTGTCTCTTAGTGAGCTTGCAAAAAGATACAAGAAGGATGAATGATGGATCTCACAAAGTTAAAAGCGTTTTTAGCCAAGTCAACTTCAGTGGTTAAGTGGTATCCTCATGCGGGCGGAGATTGCTACGGCCCAGAAGCCACTGTAAGAGGCCCATGTTTTCGATGGTTCAAGGTTACAGAACCACAAGGAAATTCGCCACAGCACAACATCGCTGATGCCGTAGACGATGCTAAATATTGCGCAGCGGCCATGAATGCGGTTCCAGAGCTAATTCGAGAATTGGAATCCTTAAGGGCATCTGAAACTAATTTAACGAAAGCGCTGCAGTATATCGTCACTACGGCGTATGTTGGTGGAAATGGAGATGATTGCGCCAAAATTGCACACTCAGTTCTAGAGCCAAAAGTAAATTTTCCTACGTCAGAACCTTCTATGGCCATCCTAACAAAGTACAACGAGGAATAGATGTTCTTTCCGGCAAAACCAAATCACGATGTAATATCGAAACGATTCGCGTGGTTGCCCACCTCGATAGAGGGTGGGTGGATCTGGCTTGAAAATTATTACGAACGGTGTGGTTGGCGAGAGCGATTAGAACAAACCAGTTATGGTGGCTGCATGGTTAATCGATGGAGAATAATCTGGAGACATAGAAGTTTATGAAGAGACTTAAACTTGTTAAAACCAATTCAGTTGAATGTCAAAAGTGCAGTTCCAATGACTTCAGACTCATCAATGGCGCCAAAGTCTGCATGAATTGCAATACCTACGTTTTTAAAGAATTACGTGATATAAAGAAAGTGAGGGCTTAATATGGAAATGGAAATTTTGCGGGTTCATCATTATGGCGAGAAAACCGAAGACGATCGTAGAATCACTCTTTCTCCTGGCATGATTACGACAGTTGCGGCTGGAGTGGAAGACGAGAAGATCAATAACAGATCTTTGCGGAGAGTAAGTGTTTTGTTTGCCGATGGCGGGACTTTGGAAATGGCTGTGAACCACGCAGACCTAGATTTATTGGAACGAGCAATCGGTTCGTTCTGCATGGGTTGATTATTTAGAATTGACTAAACGTGTAAGCAGATTCACCATGCTCTGGTGCTGGTCCTGCAAGTCCGATCTTAAGGCGTCGATTTTTTCCCCGAGAGTTTTGATCTCCGCATTATAAACTTCTTTCATATGGCCAAGATCTCGAACCATGTTATCTTTCTGGTTCGACAATTCAACTTCTAAGCTATTGATTCTAACGTTCATTTTAGACTCAATTTTAGCCATTTCTTCTCTGGCTTCGGCTACAATAGCCGCCTTATACTTCTCTTTCTTATCGGCCATGCCATAACGAACATGACGCCATCCAGCCCACAGACCCCCCACAGCCGTTATAGCCCCACCAGCGCCTTCAAAGAGAGTAGAGATGTCAATTACCATAGAAGTACGTCCTATGCAATAAGATTGGCGAAAATCGGAGATATGATATATACGCATAGGAGCTTAATATGACCCAATACATCATCAATTTTCTGAATACATTGCAAGGCCTGCGTAAGACCATGGTAATGTTGAGTTTAATCCTATTAGGGGCTGTTTTCAGGGTTAAAGGCTATATCAGCGGGGACAATATGGTCGATTTGCTGAAAGGGACCGTCATAGCTTTTTTCTCTGCAAACGGACTAGAGCATATAACAACCACGGTCAAAGAATACATTAACGCCAAAGGTAAAAAGGTAGAAGAAAATGTAGTTTCTGTTTCGGAAAAGGAAGAGAATTAATGGTTACAAAATTGAAATCCTTGTTAGCATCCTTAGTGTCAGAATTGAAAGACATATGGAACCGCTCCAAAATGTATCTTATCGGTCTTGGTGTTATTCTGGTAACCCTTGAATGGCAAAAGATCAAAGCCGCTCTCATCGTAGCTGCTGGAGCCAAAGAGATTAAGAAGGACATTAAAGTAGATGGCCAATTGGCAGCCCAGGAACAATCGGCCAGTCAACAAGGAGACGCCTTGGCAACAAAGGCAACTCAAGAAACCGCCGCAGATGATTGGAACAAAAAATGAAAAAATTTATAGCGCTTATTTTGTTGTTTAGTTTGAATGCCAACGCAGCTTGCGATTGGAGCACGGGAATTACGTCAGGTCCCAATAAGACATTTATCTATACAGAGGAATGTCATCAGGCAGTCGGAGCATTAATACAGTCTAATAAAGACCTAACCGCTGCTATTCAGTTGAAAGACTTGGCCATAAATATGTCAGATCAGCGTGTGGCCTTGTGGGAAAAAACCGCCGACGACGAACAACAGCGTTTATCGACGATGGAAAGCGAGCAGAAGCATTCTGACTGGTTGTATTTTGGTTTGGGTGTAGCCACTACGTTTCTAGCGGCTTATGGCGCGGCTCAACTGGTGCACCGTTAATCTTTTTTCTCGATCAGCTCAAACAATTGAGTTTTTGCCAATACGATTTCATAAGCGTCTTCAGGGGCTACGGCATCGATTCCAAATCCACGGAATAGTTTTTTAAAGCCCGCACCCTCAATAAACTTACGAACCAATCCACTGCAAACCACACCATTGGTAAACCAATTGTTTTGATTTTTGATATCTCTTCCAAAGACCTTATTAGTTCTCCGCCATACAAACCACAACAATTCCATGTACGGATATGGGCGCTCCAATCTCTCCATGCAATTCAAGACAGACTTATCTATTTTTCCCTGCGGCGCATTAAATCTGTAAACTTCATAACTTTCATTTGGATTGTTTCTATAGTTCTCTTCGAAAGTAGCCATGCTGATGCCATTCGATGCGGCTTCCATGACCATTTCTTTTCCCAATACGGGCGGCACTATGATGAAGCTATGACTCCATTTGGATTGTGTGATCTTGCAGATGAGTTTGGCGATGAGTTCGTTTTTGGTGTAGCTGAAGCAGACGTAACCGTAGTCCATGATTAATCTCCAGCGAGATAGGCGTTGATCGCAGCTTGAAATTGAGTAATGATTGCGGTAGTAATAACCGTGCCATCCACCGGTACGCTCGATAGATTATCCAAGAAGGCTTGGAGACTTCCACACTGTAGAAGGATGTAGAACGGGCCAAGACTTGAAGCTAACGAGAATAGTTGGTCTGAAGTTAGATCTCGTTGTGTATTAGACGCCGTGAACTGATTGATGAGCATTTGTCCGTAATCTGCTGTCGAATACTGCTGATTGAGAGGCAGCGTCGGAGCCGCTTCTGGCATGGCGTTAATTGTTTGATAAGCATTTGCTTGAGGAGTCCCAGTTTTGAAACTTACGTCAAACGAGGCCCCACTACTTGGATTGGTGACGATATATACGTCCATTCCAGATATGGTTTGAACGGAAACGCTCCTTCCATATTGATCGTTTGGTAGCTGAGTCATTTAATTAAACCTGTGTGCCGGTTGCATCAACCCATCCAGTCGGTCCCCATCCCACATACCAAATTGGTTTCATAAGTGTTTGGTCGAAATACATCATACCTACGCCTGTTTCGGTAGGCATATTATCTGTTATAACGATGCGATCGGAAGTATTTCCAGTTGGCAGGTTTCCACCCCATTGTGTTTGAACAAGCTGGGCGAAGTTTTGCCCTAGAGGACCAGTGCTGTCAACGGTTTGCGGTTCATATTGATTGATAATACTGTATACAAAATACGTAGACGTACCGGTAGGAAAAGGGAACGTGATAGTAAAATTGCTGTTATTTGGATCTACCACTGTATAGGTATCTACCCCATTTGCAGTCGCCATGCTGATGGTTCTTCCGTATTGATCACTGTCCATATTGTTGCCTTTCTATGTTGCTTGTTTAAAAACTAACTTGTGTTACTTGTCCAGCTACGCCAGATCCACCAGAGGAACTAACTCCAGATGCTGGATTACCAGCGGTTGCTACACCACCAAACACTTCTGAACCCACACCATTACTCATATTGAATAAGTCGATACGTCCGCCACCACCGCCACCGCCGCTTGCACCGCCAGAGTTTGCTCCATTGGTTCCAGTACCACCAGATCCAGAAGCGCCGCCTGAAACGTCCAATACGTCTAATGCAGCAGCGTCGAGTTTGGTTCCATAGAGGAAATAGATCCAACCGCCACCGCCGCCTGGCCCACCCGATCCCGCACCACGAGTACCACCGGCAGGCGTAGCGCCAGTACCACCGTTTCCACCCAGGGCTTGGATAGAGCTTACAGCCGCACCATTGGTTTTAACAAAATTGGCTGCAATATATATAATCCCACCACCGCCTCCACCGCCTCCGCCTCCGCCGCCGGCAGTTCCGTCGCCACCACCGCCCGAGCCGCCCGGAGATCCGGAACCCCCTTGATAGAGAGTTGCTCCGCGAAGAAGCTCTGTTGCAAATCTTGTGAATGGACCACCGCCTGTAGGCCCGAGAGCTGCACGAGCTGCACCTCCCGCTCCACCCGTTCCGGTCCCACCTAAACTACCGTTGCCGCCTATACTGCCTTGGCCATCCGTATTGGCCCCATTAGCCGCACCTTCAACACCCGCTGCAGTCCCGCCAGCACCACCTATAATACCGGGAGTACTCGATCCGACAGTTCCAGCAGGAGCAGCAGCTCCAGCAGCTCCCCCCGTACCCGCTACGGCCCCACTACCAGCATTTCCACCGTTATCGGAAATGGCCCCTAAACCCATTCCGGTACCGTTAAATATCCCGCTTACGAAAATCTTAAATCCAGCAGTAATGATTTTACCAGTTCCACTAATAGTCAGATTATTATAATACATGTCTCTGGTGAGAGTTGTAGTCCCGCTACTAATAGAAACGTTTCCATCTGATCCTGCACCAAAGGCAAATGCAATAGCGCTAGATGCATTCGGCATCGCAGTCCAGTTAGTTCCATCAGAAAGTAAAATGTAACCACCGTAGGCGTTAGAAATGGTTATACTAGCCTGACCATTAATCGTCTCTGAAGAGTTATGGGTAATCGTAACGGTATTATTTCCAGCTTGGCCCGTTTTATCCTGAATGATAAGTTCCCTACCCTGCGTAGGAACGGGAAGAGTGATAGTAATGGCGTTGCTAGTAGAGTCTGTATAGACAAGCCAATCTGTAGTCACGCTATCAACAGTATAAGCAGCGGCAGTAATAGTTCGTTCCGTCCAATCCACACCACCGTTTATTCTATGCTGGGCGGTAGAAGCGGTCCCACCGATGGTGACCATGCTGGTTGTAGCGGTAGCTAGTTTTGCATTTCCTACGATAGTTTCGCTGCCGTTAACTTGGAGCTTATCGATCCCATTATCGGTCGTGGTTCCAATGAGAAGATTTCCGGTGGAGTTTAGGCGCATGGCTTCCGCACTTGTAACGGAGCCTGTAGGAGTTACGAACATGGTGATATAGGTAGCATTAGAGCTAGTGGTGAAGGTTTCACCCGCAACGATATTTATTGCACCAGTGGAAGCCGAAGCAAATCCGCTGGTTCCTTGCCATCCACGACCGCTCATCAAATTAAGTGTATTTCCAGCCGATGCCGCAGTCGGTAGGGCTAAAGTGCCATTCGCATATCTCCCCCTAAATCCTACGGCGCCCCCGTATCCAGTTGCTTGGACAGTTTTTGTTGCACCGGAATTGTTCACGACATCAACGACAGCCAAAACAGATGGAATTGTTCCAACACCTAATGCGTGGTTCGTATCATCCCAGAAAAACTGTGAATTGTCTTGGGTAATCTGTCCACTAGCTCCAGCGAATAGAACGCTGCCTTGAGTAAACCCAGTCACTTGAGCGCCGGTAACATTCAATGCCGATGCCGTTGTAAGTGCAGGCAAAGTTGTTAAAGTGCTGTTTGAAGTCGCGGTAATATTGGCTGCATTTCCAGCAATATTTCCCGTAACTTGAGAACCTGGTAAACTTAAAGCTGAAAGAGTTGTTAGAGTACTGTTTGAAGTAGCAGTAATGTTTCCTGCAGTCCCACTCACATTTCCGGTTACGTTACCGGTAACATTACCAGTCAAGCTAGCCGTAATAGTACCAGCAGAGAAATTTCCTGAACCATCGCGTTCAACCAAAGTTGACGGAGTATCTAGGCTAGTCGCTGCGGCTACCGTAGTAACAGCAGTCGCTATAGCTGCTGCAGATTTACCACCGACCGAGTTGACCGTTGCTGCAACAGATCCAGGACCAGTAGCAGAAACATCACCAGTTAGAGCTGTAATGGCGGTAACGTCGGTATTATTAATTTGGCCTTGTACTTTTTCAAAAGCTGATAGAATACTGTCAGCGGCAGAAATTGGGACATTAGCGCCCACTGAATATCCGGTTAATGCCTTTCCGGTAACAACAGTTGCTGTTATGGTTGTAGCGCTTTGAGTTCCAGTAACATCGCCAGATAGAGTTCCCGTAAAAGATGCTGCGGATCCGCTAACATTACCAATTACATTTCCGGTTAAATCTCCAGTGACATTCCCCGTAACATCGCCAACTAAGTTGGCACTGATAGTTCCAGCATTGAAATCACCGCTCGAATCTCTTTTGACAAGAGTGGAGGGGCTATCGATGGAGGTGGCGGCATTGACCTCAACAGTAGCAGCAGCTACAGCGGCAGCTGTCTGACCATCAACGGAATTAACGGTTGCGGCGGCCATTCCAGGACCAGTAGCAGAAACATCACCAGTTAAAGAAGTAATAGCGTCAGCGTCTACATTGTTAATTTGTGCTTGTAATTTTTCAAAACCGATTAGGATAGAATCGGTGGCTATCACAGCCGCATTAGGTCCAGCTACAAATCCAGTTAAAATTTTACTAGTAATAACGGTGGACGCTATAGTTGTAGCGCTTTGAGTTCCAGTAACATCGCCCAACAGAGCATTCGTAAAAGTGGCAGATGAGCCAGAGACATTTCCAGTGACATTTCCAGTGACATTTCCAGTTAAGCTCGCAGTAATAGTACCAGCAGAGAAGTTACCAGAACCATCTCTTTTAACGATAGTAGAAGGAGTATCAGCAGCGGTAGCTGCATTAGCAGCAATAACCGCAGTAGCTATAGCACTAGCAGGTTGACCACCAACAGAATTGATGGTGGCAGCTGCGGAACCAGGTCCAATAGCAGAAACGTCACCCGTTAACTGAGTAATTCCACTACTAGGCGAAAGAGCAATAGCTGCTTGCAAAGCGGTAAATGTGATGCTTTTATTGACGCCGCCCTGAACTAAGGTATAAAGGTCGCCATTGGTGCTAGTAGTGGTTACCGGTAATTGCGAAATTTTTTCACTAGCCATATGCACCTATTTCTATGAGACTAAGCCGCCAATAGAGTTAAGATTGGTTTAAATCGTAATTGGCAAAATCCTGTAAATTAACACCGTAATTGAAAAAATCTTTTAAAAACAACCACATGGGAATGGACCTGGGAAGGGTCCCGGTAGTGGCGTAATAGGTTGTTGTTCCAGTAGGATTCCGCTGATGCCGTCTTCCAATAAAAACAGATCTCCGCTCTCTAATTGAAGGAAGCTTTGAGCAATGGGAGGGGTAGGAACGCCAGCCCAGCTGATTTCGAGTCGAGGTGCTTCGGAATTGTTAAACGGCCCAGCCCAATAGGTTGAACCGCCTGGCACGACTTCTGGGAAGCCAGCAGCGGGATAAAACATACCCCAAGGACCGGGAGGAATAATTGGAAAGGTGACGGTATAGCCCAAGGCCTGAAAATAGGCGGTTACAGTAGGGATGCTCAGGAAAGGGATGATAAATGGCTCAACCTCATAGAAATCATTGGCTATAGCGTTGTTAATTAAAACAGTGGTGCTAGCGATGAAATTGGCGTTAGCTGTGGCTATATTGGCCAGGATGTTATTGGTGGTTGAATTATTGGCTTCGGATTGTGGGGGTAGGATAACGGCCATAAGCATAAGATTGGCTTAAAATGGCGGGTTATGGGATCGAATAGGGAGGAGATGGGGTTCACAAAAAGATTGACAAAATTCCAGCATTATTGTATCCTAATCTTATGAGTATGACCCATAAAACCTGTTCAAAGAAAACCTGCAAGCAGATCAATCCTCAACCGGGGGATAATTTTCATAAAAATAAGAGCGCTAAGGATGGATTGAATTCAGAATGTAAATCATGTAAAAATGAACGAGAAGCAGAATATAGGGAAAAGAATAGGCCCATATTACGAATTAGATCCAAGAAGAGTAGGACAAAGAATCCTGGATACGCCAAAGAATGGCGCCTAAAAAATCCCGAGAAGTTTAAAGCAAACCAGAAAAGATCGAAAGATAAAAATAGAGAAAAGATCAGAAAAGACGGATTAGATTATTATTATAAGACTAGAGAACGTCAGTTAGCACTGGGTAAAAAAAGAAGAGACGCTAATCCAGAAAAAGAGCGAGCTAGAGGAAGAAAATTCAGACAGGAAAATAAGGGCTCCGTTAATAACAGATGTGCGCGGCGACGATCTAAGAAAGCTAAAGCGACCCCTATCTGGTCCACAAAAGAAGATTCTTTAAAAATTAAAACGTTTTACGATGAAGCTGCTAGATTAACCAAAGAGACTGGAATCAAACATGACGTCGATCACATTTTACCCATTAACGGTGAAACAATTTCAGGGCTTCATGTACATTGGAATTTGCAAATCCTTCCTAGAAATTTAAACATAAGGAAAGGAAATAGGATCTTGATTGAAGGTTCGGAATTGTATAATGAGTGCGAAAAGAATAAAAAATTTCCGCCCAATTATCTATAAACAAAAACCGCCCTTCTACTTAAAGAAGGGCGGTCTTCAATTTCCTTCTACCTCAATTGGTAGATGAATTAATTAAGGAAGGTCTGTTGCTCCACTTTCGGCATCGTTCGGTGCCGACTCATCCGTAAGCATAGTTCCTCTGTAGGAAATATTTATTTTCGAAGTAGCTCTAGATTGGTAATTCGACGAGTTCGTATCAGGCAAACAATTTATGATCGTGGCCAAAGCAGGACCTGTAGGATTTTCCCTGTCAGATACAGTGAGCGTCACGGTGCCTAGTCCGAGTAATTGATTTAGCGTTGGAAACTGACCAAGGGCTTTCACTCCAAAACCATAAACGCGAAAACCAGTACACTGAACGTTCACGACCGCGTAACTTGTAAGCGTAATTTCCGACGCAGAATATCTCCCGAGAATATGAATATCCTCGGACGTGATCGATTCAGTCGTGGAGATGGAATCGAAGATTCCTATCACTACTGGTCCGCCAGTTGGTCCAGTAATACTAACGACAGCTCTGCCACCCGTGATGACTTTAGAAGCTGTAGGCTGAATTCCGCCCCTTCCACTTGTATCTATAATTGCCATTTTAATTTCTCCTTAAAAAAATATTATCCGCTTGCGCTTTGTTGAACCGCAAATAATGCGAGATCAATTCCGACAAAATAAATGCTGGTAGTGAGAGCAGCGGAAACACTAATATACATACTCGGTGCAGAAATCGTAACAGATGCATCCTTATAACCAAGAGGTGCCCCATTAGAAGTCGTCGTCATTTTTAGTTTTTGATAGTAACTAAATCTTTGTTGCAACAGACCCAATGCACTAGATGCGCTAATATCCGCAACTGATTTTCCAACAACGGCAGCCTGAAAATACGCAGCCAAGTCCAATGAAAGGATATCAGAAAGATAAACAGCTTGAATACTATTATATACGAAGTTAGTATCCAGACCGTATGTAGTCTGATCGCTTACCCACAGAATTCCAGAAGTGTTTTGTGCCAACGGCAGAAGTCCAGCAGTCAACGCATCGCTTACATCATCAGGATCTCCGGAATTATATCCGACAGGATCTTGATAGCTTACGACATTGGCAAGATGGTTACAAATCGATTTGTAGAAACCGCCTGCTTGCATACCGGCTGCAACACATGCCGCATACCAAGGTAAAAACAACTGATTCACACCTTGACTATTGACCTGTGTCACTTGCTGCATCGTCAAAGCGCAACGATATGTCGCCAAGCTCTGAGCCTGTGCTTTGCAATTCGCATACGTGTCATTGTAAGACAGAATCGCCATACGATTATGTTTCAACGTAGGCGTGGAATACTGAATACAATGCGATTTCAACAATTCGTTGATGGCATCGATCGTATATGTTGATGCAGGATCTGTGTTGCCAGCAAGAATATCTTTCGTTGCGTCTTGTGAAAACAACGGCACGATAATGTTGACTTGAATCCCAGCCATCTGAGCAATCGCGTTTACGATATCGATTGCAAGCGTCGGTCCAAGTGTGCCGCCGCTCAAGAAAGTCATCGAACCCGGAGCAGGAAGGCCTGCAGTAGCAGTGGCTGTGAAGCCTAATACCGTCGAAGTATTCAT
>Ga0182024_10022766_pt1 | contig 11274 bp, 10 predicted proteins | sample P32metaG_FD_120480 | JGI IMG/M metagenome (GOLD analysis project Ga0182024, IMG submission 120480) | Permafrost microbial communities from Stordalen Mire, Sweden - P3-2 metaG (Illumina Assembly) | ecosystem: Environmental > Terrestrial > Soil > Wetlands > Permafrost | place: Sweden: Stordalen... | reverse complement strand
CCGTCATTGTGAAAGACCGCGTAGGTCTGGCGCGGAAGGGTGGTAACGATTACATCGGGAAGGCCATCATTATCGTAGTCCTGGAACACGACCCCCATGCCGGACAGCGGTCCACCGTCCACATTCAGCGCCGCTCCGGCCTCCATGCCAACTTCAGTGAATGTGCCATTGCCGCCATTGTGAAATAAATATTGCTGCATGCCGTCGTTGGACACATATACATCGGTAAATCCATCTCCATCGTAATCGGCAAAGGCCACGCCGAGTCCGTGTCCCTTCTTGGCGGCCATGCCTGATTTTTCAGTCACATCCTCGAAGGTGCAGTCGCCGCGATTGTGATACAGAATGTTCGTCGTCCGGGGAAATTCTCCCGGTGGACAATACGTGTGAAAGCTGCCGCCGCAGTCCTTGCTGTGCTGCGTGTCCCATTCCATGTAGCGAGTCACGAATAGGTCCAGCTTCCCATCATTGTCGTAATCGAAAAAACCAGCGGACACCGACCAGCCGCCTCCCGCCACGCCTGCCTTTGCCGTGACGTCGGTGAAAGTCCCATCGCCGTTATTGTGGTACAGAATATTTTTTCCGTAGTTCGTCACGAACAAGTCGGGGTAGCCGTCATTATCATAGTCGCCGACGGCTACTCCCATTCCATAATTGCCATCGCTCACATTCGCCAGACCAGCCTGCTCGGTCACGTCGGTAAAGCTTCCATCTTTATTCTGGCGGTAAAGCCGGTTCCAATAACGAGGATTGTGACGATCGAAATTCTCCGGTACTGTCATCGGATCGCTGATCCGGCCGCCATTCACCACGAAGATGTCCAGCAATCCGTCGTTGTTGTAGTCGAGAAGCGCCACGCCCCCGGGCATGGTTTCGATGAGATATTTTTTCGCAGTAGGCGAGTTTTGCAGCGTGAAATCGATACCGCGGGGAGTGTGCACTTCGAACTGCGGCGCGCCGCCCGTATTCACCGGGGCAAGCAGCAGTAGAACGCAAACGATCTGCAATAGGCGGTCGAGCATTCCAGCAAACGACGATTGTTCTTCGATTAGAAAAATAACTTGAGCGCAAATTGGATCAGTCTTGGATTGGTCCCTGGTGCGGTGCTCGTGACGAATCCGAAATTTGCATTATTCGCGGTGCAGCAGGTTGTGTTGGGTGGACCAAACTGCGTGCGATTGAATAAGTTGAAGACCTCTACCCGAGACTCCACACCAGCGCGTCCGTCCGGACCAATCATGATCTTTTTAAAGATGGCAAAATCAAAATTGCTAACTCCGTCCGATCGTAGAGTCGGATCGACGCGCGGCTCATCCCCGAAGGTGAAGTCCGCGGGCGCGCTAAAGCACGAAGTGTTAAACCATCGGTTAAGGCGCGCAATATTTCCTCCCGCTGCATTCTTGTCGCATCCTTCGGAGAGATTCGGTCGCGACCGCGCTCCAAACAATGCCACGTCATTGGCTTGTCCATTGCCGAATACCAGTGGAAATCCTCGCTGAAATGTGGTCGCGCCATCAATCCCCCAGCCCCCCAGCAGGCCGCTCAAAGTGCGGTTAGCGTTGGCCAGATATTTCTTGCCTGGGCCAAAAGGAAGATCGAGAACATAGCTGATGACCAGCCGTTGCGGAACGTCTTGCGACGAAAGCGAACGCTCCCCTCGCAAATTATTGTTGTCCTGAATTCCTCCTACGCTCGTCTCCAGCCATGAAGTAAGCGTATCCGTGTTGCTGATGAGTTTGGAGTTTGTGTAGGCCACCAGCAGAGATCCCGCGCCCGCGAATCGTCGTTGCGCCGTTACTTGGAGCGAGTGGTAGGTGCTGGCGAACGATCCTTGTCCAGCCAGTTCGACACTCGTGTACTGCGGATATGGCCTTAGCAATTGTCCCACCGTAGTCGTCGGAGCTCCCAGCGCCAGTGCTTGCCCATTCACAAAAAAAGGATTGGGCACAGACTGCAGAAGTGTGACCGCGGACCTTCCGCCCGCTGCATATTGCGCGGCAGCCTGCGCCAGTAAAGCGTCGGAAATCTGATTGGTCTGCTGAGAATATTGTTCCAGATGCGTTCCTTTTGATCCGACATACGCCGCAGAAAGCGACAATCCCGCAGGCAGTTGGCGTTCGACACTAAGATTCCATTGTTGTACGTAGCCCTCGGGATGATCCGCGCGATCCGCTTCTGTAATCGACTGCACGACCTGGGTAAGAAATTGCTGCGTGCCTTCAACTCCAAGACTCCGGCCCGGCGGCGGGGAAATGCCGTTGGGGAAGGGAAGCGCGATGGAGTTATAAGGATGAGTTCCATCCACAGTTCCCGTGTAAGTCGTTCCGGGGGCATTCACCATATCGTTAATAGGATTCAGCGCAAACGAGACGTCCGTGGGAATCCAAAAAATTCCATATCCGCTGCGAATAATGGTCTTCTGTGTCAGCCCGTAAGCCAAACCGATGCGCGGCGCCAAATCGGTCTTACCCAGCGGAAGAGCGCTCGCTTTCGTCTCAAGACGTATCGCAGCGCCTGATCATCAGTTACGTGCTCGATCTTCCCTTTGGGCACGGACGTAGATTCCTTTCATCCGCTTCCGGGGCAGTCGACCAGGTTGTTGGAGGATGGGGAATTGACGGCATCACCAGCTTCCAGCGCGGCTTTCCGCTTAAGATTTCCTGGGCGGGGACTTCCACTCCGCTGGAAAATGCCAGCCTCGGCATTGGCGGCATTCGTCCCAACGTGGTAGCGGGATGCGATAAATCCGCCAACGGGAAGAACATCACCCACTGGTTCAATACGGACTGTTTTTCAGCGCCGCCCGCCTGGGGTTATGGAACTGAGGCGCGTGTCGATCCCAGCTTGCGTCAGCCTGGAATCAACAACTTCGACTTCGCAATTTTCAAACGCTTCGTGTTCGACGAAAGGTATGGTCTTGAGTTCCGTACGGAGTTCTTCGATCTGTTCAACCATCCCCAGTTCGGACCTCCGGGCACGGGCTTCAATCCCACTACCGATTCTTCCGGCACCGTCAACACTGCCGCAAACGGCTTCGGAACCATCACCAGCACCATCAACAACCCGCGCCTGATACAGTTCGCTCTGAAGTTTCAATTCTGATCAGGAGTGTTCGAGGTCTTACGTAAACTGGGTTGAGCTTTCCGCTCAGCCCAGTTTTATTTTTGGCGAGTACTCCCCATCCTAGAGGTATGCTGGCCGAATATGAAGACTATTCCAACCCTCGACTATTCTGAGGCCAAACAGGCGATCGAACGAATCGTCGAGGCCGCCCAAAAGATGCAGAAAGCAGTGGTCATTGCCGTGGCAGATTGCCGCGGCGAAATCATCGCCCTGGCCCGTATGGATGCCGCCCCAATCACTTCCGTCGTCATCGCCACGAACAAAGCTTGGACGGCTGCGCGCCTCGGGAAGCCGACCAAAGAGATTGGCGAGAAAGTCAGAAACCCTGAAAAGGGACATGACATTTCTTATTACGGCGATCCAAGATTCGTTGGCTGGGGTGGCGGGCTGCCGGTTTTCAAGAATGGCGAAGTAGCCGGAGCGGTCGCCGTCAGTGGCTTGTCCTCGGCAGAAGACGCCAGCCTGGCCCAACTCGGCGTCGATCTCATCACGAACAGCGAAACCTAGTTGCTGAAGGGCAAAGCGAATCGTCTGCGTCAATGTCGAAGTCACGCGATCCTCTGAGCCCCACAATCCGAATCAGGCAACCATGCAGCGGCGTCATCCCGAGCGTAGCCGGTGTTCAGGCGGAGCGAGGGATCTCCGGCGCACATTCAGAAGTCCGCGCCGAATACGAAAACGACAAAGCACGACGAACCGACTTTCGCGGATTGCAACGTCCCTCCCCCGTCCACGTCATCTTGAGCGAAGCATGCCGGTGCAAAGGAGAGAACGGCTAGCAGACACAAAGCAGCGACGATCAGAACTCTTTGAACTGTGCCATTCACGGCTCGTTCCAATAAATTTACGCTTCGCATGCGTCTCTCCGGGATTCCCGCCGGGGCCAATCAATCTACCGGCACCATGACCGCAACGTCGAACTTGGAATAGTACTTCTTCACGTCCTTCGCCCCATACTTCTCCCGGAATTTCTCGACCACGGACTTTACTACGGTTGGATTGGTCACGGGAGTAGCTCGGAATTCCGCTTCTGCGCCTCGCGCATCGATCCAAAGCGACGGGTGATGCAGCACGTTCTTGTACCACTGCGTGTCCGAGCCCTGCACCGGCAGCAGGTAGAGCGTTCCCTTTTTCGATTTATCCTCTTCGAACACGAACCAGACGGGGACGGAGATTTTCTTCCCGGACTTCCTCCCGATCACGGTGATCTTGATCTCGCGATAGCGGGCGAGTCGCTCTTTCAGGGTTTCATTTGATGTTGCCACGGCATGCCTCCTCTTGCTTTGTGGAGCGGACACTCCTGTTCGCTGCCCGTGCATACATAAATGTATGGTATCAGCGGACTCGCATCCGTGAATCTCGTCTCTTCCCTGGATTCCGCAGACGGAATGCGGGTGCCCCACTCCATCCACCGCACTTTGGCGAGATGGAGTGGGGCCTTTGATTTTGGTTGTCGAAAACAGAACCGATGGAAGAGCCCGCCTAGACTACTTTCTCCCCAAAACCTGCCAAGCCTCCCGATACTCCTCCCACATCGGCCGCCGGCTCTTGATGCCCGGATAAAATCTCAAGCTCTTCGCCCGCCCCACCGCCGCAATCGGCAGCAAGTACCAGACATCCACCGGTTGCACATGCGCCGCCACCACATCAATCTCCTTCGCCGTATACCGTCTCTTACCCCGCCTCCGCGTCGCATGTACCGGCTGCACTTCATATCCTCGCCAATACAATCTTCCTGTCCCCTTCACCTGCACCCGAAATATCGGACCGCCTTCCTCCGCCGACACCACAAAGTCATAACGCTCGCCGTCTCCCCAGGGCATCGCCACCTGAAATCCCAACTTCCGCGCCTTCAGCAAAAACGCCGCCTGCGAAATCTCCCCCGACCGCTTCGGATTCCTCCTCATCCCCAACCACCACTTCTCCCGCGGATCCACCACCGCCATCAACTCCAGCAAAATAACGCTGGAATCCCCACCCACCGTTGCACCCGTCGTCACTCCCATACTCTGACACTCCTCCCCTTCCGCGCCGCCAAAGCAACACAGATGTTCCTCCCCAATTTGAATTTGAGCTAGGTCCTTTCAGAATAAAAACCGGCGTGCAGTGAAAGCAATCAAATACCGCATCCCAAAAAAATACCTGTACCAAAACGGGAAAGAAATCTGGAGCATAGGAAACATGTCGAGTGTCAGGAAACATGTGGAGCGGACACTCCAGTCCGATGCCCTTGACCTTGATTGTGACGCCGTCTGAGTTAACCACCTCAGGGGCGTCATCCCGAGCGTAGCCGTTCTTCAGGCGGAGCGAGGGATCTCGCGCGTAGGACCTGACGTCCGCGCCCGGAGACGCTCTCACGATTCGAAAGCGCAGACCCACCCACCCAAACCCCAGCCGCGAAGCGGCGAAAGAATGCAGCCCACGGCGCAAGCCGTGGGTAAGTCTCACGATCCGAAAGCGCAGACCAACCCACCCAAATCCCAGCCGCGAAGCGGCGAAAGAATGCAGCCCACGGCGCAAGCCGTGGGTAAGTCAGCCAAAGAGGAACCAAGTCCCGGAGGGACGACAGAAACTCATTGCGCGATATTTACGTTGTGTAAATACAATACGCGTTATCGTTGGAGCGAAAACGATTGAAAGCTAACGGATTAAGAGATGAACAGATCAAAGATGAACAGATCAAAGACGAACGGGTCAAAGACGAAGCGCTCGCATCCCAAGCGCGGCGCAGGCACGGACTGGGGCAAGTTGCGCCGGATGAGTGCGGCCCGTATTCGCAAAGGGATTGTGGCCGACCCCGAGGCCCATGCCACGGATGCAGAATTCTGGAAGAGCGCCCAGGTCGTGATGCCGACGCCAAAAGAAATCGTGACCATGCGGCTGGACGCCGACCTGCTCCGCTGGTTCCGCCAACAGCGCGGCTACCAGACCCGCATCAACGCCATCCTGCGTGCGTATATGCAGGCGCACGGGTCTGTTTGAAAACGCTGATGTGCTTCAAATGTGGAGCGGACACTCCTGTCCGCTGCCCTTAACCTCGACCTAAAACGAAACTCAACGAAGAAGCACGCCCCACCGCATTGTCATCTTGAGCGCAGCATGCCGGCGAGCGAAGCGAGTCGGCGCGGCGTAGTCGAAAGATCCCTGCACTCTTATCCTCCACGATGGATTCAGCAAGTCCTTCAAAGGATGATCGACTGCCTTCCCAAACGCCGGGTGCCCCAGTTGTCATCTTGAGCGCAGCATGCCGGCGAGCGAAGCGAGTCGGCGCGGCGTAGTCGAAAGATCCCTGCACTCTTATCTCCACGATGGATTCAGCAAGTCCTTCAAAGGATGATCGACTGCCCTCCCAAACGCGAAACAGCCCCGATAGCCAATCGGGGCTGCTTCTGAACTTGATACTGAACGTCGCTTGCCATTCCCATCATAGCGCCTCGGAGGATGTCGTCAAGCGCATTCGGCGTAAGTCGACTGGAGACGCGGAGGGTGCTTTGGCCTGCGATACCGTATTGAAATGCAAAAACTGGGGAACGTCCCGTCTGTCCCCGGTTTCCCCGGTTTTCCCGTCCGGTCGCCGGGAGTCAGGAAATCTCTCTCACAGTACGATCAAAGAGCTCTTGCATGTGAGGCTGGATGCTTTTGCCGTTGATAGTTCGTCGAACAATGATATCCAGATCCCTCCCGTCTATAAGTAGAACGAAACCACCGTGTTCGGCCGAGATTCTCCTTACGTGTTCATAATAACTCTTCTTTTTCTCTCGCCCTCGACAGGCGATGACAACGAACTTTCCTCCGGCATTAGTCATGTAATACGCCGCCTGATGAAAATCGTCGGCTGCGAGGTCCCCGTAGTTCTTGCACTCCCATACCACCTGGACGGCACCGTACTTGTGGCGTACGAGTTCCCAGAAGCCTTCGCCCGCGTGATTTGCGGCAACCCAGTCGCGGACCACTCGATTGTCAGCCGAGCGGACTTTTGCCTCGACATTTGTAAGGGCACGAAAAAAGCATAGTCGCAGGACATCGCCGATCAGATCTTCGAATTCCGCTGAGTGGGACTGGCCGGTGGGGAGCGAAGCCAGGGCGTCGCGCAGTTCCGCTAGGGTTCTTTGGTAGTCATCGAGGCTGATGGAACCGGGCAGATCGCCGACGAGGCCGGCCTGCTTGAGGTCAACGGTTTCGTTGAGACTGCTCACAATTATGTTTTGTAAATTAAGGGCGTCGGCGTAGGTAGGGTGTATCACTAACAAAGTCTTTGCGGTTAAGGGCGGCAGAATGGCCGCCTGAGATCCAACGGCCCTGAAGAGGACTTGTTCGTCATCCTTAATTCCGAAAAATCCGATGCCGTACATCAGTTTTACAAACAGTTCGGGATGCACGAAGTTATAGATCCAAGTCTTGCAGTGCTGTTTTATCTCATCGTCAACAAGCAGCTTCTTGATGAAGTCCGCGACACCGTTTAGTGTGAACTCCTTCCCAAGAGCATAGAATCGACTTAAAATCAACTGGAGCTTGGGGTAGTTGTCGGCATACTCATCGCTGAGATCCTTTAGGCGGTTGTCAGAAAAAATCCTCCTTGCCGCGAGCAAATCCTCAATCAGAACACGTTCGTGCACTTTCGACTGCGCAGCCTGAATTGCGTACGAGCAGTAAGTGAGCACGTCACGAGGACGGTATTGACAAAATGAGAAGACCAACTCTTGCGACGAGCCAGAGGCAGCTTGCTCGAAATATGCGTCCCACGTTGAACCGTGAAGCGGAAACTTGGAAATCAACGGTACGTTGAGTCGCCTTTCAATCAGCTCCAACAGCAACTCCTGTGTCCACTCAAGTGAGGCGACGAAAGTTTCCAGCCGAGAGAATTCCTTATCCAACGTCCGCACTTTCTCGAAAACATTTTCCCGTAGGAACACCAAAGGTCGCACGAATGGGACCCCCACCATTTCGATACAGGCGTGCATCAATGCCGTCACGAGAACTACTGCCTTATCTGAGCCGTCCCAGGCCTCATCGATTCGGTCGAGGAGTAGAGTGAAATCGCAGCGCCCGTCGGTGCGTACTGCCGCCATTTCGTCAGCGATGTCTTTCCAGCGGTTGATGTTCTTCAACCACTCCCGATCCTGCCGCTTGTTCAGTGAATCAAATGCCTCGCCAGTGAATGCAAGCAAGCGGGTGTCGAAATCGTAATCGTCGATGTAGTTACGTTCACGAGCTAGCACCCCAGTCTGACCTCGGTTGAACGAAAAGAGCCCACGCCTGATCCATCCGCTAACTACCTCGTCCAGCATTGCCCGTTTAAAGCTGGCCACAAGAGACTTGAAGGGTCTCTGGTGAGTGTCGGACATGAGTTCGATAGAAAAGTAATCCTCGATTGGAGTGAGCAGTTCAGGAAGTACGAGAACGGTGCTGTTCGGCTGCTTGCTTTGCAGAAAGAGCGTAATTGCCGTCTTGCCGGTTCCGCGCCGCCCCACGAAAAAGCATTTTGATCGGCCTAAATCGAGCGCGGCACGGATAGCCGGGGTCTCGACAAAAACGTTACTCTTTTCCAGCACCCTGTCGTACTCGGCAAAAGACTGCCCCAGGGTCAACTTTTTTAGAGAGCCCTTGGGCAACTTTGCGATAGTTGTGGCTTTAACCAAAGCGCCTCGCAGGAGGTTATTGGCAGGAAGTATAGCGTAAGCTGGGGTGCAAGCGGCGGGACTGCCAACGTCTCCGAGGAGTCCAAACCTCGATTCTGCTCTATTCCTTTACCCCCAACTGCCAAAACAAGAACGAATAAACATCCGTAAACTCTTCGATCTGCTTCGTCACTGGTTTACCCGCCCCGTGCCCTGCTTTGCTTTCGATTCTTAACAAGATCGGCCGTGTGTGGCTTGTTCCATTCTTTGCTTCCGCCTGCATCTCGGCCGTCATTTTTTTTGCGTGCATGGGGTCGACTCGAGTGTCGGTGTCGGCTGTCATAAATAAAGTCGCCGGATATTCAACGCCCGGCTTCACGTGGTGGTACGGCGAGTAAGCGTAGAGCCATTTGAACTGCTCGGCATTTTCTGACGTTCCGTATTCCGGGACCCACAATTTTGCGATCTGAAAATCCTGGTAGTGGATCATGTCGAGCAGCGGCACCTGGCACACGACAGCGCGGAACAGGTCGGGGCGCTGGGTGATCATTGCGCCCATGAGCAGGCCCCCGTTGGAGCCGCCCTGAATGGCAAGATGATTCTTGTCGGTATATTTTTCGGCCATCAGGTACTCGGCAGCCGCGATCATGTCGTCGAAGACATTTTGTTTTTTGTCGAGCATGCCGGCGCGATGCCAGTCTTCACCGAACTCGGCGCCGCCGCGCAGGTTGGCGACAGCGAAGATGCCGCCGTGCTCCATCCAGAGATAAGCGGTGCGGCTGAAACTGGGCGTGAGGCTGACGTTGAATCCGCCATAACCGGTGAGTAGTGTGGGATTCTTCCCATTTTTCTGCACGCCTTTTTTATTCACGACGAACATCGGAACGCGCGTTCCGTCCTTCGACTTGAACCACTCTTGATTCACTTCGTAGGCCGCGGGATCAATCGAAGGAGCCTCAACTTTGCTCCAAAGCGAAGTTGACGCTTCTTTCAGATCGTAACGGTAGATTGATGGAGCGAAAGTGAACGACTGGAAGCCGTAGAAAATTTCGTCGCGGTCCCAGCGGCCGCCCGTCTGATAGACACTCCCGATGGCCGGCAGCGCAAGGTCTTTGACCATTTTGCCATCGAGATCGAAAAGCTTGAGCTGCGTGCTGGCATTCTGTTCGTACTGCGCGAAAAGTTTTCCTCCGTAGACAGCGACGCCTTGCAGCACGGCGTCCGATTGCGGAATTAGTTCCTTCCAGGCTTCGCGTTCGTAATTGCCGACATCGGTTACGAAGACGCGGTAACGCGGCGCGTCTTCATTCGTGGTGATATAAAGTTTGCCGTTGTAGATTTCGCCGCTGTAGAGAAAATTCTTTCCCGTGGTGATGCGCGTGGGCGGCGTTCCCGCATTCGTTTTCCACAGAAAGAGCTCAGATTTCGTCCACCCTTGCGAAACATTAATCAGCAACCAGCGCCCGTCATTGGAGAGAGAAATATTCGGCCAGTCTTCAGGATCGCGTCCCTCGCCAAAAATTGGCTGATCGCTGTCTTCGGGAATATCTTCGGGATCGTTCGTGAGTTCGTGATAGTAGACGTGCCGATTGTACATTTCCTGGCCCGCTGGAACTTCGCCAGGCTTAGGGGAGCGTGTGTAATAGAAGCCGGAATTGTCGAGCTTCCACGCGATCGAAGCGGCGCGCGTGCGCTCAATAGTATCGGCCAGAACAGTTCCAGTTTTGGTTTCGAGGATGTGCAGCGTGCTCATCTCTGAACCGCTCGGCGAGGTTCCATACGCGATGTACTTTCCGGTTTCGCTGGGCTGAAACCAGTCCAGCGCGATGGTGCCGTCAGCGGAAAGTTTGTTGGCATCAACCAGCACGCGGTCCGCTCCGTCAAGTCCGTCCCGTACGTACAGCACCGGCTGATTCTGCAGGCCCTCGCGCCGCGTATAGAAATAATGGCGTCCGGCCATCACCGGCGGCGTGACGCTCCCAATCGACAACAACTCGGTCAAACGATTGTGAATCGCCTCGCGTCCCGGCAGACGATTCAGAATGCCGCGCGTGTAAGCCATCTCCTGCGTTACCCATTTTTGCGTCTCGGGACTTTGCCCATCCTCCAGCCAGCGATAATTGTCGAGTACCTTTACCCCGTGATACATGTCGATGACTGGCTTCTGCGCGGCCCGCGGAGGAGCCAAAGGAAAAGAAGTGCCGGACGAAGCAGAAGACGAACCAGCAGAAGACGAACCAGAAGACGACTGCCCGTCGTCCCCGCCGAGGGCCACGGCAATCACAAAAAAAAGAAATGAAATGCCCAGAGCAAAAAATAAGCGCAAGACCACCTCGAAAAGCGCACTGAGTCTACGGCCGCAAAACAGCTAGCCTACCAGACTGGGAAAGTTTTCAGGATCGCGCCCGGAATGCTATGATGAGGCTGTTCACCAAGGGCCGCCAGGCCCGCGACACTCCTCAGTAGCTCAATGGCAGAGCATTCGGCTGTTAACCGAAGGGTTGTAGGTTCGAATCCTACCTGAGGAGCCATT
>Ga0182024_10022765_pt1 | contig 11275 bp, 7 predicted proteins | sample P32metaG_FD_120480 | JGI IMG/M metagenome (GOLD analysis project Ga0182024, IMG submission 120480) | Permafrost microbial communities from Stordalen Mire, Sweden - P3-2 metaG (Illumina Assembly) | ecosystem: Environmental > Terrestrial > Soil > Wetlands > Permafrost | place: Sweden: Stordalen... | reverse complement strand
GGATCGAGCCGGTTGGAGCGCCGCGATCGGCGCCGCCGATCCGAAAAATGGCCGTGTCGCCCAGGGAGACCGACAGGACGGGGATGGAAAAATCGGCTTCGTCGCGGTCCTGGTGCAGGCCCATGCGCGCGCCGGCGCGGTAGAGGTTGACGAGGCAGGCGTCGGGCGGGGTTTCGGCGTCGGCCAGTTCGGCCCACAGGCGCGTGAGGAGCGGCGGAATCGGCGGCCAAGGCGCGCCGGTGGCCGGATGCTTTGGCTGATAGCGGTAGCCCGCAGCGTCCGTCACCCAACCCAACGGTCCAAGATTGGTCATCTCCACGCTCATGGCCCGGCCGCCCGGCGTGACCGGCCTGTAAAAGGGCGCGGCGCGTGCCGATTGCAGCGCCGCCCGCACCAGGCCGAACTGGGCCTCGGCGTCGAGATAGGCCGGATAGTAATGAAAGCCACCGGGGGTCATGCCCGAAAGTCTAGCATCCTTGGGTCGCCCCCGCGGCGCCCTTGCGACAGCCGCCCAGGTTCCCATATCGGATCGCGAGGCGGGCCTTCTTCCCGAGGGTTCCGCACAAGCCAAGATCAGGGACCTGGGGCGCAGCGCCCTTGGCCCGCGAACGTGAAGTCGAAGCCGGGGACGGCCGCACGAGAGGCGCTTCGTCGTTTGGAAGGCCCACGCGCCCGTTCGCCGCAAAAGGAGCGAAAGTAGAGACACATGAGCAAGATTATCGGTATCGACCTTGGCACGACCAATTCGTGCGTGGCTATCATGGACGGCAAGTCGCCCAAGGTGATCGAGAACGCCGAGGGGGTGCGCACCACGCCATCGGTTGTCGCCATACTGGAGGACGGCGAGCGCCTCGTGGGCCAGCCGGCCAAGCGCCAGGCGGTGACCAATCCGGAAAACACCCTTTTCGCCATCAAACGCCTGATCGGGCGCAACTTCGCCGATCCGATGGTGGAGAAAGACAAGGGCATGGTTCCCTACGCCATCGTCAAGGGCCCCACGGGGGACGCGTGGGTGCGGGCCCACGGCAAGGACTATTCGCCCCAGCAGATCTCCGCCTTCATTTTGCAGAAGATGAAGGAAGCGGCCGAAGCCCACCTTGGCGAAAAGGTGGAAAAGGCGGTGATCACCGTCCCGGCCTATTTCAACGACGCCCAGCGGCAGGCGACCAAGGACGCCGGCAAGATCGCCGGCCTCGAAGTGCTGCGCATTATCAACGAGCCCACCGCCGCGGCTCTGGCCTATGGCCTGGAGAAAAACGAGGGCAAGAAGATCGCCGTCTACGACCTGGGCGGGGGCACGTTCGATGTCTCCATCCTGGAAATCGGCGACGGCGTTTTCGAAGTCAAGGCGACCAACGGCGACACCTTCCTTGGCGGCGAGGACTTCGATCTGCGCGTCGTCGACTATCTGGCCGATGAGTTCAAGAAGGAACAAGGCGTCGATCTGCGCAAGGACAAGTTGGCCCTGCAGCGCCTCAAGGAAGAAGCGGAAAAGGCCAAGAAGGAGCTTTCCTCCACCGCGCAGTACGAGGTCAACTTGCCGTTCATCTCGATGAACGCCTCGGGGCCGCTGCACCTCAACATCAAGCTGTCGCGCGCCAAGCTGGAGGCCTTGGTCGAGGATCTCGTGGCCAAGACCGTGGGTCCCTGCGAGCGGGCGCTCAAGGACGCGGGCCTGAAGAAATCCGACATCGACGAGGTGATCCTGGTCGGCGGCATGACCCGCATGCCCAAGGTGGCCGAAACGGTGAAGGAGTTCTTTGGCCGCGAGCCGCACAAGGGCGTCAATCCCGATGAAGTCGTGGCGCTGGGCGCGGCCATCCAGGCCGGCGTTCTGCAGGGCGACGTCAAGGATGTTCTGCTGCTCGACGTGACGCCTCTGACCCTCGGCATCGAAACCCTCGGCGGGGTGTTCACGCCGCTCATCGAGCGCAACACCACCATTCCGACCAAGAAAAGCCAGGTGTTCTCCACCGCCGACGACAACCAGAACGCTGTCACCATCCGCGTCTTCCAAGGCGAGCGGCCCATGGCCGGCGACAACAAACTGCTCGGCCAGTTTGATCTGGTCGGCATTCCGCCAGCGCCGCGCGGCATTCCGCAGGTCGAGGTCACTTTCGACATAGACGCCAACGGCATCGTGAACGTCTCGGCGCGCGACAAGGCGACCGCCAAGGAACAGTCGATCCGCATCCAGGCCAACGGCGGCCTCTCCGACAGCGACATTCAAAACATGGTCAAGGAGGCCGAGGCTAACGCCGCCGAGGACAAGAAGCGCAAGGAACTGGTGGAGGCCAAGAACCATGCCGACGCCCTGATCCACTCCACCGAAAAGGCCCTTGCCGAGCACGGCGACAAGGTGGCGGCCGAGGACAAGTCCGCCATCGAGGCCGCGGTCGGCGAGCTGAAGGCGGAGATCGGCGGCGACAATGTCGAGGCTATCACGGCCAAGACCCAGAGCCTCATGCAGGTTTCGATGAAGCTCGGCGAGGCGATGTACCAGGCGCAGCAGGGCGAAGCCGGCGCGGAGAGCCCCGGGACCTCCGGCCCCGCCGAGGACGGCGTTGTCGATGCGGAATTCGAAGAGGTGTCGGACGACAAGAAGTCGGCCTGAGGCCATGACCTCGGGGGTGTTGCCAAGCGGTTGGGTCGGCGCGTGGAGGGGCAGGATCCCGTCGGGCCGGCCCGCGGCAGAAGGCCCCGCTACTCCACCGATCGGACTTGCGGCGAATAAGGATGCTTCCCACTTCACCGTGAACCGCCGAAGTTTGCGACGTTTCCATGCGTGACTACTACGAAATTCTGGGCGTTCAGCGCGGCTGCGACGAGGCGGGCCTGAAGGCGGCCTTCCGCAAGCTGGCCATGGAACATCATCCCGACCGCAACGACGGATGCCTAAAGGCCACCGCCCGCTTCAAGGAACTCAACGAGGCCTACTCCGTACTCGCCGATCCCAAGAAACGATCGGCCTACGACCGCTTCGGCCACGCGGGGGTCAACGGCATGAACGGCGCGGGGGCCGGTTTCACCGACGTACACGACATCTTCAACGATGTGTTCGGCGATGTCTTTGGCGACATGTTCGGTCGCAGCCAGAGATCGGGGGGTCCGGGGCGCGGTCAGGATCTGCGTTACGATCTCGAGATCGCGCTCGAGCAGGCTTATGCGGGCGCCGAGGTCGAGATCAAGGTTCCCGCCGCCGTGGCGTGCGAAACCTGCGTGGGTTCGGGCTCGGCGCCCGGAACCAGCCCAACCCCGTGCGGCGCCTGCGCAGGCGCCGGAAGGGTCAGGCGCAGCCAGGGATTTTTCCAGGTGGAGACCGCCTGCCCACGCTGCGGCGGGGCCGGTCGTCTCATTCTCAATCCGTGTCGGACGTGCGCCGGCCACGGCCAGGTTCGCCGCGAGCGGCTGCTGCAGGTTCGAATCCCCGCCGGCGTGGACGACGGCTCGCGCATCCGCCTGGCCGGCGAGGGCGACGCGGGCGCGCGCGGTGGGCCGCGTGGCGATCTCTACATCTTCATGTCGGTCAAACCGCATGAGCTCTTCGAGCGCGATGGTCTGGACCTGCTCTGTTCGGTTCCCGTCCCCATGACCACCGCGGCCCTGGGCGGTGAGATCGAGGCGCCCTGCCTGCTCGGCGGCGAAAACTGCAACGGTGAGCGGAAGATCCGCATCAAGGTGCCGGAAGGCGCCCAGACGGGCCGCACGGTTCGCCTGCGCGGTCGCGGGATGCCCTCGCTGCGCTCACGCGAACGCGGCGATCTGGTAGTGGAGCTGTTCATCGAAACGCCGACCAAGCTCACCACGCGGCAGAAGACGCTGCTCAAGGAACTGGCCGGCTCATGCGGCGAGCACCAGAATCCCAGGTCCGCGACCTTTTTTCACAAGGCGCGGTGCTTCTGGGACGGCGTGACGGGGGCCGAAGACCGCGCATAAGGCGTCGAGCGCTGGATGCTGCGCGCCATGCCTGCGTTGGCCCAACAAATGCCTTGACGGTTATATTTCCATAAGAGCATATAAAGAGCATGAGTCCGTTTGAGGCCATTGCCGAACCCAACCGCCGCCACATCCTTGACCTCCTCCGCGCGGGAGAGCTGCCGGCCGGCGAGCTGGTGGAGGCGACGGGCCTGAGTCAGCCCGGCGTCTCAAAGCATCTCAAGATGCTGCGGGAGGCCGGCTTGGTGAGGGTGCGGCCCGACGGTCAGCGGCGGCTCTATCGGCTCGAGGCCGGCCAGCTGGCCGCCCTCGACGCATGGCTGAAACCCTTCCGGTCCTTCTGGGCCGAGCGCCTCGACGCCCTCGAAGAGCATTTGGAGAAAGAACAATGACGGCCGACACCCAGGAAACGACGAACGAAGCCTCCCGAGGTGAGGTCACGGTGGCGAACAACGCGCTTCAGATCGTTTTTCGCCGCCGCTATGCCAAGCCGATCGAGAAGGTCTGGGCGGCTGTCACTACAGCCGAACGCCTGGCCGATTGGCTGGCGGTGGCCGAGGTCGAGCTGAAGCCAGGCGGGACCATCCGGCTCAACTGGAACAACCAGCACAGCATGGAGGGTCGCATCGTGGCTTGCGAACCGCCCCACGTCTTCGCCTGGTCCTGGCTGATCGACGGCCGCGAGACGCTCGTTCGCTTTGACCTGCAACCCGACCACGACGGCTGTCTGCTGACCCTGACCCATTCGGGTCTGAGCCCGAGCGATGGGCGCGGCGCCGGCGTCCGCGCCGGTTGGCACGCCCACCTGGAAGGACTGCCTGACGCCATGGAGGGCCGTCCGACCGCCTGGTCGACGAAGACAGCGCGCGAGGCGGCGCTCTCCAAGGACTATCCCTCCCTGCCGGCCTGAGCGACGACCCAGGGTGACGCGTGGCGCGCCGGCGCGCCTCAAGACGGAGAGAAACGATGACCGACCACAAGACCGGAACACGTGAAGAGTGGCTTGCGGCCCGGCTCGCCCTGCTTGAGTCGGAGAAGGAACTTACGCGGCGGGGCGACGAGCTGGCGCGACGACGTCGGGAGCTGCCGTGGGTCCGGGTGGACAAGCAATACCGATTCGAGACCGATGAAGGGAGCGCCTCGCTGGCGGACCTCTTCAGAGGGCGCTCGCAGCTCCTCGTCTACGACTTCATGTTCGGGCCCAACTACACGGCGGGGTGTCCGTCCTGCTCGGTGATCGCCGACGGCTTCGACGGCTTCGTCGTCCACCTGGCGAACCACGACGTTATGCTTTGGGCGGTGTCGCGGGCGCCGCTCGCAAAGCTGCGGGCGTACAAGCGGCGGATGGCGTGGACGTTCCCGTGGGCGTCCTCGCTCGGCGGCGACTTCAACTTCGACTTCGATGTCTCGATCACCGAGGTGCAACAGGCCGAGGGGGTCTTCGAGTACAACTACCGCCGCGGCGCGGCGATGAACGCAAAACAGGTCCCGGAGCCCGTCACCCGGTTCGCGGCCAGATGCGGAACCGACGCGGCCACGTACATGCGCGAGAGGCCGGGCATGAGCGCGTTCGTGCTCGAGGACGGCGTCGTCTACCACACCTATTCGGCCTATGCGCGCGGACTGGACGGCCTCTGGGGCATGTACCAGTGGCTCGACCGCGCGCCAAAGGGGCGCAACGAGACGGGCGTCTGGTGGCGCCGCCACGACGAGTACGGCGGCGGGTGACGGACGGCGGCATCGCGTGACCCGCTGTTCGGACAGGCAAGCTCCCGCCCGCCAGCGCCGCCCGATGCGCCGACGGCGCTGGCGATCATCGGACCTGGAATCCTGATCATCGCCGCGCCCATGTCGGTTTCCGGACTCACGCCGCCGATGTGAGAGGCTCTCGGCGGCCCTCGCGTTCGCCGTTCTATATCGAAGTGGCGCGCCCGGAGAGATTCGAACTCCCGACCCTCTGGTCCGAAGCCAGATGCTCTTATCCGCTGAGCTACGGGCGCAGGGGGCGGACACCGTCGCCCTTTCTCGCGGCGACGTCTAGACCTTGCAGCCGACCCCGCCGATGTCCTCCCAACGGTAGGCCGTTTCCATCAGATGACCGCCCCAACCTCGCACCGGCCGCTCGCCCGCCACGCGGCCGCCATGGCGCTCGTAGAAGCCGCGCGCCGGGTGATTGGCGTTCAGCACCCACAGCCGAAGGCTCGTCGCGCCTTGGCCCGCCAAGCCTCGGGCGGCCGCCTCGAAAAGGCGGCGTCCCAGACCGGTGCGTTGGACCGCTCTCAACAGATAGAGCGTGAAGATCTCGGCCTCGCCGCCGCCGACCGCGCCGGCGCAATAGCCGACCAGGCCGCCGGCGCCTTCGGCGGCGAGCACTACTTCGCCGGCTCGGGCGCGGGTGAGCTGGACGCGCCAGCGCCGGGCGTGGACCTTGGTGTTCATGGCCGCCAGGTAGCCGTCTGGCAGCAGGCCGGCGTAGGTCTCGCGCCAGGCGGCGATGTGCACCCGCGCCAGATCGTCGGCGTCCGCCGGTCCGGGCGGAAGGATCACGCAATCGGCCAAGCGCTCCATGCGACGCAGCTTGGCGCCGCCGCGCGGGAGGTCAAGGGCCGAGACGCCGCCGCCCGCCAGAGGTAGTCTCCGCGCGATGACCGCCGCCGCCGCGCCGATTCTCGACCCGAGCCTCAATGGCGCCGACCCCGGCGCCGGCGCCACGCCGGTGATGGCGCAATATTTCGCGGCCAAGGCGCGCCAGCCCGACGCCCTGATTTTCTTCCGCATGGGCGATTTCTACGAGATGTTCTTTGAGGACGCGCACCAGGCTGCCGGGGCGATCGGCATCGCGCTCACCCATCGGGGGACCCACGCCGGAGCGCCCATCCCCATGGCCGGAGTCCCCGTCCACGCGGCGGAGGCCTACCTCGCCAAGCTGATCCGGGCCGGTTTCAAGGTGGCCGTCTGCGAACAGTTGGAAAACCCCGCAGAGGCGCGCAAGCGTGGCGCCAAGTCGGTCGTTCACCGCGATCTGGTGCGCGTGGTGACTCCTGGAACACTCACCGAAGCCGGCCTGCTGGACGCGCGGGGCTCCAACCGGCTGGCGGCGGTGGCCTTGCGCGGCGGCTTGGCGGCGGTGGCGAGCGTTGAACTCTCCACCGGAGATGTGGACTGCCTCACCATGACCCCGGAGGGTCTGGCGAGCGCTCTGGCGGCGCTGCAACCCTCCGAAACCCTCGTCCCCGATCGGCTGTTCGCCGAGCCCGTGGTGAGCGCCGCCCTCAAAGCCGCCGGCGGCGTCATTCAACCCATGGCCGGCGCCCTGGCTGAACCGGCGGCGTCGGAAGCACGGCTGAAGCGGCTCTACGGCGTGGACACCCTCGCCGGCTTCGGCGCCCTGGCCGGCGCGGAGATCGCCGCCCTGGGCCTCATCGCCGCCCACCTGGAAACCACCCAGGCGGGCCGCATGCCGGCGCTGCGCGCGCCCCGCCGCGCCGGCGAGGCCGACGCTATGTGCATAGACCCCGCCACCCGCGCCAGCCTGGAGATCGAACGGGCCCTTTCAGGCGGCCGCGACGGCTCGCTGCTCGGGGCCATCGATCGCACCGTCGGCGCGCCCGGCGCCCGGCTCTTGGCGTCGCGACTCTCGCGGCCTCTGATTTCGCCGGAGGCCATCGATGCGCGCCTGGACGCCGTGGCCTGGCTCGTGGAGCGGCGGGACTTGCGCCAGGCGTTGCGCGGAAAGCTCAAAGGAGCGGGCGATATGGCCCGCGCCCTTTCGCGCCTGGCGCTGGGACGCGGCGGCCCACGGGATTTTGGCTGCCTGAAGGACGGGTTGGCCGCCTGCGCCGACATTACCGCGCTCTTCGCCGGCGACGTCGAACCGCTGGCTCCGCCGCCGCCCGAAATCACCGAGCCGCTGGCGACCTTGCCGCCGAGGGTTCAGGCGCTCGCCGCCTTCGCCGAGACTCTCCGCCTGGGCCTCGGAGCGGATCTGCCGGCCCAGACGCGGGACGGGGCCTTCGTGGCGACTGAGGTCCGCGCCGATCTCGACGGCGCGCGGGCCCTACGCGACGACAGCCGCCGGGTGATCGCGGCGCTGGGAGCACGCCTCGCGGCGGAGAGCGGAGTGGCCGTGAAGATCCGCCACAACGGCGTGCTGGGCTACTTCCTCGAAGCTAGCGCCAACAAGGCCGAGCCTCTCTTCCAGCCGCCGCTATCGTCCCTGTTCATCCATCGCCAGACGCTGGCCAGCCAGGTGCGCTTCACGACCGTGGAGCTGGCCGAACTGGACGCCAGGATCGCCCGCGCCGCCGATCAGGCTCTTGCCCTCGAGCTCGAAGTGTTCGAAGCTTGGCGCGAGACGGCGCGGGCCCTGGCGCGGGACATCCAGGCCGCCGCCGAAGGGGTGGCGCGCCTCGACGTCGCCGCGGCCTTGGCGGAGTGGGCCGTCGAGGTGGGCGCGGTTCGCCCCGTCGTGAACGTCTCATTGGTCTTCGAGGCTCAAGGAGCACGACACCCGGTGGTCGAAGCGGCGGTCCGGCGCGTCGGAGAAGTCTTCACGCCCAACGACTGCGCCCTCGACGGCGTCGGCGAAGGCGCTGCGCGCCTTTCCATCGTCACCGGCCCCAATATGGCGGGCAAATCCACCTTTCTGCGCCAGAACGCCCTGCTGGCCATCCTCGCCCAGGCCGGATGCTTCGTTCCCGCCAGGGCCTTGCGCCTAGGCGTCGTCGATCGGCTGTTCAGCCGGGTCGGGGCGGGCGATGATCTGGCGCGCGGACGCTCGACCTTCATGGCTGAAATGGTGGAGACGGCGGCGATCCTCACCCAGGCGACACCGCGCTCCTTCGTGATCCTGGACGAGATCGGCCGCGGCACGGCGACCTGGGACGGCCTGGCCATCGCCTGGGCCTGCGCCGAGGCCCTGCACGACACCAACCGCTGCCGCGCTCTCTTCGCCACCCACTATCATGAGCTCGCCGCGCTGGAGGGGCGCCTCGCCCACGTCGCCAACCTCTCGCTCAAGGCCAAGGAGTGGAAGGGCGAGCTGGTCTTCCTGCACGAAGCCGGCCCCGGCTGCGCCGACCGTTCCTACGGCGTCCAGGTGGCCAAGCTGGCCGGCGTGCCGGCCGCCGTGGTGGCCAGGGCCCGCGAGGTGCTCGACCGGCTGGAGAGCGAAGCGGTGTCGCACGCCGGCCTCGAGGAGTTGCCGCTGTTCGCGCATGCCGCTCCGGGCGCCCCGGCCCCGCTCGGCCCGACGCCGCTCGACGGCGCCCTGGCCGCTCTGGACCTCGACGGGATGAGTCCCCGGGAGGCGATGGATGCGCTCTATCGGTTGAAGGCGATGCAAGCCCCTTCGTCGCCTGGCGCGATATAGGCGCCCATGCCCCGCCGCCTAGGCCCGACCCGGCTGGAATACGTCGTCGACGGGCTTCGGCTGCGCTCGCAACTTTCCGCCGCCGCCCTGGATGCGACCGGCGACGGGGCCGAGCAGCGCCGCCGCGCCATCGGCATTCTCAAAGGGGCCCTCTTCCGCGGCCGAATGATCGCCAAGGAACGGCTGGAGAGCGGCGCGGCGGGCGTACAGACCGCTCGGCTCATCTGCGGCGTTACCGACGAGGTCATCGGCGCGCTTTACGACTTCACCACCTTCCACGTGTTCCGAGCCCGCAATCCCACCGAGGGCGAGCGCATCGCCCTGATGGCGGTCGGCGGCTATGGGCGCGGGGCGCTGGCCCCGTTCTCCGACATCGATCTCTTGTTCGTGCGTCCCTACAAGGAGACAGCGCACACCGAGAGCGTGATCGAGTTCATGCTCTACGCCCTGTGGGATCTGGGCTTCAAAGTCGGGCACGCCTCGCGGACTGTGGGTGACTGCGTCAAGCTCGCCCGAGAGGATATGACCATCCGCACCAGCCTGCTGGAGGCGCGCCTGCTCACCGGCGACGCCGCTCTGGCGCAGAGCCTTCAACGCCGCTTCCGCGACGAGGTGGTCAAGGGGACGGGGGCTGAGTTCGTGGCCGCCAAGCTCAAGGAGCGCGACGACCGCCACGCCCGGGCCGGGGTGAGCCGGTTCATGGTCGAGCCTAATGTGAAGGAAGGCAAGGGAGGACTGCGCGACCTTCACACCTTGTTCTGGATCGCCCAGTACCTGCATCCGGCCGACAACCTCGAGGCGGTGATGCGCCTGGAGATGTTCCAGGGCCGTGAAGTGCGCGCCTTCATCGAAGCGTTCGACTTCCTCGAAGCGGTTCGCGCCCATCTTCACTTTGTCAGCGGCAGGCCCGAAGAGCGGCTGACCTTCGACGTTCAGCCCGAAGTGGCGAGAAGGATGGGCTATCATGATCGCCCGCGACCCGACGGCGACAACACCCCGGCGGTCGAGCGGTTCATGCGCCGCTATTTCCTGGTCGCCAAGGAGGTCGGCGCCCTGACGCGGGCCTTCGCCGCCAAGCTGGAAGCCGAAAACATGAAAGCGGCGCCTCGGGGCCTTTCCAGGTTCCTGCCAGGCCGCAAGGCGCGCCGCGCGCTCGCCGAGCCGGGCTTCCAGCTGGAAGGGGGGCGTCTCACCATCACCGACCCGGTGACCTTCGAGGCCGATCCGGTCAATCTCATTCGTCTGTTCCAGATCGCCGACGTGCGCGACCTCGACCTTCACCCGGACGCTTTCACCGCCGCCACCCGCCACCTTGGCCTGATCACTTCGAAGGTCCGGCGCGACCCCGTTGCGGCGCGGGTCTTCCTCGATATCCTTGCCAAGGGGCCCAAGACGCGGCGCACGTTGGAGCTGATGAACGAGGCGGGGGTCCTGGGCCGGTTCATCCCGGAATTCGGCGGCATCGTCGCGAAGATGCAGTTCAACATGTACCATTCCTACACGGTCGATGAACACACCCTGCGCGCCGTGGGCGTCATCAACGACATCGCCGCCGGCCGGCTCGCGCAGGACCATCCCCTGGCCACCGCGATCATGCCGCTGATCGAGGACGCCGAGGCTTTGTTCCTGGCCATGCTGCTGCACGACACGGGAAAGGGCGGGGTCGGCGGCCAGGAGAAGGCCGGGGCCAGGGCGGCGCGCCAGGCTTGCGAGCGCCTGGGCCTGGAGCGCCGGCGGACCGAGCTCGTCGCCTGGCTGGTCGAGCACCATCTGGTGATGAGCGACTATGCCCAGAAACGCGATGTCGCCGACCCTTCCACCGTGGCCGCCTTCGCCGCCATCGTGGAAAATCCCGAACGCCTGCGCCTGCTGCTGGTCCTCACAGTGGCCGATATCCGCGCGGTGGGTCCGGGGGTGTGGAACGGCTGGAAGGGGCAGCTGCTGCGCGAGCTCTACGGGGCCACCGAG
>Ga0182024_10022764_pt1 | contig 11275 bp, 5 predicted proteins | sample P32metaG_FD_120480 | JGI IMG/M metagenome (GOLD analysis project Ga0182024, IMG submission 120480) | Permafrost microbial communities from Stordalen Mire, Sweden - P3-2 metaG (Illumina Assembly) | ecosystem: Environmental > Terrestrial > Soil > Wetlands > Permafrost | place: Sweden: Stordalen... | reverse complement strand
CTGCGGGTCTTTGTCGAAATTGATGCCCCAGGACAGCAGTTCGAGCACGCGTTCGGGCCCCTCGCGGATGACGATCTCCACGGCCTTGTGGTCGCAAAGCCCGGCCCCGCCCTTTTCGGTGTCGTCTACATGGCTCTGGTAACTGTCCGCGGGCTGAAGGACGGCGGCGATGCCGCCCTGGGCGTACCAGGTGTTGGACTGCTCGACGGTGTCCTTGGTGAGCAAGAGGACATCAGCCCCGCCGTCGGCCGCGGCAATCGCCGCGCGCAGGCCGGCCACGCCGCCGCCGATGACCAGGACATCGGCAAACTGCTAGGGAAGGCGGTTGGCCTTGAAGGGGATCAAATACCGTCGATCGGTGAGGGACTCGAAAATAAGGGTCACTTACCTCTCATACCTCAACGGAACCTGCACAAACTGGTTCGGGTCGTTAGCGGCCGCGTTCCATGAATCCACGATGCCGTTGACATTGTAGAGGTCCACCCGGTGCGTTTGGCCCGTGGCCGTGTCGTAGACGTCGCGGAGGCCCAAGGCCATTTCCTGCATGTCGGAATTGGCGTCGTGGCGGGCCTTGGCCTGGGCTTGCACCAACTGCTGGTTCCGCCGGAAACGCTCTTCCTGGTTCTCCTGGAAATCGCGCCCCCGCTGCATCAGGGCTTCGTGGTCGGCGGCGAATTTGGCCGACATGGCCTGGAATGCCTGGTTGTCCTTGTCCAGTTGCCGCTGTACGGCGCCGTCGTCCAATTTGACCGAAGCGATGATGTCCGCCATTGTGGGAAGATCGCGATCGAAGGTCGCTTCGGGGGCGATGTATGAATCGGTCACCATCGCCCAGGTGTCGCCATTCGGGAACGTATCGACCCGCATGATCTGGCGGGACGGCTTGCCGGTCTTTTCCCCGATGTGAAGAAGGACCGGGAACGCGAACACCGCCGCCTCAGCGCCTTTGATCAGCGGATTTGGGTCCGCCTTCTGCGTCGCGGTCACCTTCCCATATTCGACCCACGGCTGCCCCGCCTGGCGTGCCTTGTCGGCGAGCTTCGGCAGGATCGTCTTGAAGGCGTCTTCCGGGTTCAAATACGGTGAGATAGTCAGATTGGCCAGACGCTGCTCCAGCGATGCCGGCGCGGGCCCGCGGCGGCCACCCAGTTCCCATACCCGCACCGAGGAATCATAAGCCTGATGGGCGACCTTCACACGATAGCTCTGGGGCGTGTCCACGACGATTTTCGAGTTCCAGATAATGACCTGGAACTTGGGGCCGGTGATGAACCATGCGCCGGCCGTGAGACTTTGCATTTTCGTCGTCCAGCCTGCCGGCAGGTCGATCGAGCCGCTCTTGTCGGGGAACTGCATCGTCTGCATTTTCGGCCGGGCCGGCAGCGTGGCCATGAGCGTGTCCATGTCTGCCTGGGGCGCGTCGGGCCGGTAGTAGACGATCGTGGCCGATGACTGCGACTGCGGATCGACGCCGAACACGACGATCCCTTTCACCTCTTTGCCCTTGAGCGCGGCCGTGAAGGAGGCCACGCCTCTTCCCCTGGTGCGGGAGTCGACATAGGCGCGGTCGAACTTCGGCTTGGCATCGAAGACCTTGCTGAGCGCGTCGCCGACCCGCTGAATCAAGGCGTCCACCGTTTTCACATCAGCGAAGGTAACGAAGATAGACCTGCCGGAGTCAGTCACGCCCAGGTCGGAAAAGCCAGCGGGCAAATCCCCGGCGGCCAGAGGCGGGCCGGCCGAGTTCCCCGGCGCAGGAGCACCCGCGGCGGGCGACGGCCCGGCGTCCAGGGGATTTTGCGGCTGTGCCGCGCCCCCGGCCCGCTTCATCTCGTAGCGCGTGCCGCCGCTCAACAGGGTGAGGGTATCGTTGTCGAGCGAAGCGGTGAAAGGGAAGTCCTTGCCGCCGGACTGGAACGTCCCTGCGATGCTATTGCCGGCGGCATGGGCCGTCGCCGGGTAGCTCTTGCCACCGAGCTTGATTTCACCCGTATACGCTCCGTCGCCGGAAGAGGTCATGACGACGGAGAGCTTGTCGCCGGCGAACGAACCTGCGAAAGGCGCCGGCGCGGGGGCCGCCAATGGGTTCTGCGCTTCACCGGCCCAGTCGCTGGCGCAGATCGCCAGCAGGATTGCCATGATTGGGAGGGTAAGGGTGATCGGCGTACAACGGGTTTTCATATGGAGGCCCCACAAACGCGTCCGCCCGGGTGGGCAGGTTCGGCACGTACAACCATCGAGCATCGGCAACAAGCCGCTTGGCGCTCAGCAGCACGGAATCATGATACGCGGAGAAGCGCGGGGGACAAAGTTAGCAGGAAGTCAGCATCGATATACGACCCAACGTCAAAAACCCGCGTTTGTCTGGAATAATTCCCACCACCGTCGCAACTATCCCTTGGGACCGTCCGCAAATCTTGCCTAAGCTGTCATTTTATAATGGGGACTGCCGCAATCGCGGCGGTACATTTCGGCCCTTGGGATTCGTCGGACTCTAACCTTGGAGCGATCCATGAAGAACGCGAAATCGAATGCGAAGCGGCAAAAACGGCTGGTTTTCGGCTGCGCAACGTTGCTCGGGGCCAGTTGCGCCTGTGCGGTTGCGGCGGACTGGCCGCAGTGGCGCGGGCCGGACCGGGACGGGAAGGTGGCCGGGTTCACCGAGCCCAAGGCCTGGCCCGAGCAGTTGACCAAAGGCTGGAGGACGACCGTCGGCAACGGCGACGGCACGCCGGCCCTTGTGGGGGACAAGATTTATGCCTTTGCCCGGCAGGACGCCGACGAGGTCACCTTCTGCCTGGACGCGGCCACCGGCAAGCAGATCTGGGAGGACAAATATCCGGCCGGTGCGATCGTCAGCGGCCCCGCGTCCGGTCATCCAGGTCCGAGGAGCTCGCCGGCCGTGGCCGATGGGAAAGTGGTCACCATGGGCATCGCCGGGATCATCTCCTGCCTCGATGCCGATTCCGGAAAACTGATCTGGCGGAAGGAAGCGTCCAAGGACTTGTCCCTGGACGTACCCGATTACAAGGCAGCGGCTTCCCCTCTGATCGTTGACAAGATGTGCGTCCTCCCGCTCGGCGGGCGCGAAAAGGGGGCTGTCGTGGCACTGGACCTGGCTACCGGCGATACCAAGTGGAGATGGGACGGAGGGGATGGCATGACGTTTTCCTCGCCGGTGGTCATGACCGTCGATGACGCCAAGGAGATTGTCCAGGTGACCGCAAAGTCGGTTGTCGGCCTGTCCGCCGCTGACGGTAAACTCCTGTGGCAAACCGCCTTCGGCGGCGGGGGTGGCGGGATGCGCGGCGGGCGCGGCGGCGGTGGTGGCGGCTTCCGCGGAGCCGGCCCCGGTGGGCCGGGCGGACCCGGTGGTGGCGCCGGCGGCCCTGGCGGTCCCGGTGGTGGACCCGGCGGTCCCGGCGGGCCGGGCGGTCCCACCACAGGGCCCGCAGGTCCGGGCGGCCCGGGCGGCCCTGCCGCGCGTGGCGGCGGCGGTGGCATGCGCGGCGGTCGCGGGGGCGGAATGGGCGGAATGACCTACAACGCTCCCACCCCCGTCATCGACGGCCAAACCGTCATCCTCACCGGTGGCGGGCAAGGCACCAAAGCCTTCAAGATCGAAAAGAAGCGCGATGCCCTGGCCGCCACCGAACTGTGGACTAACGCCCAGGTCTCAGCCACCTACAACACACCCGTCATCAAGGAGGGCCTGCTCTACGGCGTGTCAGGCAAGGGCACTCTCTTCTGCCTCGACGCCAAGACCGGCAAGACCGCCTGGGAAGACACCACCCCCCGGGCGAACCGCGGCTTCGGCACCCTGGTCGATGCCGGCTCCGTCCTGATCGCCCTCGGCGACGACGGCGGCTTGACCGTCTTCAAGCCGGATGAAAAAGCGTTTACGCCAGTGGCCCAGATCAAGGTGCCCAACACAACCACCTATGCCTACCCGGTGATTGCCGGGAACCATATTTATATCAAGGACCAGGACGCGACGGCGATGTTCACGCTGGAGTAACGGCAAACGCTGATAGCGCACCGTTTCTGGAGCGTCAGAAGAACACTTTCATTCATCGCGAATGGCCCCCAATTCCCTCTCCCGGTACTCCGGGAGAGGGATAGGGTGAGGGTTTTGATCGCTGGACGAACGCCCTGCTCCGCGGTCCAATCCCTCCATGCCAAACCCCCAACGCGCTTATGATGCTCTGATCGAGGACCTGCGCGAGATCGCGCTGCTGAAATCCGTCAACTCGGTCCTGAACTGGGACGAGCAGACCTACATGCCGGCGCAGGGCGCCGAGCACCGGGCGGGCCAGGCATCGCTCCTGGCCCGCCTGGCGCACGAGCGATTCACCGCCGCTCGCCTTGGGGATTGGCTCGCCGAGGTCGAAGGCTCACCCCTCGTCTCCGACCCGGAATCAGACGCCGCCGTTAACGTGCGTGAGACCCGTCGGGATTACGACCGGGCGCGCAAGCTCCCGGCTTCCCTGGTCGAGGAACTAGCCCGAACGGAAGTCCTCGGCCAGCAGGCGTGGGGCGAGGCCCGGAAGAAATCCGACTACGCCGCCTTCCGGCCCTGGCTGGAAAAGATCTTCGATCTCAAACGCCAGGAAGCCGCTTGTGTCGGGTATGCGTCTGATCCCTATGACGCGCTGCTCGATCAGTTCGAGCCGGGGGAAACCGCCGTCGGCGTGCGGCAAACCTTCGAGGCATTGCGTGACCCACTCATCGATCTGGTCCGGCGGATCGTCGATTCGCCCCGAAAAGCGCCACTGCACATTCTCGAACGCCGATATCCCGCCGCTCAGCAGGAAAAGCTGGCCCGCGAAGCGTCGGCCGCGGTCGGCTTCGACTTCACGGCCGGCCGGCTCGACGTGAGCCTCCACCCCTTCTGCAGCGGCATCGGCCCCGGCGACACCCGCCTCACCACCCGCTACGACGAAAGCTACTTCGGCGACGCCTTCTTCGGCGTGCTCCACGAGACCGGTCACGGACTGTACGACCAGGGCCTGCCCGCCGACCACTACGGCACCCCTCGCGGCACCGAAGTCTCGCTGGGCATCCACGAGAGCCAGTCGCGGATGTGGGAAAACCTGGTCGGCCGGGGAAGGCCCTTCTGGAAACACTTTCTCCCCAAGGCAAAAGCCGCCTTCCCCGAAGCGCTGACCGGCGCCAACGATGTGAGCGAGGACCAGTGGTACTTCGCGGTGAACGACGTCCGTCCGTCGCTGATCCGCACCGAGGCCGACGAGGCCACCTACAACCTGCACGTCCTGCTGCGGTTCGAACTGGAGCGGGCGCTGCTGCGCAACGATCTGTCGGCGGCCGATCTGCCCGGCGCGTGGAACGAAAAGATGCAGCGCTATCTCGGCCTCGCCCCGCCCGACGACGCCCGCGGCTGCCTCCAGGACATCCACTGGAGCGGCGGGGCGGTTGGCTACTTCCCCACCTACACGCTCGGCAACCTCTATGCCGCCCAGTTCTTCGAACATGCCGGCCAGGAGCTGCCTGACCTGCCCGGCCATTTCGCCCACGGGGATTTCAAGCCGCTGCTCGACTGGCTGCGCCGCAACATCCACAGCCAGGGGGCCAAATTCCGCGCTCCTGAGCTATGCCGCCGGGTGACCGGCAAGCCGCTGTCCGCCGAGCCGCTCCTGCAGCACCTACGCGGCAAGGCGGAGGAACTTTACGGGGTGTGAAGGATGATCTTCTGAAACGTGAAGACGTGAAAACGTGGGTCGTCGGTGGTCACGCCTCTACCCCTGCCCGCCCTCGATCTGGCGGAGCGCGTCGAATGCCGCCGTCTTATAGAGGACGCTGAGCGAAGGCAGGTTGAAGCAGGCCTCGATGAAGAGTTCGGCCTTGGCGTGTGTGAGCATTGCCATGAGGCCCACGTGTACCACTTCCGTCGCCTGCTCGCCCATGACGTGTACGCCGCATAGCGTGAGGTCTTGCCGGCGGAACAGGAGTTTGAGGAACCCTTCGGAGTCGCCGATGATTCTGCCGCGGGAGCATTGCTCGTATCTGGCCCGGCCGACCACGTACTGGACCTGCTTGTTCTGGAGCGATTCCTCGGTCTCACCCACCATGCTGACTTCCGGGATCGTATAGACCCCGCTGGGCAGCAGGCTGGGGATGTGCTGGTGCTGCCCATGTCCGAAGGCGTGGCGGACGGCCCGTCGGGCCTGCTCCATGCTCGTCGAAGCCAACGCGGGGAAGCCAATGATGTCCCCGGCGGCGTAAATGGTGGGGACGTTGGTGCGGTAGTCCTCGTCCACGGGGATCAGGCCGCGCTCGCCCACATTGACGCCGGCGGCGGGGAGGTTGAGTTCCCGCGTGTTGCTGGTCCGGCCCGCCGCGACAAGGACTTCATCAACCGTCAGGGCCGCGCCCGAGGAAAGCACCAGCGTGACGCCTGCCTTGTCGGCGGTGCAACGTTCGACTTTTTCCTTCCAGTGAAACGTGATTCCGCGGCACTGCATGGCGTCGGCCAGCGCGCGCGAGACTTCGGCGTCGAGGAAGGGCAGCAGAACGTCGCGGCCGTCGATGAGATGGACCTTGGCCCCCAGCGCGGTAAAGGTGCAGGCATATTCGCTGCCGATCGTCCCCGCGCCGATGACGGCCAATGTCTTGGGGATCTGGCTCAGTTCCAGGATGGTGTCCGAATCGTAGATGCCCGGGCTGCCCCAGGGGAACAGCGGTGGCCGCAGCGGCGATGAGCCCGTGGCGATGAGCACGCGGTCGGCGGTCAACACCATGTCTTCCCCCGCGTCGGCAGGGTCCTTTGCGATCGGCCGAACGCGAACGGTATGAGGGCCTTCGAAAGTTCCAACGCCGTAATAGGCCTCGGTCCGATGCTCACCAAGCCGCTGGGAAAGCATGAGGTTCAGGGCGGCCTTGACGTTGCGTTCATGCCCGAGGAAATCGGCGACGGTCACGTCGCGGCGCAGGGAAAGATCGATGCCGTAAAGTTTGCGCGAGCGCAATCCCGACAGCGCCAAGGCCGTTTCGCGCAGGGTCTTGCTGGGGACCGTGCCGGTATTGACGCCCGCGCCGCCGAGCTCATGGTGGCTGTCGATGAGGGCCACGCTCTTGCCGAGCATGCGGGCAGTGGCGGCCCCGACGATACCGGCCGGGCCGCCGCCGATGACCACCAGATCGAGGGTTGCTGTCTTGGCCATGAAATCTCCCAAGGCGGAACGGCTGATGGCCGATTCCCGCGGCCTTCCGGCTGCGGCTATTAAAGACTGCACACGTCTGACTGTCCATTCATAAAACGTTTTCCCGTTTTCCCGTTTTCCCGTTTTCACGTTTCACTTCACGTTTCACGTCTTCACGTTTCCCTATTCATCCTCGAACGGCACCCGCCCGTGTTTTTCGCCGCCGGCGAGGCTATACTCGCCCTTTATGGCGCTGCGCATTTTGTGCCTGGGTGATATCGTGGGCCGGCCTGGCCGGCAGGTCGTGCACCGGAAGTTGCCGCAACTGGTCCGCGAGCGGGGGGTGGACCTGGTGATTGCCAATGCCGAGAACATTGCCGGGGGCAGCGGCATCACGCAGAACCTGTTCAACAAGCTGCGCTCGTACGGCGTCGACGTGGTCACCCTCGGCGACCACGTTTACAAGAAAATCGACATCGTCCCCGTGCTGCAGACCAGCGAGCGGATCGTCCGGCCGGCCAATCTGTCGGCCAATGCCGCGGGACGGACGTTCACGGTCGTCAGCACCAATTCGGGCATCGCCGTGGCGGTTTTCTGCGTATTGGGCCGGATCTATATGAACCTGCCGGCGGATGACCCGTTCGCGGCGGTCGATCGCGTTCTGGGGCAGTTGCCCCGGCAGGCGAAAGTGAGCGTCTGCGACGTCCATGCCGAGGCATCCAGCGAGAAGGTCGCCCTGGGGCATTGGATGGATGGACGGGTGTCGCTTGTTTTCGGCACCCACACGCACATTCCCACGGCCGACGCCAAGGTCCTGCCCGGGGGCAGTGCATTTATCAGCGATCTGGGGATGTGCGGGCCGTACGACTCGGTTTTGGGGCGGCGTAAAGACCGGGTGGTGAAGTATATGAGCACGAACATGCCGCAGGCGTTCGACGTGGCGACCCATGACGTGCGGATGTGCGGCGCCTTGGCGGAGATCGACCCCGCGACCGGAAGAGCGATTTCCATCGAACGCATCGAAGTGCAGGACGACAACGCCGAGTCCGCCTACGACGCCGACGACCGCCCGGAGAAGCCGAATTGGGGGGCCGAGAGCCGCGCGGAGTGAGTGGTCGCTAAACAATTGCGCGTAATGAGATGACGGGCAGGATCGTCACTGTCACGTACCGGCGTGTCCGGTGTACTGACCTTGAGCTGCAATTGTTGCAGCCTATGAGGCCTGCAACGGCTCAGCACGCCGCTGGGCCCCGACTGCGAGGTCTCGAATTGGCACAAAGTCGCCCCTGCCGAAAATATGTCTGGCGGATACCGGGCATGCCGGTTATGCTGGTGTGAAAGTGGGCGTGGATTCCGAGTCTTTTCTAATTTTTGTTTGGGAAATTGACGCGTACCCGGTATCTCGGGGCACGTCGTAATGCGGACTTTCGGCTTGTCGTCGAAAACTGCCGCTGACAAAAGTCTTACGCCAAGCTGCAGGAGGGCTTGAAGTCGTGCTTAATGGTGTAAAATGCCGTACTCAGGCAAATCGTGTGGTTCGCGGTTCGATTCGTCCGGTGGTCGAGACCCTTGAAGAGCGGCAATTGCTCTCCTCCTCGCTGCCGACCTCTTACCTGATCAACAGCGGCGGCACAGCGCCCTATACCGACCACAACGGCAATACCTGGTCGGCCGACGAAGATTTTTCCGGCGGAACGGTCAGCGACACGCCTTATAGCGTCCCTGGCACCCCCGATGGAATTGTCTTTTACGACCGCCGAACCGGCAGCAATTTCAGCTACAGCCTGCCCGTCGCCAATGGCACCTATACCGTCCAGTTCTTCTTCACCGACCCGACGTACAGCGCGGCCGGTCAGCGGACATTCAACGTCGCCATCGAAGACAAGACGGTCCTGAGCAGTTTCGACATTATCGCCGCCGGCGGGGGCAAGGCGCCCATCGCCAAGGCATTCACCACCACCATCACCAACAACGACCTGTACATCGTGTTCACCGGCGTGGTGAACAACGCGACGGTAAGCGGGATCCAGGTCATCCCACGGTCGGCCACGCCGACCCCGACGCCTACTCCGACACCGGCTCCCACCCCCACGCCGGCCCCAACTCCCACCCCTGCTCCGAGCCCCACTGCAACCACGCTGCCCAATTCGTACCTGATCAATTCCGGCGGCACCGCGCCCTACACGGACCACAACGGCAATACCTGGTCGGCCGATGAGGATTATGCCGGGGGGACGGTGAGCGACACGCCGTTTACCGTGCCCGGGACGCCCGACGGCATCGTCTTCTACGACCGCAGGACCGGCGCCAACTTCAGCTACAGCCTGCCCATCGCCAACGGCACGTACACCGTTCAGTTCTTTTTCACCGACCCCACGTACACTGCCGCCGGCCAGCGCGAGTTCAACGTCGCCATCGAAGACAAGACGGTCCTGAGCAATTTCGACATCATCGCCGCCGGCGGCGGCAAGGCCCCCATCGCCAAGGCGTTCACCACCACCATCACCAACAACGACCTGTACATCGTCTTTGCCAGCGTGCTGAATAACGCGACGGTGTCGGGCATCCAGGTGATCCCGCGGGGCGCCACAACGCCTACTCCCACACCGACAACCCCAACCCCCACGCCGACGGGGAGCAACCCCCTGCCGCAGCCCGGGCACCCGTACGTCATCAGCATCAATACCGGCGAGTCGAGCAGCGCCACCGGCGTGCCGACCAACGCGTCGCTGGCCGTGGGCATCGAAGTCGTTCACCCCGGGTTTGGCATCGACCCTTCCACGGTCACCGCCAGTACGGTCCTGCTCTACCCGACCGCGAAGGGACCCAGCGACCCCGTGCCGGCCAACCGCAACATCGACGGCGCGGGCGGCGAAATCGTGTTGCAGTCGGTCAGCCTGCTCCAGGCGAATACGCAATACACGTTCGTAGTCACTAGCGGAGTGAAAGACCTGACCGGCGCCACTATGACGCCGTATACCTTCATCTTCACCACCGGGAGTTCGGGGCCGACGCCCAACGCAGCCGTCAAGTTCACCAAGGTGACACAGGGAGTTACCGACGGCAACGAGTACACCGACGTCACTATCGGACCGGACGGCCGGCTCTGGGCGAGCACATACACCGGCTTGATCCTCGCTTTCCCAATCGAGTCCAACGGCAACCTTGGCACGCCGCAGAAATACACCAGCGTCCAGGCTGCAAACGGCGGGGCCGAAACCATCACCGGCATTACCTTCGATCCCGCTTCGACTCCCACCGATCCGCTGATCTGGGTTGACGAGTCGCAGTACGCCACCGGGATCGCCAGTGACTTTACCGGCAAGATCGCGCTGCTCAGCGGGCCCAACCTTACTTACCAGAACATGGTCGTCGGGCTGCCGCGTTCGATCGGCAACCACATGACCAACCAGTCGACGTTCGGCCCGGACGGCGCCCTGTATGTCTCGCAGGGCAGCAACACCGGCTTAGGCGCCCCCGACCCGATCTGGGGCTATCGCGCCGAGAACCTGCTCAATGCCGCGATCCTGCGCGTCAATACCAAGGCGCTCGAACAACGGATTGCCGCCGGGCAGGGACCGCTCAACGTCATCACCCCCGACGGCGGGGGCACCTACAACCCCTACGCCAGCGGCGCCCCGCTGACCCTGTACGCCACCGGCATCCGCAACGCCTACGACATCCTTTTCGCCAGCAACGGGCAGTTGTATGCCCCAACCAACGGTTCGGCCGCCGGGTCCAACACGCCGGCCGCACCCGGCAAGCCCGGCACCGCCGTCACCAACGTCCCGCAAACCGAAGTGGACTACCTCTTCGACGTGCAGCAAGGCAAATACTACGGGCACCCCGACCCGGCCCGCGGACAATACATCTTTGACGACGGGAACCAAGGCAATTCCAGCGACCCGCTCGAGCTGCCCGAATACCCCGTCGGCACCCAGCCCGCCGCCAACTATGCCGGACCGGCTTACATTTTCGGCTACGACTATTCGCCCGACGGCGTTATCCAGTACACAGGGAACGCCTTCGGCGGCGCCCTCAACGGCCACCTGCTCATCACCCGCTATTCCGCAGGCAAGGACATCATCGATCTCACCCTCAACAGCAGCGGCGGG
>Ga0182024_10022763_pt1 | contig 11275 bp, 7 predicted proteins | sample P32metaG_FD_120480 | JGI IMG/M metagenome (GOLD analysis project Ga0182024, IMG submission 120480) | Permafrost microbial communities from Stordalen Mire, Sweden - P3-2 metaG (Illumina Assembly) | ecosystem: Environmental > Terrestrial > Soil > Wetlands > Permafrost | place: Sweden: Stordalen... | reverse complement strand
GGCAGAGTTTTTGGGATTAGCTGACATTATGAGCTCCTAACTCAAGGACAAAAATAATGAAGGTTTGAACTGGACATTATACGGCGGGGATTCTGCGTAGGCCTGGCATCATACAGCGCTAGACGGCCTTGGACTGCAAACCTTTAAACCACAAACGAGCGAAGTCACACAAAGGAAATCTGGAATTGGTCCCTTCGTGGAACTTCGTGTCCCTTCGTGGTTAAGGTTCTCGCAAATCGCACCACGAGTTCAAATTGACTTCACCGGAATGGCGAGAACATCGTCCACCAAGCCAACTTCTTTTTGCACGAAGGGCTCAGCGTAAGTGACCCCGCCGAGCATCCCGTAAAAGCGGGCCATCGACTCCACGCGCGCTCTAATTTCTTTTTCCGCAGGAAAAATTCCGCTGCCTGCCTGCTGGTCGGTGAACTGCGATTTGTATGCCATGAGCGACGCAAGTCGGGCCTCAAATTGCTCGGTGATGTCGACGACAAACGTCGGCCGCACATCGTGGTAAAGGCTGGCGTAAATAATTTTGAATGGACGATGAGGAGCAGGTTCGTTCGCAGTAATTCCACTGGTAGCTGATGGCTGAGAGCCGACAGCTAACTCCAGCTTCGCCAGCCCGGCCAGAAAACTGGCTTCATATCCAAGAACAGAAGCCGTGTAATGATCGGGATGACGCCCTTGCCAGTAGGGAAGAATTAGGACTCGCGGACGTTGTTCGCGAATTACGCGCGCGACCTTCAGACGATTCTCCCAGGTATTTTCGACGCGGCCATCGGGGATATCAAGCGCTTGCCGCCATGAAACTTTCAGGATGCGGGCCGCTTCGGTCGCCTCGCGGGCACGATCTTCCATGGTGCCGCGCGTCCCCATCTCGCCCCGCGTTAGATCGAGGATGCCGGTGCTGTAGCCGCGCTCGGACATTTTGAGCAGAGTGCCGGCACAGGTTTGTTCCACGTCGTCGCGATGGGCAGCCAGGGCGAGAATGTCGAGTGGCATTTTGTAATTTAGCAATCGGACAAATTGTCTTACGCCGCCGGCTTCGTTGTTCGCCGATTCGCAAGCACGAAAGCCAATCCGAACATGAACATCGCAAATAGAACCAGCGTTAAAATCGAAGCCGTCAACGAGAATGTGGATGGCGCTCCGGGATACATCAGCGTGCGCAGCGCTTCAACTCCGTAGGTTAGCGGATTGGCATACATAAGCGCACGCATCCACACCGAGGCCCCCGAAAGAGGGAAGAGCGCTCCCGAGAGTAGCCACAGCGGAATCAGGAATAAATTGATGATGGCATGAAAGGCTTGGGTCGAGTCCATCGGCCACGCGATGGCGAAGCCAAGAGCCGTCAGAGCGAACGACACCAAGAATACCGTAAGCACGATCAGCCCGAACGACGCGAGCGTCATCTGCACCCCGACCAAAGGAGCGAAAACGAGAAAGATTAATCCCTGAGCGGCGGCGAGGGTTGTGCCGCCCAAAACCTTACCGAGAACAATAGCGGCGCGAGGCACGGGCGCAACTAAAACCGATAGCAGGAAGCCTTCATTGCGGTCTTCAATCACCGACATCATGGTGAAGATTGCGGTGAAAAGAATAATCATCACCAGCGTCCCGGGATAGAAATAATTCAAATAGTGCTGTTGGCCCGCGGCCTGACCAGAGCGAAACGAGGTTCCAAAGCCCGACCCGATTACAACCCAGAATAATAAAGGAGAAGCGATAACTCCGACCACGCGAGCCCGCTGACGATAGAAGCGCACGATTTCGCGCCACCACAATGTGAAGGCAGGGAGCAGGATACCGGCGGATGCGGGAGCGGTTGTGGTTGTCGGGAAGTTCGCTGTTTGGGTTGCCATAGTCGTTGCCATTGCTATTAGTTTAGCAGCGTCTGGGATTCACTTCGCCCGCCGCGCTTGGATGCAGACCTTAAAGCCTTCTTCTTGTCTCCGGGCCCTCTGTGGTTGCAGCTTTCCCACGGCGGGCGTGGGGTTACAGGGAAAACAAGGAACACAGAAACCGCGTGTCATTACGAAAATGCCAATTCTTTTGCGCGCTGCACTGCCTTCACAACGGCTTTGATTAACGTCACCCGTAGTTTGCCCTCTTCTAATTCCATGATGCCGTCAATCGTGCATCCCGCGGGCGTGGTTACCGCGTCTTTCAATAGGGCTGGATGATCGCCGGTCTCGAGCACCACGCGCGCGGCGCCCATGGTTGTTTGCGCCGCTAGAAGCGTTGCTATATCGCGGGGCAGGCCAACCTTTACGCCGGCTTCTGCTAGCGATTCCAGAATGATGTAGATGTAAGCGGGACCGCTCGCCGACAACCCGGTGACTGCGTCCATATGTTTTTCGTCGACGGCAACCGTTCGCCCGACGGCATCGAAAAACTTCGTCGCCGTCTCCAGATGCTGTTTCGTTGCGAACTTCCCCTTGCACAGCGCCGTCATACCTGCTCCGAGCACGCAGGGGGTATTCGGCATGGCGCGCACTACCGGCACTTCCTTCTCGAGCGCACGCTCAATCATCTCGGTCGGAACGGAGGCGGCCACCGAAATTATTAATTGCTTCTCGTGAACATGGGCGCGAATCTCTTTCACAACATCGGCCACAACTTGTGGCTTGACACAAAGAAAAATAATGTCTGCGTCCTTTACTGCCTCGGAGTTGTCGGTGCCGGCGTGCACCTTCAGTTTTTCTTTTAGCACTCGCGCCCGTTCTCCATGGGCGACGGTGGCCCAGGTTTGCGCGGGCGAAAGCAAACCATCGCGCAAAAAAGATTGCAGCAGAATCGCCCCCATCTTGCCCGCGCCCAAAACCGCAACCTTCTTCTTCGAACTTGAACCTTGAGGCATTCGATTCTCCAGAAATATTCGTAGATAGGCGGCTCGCCGCGTCTGCGGTCGCGACGGAAGCTAGCCGCGGCAGAGACAAGGCAAGCCGCATCTCTACGCAAGATTACACTACGCGACGAGTCCTACAGCGGCGACCTTCTTACTTCGTAATTTCCCTTCGTAATTTCCGCCGGCACCATTTTCAATATCTCGCGACCGATCGGCAACGATGCCGTTGCGGCTGGCGAAGGCACATTGAGCACATGCAAAAAGCGCTCTCGAGCCACGAAGCGGAAGTCGTCGACGAGCGCGCCATCCGGGTCGACACCCTGCGCCCGAACGCCCGAACCTCCCGGCGTCATATCCTCCATCCGTACCTCCGGCACCAGGCGCTGGCAGGAGCGCACAAAATCGCGCTTGCGCAATGACCGCTGAAATTCTGACAGGCCATTTCTCCAGTGCTGGCGCGCCATGGCACGAAATCCGGAATCCCGGAATACTTCCATCGCTTCGCTCAAACTAAAATCGCGCCTTCGATATCCCTCGCGACGGAAAGCCAGAACCGCGTTGGGGCCGGCGTCGACGTTACCCTCAATATGCCGAGTGAAATGCACTCCGAGAAATGGATAACGCGGGTCGGGCAACGGATAAATGAGAGCGCGCACCAGCGATTGCCGCGCCGGAGTCAGATCATAGTACTCACCGCGAAAGGGAACCACCATTATTGCCGGATCGTCTCCCGCCATTCGCGCCACGCGATCGCTGTATAAACCTGCACAATTCACCACGTAGCGTACCGAAAAATCTCCCGCCCGCGTCTGAATATTTACCATCCCATCGGATCGTACGAATCCCAGGACTAATGCGTTGGTCTTCACTTCTGCGCCGCGCGCGATCGCGACCTCCGCACACTTGGCGGCCACGGCCGCATAATTCGTGATGCCGGTCGATGGCACATGCAGGGCTTGTAGGCCGCCAGCGTGGGGTTCAATCTCGAGCATTGCCTCGCGTCCTAAGATTCGCAAATCGTCGAGGCCATTCGCCGTGCCCCGCGAGAGCAGATCGTCTAATCGGGCTGCTTCTTCAGAATTAGTAGCCACGATTAATTTCCCGCACACTGCGTAGGGAATTCCGTGGCGCGAACAAAACTGCACCATTTCTCGCGCGCCTGCCACACACAGGCGAGCTTTCAATGATCCGGCTTTGTAATAAACTCCGCTGTGGATTACGCCACTATTGTGGCCAGTTTGATGACTGGCAATTGCTGCTTCTTTCTCCAATACCAAAATGCGCAGGTGAGGGAACTGCTCAACGGCTTGCATCGCAAAGGAGAGGCCGACGATGCCTGCTCCGACCACCGCTATGTCATAGCTCATATTCGCTCGTGTGGCACGGACAATCTTGTCCACGGCCTGTGACTCTTTTAAGTGTCGGGACGCGGCGCACGCCCACGCCCGTCCGTCCGTGCGAAGCGCGGCACTTCACCACGGATGATCGTACCTCAGCAGAAGTTTCGCCGTTCATGCAACAGGTCTCATGGACCGCAGAAAGGCATTCTCCAGAAAAGATCGATGGTATGAACTGGAAGCTGAGCGGCAAAACTGTTTATCAGGGGGAGGCAATGACGTTAAACAGGGAATGCCACGGAAGACTTCCGTTGGACGCGTGGATTCGGCGGGTTTCGGGTGCGGCTGCGTTTTATCGGAGTATCGAGCCTACAGCACGATCAGCGTGACGATATCGCTATGAACTGTCCCCCCAACCGCCGTGGCCGTTACCGTTATTTGCGATGTCCCCAAATTGGATGCGGGAGCGATGGTGACGAACGCTGATCCGGGAGCGGCGGCCAAAGAGGAGGTCGCAGTCACGGTCGCCGTAGACTGATTCGGAACCGTCGCTGGAGCCGTATACAGTCCGGTCGCGTCGATGGTGCCGCCGCTAGAGACCGCCCAGGTTACGCTCTGATTGGTTGTGGCATTGACCGTTGCCGTGAATTGCTGCTGACAGGCTCCAGCCGGCCACGAATTACCCGTTTCATCCTCAAATAGGGTCGCCAGTCCCGGATTTACCGTGACCGTCACGGGAGGCGGCGGGGTGCTGCTTCCGGCTAATCCGCCGCAAGAAAGCTGCGCCATTAAGCCGAGGCTTAGACAAACCGCGAACACAGCGCCGTAGAACTTCGGCTTGCCGCGCCTGATTCGTCGAGTGCTCACCATTCCAATCATCATTGCCCATGGGAGGCTAAAGAGTGCCAGAACACTGGCGCTCGCCGAAGATCGCGTTCTTGCCCGCCGAGGCGCCGCGCTTTGTATGGTGGCACCGCGTGGCCGCGACTGGGTTCCAAAATTCGGCCCAGTACTAGAAATCGTCAGCGTGACATTGGTCGATGGCGCTCCTGCTGCAATCGCTGACGGGTTAAAGGCGCAACTGGTTAACGCGGGCAAGCCCGTGCATCCAAAATTTACCGCTGAACTGAAAGTCGCGCCTCCAGTTGGAGCTGCTGAGAATGTATAGCTGGCGCTCTGTCCCGCTAGCACCGTCACCGCTGTGTTCCCCGTGTCGGTCCAGGAAAAACTCCCGCTCGCGGCAGTCACAGTCAGCGTTTCGGTCGGCGTCGTGTGAGTAAGAGTGCCGTCCGTGGCCTGGATTGTGAAGTTGAAAATTCCTGCCGTTGCGCTCCCCATCGTCACTGTAAATGGCGCGCCGGTATTTGTCGGCGTGAGTTGAGAGGGGGTGACAGTGCACGTGGCTGGAGCCCCTGACGAGCACGACAGGCTTACGCTGCTGCTGTATCCGTCCATCGCGGTCACAGTTCCGTTCCAAGTTACGTTCTGATTGACCCCTGTGGTCGCCGGAATCGGCGTTACTGCAATTATGAAATCCGGCGCTGGTACTTTCACAGTCAGGGTGAAAGTTTGCGTCTTAGCCGCCGGCGCCCCCGGCGTTGTCGCGGAGATTGAAACTGTAACCGGGCCACCGACCGGAGTGCCCAGCGCTGCGGTTACTGTCAGCGAAACGGTCACTGGCTGCGAAGCGGTCGGACTCACCGAACTCGACGGCGAGAAAAGGCAGGCTGCTCCCGATGGCAGACCCGTCGCGCAGTTCAGCGTAACCAAATCGTCGAAACTTCCCGCGGCCGACACTGTAAACGTAATCGGCTGCGACGTTTCTCCCTGACCTACGCTCAATGAATTTGGATTGGGTGCCGTCAAATTAAAATCCACCACGTGCAAAATAACGGGCGCGTCATGCGAAATTGCGTGCGGATCGGTTCCTACCGCGTACGCTGAAAAAGTGTAATCGCCAATGCTGCCGCCTGCCGTAACTGTGTAAGAGGCGGTTGGCGTTGCCTGAGCCGGAGTCGTGCAAGTCGAAGGTGTCGTGCCCGCGCAACTCAGATTTACCTGGTTCGAGTATCCGACCTCCGACGTCAGCGTGCCATTGAACACTGCGGTTTGGGTCGGAAACACAGTTTGAGGAGAATTCGAAATCACGTTCGTGTAATTCGCGGATAGTGGCAGGCTCCAGATGCCTCGACCATAAGTCGACGCGACCAGATTTCTTGTGCCCGCATTATTATTGAAAACTTGCAGCGCAGATACTGGCGCATTCGGCAGAAATCCAGTTCCGCCGCTGGCGGGCGACGGTCCCGCTTCGCTCCAATTCGGCGTAACCGTGGAACTGACAAAAACACCGACGTCGGTGCCTGCGTAAATCTGAGACGGAGTTACAGAGGAGTCCACCAGCAGCGCGTTCACGGGAGCGTCTGGAAGGCCCGTCGATCCCGTTCCGCCCGTCCAATCCACCCAACTCGCACCCGCATTTGTCGTCTTCCACACATGCGATGTCGGATAAGACGGCGTGCTGAATCCCATGATCCCGACGTACGCGGTTTTGCCAGACGTGTCGGAATTGTCTATGGCGACGGCGGCGATCGCATAACCGTCGGGATTTATATTTCCTGTCACATTGGTCATTAAGCTAACGCCGGCGTTAGTTGTAAACCACACTTCGCCACCAAGGTCTCCGCTGAGCGGCCCATATCCGTTCGTGACCGCGTACACCACGGGCGAATTGCCGCTTACCGGCTGACCGCCCGCGGCCACAGCGGTGACAAGATTCGTTTCAGCGCCGGTGCAGACTCCCGTGCCCAAGGTATCGAAATCATTGCTCAGCTGTAGCGGAGCAGCGCCGGAGGTGCTGACGCGCCACATCCGGCAGGTTCCAACCAACATTTCAGCCGGGTTGTGTGGATCGAGAATATAAGGCGTGTAGAAGGCTCCTTCGTCGCCGCCGAGATTGGAGGGGCTGACGACCTCGAAGAAATCAGCATCGTCGCATGACGTGCCGGCCTCGCACTTCAGTATGTTTAGATAAGGATTCGACGCGAACCACTCGCTCGGATTCGCCGGATTGATAGCGTTGAACCCGCCGTCGCCGCCCAGCGCGTTTTTCCATGCGCTGCTGCTGGTGGCCGTGTTGGTTTGCGGCGATCCGTTATCCTGCGTTCCGCCTAATAAAATATTTGCATTCGTGGGATGGACGGAGACTGAGACGAATTCCGTCATCGAACCTAGGGTTTCGCTCAAGCTGTCGAATTGATTTGTACCCGTGCAATTCCCAGCGTCGAGTCCTGCATAGCCATCGAGCGTGCGGCTGATTCCGCCGTCATGCGCGAAATAGCCGGGCGATTTGCCACTTGCCACTGTGAATGCGATTCCGTGCTGGTCGGGATGCACGTGTGCAGGCTCGCCGAGCGGACCGGGATTACACCCGTAAACGTGCGTCAGATTGATCCAATCGCCTTGTGTGCAGGTCGTGCCCCCAGCGAGTGTGCACTTGTAAAGATTGATCGCACCGGCGTAAACATCGGTTGCTCCTCCATCCGGAATTGCTGCCAATGCAAGATTGTAATAACCCTGCTCCACGCCGCATCCGCTATTGCCGGCGCCGAACGCGCTATCACCACAGTTGATGATCCCGTTGTCTGGAATTTGCGTCCAGCTTCCTCCGCCGTTCAAAGACTGCCAGATGCCCTCGTCAGCTGGCACTGGATTGCCGTTGCTATCCGGTTGCACGTCGACGATCCAAACATACATTTCGTTGCGTCCCGGCCCCGGCACCACGGCAAACTCTCCGCGATAGACCAAGCACGTGTTTGCATTGAGACCAGGCGGGCAATTCGGCGATGCCAAGCCGGGCACCGGCTGTAGAGCGACTCGAGTAAAGTGTTGGCCGTCAGTCGAGGAGTAGAGCCCGTGACGCCGAATGAAGGCATAGAACGTTCCGCCCGCCCCCTGATTCGCGTTGTAAATGACCGCCGTGGCTGATGCAGGAACAGCACCGTCCGAAAGAATGACGCGGTTCCAGGTCACGCCCCCGTCAATCGAGAAATAAAGTCCACGCGCCGTCGAATTCGCGTCTTGCTCCAGGCCAACGTATAGGCCATTGTCCCCAGCCGTAGCTGCCACCGCCAAACTTGGGTTCGCCGTGCTGAAAGCAATTTTGCTGAACCCAACTCCCTGGAAGGATTGCCCGCTCGCCGCGCTCTGAATCTGCGCCCAGGTCGCGCCTCCATCCGTGGAACGAAGAATTCCCAGACCGTAATAGGAATCGCCAGAACTGTTCGTCTCTCCGGTGCCGACCAGAATCACGTTGCCGTTACTTGGCTGCAACGCAATTGCGCCCACGGCCAGCGTGGGCTGATCGTCGATCAAAGCTTGCCATGTGACCGATGCTGGATTCGAACTCAGGCTGCCTGCATTCGTAGATTTCCATAGCCCGCCGTAAGCGCCGCCCAGCAGAACGGTATTGCCCGTAGTGTCTGCGGGATCAATTAAAACGGACGTGGCTCGGCCCGAGACCCAGTTGTAGTCCTGCATACCTTCGCCCGTGGCGTCGGAAGCCAGAGGAGCAGGTCCGAGAGGCGTCCAGAACGCCGCGCTGGAACCAGTATTTGGCGACGACTCAGATCGCATTGCCCCCGCGCGTTGCGCGCGCATCTCCATTTTTTGCCGGTACGCTCTAAGGCGCAGCGCCGCCGCCGATGCTCCGGGAACAGTGCGTCCACGCTGGTTCCAGTTGGAGTGCAAATCATCTCGCCGGTAGGGACCGTTTGAGTTTGCGCGTTCGGAGGGAACGGATGCTTGAGGGGTGGCATCCTGAGCGAAGGCGGTCAGGAGGAACCAACCGCTATGAAAACCGAGCGCAAGGCATAGAGCGCAAAAAACAAATCGATATAAATGCGAACTACCAGAGGCCATGATTGCAACGCTGCGACCACACCATAAAAAAGGCGGACGAGTAGAGTCTCCCCTAGTAGGAGAAGATTTAAACGTCCACGAAAGGCCCGCCATCCTTGGTAGGCACTCACACGAGGCGCTTTAGACTGGGAATTGAAAGCGTAGAACAGGGACAAACATCCGCTATACTAATAAAGTATGTCCGTGATCAAAAACATTGGAGCCATCGCTCAGGGGATGACCATCACCCTGAAGGAAATGTTTCAGCCGACCATTGTGGAGAATTATCCCGACGGTCCCGGGCTCACGAAAGGCGCGAGGTTTCAGGAGCGTTTTCGCGGCATGCACGTGTTGCAGCGCGATGAAGACGGCTTGGAGAAATGCGTAGCTTGTTTCCTGTGCGCGGCGGCGTGTCCGGCGAATTGCATTTACATCGAGGCGGCGGAAAACACGGCGGAGAAGCGGGTCTCAGGCGCCGAGCGTTACGCGCAGGTTTATAACATTGATTACAATCGATGTATATTTTGCGGCTATTGTGTGGAGGCGTGCCCCACCGACGCGATCACGCACGGACACGGATTTGAACTCGCGACTTTTAATGCAAGCAACCTGGTTTATCGTAAAGAGCAAATGCTGGCTCCGGCTCCGGCGCATATGGGAGCCAATCAGGTGTTTGCACAATCCGAACTGGATGCCGGCCTTAAAGAGTAAGTCATTCTTGATTCTTTGAAAGCGCCGGTCCCCCGAGGGGCCGGCGTTGTTGTATACGGCCGTTGGTCGTTGGCCGCTAGTCGTTGCTGGTTTGCAGCAACGTCGCAAAGCTAAGGTCGAGTCGAAGCGCCGAAGGTCATCAAAAGGACATGAAGAGAGCCCATCAACATCCTCTGGAAAAGATTCTAGAGAGTCGGATTGCCATCATCGATGGAGCGATGGGCACGACTATCCGCACTTATGGAATGACGGAAGCGGACATCCGCGGGGAGCGCTTTAAGGATTCGGCGAAGAGCCTGCTGAATAACGGCGACCTCTTCTCGCTGACCAAGCCAGAGATGATTGGCGATATTCATCGCCGATTTCTCGAGGCAGGGGCGGACATCATCGAGACGAATACCTTCGGGGCAACCAGCATCACGCAAAGCGAATTCTTTGTCGAAGATCCGCGGGAGCGGGGCGGCCGGAAGGACCCTGCGTTCTATCAGAAGATCGTCGAAGACCCGTTTCTGGGTAATCTCGCGTGGGATATCAATGAGCAATCGGCGCGGCAGTGCCGCGAATGGGCCGATAGAGTTGCCAGTGCAACCTCGCGTCAACGGTTCGTAGCTGGGGCGATCGGGCCGCTGACTGTCTCTCTTTCGAACTCGCCCGATGCCGACGATCCGGGCTTTCGGGTGATCACCTTCGATCAAGTCAAAGCCGCCTACGCACAGCAAGTGCGCGCGCTCATCGCCGGCGGCGTAGACCTGCTGCTGATCGAGACGATCTTCGACTCTCTGAACGCGAAGGCAGCCCTTGTCGCCATCCGTGAGGTGTTTGACGAGAATGGCAAAGAACTACCGGTGATGATCTCGGCGGCGGTGGGACGCGGCGGCGAAACCATGATATCGGCGCAGACGACTGAAGCATTCTGGAACGCGGTGCGGCACGTGAAGCCTTTGTCGGTGGGACTGAACTGCTCTCTCGGTCCAGATCTGATGTATCCGTTCCTGGAGGAGCTTTCGGAGAAGGCGGATGTGGCGATCTCGTGCTACCCAAACGCCGGTTTGCCAAATCCTCTTTCGGAGACCGGTTTCGATCTGGGACCGCAGGATATGGCTCGTTATCTGGGCGACTTCGCGCGCGGAGGATTGATTAACATCGCAGGCGGTTGTTGCGGGAACACGCCGGAACACATCGCGGCGATTGCCAAAGCGCTCGATGGGCAGCCGCCTCGAAAGTACGGGAACGAGCGTTCTGCCGAATCCTACGCCCTGCAAAGCGAGGGTAAGGAGTGAGCACTTCCTCGAGCACAACTGTGCCGGAGGCAACGCACCCGAAGCCGCTTCGACTTTCGGGTTCGCAGCCTTTCACCCAGCAGCCCGGCGTCTACATCGTCATCGGTGAGCGGACCAATGTGGCCGGTTCGCCGAAATTCGCCAGGCTGATCAAGGCGGGCAGATATGAGGAGGCGGTAAGCGTCGCCCGGCAGCAGGTT
>Ga0182024_10022762_pt1 | contig 11275 bp, 13 predicted proteins | sample P32metaG_FD_120480 | JGI IMG/M metagenome (GOLD analysis project Ga0182024, IMG submission 120480) | Permafrost microbial communities from Stordalen Mire, Sweden - P3-2 metaG (Illumina Assembly) | ecosystem: Environmental > Terrestrial > Soil > Wetlands > Permafrost | place: Sweden: Stordalen... | reverse complement strand
CCAGGATCGCGATCGAGGTGCTGGACCACGCCATCAACAAGCTCGGCCTAATGGGCGCCAATCTTCCGGGCAGCGTCTGCAGCGATCCGCGCATCGATCACGAGCGCCTCGAGCCGTTCTACGACCGGGTCGAGGAGCTCGGCGTGCCGCTGTTCCTGCATCCGACCGATGCGGTGTTCGAGGAGCTGCTCGAGGGCTACAACGGCGCGCTCTATCTGAGCCTCGGCCGCGTCATCGAGGTGAGCGCCGCCGCCTCGCGGTTGATTCTCTCCGGCATCATGGAGCGCCATCCGAACCTCAAGATCATCATGTCGCATACCGGCGGCGCGCTGCCCTACCAGTCCGGCCGCATGGACAAGAACACCAAGGCCGCGCAGCTGCCGCAGCCCATGAGCACCTACATCAAGCGCATGTATACCGACACCGTCTCGCCGCATGCGCCGGGCCTGAAATTCGCGATCGAGTATTTCGGCATCGACAATGTCATGTACGGCACCGACTATCCGTGCTGGGATCCGGCGACGGCGCTCAAATTGCTCGACGAGATCGGGTTGTCGAAGGAGCAGCAGGAGAAGCTGTTCTACAGCAATGCCCGCCGCATCCTTGGACTGCGCGATCCGGTGCAGGTCAAGGCGCGCGCGGCGAGCCAAGAAGCCGTGCCGGCCTGACCGTCCGGCGATCTTAAGGGGCGCCCTTGTGGGCGCCCGCAAGCGGAATTTCGAGCGGGCGGCCGCAAGGGCCGCCGCCGCGGTCCCGGGGACCGGGACTTGAAACTGGGGCTTTGAAAACCGGCATGGCTGAGCTTGCTGCGTGGCTGACAAGCCTCCCGGTCGGCCAAGCGTTGCGCCGGCTCAACTGGCTCGCCCCCTGGCTGCAGATCATCCACATCCTGGCCAACGGGATGATCCTGTCGGCGGTCGTCATGATCGACATGCGCATCTGGGGAATTTCACGATCCCAGGCTTCGGTCACCATGGCGCGCCGCTTCCAGCCGTGGATCTGGGGCGCCCTGGGGCTGCTGACGGTGAGCGGAATCCTGCTCATGCTGTACACGCCCCGGCGCGCGCTGAGCGACCTCGCCTTTCAGGTGAAGATGACGACCATGGGGTTCGCCATCGCGGCGACGATTGCGCTCGCATGGGCGCTGCGGTCGGGCAGCCGGGCAGCGGACGGAAATCCGGATCGGCACCCGCTCACGACGCTGCTGGCGACCGCGACCCTCGTGCTGTGGGTCGGCGTGACCCTCGCGGGGCGCGGACGCTGGTTCGTCCTGATGATGAACCGGATCATGTCATGACGGGATGACGGGCGACGCATGGCGGCGATGCGGCGTTGCCCGGAACTTTCAGGAGGCCCAGCGTGCTCAAGGATGTCCTGATCTGGCTCGAAGGCACGCCGCTGGCAATGATGATGTCGCATGGCCCCTTTGGCTTCCCGGCGCTCGAGATGATCCATGTCACCGCCACCACTTTCGTATTCGGAATGATCGCCATCATCGATCTGCGTCTCTTGGGTCTCGCCTCGCGCGGCTCTGCGGTCAGCGATCTCTACCGCGATGTGATCCCGCTGACCTGGGTCGCGTTCGTGGTGGCGGCGATCAGCGGCGGCCTCCTGTTTACGACCCAGGCCGTCGCCTATTCGATGAACTTCGCGTTCCGAATGAAATTCGCGGCACTGGCCCTGATCGCCCTCAACATGCTGGCGTTCCGCCTGTTCGTCTATCCGGGCATCGCGAAATGGGACCGCGCCGCCAAGCTCCCGCTGGCCGCCCGGCTCGCTGGCGCGATCTCGCTCGCCGGCTGGATCGCGGTGGTCAGCTGCGCCCGCTGGATCGCCTATCTGATGATCTGACCGATCCGCACTTGTCCCGGCCGTTGGCGCGTTTACGCGGGTCTTCGACGCGCCCGTTCTGAAGCACATCGCTTAATGAGGAGCATGAATGCGTCTTTCCGCCAAGATTGCGCTGGTGACCGGAGCGGCCTCCGGTTTCGGCGCCGAGATCGCGCGCACCTTTGCGCGCGAGGGCGCCAGGGTGGTGCTGCTCGACCTGAATGCGGACGGCGCCCAGGCCGTCGCGGCCGCGATCGGGCCGGACGCGCTCGCAGTCGCGGGCGATGTGACCAGCGCCCAGGATGTAGCCTCCGCGGTCGAGCGCACGCTCGCGCGCCACGGCCGCCTCGACATCGTGGTCAACAACGCCGGCTGGACCCACCGCAATCGGCCGCTGCTCGAGGTGAGCGAAGCCGAGTTCGACAAGGTCTACGCCGTCAACGTGAAGTCGATCTATCACATGACCCGGGCGGTGGTGCCGCCGATGCGTCGCCAGGGCGGCGGCTGCATCATCAATACCGGATCGACGGCCGGCATCCGTCCGCGTCCCGGCCTGACCTGGTACAACGGCTCGAAGGGTGCCGTTCACCTCCTGTCGCGCTCGATGGCGGCCGAGCTCGCGTCCGACAAGATCCGGGTCAACTGCGTGGCGCCGGTGATCGGCGAGACCGGCCTGCTCGAATCCTTCATGGGGCTGCCGGATACACCGGCCAACCGCGCGAAATTTATCGCCACCATTCCGCTCGGCCGCATGTCGCGGCCAAGCGACGTCGCCAACGCCTGCCTCTACCTTGCCTCCGACGAAGCCGAGTTCGTCACCGGCGTGGTGCTGGAGGTCGACGGCGGGCGGGACGTGTAGGCTTGCGGATCGACTCCGGATCGAGGATCAGATCGTAAATGATGCCCGCGAGTGGCTTCTCGCTTCCGACGAAGCTTGCAATGGTAGCCTTCAGCATCGCCTTTGGCTCAAGCCGATCCAAATCAAGGGGATGTCCGGCCCGCTCGGCCAGGATGGTCAAAAACGAGAGCTGAGTCCGGCCGTTCCCTTCGCGGAATGGATGGACGGCGTTCAGCCCTGCGAGAAAGTGGGCGGTCTCCCGGGCGAATTCCCCGGCAGCGACGCCTGTGAGCTTCTTCTGCCAGGCCAATTCCCCAAAGATTCGCCGCATCTCGCGGTCGATGTGCTCGGGATAGCAGAACGCGTTGCCGCCCTTATCAGAGGTCATTTCCGTTTCGAACGCATCGAGCTCTGCCTGGTTGCGTGTTCCAAGCCGATTGATGAGGATGGTCGTTCCTGGATAGCAGTACGGGTCAGGCTCCGCCCGATACATGCCGGCGTCACTAGCCCTTGCGATAGGCACGGATGATAGCGCGCCGTCGCTCCTCGCCGGACAGCCCGCGGCGATCGAAATCCGCTGCACGCCTCTTCATGGTGGCCGTCAGCTCGATGCCCTCCACGGCGCTGATCTTGGCGAATCGATCGCGGCCAAGGATCATGCCGCCTGCAGTAGGTTCGTGATTGGGCGGTGCGCCTCGTTTCTTCATGGGTGAATCATATCACATCTTGCTGGCAACGGCAGCGTTGGCAAAATTGCAGCCGACTGCGGTGTTCGCTATCGAGCTTGCCAACCCGTGGCGGCGACATCAATCACTCGGCCGGTTCCAGCGACAACTCCAGCGAGATCGAGCGGTAAGGCACTTCCGGCCGGATTTTGCCACGTGCGCCTTTGTGCAGACGGACAAATCCGTAGCGCTCCATCGTCCGCAAAGTCCGGGACAGATTTGAGGCCTTGCGTCCGGCGCGCGCGGCGAGGGTCTGCAGGGAATCCGGCTGGGTCGCGGAGATCAGATTCAACAGCGCCCGGTTCTTGTTCGAAAGAACCCTGGCGAAGCTTTCAGGCGAGGTAAACCAGACCTTAGGATCGTCTCTCGACGGCTTAAGGTGGCCTCGCGCAATCGCCATGGTGCGCTTCTTCATGTCTTCGATGCTGGCAATGCCGACCTTCAGTGTTTTCATTTCATCACTCCTCGTTCACGCAGCACCGCATCGACCTCCGCCCAAAAATCAGCAACCAGCGTCGCCGCGTCCTTGTATTCATAGGGCCGCACGGTCTTCATGCGATGCCGATGATCTTGGGCTCTACGCATGCGCCCACCTGGGCCTTCGCTCTCGCGCACGCCGTGGGCGTTGTCGAAGCCGACCAGTCGCTCCCCGCTCGGGCCGTGCAACGACAGCGCGTAGTCGAGCCCGTGCGGCTTGGCCTCGGTCGCAGGCACGCGTCGGACGACGAACTTCACCCAGTGGTTACTTCCCGGATCGACCACCAGGATTTGCCCGTCGAGGTCGAGAAAGTGCGTCAAGCGACGGGTCACGCTTCATAAGAAGTTATCACTATCACATAATGATAATAAACTCAAGAAACCAGTGGAGACGATCTCATGGCGAGACGCAATCTCATGGTTTCATTAGGGATCCGGGGCTGGATGAGCCGGATTGTCACCGAGGCCTACTGGGCCCCCAGCCGCATGGCGCAGCGCGCGTCGCAACCGATCGCCGGCGCGATGATCTCGCTCAGCGATCTCTGGACGGCGAGCTCGAGCGTTTGCCCCGGCGCTCGCGTGCATTGCCTGGCGACCTTGGTCACGATGTCCTCGTCGCTGACGCAGCCAAGCTCGGCGCAGGCGGCGCGCATCTGGGCCGGGAGACCCCTTGAGCGGTCCTGGTAGAAGCGCCGGGCGGTATCGACAATCCAGGTCTTGAGCTCGGGATCGAGAGCGTCGCTCTGGGCGCGCGCCTCGAACGCTGGATCGCAGGAGAATGCCGCGCCGGCTTGCGCTGAGGTCGCAAACGCCAGGGCCGTCGCAACGGTCACAACCACCAAGGTCAACGTGCGTTTCATGGGATGACTCGAGGAAATAGCTCTCGGAGATGGCGCGTGCGCCTGCCGTCTGCCACGAATTGGCTTGACGGATGGGCGCGACTCAGTTTACTCGCGAAATTGAAACTCGTGAATTGCATCTTGATGCTCGGCCGCAGGTTCGACCACGCGGCAGTTTCGGTGGGAATTTTGCACCGCAACATGAAGTCCGCTTGTTTTTTTCCTGTTATTTTCAGGACATCAGCCGCACCGCAGCAATCGTGATGACGGCTGAACCCTTGCGGCCCGCCGACCATAGTCACTTCTTCTGATCGAAATACTTCAGCTGCGGCGGTGCCTGGCCCTTCTTGGATGGCCACAGGGCGCCGTCCTCGCTGACGTAATAGTTCTCCTTGCCGATGCGCACGTGGTGGTTGCCTTCCGGGCAGTTGTAGTCGAACCAGATTGGATCGCGCTCGCGCCGGTAGGTCTTGAGCACCGTCCAGGGATGCGTCAGCGCATTGTCGATGGTGGTGACCTCGTCGTGCAGGAGGTCGCTGTTGGCCGGATCGAGATAGATCCGCTCCTTGACGACGGTCTGGTTGTCCTCGTGCAGCGGGATGCCGCTGGCATCGAAGGAGCGCGGTCCCTTGAAGCCGCGGGTCTCGACCTCGAGCGTGTTGAAGCGGCCCTGCGCGTCGGCATCGGTCCACTGCCCGATCGAGTAGCCCGCGAAGGCCGGCTCGACCTCCGTGGGCCAAGCGCGCCCGTCCGTATAGATGCGGCGGACCTGGTTGTCGTACTCGATGATCATGTAGGTGGTGTCCGGCATGATGATGATCTCCATGGGAAACACCACCGTCATGGCGCGCGGCATCCCGGGCGGGATGCAGGTGAAGGTCGGATCGTTGCCCTGTCCGCCGGCGGCCTGGTCGGCGAGGCTCGCCTCGAACAGCGCCTGGTATTGCGGCGTGAGCGGCGGCCGCTCGTCGCGGCCGAGCTGCTTGCTCGGATCCCACTGAATGCCGCCGATCCGCCGCCACTGGCCGCGCCATTGCGGATACTTGGATTCATCGAACGCCAATGCGTCGGAGACCGCGATATGGAGCCCCGCCAGCAGGGCGAGCGCACCGAGCAGGGATCGATAATGCATTGTTGTTCCTCCTCGCCTTCGGTTCGAGCGGCATCCGGGCTAATGGTGACCGCCGGAATCCGTGCCAGTATCAGTGTATCCGGGGCCGCGATATCGATCCTCTCTTGTAGGTTTCACTTTAAAGCCTTGTCGAAAGGCAAAAATAGTAAAGGCGAAGACGAGCGCTACAGACAACATTCCAATCCCTTGGTACAGAGTCATGTGCGCCTCCCAAGAGCCCGTTACCCCGAATGTCAGTGACTAGGCTGCCGATAAAACCTGGCTGTGGCCCGGAATCGGTTTCCAGTCGCCGAGGACGTGGAGGATGTCCCGGATCATGGCCGCTTGGTTGCAGATGACCGGCTTGCCGAATTCCTGCTCCAGCCGCTCGGAGACCGGTTCCGAGAGCCAGGTGCCGCCGCCGATATAGACGCCGTCGCAATCGGGATTTTCCAGGAATGCACGCCGGCCGAGGTCATAGGCGAGCTGCATCTGGTCGGCCGCGCTGATCTTCACGAATTCGGCGGGCTTGAGCGATTTGTTGGCGACCCCGGCGACGCCGACGCCTTCGCGCGCCAGGAATTCGCCGAGCGTGCGGTTCATCTCGTCGGACCATTTGTTGACCAGCGCCACCTTCTTCAAGCCGAGCTGGCGCGCCGCCCGGCCGACTGCAAGCACCGTCGAGGTGGCCGGCAGGCCCGAATATTTCGCCATATGGGCGATCATGCGGTCATGCGCCTCGATGCCGATGAGGAGCGGCAGCGGCACCCCGTTCTGCATCACCAGGTTGACGTCGCGCTGCATGAGCATGTCGAGATAGCTGTCGAGCGGCGCGAACACGCGCTCGACGTCCTCGCGGGAGAATTCCTGCAAGCCGACGGAAACGAGGACCAGCATGAGGCCGGGCGGCGCCAGCCGGTAGAACTCGTAGGCAGCGTTCTCCACCACCGCGAGCGGCGAGAGGCAGCCGATCTTGTGCTTGGGCAAATAGTCCTCGAACATGAAATGCCTCGGATGATTGGCTGCGGGCCCGAAAGGTCAGTTGTGCGAAAGCCTGCCGCCCTTGAAGATGGTCTGCTGCACCAGCGCGGCCCACTGCTCGAACTCCTGGACGTAATTGGGCCGGTTGGTGAGGTAGAGCTTCTGCAGAACCGGGAAATCCTTCGGCGCCATGCCGTTGCGCGAAGGCACATAGCCGAGGTCCCGGTAGATCGCCTGGCCTTCCTTCGACAACAGGAAATCGATCAGCAGCATGGCGGCATGCGGATGCGGAGCCTTGAGCCCCAATGCCGTCGAGGTATCGGTCACCGCCACAGGACCCGGCAGGTTCCAGGCAATCGGAGCGCCTTGGGCGCGACTCGCCTCGACGTGGGAGTTGTAGATCGTGGGAGAGAGCGGTACCTCGCCCGAGATCATCAGGTTGGCGAGCGCCCGGCCGGACAGCTCATAGACCCGGATATCCTGCTGCCCGAGCTTCTTGACGTAATCGACCCCGAGCGAGATCACCATGCCTCCGACCCAATTGGCCGAGGTGGACAGCGATCCGGAGATTGCCATCTTGCCCTTCCACTTCGGATCCAAGAGATCCTGGTAGGATTTTGGCGCGTCCTGTGCGCTGATCTTCTGGGTGTTGTAGCCGATGCCCAGATAGCTCTCCCGCACGCTGACCCAGTTGCGGCCGGGCTCGATCGCGGTGGCGTCGTAATCGTCCAGCTCGGGCGACGCAAATGGCTGCAGCAGGCCTTGCTCGCGCAGCACCACCAGGCCGTAGGACGACAGCTCGTAGGCATCGACCTGATAGAGCCCGGCGCCGTATTCCTCGATGACCTTGCGGGTCACGTCGATCGAGGGAGCCCGCGGCATCGCCACCTTGATGAACGGATATTTTTGCATGAAGCGGTCGAGCAGCGGCTGGATCTGCGTGCCGGTCGCGTAGAGCATGAGGGCGCCCTCGCGGCGGGCGCCGTCCTCGAGCAACTGCTGCCGGTCGGCGCCGGCATAATTGGCGATCTCGCTCACCGTGTTGGGCGCGGCATGTGCCGGCACCGCCGTCATGAGCGCCAGAGACAAGCAAAGAGCGGCGCGAGCGATCATGGAAACGGACCCGGCGGCGCGGCCGCATTCATCTGGCTCGAGCCGATGCGAGACTGGAGCCTTGCGAACCTGGCATATTGGTTGCGAATATCAGAAGGCTATTGCATTTTCCGATGCTGTCAACATGAGGGAGGTGACGCGATGGATCAGGCCCACGGTTCGGCTTGCGCGACGCGAAGCATTGTTCGCACCGGCGGCCTCAATGCAGGCATTTGGCTGCTTGCCGCCGGCCTGATGCTTTTTTCCGGCGGCGCCGAACCGGCACGCGCCCAACCCACAGCGAACGCGGTGGTGCCGGCGCAGGCTCCCGTCCGGGAAGGGCTCGCCGCGGTGGCCGATACGCATCTGTGGTACTGGGACACGGGCGGGCAGGGCACGCCCGTGGTGCTGCTGCATCCGGCAAGCGGCAGCGGATTGATCTGGGGCTATCAGCAACCGGTGCTGGTCAAGGCCGGCTACCGCGTGATCGCCTATTCGCGGCGCGGCTACTACAACTCGGATGCCATTGCCAAGGACCGACCCGGGATCGGCTCCGCCGATCTGCAAGGATTGATCGAGCTTCTCGGCCTCACCAAGTTCCACCTGCTGGGCTCCGCCGCCGGCGGCACGGTCGCGGTCGACTACGCGCTCTCGCATCCAGATCGGCTCTTGAGCCTCACGCTCGCCGACAACGCCGCCGGGGTGCGGGACGGCGAGATTGCCAAAGCCGCCGTCAACATCAGGACCAAGGGGTTCGACGACATGCCGGTCGAGTTTCGCGAGCTCGGCCCTTCCTACCGCGCGGCCAATCCCGAAGGCGCCAGGATTTGGACCGAGCTCGCCCACAAGGCGGTGACCGGCGGAGAATTCCGGCAACAGGTCGCCAACGAGATCACCAATGCCAAGATCGAAGCCATGAAGGTGCCGACGCTCCTGATCACCGGCGACGCCGATCTCGTTACGCCGCCCTCGATCCTGCGCATGGTCGCGCAGCACATTGCGGGCAGCGAAATCCTGATCGCCCCCGAGGCCGGGCATTCGACCTACTGGGAGCAGCCCGATATCTTCAATCGCGCGCTGTTGGGCTTTCTCGCCAAGCAGAAGTGAGGGGCTCTTGTAGCCCGGATGGAGCGCAAGCGTAATCCGGGACCGCCGCTCCCGCATTCCGCATAGCCCGCGAAGAGCATCAGGGCGTTTACGCCCGTCTTCGCGGGCTGATGGCGCAAACGCCCTTAAGCGCTCCATGCGGGCTACGTGCCTCGTCTTATTACTTCCTACTTCCTGACCAGCCCCAACCCGGACAAGATCTCGCGCACCTTCTCGTTCTGGTCGGTGACGAAGTCGCGCGCGCGGCGGCTGTCGAGATAGCGATAGGTCAGCTGGGTCCGCTCGATATGGTCCTTCCATTCCTCCGTCTGCACCGTCTTGCCGAGCACCTCGTCCCAATAGGCGATCTGCGCCGGCGTCAGGCCCTTGGGACCCATGAGGCCGCGCCATTGCGAGAAGACGGCGTCCACGCCTTGCTCGCGCCAGGTCGGAACCTGGGCAAAGACCCCGCCGAGCCGCTGCTCGGACGGCACCCCGATGACGCGCAGCTTGCCGGCCGCCAGCTGCGGCGTCACGATCGAAGCGGGTCCGACCGTGGCATCCACATGGCCTCCCAAGACCGCCGTGACCGCTTCGGCGCCGCCCTGGAAACCCACGACCTTGAGCCTTGAGGGATCGGCGCCGCCGGCCTGCGCCACCAGGCCGAGCGCGATATGATTCTGGCCGCCGATGCCCGAAAGGGCGACCGAAACCGAGGCCGGATCCTGCTTCAGGCGATCGATGAAATCCTTGCCGGTCTTGATCGGCGAGGCCGGATTGACCGCGAACACGATCTCCTCGTTGAGCAGCACCGCCAGCGGCGTGAAATCCTTGAAGCTCATTGCGCTGTTGCCCGCCAGGTTGTCGGACAGGAGCAAGGTCCCGGTGATGGCGACGTAACTGCCGTTGCCCGGATGCTGGTTGAGATAGGCGTTGCCGAGCGCGTTGAAGCCGCCGGGCTTGTTGACGACGGTGACGGATTTCTCGATCAGGTTGGCGGTCTGCCAGATTTCCTGCAGCTTGCGCGCCACGATATCGTAGCCGCTGCCGGGCGGAGTGCCGACGATGATCTCAACGGTGCGATCCGGCTTCCAGCCGGTCTGCGCCGACGCGCCGGCCGCGCTACCAATGAACGTGATGGCGGCAGCGGCTGCGAAAACCTTGCGAGCGAATTGTTGCAAGCGTCGCCTCCCGGCTTTTCCATGTTTGGGCCCGCCGGCGATGGAGCATGGCGTTCCCCTTCCAAGTCTGCAGGATATGCCTTAGGTGTAAAAGCCCCGCACCGCAGTTCCCCTCCGACCGATCATCCAGCCCGGGAGATAGACGCGTCTTGTCGCACGAAACCATTGAGCTCGCCCAATACGCCGCCAACCTGCGCTTCGAGGACTTGCCGGCCGAGGTCGTTGCGCGCGCCAAGGATTGCATCATCGATACGGCCGCCGCCATCATCTACGGGAACACGATCCCGTGGAGCGGAACCGTCGTCGGCTACGCCCAACGCATGGGCCCGGGCGGAAAGAGCCGAATTCTCGGCGCCGACGGCGCTTGCGCCCAGCCCGCGATGGCCGCGCTCGCCAACGGTACGCTCTCCCACGCCTTCGAGCTCGACAATGTGGTCATCAATCCGGGCGCCGGCGTTCATGGCGGCGCGACGCTGCTTCCGCCGGGTCTCGCCATGGCGCAGGACCTGGGCGGCAGCGGCCGCGATCTCCTGGCCGCCGTGGTGGCGGGCGCCGAGGTGATGATCCGGATCGGCTGGGCGACCAAGCACAACAACGAGGCGAACGGCTTCCATGCCCCCGGCACCACCGGTCCGTTCGGAGCCGCCATCGCGGCCGGCCGCTTCCTCAGGCTCGACGCGCCCGCGATGACCAACGCGCTCGGCATTGCGGGTTCGCTCTGCGGCGGCCTGATGGAATTCGCGCGGTCCGGAAGCGGAGCCATGGTGAAGCGGCTGCATATCGGGCACGCCTGCGAGGCTGGGGTGCTGGCGGCGAACCTCGCCCAAGGCGGCTTCACCGGCCCGAGCAGCGTGCTCGAAGGCGAGGCCGGATTCCTGCGCGTCTTCTGCCGCGATTTCGACCTCGCGCAACTCACGCGCGGCCTCGGTCGCGATTACGCCACCCTCAACGTCTGCCTCAAGCGTTATGCCTGCCATATCACCGCGCAGCGGGCGGTGCAGGCGGTGCAGGAGCTGCGCGCCGAGCACGGCATCGGCGGCGACGATGTCAAGGCGGTGACGGTGGTGGGCGAGAAGCGGATGGCCGAGGTCAACAATATCCCGGAGCCGGCCGAT
>Ga0182024_10022761_pt1 | contig 11276 bp, 5 predicted proteins | sample P32metaG_FD_120480 | JGI IMG/M metagenome (GOLD analysis project Ga0182024, IMG submission 120480) | Permafrost microbial communities from Stordalen Mire, Sweden - P3-2 metaG (Illumina Assembly) | ecosystem: Environmental > Terrestrial > Soil > Wetlands > Permafrost | place: Sweden: Stordalen... | reverse complement strand
CATCTGGCGCCGCGCGTCGGGTCGGCCAGCCCCACTATCTTCACTGCACTCAACAACCTGACGCTCATGGGCGGCTCGAACGCCGACTTCACTCTCGGCAACATCCCCGATGGCTCCGCGTCGGTGCAGCCCGGGCAGTCTGGGTTGAGCGCGAACAACGATCATGTCGGCGTCGCCGGCACCTTGACGCTGAACGGTTTGATCAACATCACCGCTTCTCCCTCGCTCAGCCCCGGATATTATGAATTGTTCACGTACGGTGCTCTCTCCGGCACGCCCGTTTTGGGGAGCGTTCCCGTCGGATACAATTTCTCCTTCGACACGTCCACATGGGCGAACCAAGTCGACCTGGTGGTCACGACCGCCAGCGGTTCGGCAACTTGGATTTCCAGTTCTCCGTCTGGTAGCTCTGCCTGGACCGGGAACGACACGAACAATTGGTCGACGGGGGATCACCCGGACGGCGCCGGCCAGATCGCCACGTTCGGCACCGGCACCACCGCCTCGGTCAGCCTCGGTGGCAGCTTCACGCTTGGACAGTTGCAGTTCAACAACTCGTCGGTCGGATACACCCTGGGAAGCGGCACCCTGACGTTGGACAATTCCGCTACCGCACCCGTGGTGTCCGTGGCGAGCGGCACGGTCACGCCAACCATCAGTGCCACGCTGATCCTGGCCAATTCCAATCCCAATCCGTCCACCACGTTCAACATCGCCGGTGGCGCTTCGTTGATCGTGCAGGGATCGATCAATGAGTCGGGGGCTCACCCCGGCCAGGCGATCAATCTGATCGGCGGCGGCACGCTGGAGTTGGACGGCACGAACGGCTACACGGGCGGCACCACGGTCACCAGTGGCACGCTGAACGTCGGTTTGGCTGGACCCGGAACCCTGGGTTCCGGCCCGTTGAGCATCCTCAACAGTTCGACCGTCAATGCGTACAGTTCTTTCGCGGTCGGTGGCCTGTCGGGCGCTAGCGGCACGAGTCTTAGCATCGCCGACGATCAGACCCTGACCGTCAATCAAACCGGCACCGGCACGTTCAGCGGCACGCTCTCGCTCGGCAACGGCAGCGGGCTGACGGTCAACTCGGGCACCGTGGCGCTCAACGTGTCTCACGCCTCGTCGCTCGGATTCGCCACCGCAACCGTGGCCACTGGCGCCACGCTGCAACTGACCGGCTCGGTTTCGGCCCTCTCGGATCCGAATAGCGGCCTCCAGGCGAGCGTCTTCACGAACGGCACGGGCAGTTCGACCGACGGAGCCTTGAAGGTGACCGGCACGACGAGTCAAACGGTCGGCACGGTCAGCGGTCCCTCGAGCACCATCAACGACACCAACAGCGTTCCCGCCACGGTCTACGCCGGCAACACGACCGTCGGCGACGGCACCAATGTCGCCAGTCTGACGGCGACGCAGATTCTGCAAAACACGTTGACGATCAACGCCAACTCGACCGTGACGATCGCTCCCTCCGCCGGCAGCATGATGGCCGTCGCCACCGCCGGCGCCTCGAGCGCCTCCGCCGCGGCCTCCAGCGCCGCGTTGGCCGACAGCAGCAGCGATTCGTCCAGCGATCCGCTGTTGGCGATCCAGGACGCTATCGCTTCGGGCTCGATCAGCGGCGCCACGGGCCAACGGTTGGAAAACCGCATTGCCGCGATCGAACGGCTGGCGACAACGGATTCTGGCTTGGACGTGGGTCTGTTGGAGAGCCGCGTTTTGGCTGCTCTACCGTCCACGTCGATCTTGCCGACAACCGATTCCGCCCCGCTGGGCGACAGCAGTTCCGGCCTGCTCGCCGCGGACACCAGTGCGTTTGGTACGGGTTCGAGCGGAGCGACCGCCGCATTCGCATCGGGCGCAAGCTTCAGCGGCAGCCCCGCCGCGGTTCCGGAACCCTCGACGCTGCTCTTGGCCGCGCTCGGCGGCATCGGCTTGGCGATTGCTGCCAAGCGGCGGAAAAGGTGGCATTCTACCGGAGAACCCGTCCTTCCGGCATCGTTGGCCTGACGTCGGGTGGTATCTTCGAGGTCTGGGTGACTTGCGGCTAGCCATCGAAAACCAATTAGCCTACATGGTGACGACCAACTACGTCACCGAGCACGTGATGGCCGATGGTCAATCGGATCGCTACGCCGCGTCTTTGGTCGCTGTGGCGTCCGCCGGCCCCGTCTGAAAAGCTGAATGACGGGCCGACTTGGTTCCGCTGCACTAATGACGAGTCGTTCGTGGCTTGAGCGGCGGAACCGGATCGCGAGAGCATGAGGCCCACAACGGTCAAGTCAACGAGGAATCCGCGACCCGCTTCCGGCTTATAGCTCTATTCGCCTGAAACATCTGCTACGCGAGATCTTCTCGAACCGCGGATTTGGCGCGGTAAACTATCGATATCCATCGGTTACCACGTGCGACGCAAAGCATCGAGCCTCGTCCATGCCAACGCCCCAGCAAGCTTTGCTCGACGCCGACGCAGATCTCGGAGCAGAGACGTACGTCCGGCGAGCTTTGGCCGCCCTCGAAGGAGAATCGCGTCGCATCGCGCTGATTGCGCTTGGCGAGTGGGCGGCGCTGGATGTTGTCGCTCCGGAACTGTTCAATGCGGTGGCCGGCTTGCAGCGTCCCGCGTGGGGCACATGGAATGGCCTCTTGGCGGCCTTACAACTGGCGCGGAAGAATTGCCTTCAGTCGAGAGATGCGGCGGCTCTGACCAACATCGAGCGTTCCGAGGGCCTGAGCGTCGTATTCGAAGTGCTCAATCAAAACGTGCCGCCCGACATCGAAGAAGCACTCAAACCGCTCGCCGAACTCGCACGAATCAAGCGCCGAGGGCCGTTGAAATCGCTCGCGGCCGTGACCATGCCGATCCCCTTGCGCAATCAGATCGCCCACAATAATCCGACTGCCTGCGATTGGTGGGAAGCGGCCCGCACGGCATTACGGCCGCTGCTCGACTTCGTCTTTGGAAGAAATCCCTGGCCCGGCCTCGACCGCGACGGATTTTATCGCCGTCCTTGGTTCATCTCAATCGACGACGAGCAATGGGTCTACAACGGGTATGACAGCGGCGGCGCGGTCTACGTTTCCGAGACCGGTCATTCGCGCGTTTCCGCCGAGGTCGGGCCCGAGGTTCTGCTTGCCTTCCAGCGACTACTCGGAAAGACCGCCATTCAAGAATCGGAATTTCGCAAGCTGCTCGGCAGACTCGCCCCCGAAGATGTCAAAGGGGTCTTGATGGGCGACTATCTAGTCGGCCGTCCCATCGGCAGCGGCAGCTACGGCACCGTCCACGTCGGTCGCCAATTGAGCACCTGCCGACAACTGGCGATCAAGATTCTCCACGACGGGCTAACCGCGGAGATGAGGGATCGATTCAAGCAGGAGGCCACTTATCTTTCACTTTTTTCCAACCCAAACATCGTCGGAATTTTCGGTTGCGGCGACGAGACCTGGTCGGCCCCCCGAGCGTTCAGTCTCGATGAAGAGCCTTGGTATCGCGACCATTTCCGTCACTCGGCGAAGATAAGTCCTATATCGCGATGGAATGGATCGATGGGCGAACGCTGGAAGACGAGTTTCAAGCCCGCAAACGTGAAGACGGCGGCGAGATCGACGTTGCCCAGCTTGCCGATTGGTTTTGCCAAGCGGCCCAAGCACTGGCCCATGTCCATGCGGCTGGACTAATTCATCGCGATGTAAAGCCCGCCAATCTGATGCTGACCGAAGAGGGGACGGTCAAGCTGATGGATTTTGGCATTGCCCGTTCGCGGGCCGTTGACCGGACGCTAATGACCACCTTGGGCCGCGCGCTAGGCACTCCAGCCTATATGTCACCCGAACAAATCAAGGCGACCGATCCGGATTCGTCGCTCGGTCCGGCCACGGATGTCTACTCGCTCTCGGCAACCTTCTATGAACTTTTCACCGCTAGCCGGCTTTTCGATCACGATACGGTTGCTTCGATCACGGTCGACATGGCCAAAGAATCCGGCCGGAAGCCGCCGCTGCCGCGTAAAGGTCGCCGGCGGCTCTCCTGGGAAATCCGAACGATCCTGCTCGGAGGTCTGGAACGGGAGCCACGAGACCGGTATCCGACAGCCGAGGCGCTGGCTGCCGATTTGCATCATTTTCTTGCGAACGAGCCGATCACTTATCGCCGCCCGGGCTTGTTGCGGCGCTGCCGATTGGCCTACCGACGCAATCCCCTGGTGATGAATCTGGTGGCCGGCTTTCTCATCGTCGCGCTGGCGGCTGCCGCGATGTATTCAGTTCATACTCGACAGCAAGAGGCTCAATCGCTCGTGCGCACGATCGAGGATGCCGATATCGAGCAGGTCATGCAGTCGGTTCAGGACCTCCAGCCGCATCGTGCATGGGCCGAGCCGCTGATTCGAAGCGAACTGAACAAAAGCGCGGAAGACTCGAAGAAAGCATTGAACCTTTCACTCGCCCTGGCGACGGAGCGGATGGACTATCTGAGTCGCCGGCTGCTCAAGGCTCAACCGGCGGAGGTCGGAGTGATTTGCGAGGCAATTCGCCCCGGGTCGGACGCGCTGGTCGAGCCGTTTTGGACGACGGCCCTCGATCGAGAGCGCGAGATGGGCCAGCGTTTTCGCGCGGCCTGCGCGCTGGCCAGCTTCGATCCGACCGACCCGCGTTGGAACGCGATCAAAGTGGAAATGGTCGATCAGATGGTCAAAGAGAATCTCGTATATCTCGGCGTTTGGGTCAAAGGTTTTCAACCGGTGCGGTCATTTTTGATCCCACGGCTGTCGCAGATCTTTCGCGAATCCGAGAATCCGTCGCAGCGATCGGTGGCTGCAAGCGTGCTGTTCGCATATGCGTCGGATCGGCTCGACACGTTGACGGAATTGATCGTCGATGCAGATCCCGACCAGTACGCCGAGTTGTTTCCGCATCTGCTGGCCAATCGCGATCGGGCGGCCCAATTGCTGCGGCAGATCGTGCGCGAAGGCGTGGGCACGGTGAAACGCGCGAATCGCCGAGAAATGATTTCCAAACATCATTCGCAGGCCGCGATCGCATTGGCTCAACTGGGCGATCCACAATCGCTTTGGCCGATGTTGAGGCGCGGCGTCGATTGGACTCAATCGCGGGATGACCCTACTCAGCAAACCTATGTGCTACTCGGCTTGGGGCGCCTGAAGACACCGGCCGAAACGATTCTCCCGCAGCTTGAAATTGAGAACGACGCCACCGCGCGTTGCGCGCTCATCCTCGCACTCGGGGAATACAACGCGGCAATGCTTTCGCCGGCGCGGCGGCAAGACGTCAGCCGCAAACTGCTCGACTGGTATCGAACCGACCCGGACTCGGGAGTCCATTCCGCCATCGCCTGGCTGCTTGGATCGAGTGCCGAGGGACCGCTGCCGCGAAAACTGAATTGGGAACTCGCCGAGCAACTTCGTGAGATGGATCGGGAGGTTTTAGGCAAACCGTCTGGGAACAAACACTGGTCGGTGTCGGCCAGTGGACAGACGTTTGCCGTCCTCGCTCCGCCGGCGATAGTACGCGTGGGGTCGCCGAAGGACGAGCCTTCCCGCGAGGAAGGGGAGGATCTCCACTCGACAGATTTGGGCTACCGCTTTGCGATCGCGACGACGGACGTGACCGCCCGGCAATTCGACGAGTTTCTGGACAAGTTTCCGAGAATTCGCGAGGAGCGCAGCAAGCAGCCGCGCACCTTTAATCCCGATCTGGATTCGCCTGTTCTCTACGTGACCTGGTATCAAGCGGCACAGTATTGCCGATGGCTTAGCGAGAAGGAAAGGTTGCCCGAGAATCAGATGTGCTATCCGTCGGTCGACACGATTGCAGATTGCGCCCTGAACCGGAAGCCGCTCCTGTTGCCCGGCGATTATTTGCGGCGAACGGGATACCGCTTGCCCACCGATGCTGAATGGGAATATGCCTGCCGTGCGGGGGCCGACACGCCCTGGTCGTTCGGCCGGGCAAAGGAATTGGCCGGCGCATTTGCTTTGTACGTTCAGAATTCCGAGAATCAGGCTTGGCCGGTGGGGCAAAAACGCCCGAATGCTTTTGGGCTCTTCGACATGCACGGCAATGCTTGGGAGTTGTGCCAAGACGAATACGACGTCGTGCCGGTCGGTCCGGAGCGTCCGACCGATGCAGCCGGGCGGATCGTCGTCTCCTACGATGCTGAGCGAGTGCTGCACGGCGGCTCGTTTCTCTATCGCATCGAGTCGGCGCGCGCCGCGCTGAGGTCGAAGTACAAACCAGGCAGCGCTGGCTCGACAGTCGGATTTCGCCTGACTTCCACCCTCGGACTGAAATGAACTTTCATTCGTCGCATAGGTGTGCAATCGAACGGGCTTTGCCGGATGAGTGAAACGCTCCATGGCGCAAGTCAAGTGCAGCCCGTCTTACATCGACCAAGTGTCTTTGTGCCAGGCGGAGCGAAAAATGGCTCATCTGTCGTCGAAGGACTGCATCTATCTCATTCGTTTTCGGAATGGCGGCAACGAGTTCAAGAAAATCGCTGAAGACCTGTGATGACCGCCCGGCACGATCCTATTTTGCGGCAGTCACGGCGCGCTTCGGCAACATGCCGATGTCGGCGGCCCAATCGGTAAAGCGGCTTTGCCATGTGCCAAAGGGGATGCCGTTGCGGGCGCTGATCCCGCCGCCGTGGCCGCCGCGCGCGTAGATGTGCAGTTCGGCGGGAATCTTGGCGTTGAAATAAGCGTTGTAGAAATCGACGGTCTCTTTGGCATGAAACGAATCGTCCACGCCGGCACAAACGCAGAACGCCGGCGGGGCATTATTGGGCACGTGGCTCAAATCGACCTTCGACCAGCCGGCGTAAACCAGCACGACGAAATCGGGACGGCAGCTTTCGCGGTCGACCGGATCGGCGGCGTCGGGCTTGCCATTGTCAAAGTTCAACGCCGCCCGCGCGGCCTGCTCGCCACCGGCGGAAAAGCCCATGATGCCGATTTTCTTCGGGTCGACGCCCCATTCCTTCGCATGGGCGCGAACCATTCGCACCGAGCGCTGCGTATCGGCGAGCGCATCGACGGCCGAGTCGTAGGGCTTGAGCCGATAGCGCTCGTTAAAAGCGGCGACGCCCAATTCGTTCAACCATTTGCCGATCTCAGCGCCCTCGGGCCCGACCCACAGCGTCGTGTTGCCACCCCCCGCCGCGACGATCACCGCCGTGCCATTGGCTTTCTCCGCCGGTGGGAGTTGCAATTCGATCGACGGGTTGTGAATGTTGGTGATGTTTTGAACGTGCGGATTATTGCCTTTCGACCAATTGAACTTCTCGGGCTGATCGTAGCCGCTGAGATTTTTGAGCGCCGGATGGCCGGGCGGAAAGAGCGTGACGACTTTGTCGCCGGGCAGAATCGGCTTCGGCTCCAACAGTTTTGCCTCGCCGCTCGGCGCCGGCGTGTCGGCTTGAACCCATGAGAAAGCGGTCACTTGGAATAGAGCCACCGCGGCCAAAACGAGTTTGCAGGGAAGAAGATGCCTAACGAATGCCAGCATGGTAAAGCCTTTCGCTACGTGTGGGTGGGTTTGGGCGTGAAGCGTCAGAATACGCTACCGAACCGCAACTTTCCAGCAACTTTCGATTTCAAATGAGCCGGCACCTTTGGGTGCGATTCGACACGAGAGCAGGTATACTGGCTCTTCGGCAGGATTCCGGTGGCAGCGACGGCGAGCAGACTCCGTGATTGACACTCCAAAACTCATGATCCGAAATACGGTTCTCAGCCTGGCGCTCTTGGGGATCGCCCTGCCTGCCTGGGCCACGCCGTCGTTCGAGCGAGTGCGGCCGGTGCTCGTCGAATCGTGCGTCGGTTGTCACGGCGGCGAGAAGGTCAAAGGGGGCCTGAATCTCACGACGCGCGATGCGCTTCTGAAAGGTGGCGATAGCGGCCCGTCGATTGTTCCCGGCAAGCCCGACGAGAGCGCTCTCTTCCGCCGGCTTACGCACGAAGACGATCCGGGAATGCCGTACAAGAAAGGGAAACTGTCGCCCCAGACCATCGCGCTCTTCCGAAAATGGATCATTGAGGGAGCGCCCTACGACGGCCCGCTGGCAACGGCGCCCGCGAAACCAGCAACAGGCGAAATGATCGTCAAGGATTCGGACCGGCGGTTCTGGTCGTTCGCTCCACTTCGCAAAACCGAACCGCCGACGATTCGAGATACGGCTTGGGCGCGCACTTCGGTCGATTATTTCATCCGCGCCGCGCAAGAAGCCAAGAAACTAACTCCCGCCCCCGAGGCGGCGCGACAAACATTGATCCGCCGGCTCTACTTCGATCTGATCGGGCTCCCGCCGACACCCGAAGAGCTCGATGCGATCCGCGCCGACGCTGCTTCCGATTGGTACGAAAAACTCGTCGAAAAACTGCTGGCCAACGAACACTTCGGCGAGCGGCAAGCGCGGCATTGGCTCGACGTGGCCCGCTATGCCGATAGCGACGGCTACGAGCCCGACGCCGATCGGCCCGGGATGTACCACTACCGCGATTTCGTGATCCGCTCGTTCAATTCCGATCTGCCGTTCGACACGTTCGTCAAATGGCAGTTGGCCGGCGACGAGTATGCGCCGCAAGATCCCGAAGCCCTCGCCGCCACCGGATTCCTCGCGGCCGGGCCCGTGTCCGTGCTGACGATCAAGGACGAGGGAACCCCCGCCGAGCGAGCGCAATATCGCGCCGACGAAATGGACGACATGGTCTCGACCGTCGGCTCCGCGATGCTGGGGCTAACGGTTGCTTGCGCCCGTTGCCACGACCATAAATACGACCCGATCCCAACGCGCGATTACTACCGCCTCGCCGCCGCGTTCACAAGCACGAAGCGAATCGGCTTCAGTTGGAAATCGGACAAGAAGTCGGACAAGGAGATGGACGCCTTCGCGCGGCCGCTGGGAATCACCGATGAATCGCCGTCGCCGGCGGAGTCGTTTCTTTTCGCCCACGGCGATCCGACGCGGCACAAGGAGCCCGTGACCGTCGGCTTCCTTTCCGTGTTGGAGCCGAACGGAACGCCTGACCGCTGGCTGGTGAAAACAAAACCGGCGGACGCGCACACGACATTCCAGCGCACCGCCTTGGCGGAATGGATGACCGATGCCGACCATGGCGCCGGACGGCTGTTGGCCCGCGTGATCGTGAACCGCCTCTGGCAGCATCACTTCGGCGAAGGACTGGTCCGCACGCCCGGCGATTTCGGCGCCCAAGGCGAACGTCCGACGCATCCGGAATTGCTCGATTATCTCGCCTCCGAGTTGATCGCCAACGGCTGGCATTTGAAGCCCATTCATCGGCTCATCCTGCTGAGCGCCGCATACCGCAAGGATGTCGCGTTCGATCCGGCCAAGGCGGCCATCGATCCCGAAAATCGGCTGTTATGGCATCGCCGTCCGATGCGGCTTGAGAGCGAAACCCTCCGCGACGCGATCCTCGCCGCCGGCGGGAAGCTCAAGCTCGATCTCTATGGCCCGAGCGTCAAGCCCTACATCCCACCTGAAGCGCGAGCCGGGCGAGATAAAGATTCCATTCCGCGTCCATGCGCCGACGGTCCGGATCAGTGGCGGCGAAGCGTCTACTTGTTCGTCAAACGTTCGCTGGCGACTCCGATGATGGAAGTGTTCGACGCTCCGCAGCCGACGCAAGCCTGCTCGCGGCGCAGCCAATCGACCGTATCGACCCAAGCGCTGCTGCTGTTGAACGACCCGTTCGTCCGCAAGCAGGCGGAGCTTTTCGCCGAACGCTGCCAGAAAGAAGCGGGCCCCGACGCCGCAGCGCGAATCCGCCGGGCGTACGTCCTGGCGCTCTCCCGACAACCGTCATCAGAAGAACTTTCCGACGCCCTCGATTTCATCGGCAAAGACCAATCCCGTCTGACAAACTTCTGCCAGGTATTGTTCGGACTAAACGAGTTTGCTTACATCGATTGACGGTTCTTGCAAAAAACGGCTCGCAAAGATGTAACCACCGAGTCACAGAGAACACCGAGGACAACAGAAGCATCCGAACTGACAAAACGCAGGCGTTGAATTACATTGGCGTTCAACTCTGCTTTGTTCCCTCGGTGCCCTCTGTGACTCGGTGGTTAGAAAAAGAAGCGGCGCCGGCCCCTACCACCTCACCCTACACCCTCGCCCTAGCCATGCCCCCTGACCTCACCTGCCGCCCGTATCGCGCGCCGCAATTGTCGAACCGCCGGCAGTTTCTCGAGCGCGCCGGCTCGGGCGTCGGCATGTTGGCCCTCGCCGGGCTATTGCAAGATCAAGGCCTGCTCGCCGACGAGTCGCCGCGCGTCGCTCCCCTTTCGCCGAAGCAATCGCACTTTGCTCCGCGAGCCAAGAGCGTCATCTGGCTGTTCATGGAAGGGGGCCCCAGCGGGTTTGATCTCTTCGACCCGAAACCGGAACTGCAAAAGCGCAACGGCCAGCGCGTCGACGGCATCGAAACGCATTTCGGCAACCCCGGCCCGCTGTTGGCTTCCCCCTATTCGTTCAAGCAATATGGCCAGTCGGGCCATTGGTTCTGCGAAAAGTATTCGACGCTCGCCCAACACGCCGACGACATCGCGCTTGTCAAAAGCTGCTGGGCCGAGTCGCCGAACCACGGCCCGGCGATGTATCAGATGAACACCGGAATCACGCGGCCCGGCTTCCCGAGCGTCGGCTCGTGGGTGACTTACGGGCTGGGGACCGAGAACCAAAACCTGCCCGGCTTCGTCGTGATGGCCGGCGGCGTGGAAAAGGGCGGGGCGTTGAACTGGGGCGGCGGATTCCTGCCCACCAGCTTCCAGGGCACGCTGCTGCGCACCAGCGGCCAGCCGATCCTCAACCTTTCTCGCCCGGCCGGCGTCGATCGGCAGCAGCAGCGATCGATGCTCGACCTAGCCGCGAAGCTCAACGGCTGGCACGCCGCAGCCCATCCCGGCGAGGCGGAACTATTGGGCCGCATCGATAGCTTCGAACTTGCCTACCGAATGCAGATGGAAGCGCCGGAGGTGACCGACCTGTCGCGCGAAACCGATGCGACGAAGGCGATGTACGGTCTCAATCTGGCCGACGGCACGAAAACATTCGGCGCCAAATGCCTGCTCGCCCGCCGCATGGTCGAGCGCGGCGTGCGGTTCGTGCAGGTCTACAGCAACGACGAATGGGACGCCCACGGCGGAATCGAATCCAACCACACGCCCCGCTGCGAGGAAACCGATGTGCCCATTTTCGGCTTGCTCACCGACCTGAAACGTCGCGGATT
>Ga0182024_10022760_pt1 | contig 11277 bp, 11 predicted proteins | sample P32metaG_FD_120480 | JGI IMG/M metagenome (GOLD analysis project Ga0182024, IMG submission 120480) | Permafrost microbial communities from Stordalen Mire, Sweden - P3-2 metaG (Illumina Assembly) | ecosystem: Environmental > Terrestrial > Soil > Wetlands > Permafrost | place: Sweden: Stordalen... | reverse complement strand
GTCAATCCCCCGAAGCTCAGGCTGGAAAATGCATGCATCCCCGCTTTAAGGAGGGCGCCGCTGTCCCGCACGCTCCCGGGTTCCAGCGAATCCGCGCTTAGCCCAAACAGCTTCTCGGCGACGTGCGGGTTCAGGAATGTCCGGTCGGCGGTCGTATCCAGCGCGGCGATGATGGTGCGGCCGTCCAATGTCACCGGAATGTAAACCACGTCGGCATATGTCTCCATCTCGACGGACGTGATCTTGCTCGGCGCCCAATAAATGCCCGCGCCCTGGCATTGTTCGGGCGAGAAATAATTCAATCTCTGATGCGCGAAATCCAGATCGATATCGTAACGCAGCATCATGTCGGTGCCGAGGATGCCGTCGGAGCCGGGGTTCGAGAAGTCGGGATCGGGACTGATCTGCGTGAAAAAGTTGCCGGTCTCCATGCTTCCCAGCGTAAGGCTCTCGACGCGGGCGACGTCTTCGGAGAAGCGGCCGCCCCCGTCCATCATGCGGCGTCCCTCCCGCACGGGCAGGTCGAGTTTCGTGGCCGGGGCATTCCACAACTGGGTGGTGTCCGCAATACCGACCAGCAGCTTCGCGGGACTTCCATCGATGGTCGCCGCGACAGTCATGGTGTCGCTGCTGGGCACCTGCGCCATCGGCAAACTGTTCACCAGCGTGGGCGGCGCGCAGTCGTTCGCCTTCGCGCTGCTGCCGATGCATAAGGCGAACGCAATTGCCAGGGAAGCAAGCGGGATGCGAAGATATTCCGGCGCTATCGGCATGATAATGGAACGGTTCATGGAAACCTCCCTGGTCTGCGGGCGTGTCCGAAACTCAATCTGATGCCCTATATTACCCAAAACTGTCTCCCTATGTTAGGCGTGCTCCATCGTCGGGAGCTTCAGTTCTGCATTAAAAGTCACTCATCTCTTTTGGCGGCATCGCTGATTCAATAAATCGAAAGGGCTTCGGACCAGTTGTGCTGCACCCCGCCGCCCCGTGACCGGCGCGGAACGGCCTTGGTCGGCGTATCCGATTGCCACCGCCACCGAACTCCAGACATCGAAGCCGATCTCGTCGCCTTCTGAGCGGTGCTCGATGGCGCGGGTAAGGGCTTGTTCGGTGGCGCGCAACCCATAGGCTTCGTGCATCAAAAGCGCGACGCGGCGTATGGAAGATTCCGGCACGATATGGCCCCCTGAAATAAATCTCGGGCGCAGGAGAAACCCTACCGCCGCCGCTATGTCCCCTACCGCCGCCTATCCGGCCGACGTCACGTAAAGCTTGTCAGTCGCGGTCAGGCCGGCTCCGCCAACGCATAGCGAGGATTGCCACAGATGAATTCAGTAGCAGTGCAATCACGGTTTCCCGCTCTTCGTTGAAAATTCGCGTAGGTGTTTTTCCGCTTCCCGCACGTTTTCCAGGGTGAATTTTCCCGCCTCGATCAGGTGGGTCATGATCGGCTGGGTTTCCCCGCCGAATACCGCAAGGAAATCGTCAATCAGGCGGCGGCGGGCGGCATCGCGGGGAATCGCGGCTTGGTAGATAAAGGCGGTGCCGATCTTCTTGACGTGCCTGAGCGCCTTCTTTGCCTCCAGCCGGTGCACCATTGTCAGCACCGTGGAATAGGTGGGCCGCTTCTTTGCGGGAAAAGTTTCCTGGATTTCGCGGATCGAAAGCTCGCCGTCGGTCCACAGCGCCTCCATGATTCGCATTTCCAGATTGCTCAGCCGGGGGAGTGTCATGACCGCTCTTCAGTTACGTTGTAATGGATACTACTACAATGTAATAAATCAACGCAAGAGGCCATGTTGAGATTGTCGGATCGGTCCCGGCCACGCCCGTACTGCCTGGGTCATCCGGCCGAAGTCACGTAGATGTTTTTCCGGCCTGGCGCGATGTAGAGATGAAGCTGTTGCAGCACATCCATGCCCAGCGTGAGATCGGGTATGTCCGGCGTGACGGAAAATTGCGCGCGGCTACCCAGGATCGGCGTCCGGTGCATATCATGGATCATGCTGTAATTCTGGATTCGTGCCGGAACATTGATCGCCGTGACGCCGCCGGCGAAGGAAATCTGCGGGAAAGTAAGGATATAAATTTGCTGGCCCATTCCGTCCACGCGGCTGCCATCCGGCGTCATGTTTTTACCGGCACTGAAGCCTAGCGTCTGCTCGGCGACGCCGCGGCGCATGACGGTGTGGTCGAAGCTCGTGTCAATTGCGGCATTGATCACATGGCCCTGAATCATCACCTGCACATGGATTTTGCCGTCATCCTCTATCGTCATGGGAACGACCGCGACTTCCGCATGCGGCCAATAGGCCACCTGAAGCGGATCGGCGCATGTGGTGGGGGTGAGATAGTTGAGCTTGTTTCCGGCAAAATCCAGCTCGACATCATATTGCTTGAAGAAATCGCCGGTCATCAGTCCGTCATAAGGTTTTGATTTCGCCTTTCCCATCTCGTCGTCCTTGGCGACCCCAAATGTCAGATTGTGGCCGGTGGCGTCGCCTATGCCGAACGAGGCAATGCGAACATGCTGCCGGACATTCTCGGCGCTGTTGGCGCCCTTGACGTTGAAAAAAGCCGCCGACACCGTGACGTTCATATCGAAATTCTTGTGCGCGGTTTCCTCTCCGTAGGTGTCCACGCCGGGGTACAGGTTCATGGAATCAGAGGGCGCGTTGCGGACGTCCGGCAGGGCCAGTTGGCTCACCGCGGCCTGCGAGACTTCGGTGAGGTTGGTGCCGATATCGAGCAGGAACTGCTTCTTCGTCCCGTTGATGGCCACCGGCACCGTTCTCAGATTGGTGTCCGGAATATCCTGCAGATCCACCGAGTCGGCGACGGACGGCAGGGCGCAATCCGGACTCCGCACGGGAGCCTGTGCCTGCGCCGGGGTCTGTGGCGCTGTGGTTTGCGCCGCGGCGGCGGTGGCCAAACCCGATATTGCGACGAGCGTCGCAAATGCTTGCTTGAACATGGCGTTCCTTGTGCGCGTCTCCATGTCTCGAACATTCTACGAATATGTTCGTAGAGTCAACGAAAGACTTCGTAGTTGACGCGGGATCATAAAGCGCGGAGGTTACAATGGGCGATGCACGAACAAAGAGCCCGGCGTTTCCGTCATGGGCTCTTTACGGTCAGGGATGTTCGTCACCCTCCCTAACTCATGCACCGGTGCTGGCCGCTCGCCCGAACTCGCGGCTTCGCGGTCGCGGCTCACTCAGCCGAGGTCACATAGAGCTTCTGCTGACCATGAACGACGTAGAGATGAAGCTGATGCAACACATCCATGCCAAGCGTGAGGCCCGGTATGCGCTGGCGCGGATCGGCAACGAACTGGGCGCGGCTGCCCAGGATCGGCGTTCTGTTCAGGTTGCGGATCATGCTGTTGGTCTGGATCAGCGCAGGAACATTGTAGGCCATCACGCCTCCCGGGAACGAAATCTGCGCGAAAGTGTGGCGATAGACTTGCAGGCCTGTTCCATCCTTGACCTCGCCATCCGGCGCCATGTCGGGCGTATCGGATTTGAGGCCGAGCCTCAATTCCGCGATGTCGCGGCGCATCACGGTGTGGGGAGAAGCTGTGTCTATCACGGCGGGGATGACTTGCCCCTGGATCGACACCTCTACTTGGATCTTGCCGTCCAAATTCGTCATGGGGATGGTCGCCACCGCCGCATGTGGCCAATACGCCACTTGATCCGGGTCGGTGCAGCTGGTGGGCGTGAGATAGTTGAGCTTGTTTCGAACGAAATCCAACTCGACGTCATATTGCCTGAAGAAATCGCCCGTCATGAGGCCGTCATAGGGTTTCGATTTTCCCAGCTCGGGGTCTTTTGCGACCATGAACGCCAAATTATGGCCGGTGGCGCCGCCGATCGTGAAAGAGGCAATGCGGGCATGCGGCCGGTAATCCTCGGCGCTGCGGCTACCCTTGACATCGAAAAAATTTGCCGCCACCGGCTGGGAATAGTTGATGTTCCCGTAGCCTTCACCCGGCATCATGTTATTCACGAACATGGAGTCGCGCGAATTGTCGGCGTCGGGGAGAGCAAAATCCGTCACCGTGGCTTGCGAGACTTCAGTGGGGTTTGTGCCGATATCGAGCAGGAATTCTCTGGACTTGCCATTGATCGCCACCGCCACCGTCTTGAGATCGTTGTCGGGAGCGTTTTTCAGATCGGCCGAGTCGGCGACGGATGGCATGGCGCAGATTGGCGCTTTCGGCCTCGCTGCCGTCTGTGCCGCCGGGGCGGGAGAGATATTCGGTCCAGGCTGGGCCGGGGGCGGATCATTCGACGCAACCGGTACAGGCGTCAGCGGAGTTTCCGTAGGCAACAACGCCGACAAGTCAGGCGACGGCATCACCAGCTTTTCGGCTTGGCTGTGCACCAGCAGCTTTTCGGCTTGGCTGTTTGCCTTCGCTTCTGTCTGATCAGGGGTTGCCGTTTCCTGGCCAACGGCGTTGTTGCCGCTGCTTTGGTCCGGACTATTCGCCGCCGGCCCGCCGGCCTGAAGGGTCTGCGGCGCAACGTGATCGACGGCGACTTGGTTTGATGATGGCGCGGACTTGAGACTCGCTTGGGCGTGGGCCACGGGGGCGGGAGAGGCGATCCCGAACAGGGCATTGGCGGCGCCTAGGGCCGCCGTCAGGAACAGAATGCCGCCCGCCATTCCCAGCATGCGCGGCCTCGCGCCGAACGGCTTCTTGCCCAGAATGTGGAAGATGCGTCGCGACAGCGGGCCGCGATTGACGGCCATCGCCAGGGCGGGTGCTTTCTCCCAATGCGCCATCAGCGTGAGGGCCTTGGCATATTCCAGCCGGTCGCCCGTCAGCGAAACCGCGATCTCGTCGCAGCACAACTCGCGTTCGGCGCGGATGCGCCGGTTCAGCCACCATATGGCGGGGTGATAGAAAAGCAGCGTCTCGACCAGGATCTGCAAAAGATTCACAAAGGAATCGAGACGCCTTATATGAGCCAGTTCGTGCGCGATCACCGCCCGCAACTGCGTCTCGGACAAGCCGGTCGCGGCCCAGACCGGCAGCAGAACGACGGGACGAATCCAGCCGATCACCGCCGGAGCCTGCAGCCAGCCGCATTCCAAATAGCGGATGGCGCGGCTCAAGCCGAGTTGACGCTGCAACTCCTGGCACACGGCGAGAATGCGAGGGCAGGGCACACTGAATTGTCTGCGGCGCTTATGTTCCAAAAGCAGAACGCCGCCGGCGAAGCGCAAACTGAAGAGCGCCACGCCACAAAGCCATGCCCCCACCAGCCAGGACAGAATGTTTGGTGGAAGAAAATCCGGCGAAAGAAAACGCGACGGAAGAAAATGCTCCGGAAAATCCTCCAAAGCGGTCGCGGTCTCACGGTGCGAAGCGGCAGGCCGTAAAAAAGCCGCGCCCTTGTTCAGGGCCGGTGACGCCGCGCCAGGCGCCATCGAAATGGCGCTTGGTGGATTCATAGCTGCGGGCGCAACAAAAAACGGGGAGGCGGCACGTGCGGGAAGTAGCGCGTTGACGGGCGCGGCCGGGTTCATCAAAACGAGGAATGTCGCGACGGGCGCCGCCAGCATGGCGACCAGCGCGCCGGTGGCGACAAGATACCGGACGGACGGGCGGCGGGAAAAAGCCATCAGGACCGCGGCCAGCGCCGCCAACCCCAGGCATTGCCACAGCGAGTGGATCAGGGCCCAGCCCAGCGCGTGCATGACGTCCGCGGAAAGCCAGCTATTCAGCCTTGCCATCGCCGTCTCCCTTGTACGCATCCAGAATGCGCCGGAGTTCTTCGATTTCTTCGGCTGAGGCGCGGTGCCCGGCCAGGGCATGCATCATGAGCTGGCTGGCAGAGCCTTCGAAAACACGCTGCAGGATGTCGGTGGCGAGCTGCCGCTTGGTCTGGTCGGCGGGACGGCAGGCTTCATAGACATGCGCGCGATTGGTCTCGTCGCGGCGCACAGAGCCCTTGGCCGTCATGATTTGCAGCAGCTTCAGGACCCCGGTGTATCCCAGGCTTTTCTTCTCGTTCAGGGATTCGAGGACTTCCCGGACGGTCGATGGCCCTCTGTTCCAGAGGACATGGAGGATTTCGAGTTCCGACGCCGTGGGTTTCGGTGGAAGCCGCTTCATGTCCCGAACCATATTACGAAGAAATTCGTAGTCAACCAAAGACTTCTCAAATCTTGGTCGTGACCTTCCTCCCTTGCGCGTGCGCAGCACGCTGGCAGGGGAGGGTGAGTAGCGGCAGCGTAGGAACGTCGCTGGCTCTCGAGCCAGCGAAGGGCGGAGAGGTCATCTTAAAACTGCTCTTGGATCGAGCGTGATGGCGATATTCATCACCGCATCGTAGCGCCCCGGTGGCAGCGAGATGGGCGATGCCAATAGCGCCGCATTGCGCGCCGAGATCGCCATGTTGCGGAACAGCTTGTCATTGACGAAGCGCGCCTGGTCCACGATCTCCACATCCGAGATCACGCCCGCGCGCGACAATTTCAGCCGGATCGCCACCGGCGTGCCGCGCTTGGCCTCGCTGTCCAGTTGCGGCCACCAGCGCCGCAAAATCTGCGCCCGCACGAAATCAGCCAGGGCATAGCCGCCGCCATTGCCTTCGCCTTCGCCCGCGCCATTGTCGGGCGCGGGCAGCGCGGTGTCAGGCGCGCGCAGTTGGGCCATCTGGGCGATACGCGATTCCATCTCGTCCGGGGGCGGCGTGATCGCCTTGGGCTTTACGCCTTCGGTCTTGGGCGCGGCCGGCACGGGCGCGTGCAGGATGGCGTGGCTTCCCCCTGATGGTCCGGGCACCACCGTGGGTATGGCCACCAGGTCCACCAGCATGGCTTTCAGCGGCGGCTGCGGTATCACGGGATGGTGGATGCCCCACCACAGGGTGATGAGGAAGAAGAGCAGATGCAGCAGCACCGCGCCGGTGAAGCCGGCACGATTCTCCTGCCAGAGTTCGCGCACCCTCTCGAACATCAGTCCATTATAACGAATCGGGGGGCGCTGGCATTAGCGGGACGGGATGCTTATTCTCGCCGCCCAAAACGGGGAAATGAATGAAAATCCATTTGCATCATGGCGACCTGCCCGCCGGCCTGGACCTGGGCAAGCTGGTGGCGATCGACACCGAGACGCTGGGGCTCAATCCCCACCGCGACCGGCTTTGCCTGGCGCAATTGTCGGCGGGCGACGGGGTCTGCCATGCCGTGCAATTCAGGGGAAATCTCTATGACGCGCCCCATCTGAGGCGGCTCTTGGCCGATCCCTCGGTCACCAAGCTGTTCCATTTCGCCCGTTTCGACGTGGCCATGTTCCGCCGCTATCTGGGCGTCACCTGCGCCCCCATCTATTGCACCAAGATCGCCTCCAAGCTGGTCCGCACCTATACCGACCGCCATGGGCTCAAGGATCTGGTGCGCGATTTGCTGAACATCGAGCTGTCGAAAGAACAGCAAAGCTCGGACTGGGGCGCCGACGAATTGAGCGAGAAGCAGCTGGCTTACGCCGCCAATGACGTCGCCTATCTGCATCAATTGAAGACGGCGCTGGACATGATGCTGGCGCGCGAAGGCCGCACCCATCTGGCGAAAGCCTGTTTCGATTTTCTTCCCACGCGCGCGGAACTGGATCTGGCAGGCTGGGAAGAAACCGACATCTTCGCGCATTAGGCGCGGATCTTTTGCCCGCCGGGTTCGTCGCGCGTGCTCACGTGCTATGCGCACGCTCCGCGCGACGCTCCTGCCCGGACGGGCAAAATCTCTCGCGCCTGTTTAGCGCGCCTTAGTCGGAAATTGGCACTGTTGCAGTTGGACTTAGAGTTGTAATGGCTCGCCTCCCGTTTCGGGCGTCGTCTGGCACTCAGCGGCTTCGTTCCATGTAGGGTGTTCATGCCCACAGGACCAGATCGGCGGCGCAGTGAGGTCAGCCGGTTTGAGTAGTTTGCTGTAGCCAATTATTTCGCCGGCCTCATTGGAGACTTGGCAGACATTGTAAGTCACGGACGCGGGCGCGGCGGAATTGAGCACCCGATCCGTCTCTCGCATGTTGTATTGTTTTTTCGTCACGCAGCTTCTGCCATCTCCCATCCCTCGATTACCTTCACGATATCGCCAATATCGGCGACAGGGCAGTGCGTCTTGGTCGAGTCCCGCCTCCCCCGCGCGTGCGTAGCACGCGGGCGGGGGAGGTGGCCGTAGCAGCGCTTGCGATGCGAAGGCCGGAGGGGGTCAGTAAAAAAGCGGACCCGCAATTAACTTGCGGGTCCGCCCCCAATAAGTCAGAATCTGGCACGAAATTCGCATTCGCGGCGAGAGCGCCGGGGGAGGGTGCGACAGGGCGTTATTTTTCCTATTCTATAGGTTTATCAAAGGGTTATATGGCGCCGGTCAAGACCAAGCTCCAGGCGGTGGACGACAGTCAGGCGTCCGATCTCGTCGCCGCGCAGCGGGTGCTGCATTACGCCTCCGATGCTCTCACAAGCCTTGGCGAGGCGCTGGACGGCGAGTTCAGCCGCGCCATAACCACCATCCTGCAGGCCCAGGGCCGCGTGATGGTGAGCGGCATGGGCAAATCCGGCCATATCGCGCGCAAGATCGCCGCCACTCTTTCATCCACCGGCACCCCGGCCTATTTTGTCCACCCCGCCGAAGCGTCGCATGGCGATCTGGGCGCCATCACCCGCCAGGACGTGCTCTTGATGCTGTCCTGGGGCGGAGAGACGGCGGAACTTTCCGACCTCATCACCTATGCCAAGCGCTTCGGCATTCCCCTGATCGGCATCGCCGCCAACGCGGACTCCACCTTGATGCAATCGGCCGACGTGAAGCTCGCCTTGCCGCGCGCGCCAGAAGCCTGCCCGATGGGGCTGGCTCCCACCACTTCCACCACCATGATGCTGGTCTTGGGCGACGCGCTGGCGGTGGCGTTGATGGAGCGCAGGGGCTTCAGCGCCGACCAGTATCGCGACCTTCATCCCGGCGGCTCGCTGGGCCGCGCCTTGATCCGCGTGGCCGACCTGATGCATGGGCGGGGAGATGCCGCTCGCGCGCGAGGATACCTCCATGCGCGAAGTGCTGCTGGTGATGGCGGAAAAGCGCTTTGGCTGCGTGGGCATCGTCAACGGCGATGGTGCGCTCACCGGCATCATCACCGACGGCGACCTGTCGCGGCATATTGACGGCGACAATTTCCTCGCCCGTTCCGCCAAGCAGGTGATGACCAAAAATCCCAAGATCGCCCGGCCCGATCAGCTGGCCGCCGAGGCGCTGGCCTTCATGAACGAGAAGAAGATCACCAGGCTCTTTGTCCTGCCCAAGAATAGCGGCAAGCCCGTGGGCATCCTGCATATCCACGACTGCTTGCGCGCGGGGCTCGGATGACCCCCGGCCCGGCGCAGCCCGCGCCCCGCGGCGACTGGTCGGCGCGCGTGCGCACCTCCTCGCTCGACGCGCTGCGCTATACCCAGTTCGTGGGCGTGATGAAGCGGGCGCTGCCCGCCGCCGCCTTCGCCGTGATCGCCGCGGTCCTGGCCTTCTTCTTCCTGGCGCGCCAGCCCGCCAAACTCTCCATGACCTATGAGCGGCTGGACGCGGTCAAGAACGACCTCACCATGATGAAGCCACATCTCACCGGCGCCGACGGCAAGGGCAATCCCTTTGTGATCACCGCCGACACCGCGATTCAGGACCTCAAAAATCCCAAGCGCGCCAAGCTCAGGAAAGTCGAAGCCGATCTCACCTTGGACAATAATGGCTGGCTCAACGCCAACGCCGCCAATGGCGTGGTGGACATGGCCGCAAGCAGCCTGGAATTGGGTGGCGGCATCGATGTCTATTCCGATTCCGGCTACGCTTTCCACAGCCAGACCGCGTCGCTGGATCTCAAGAAATGGGTCGTGCAGGGCCACAATCCGGTGACGGGGCAGGGCCCCATGGGCACCATGCGGGCCGACGGCTTCCACTATGACCGGGGCGCGCATCAGTTGACCCTGGACGGGCATGTGCACATGACACTGATCGGGAACAAGAAGAAATGACGCGCGCGCTTCTGGTTCTTCTCTTTGCCGCCACGCCGGCTCTGGCCGCTTCCACCGCTTGGGCCGCGCCGCCGCCCGCCGCCTCGCCCTTGATGTCCAAGCATGACTCCAACGCGCCCATCAACATCTCGGCCGACAAATTCATGGCGGACTCCAACGCCAAGACCGGGATCTGGACCGGCAACGTGGTCGTGATCCAGTCCGACATGCGCATGCGCGCCAATTCCGTGCGCCTCAACGTCACCGGCAACGACAACAAGCCCGACAAGATCTTCGCCAGCGGCGGGGTGGTGGTGGATTCGCCCAACAGCGGCACCGTCACCGGCGACGATGGCGTCTATGACGTGGTGGCCCACACCGTGACCATGAGCGGCAAGCAGGTGGTGCTCACCAAGAACAAGGACGTGATGCGCGGCACCCTGCTCACGGTCAATCTGGATACGGGCAAGGCGACGTTGGGCGCGGGCAGGACTCCCGGCGGCCCGAATGCACCCGAGGGTAGTGGCGCGACGGGCGGCCGGGTGCAGGGCGTTTTCACTCCGCCGCCGTCCAGCAATCCTCCGGCAAAAACCACGACAAGTACCTCGGCCAAGCCCGATTAGGGGTTCATTAAGCACAAACAGGCATGATTTTTGTATGACCTTTGAAGACCGCCCCGAAAACCAGGATTCCGGCCCCGCCGAGACGGGCGCCATGCGTCCGCGCGTGGTCGACGGCGGCAAGGGGCTGGTCGCCAACCATATCGGCAAGAGCTTCAACAAGCGTCCCGTGGTGCGCTCGGTGAGCCTGTCGGTACGCCGCGGAGAAGTTGTAGGGCTTTTGGGCCCCAACGGCGCGGGCAAGACCACCTGCTTCTACATGATCTCGGGCCTGATCGCCTCCGACACCGGCTCGATCGAGGTGGATGGCCATGACGTCACCAGCCTTCCCATGTACCGCCGCGCCCGCATGGGCATCGGGTATCTGCCGCAGGAAGCCTCGATCTTCCGCGGCCTCACCGCCGAGCAGAATATCCGCGCTACCGCCGAGCTCGTCGAGCCCGATCCGGCGCGCCTCGAAGCGATGGTCGACGAGCTGCTTGCCGAATTCGGCATCACCCATCTGCGCCGCGAGCCGTCGCTGTCATTGTCGGGCGGCGAACGGCGGCGGCTGGAAATCGCTCGCGCGCTGGCGTCGCAGCCGCATTTCGTGCTGCTCGACGAGCCGTTCGCCGGCATCGACCCGATTGCACTGAGCGACATCC
>Ga0182024_10022759_pt1 | contig 11278 bp, 10 predicted proteins | sample P32metaG_FD_120480 | JGI IMG/M metagenome (GOLD analysis project Ga0182024, IMG submission 120480) | Permafrost microbial communities from Stordalen Mire, Sweden - P3-2 metaG (Illumina Assembly) | ecosystem: Environmental > Terrestrial > Soil > Wetlands > Permafrost | place: Sweden: Stordalen... | reverse complement strand
TCGGCGTCAGTGAGCCTGCCATGGCCCTCTGCAATATCGCTTGCCACCGATACCGCAGACCGGCGCAACTGCATACGCAGGCCGAATGTCTCGGATTTCGGAAACTCTTCGGTGCGCAAGTAAACCTCACGCGCAAGCTCCATCGCCTTTTGCCAAACATGCAGGTCGCGAAAGAATCTCGTTCTTCCCATAGTTTCCTGCTTTCTCACCACACGCCAACTTGCCAACTCGCCATGTGCGCGAAGCGCACGCCAACCCGCTAAATCATTCACGCAAACTGCCCCAGAAACCTCATATCCCCCGCATAGAACGAACCGATCTCGCTGACCCCATACTTCATCATTGCGATACGTTCGACGCCCATGCCGAAGGCGAATCCGGAAATCTTCTTCGGATCGTAAGCCGGCTGCTTCTCGGCAGCGAATGCGAAAACCGCCGGATCCACCATGCCGCAGCCCAGCAGCTCGATCCACCCCGACTGCTTGCATTTGCGGCAGCCCTTGCCGCCACAGAAGATGCAGCTGATCTGCACGTCGGCGCTCGGCTCCGTGAACGGAAAGAACGACGGAAAGAATCGCGTCTTTACGGCCGAGCCGAACAGCGCCTTCATGGCGTGGTCGAGCGTGCCCTTCAGATCGCTGAAGGTGATGTTTGTGTCCACGCACAATCCCTCGACCTGGTGAAAGATCGGCGAGTGCGTGGCGTCGACCGCGTCGTTGCGGTGCACCTTGCCGGGGATGACGATGCGCACCGGCGGCGGCTGCGACTCCATGGTGCGCATCTGCACCGGCGAAGTGTGCGTGCGCAACAGCAGCCGGTCGCGCAGTGGGCGCCGCTCCTGATTGGCAACGACAAGCGTGTCTTGTGTGTCGCGCGCCGGATGGCCGGGCGGAAAATTCATGCACTCGAAGTTGTAGAAGTCGGTCTCGACCTCAGGCCCGACGCCTACCGAGTAACCCAGCGCCGCAAACACGCGCGTGATCTCGTTCAGTGTGCGCGTGATGGGATGCTCCGCGCCGGTGAGCCGCTGCGTGCCGGGCAGCGTGATGTCGATCGCCTCGGCCGCGAGCTCCACATCGGTCGGGCCCGCTCCCAGCGCCTGATCGAGCAGCTTCTCCACTTCGGCCTTGAGTGCGTTGAAACGCACGCCCAGCGCCTTCTTTGCTTCCACGGGTGCGGATTTGAGCCAGCGGCCCGACACCTCGTTGAGCCGCCCCTGCTTGCGTCCCAGCCAGTGCAGGCGAAAGGCCTCCACAGCCTCCGCCCCATCGAGCGCAGCGGCGCCAGCGCGCGCCTGCGCATCAAGTGCGGCGAAGGCCCGGTCGAGCGAAGCCTCGTCAAATGCATCCAGATTGGGAATCGGATCGTTCGTCATGCGTAGCCCATTCCGTGAGTCGTGCTTTTCAAACTGTACATTGGCCCAGCAAGAACAACGGCCTGAAGCTGAGCTTCAGGCCGTCGGAGATGCACGCGGTCTGCGGCTCAGGCTGCGGCGCTGGTGAGAGCGGCTTTCGCCTGCTCCACCAGCCTGGTAAACCCGGCGGCGTCCTTGATGGCGATGTCGGAAAGGATTTTGCGGTCGAGCTCCACGCCGGCCTTCTTCAGTCCATTGATGAACTGCGAATAGCTGGTGCCGTTGAGCTTGCAGGCGGCTGAGATGCGCACGATCCACAGCGAGCGGAACTGGCGCTTCTTCTGCTTGCGGCCAGTGTAGGCAAACTTCAGGCCGCGCTCCACGGCTTCCTGCGCCGCCTGGTAGAGCTTGGATTTGGTGAGGAAGTAGCCGCTTGCCCGCTCAAGAATTTTCTTGCGGCGGTCATTGCGTTTTGTGCTCCGTTTTACGCGGGGCATGGGGTTCTCCTTTTTGCGTTCGTCAGTCCGGCGGCTGGAGGCAGGAGGCCTTTGCCCATTGCGGGCAGGCTGCGAACCTCTTCACTCGCACATATCAAGCCAGAATCTCTCGACTGTCTCCAGCAAATCTTGCCGGAAGAGCGGGGGGCCAGCGCAACGCGTTCGCTAGTGGCCCGGAAGCGCTGGTTCCCTGTTCGAGAGCCGGCGCCACGATCTGGCATTTCAAAAAAATCAGGCGTACGGGATCATGCGCGCTACCTTCTTGTAGTCGCCGTCTGAAACCAGCAGGGTCTTGCCCAGCTTGCGCTTCACCTTCGGCGATTTCGAAGTAAGGATGTGCCGCGTCTTCGTCTGGCCCCGCTTGATCTTGCCGGTGCCAGTCTTGCTGAAGCGCTTGGCCGCGCCCGTATGGGTCTTCAACTTGGGCATTTTTCTTCTCGTCTTGGACGGAATGCCTGGGCACACCGTCAGCTCTCATAAGACAGAACTTCCCCTGCCCTCTTGAGGCTCTTGTCAGTATACCGCAAAGCTCGAATCCCCGCTTAGCCTTAAGATCCTGAGCGACTTTCCGCTCTTAATCAAACCGGTAGACCTTCGCCTGCTCTATTCTCACCTGCCGCGAGTCGAAGCGCCAACCTGTTCCCTGCCCATTTTCGTCGCCATTGAGACGCCGGCCTGCGACCACCCACTTGCCGTCAACGAATGTGCCCTCATCCACACTGGCCAGGCCTGCCTGCGGGCCTGTGCGCGCGGTAAAGGTCACGCGGAATCCCTTGCCAGCGCCGAGAAACTCATCCGGCCCGGCGGCCATGATCAGGCCGAATCCATTCTCGGCGTGGGAGCCGAATATCTCATCGAGCGACACGTGAGCGATGTAGCCGTTGATCGCGAAGTCGACCGACGAATGGCCGCGATCGAGCACGAAACCGTGCACGCTGCCCGCGGCCTGCGCCTCGAGCAGTTGCGGCGCAATGCGTGCCAGCGCTGCGTAGCTTGCGGCCAGGCTCGCGCCCGGGCTCACTCCTGAATTCGTGCCCGGACCTGTGCCGGAGCCGGGCTTCTCATCGATCTCGTCCTCGATCGCAAACGGCGAAAATCCAATCCCCGCCTCCTCGCCCAGCGCGTAAAACACGTTGGCTGCGCCTGTCGCGCCGCCGCGCGCCTCCGGCATGAACAGCGGGTTGCCGTCGCGATGGTAGCGCCGGCTCCACTCGGTGAAATTATCGGCATAGAGGTCCGGCGCGTAGAAATCGATCGCCGTGCCCGCCGCCTTCCACACGTCAACCACCCACGGCTCCGGGCAGCCGCTGGGATAATCGCCCGGCGTCGAATCGTCGCCCGCAAGCCAGGTGTTCACATACATGGGAATGTTGTAGGCAGCCTTGCCTCGCGCCGTAACCGCTTGAATGAATCGCGCATAATGCCAGGCCATGAAGATCTCGTCGGCGCGCGCGGTGTCGCCAAACACCTCGGCCCACGTGCCCGCGGTCTTAGCGCCGTTCAGTTCCCACAGCGCGCGCAGGTTGGGGTAGAGCGCATCCTTGTGCGCGGCGAGATAGTGCGTCAGCTCGACGGGCACGGCCGACGCGAATTCGCGATTGGCGGCCGCGGAGTGGTCGCGCGTATCGCCCAGCACGCCCACTTCGTTCTCCACCTGCATCGTCAACACGGTGTGCTCGCGCCCGTCCACTTCTTTAAGGTGCTGCATCGTAGCGGCAAAGGCGCGTGCGTCCGCCTCCTGCGTGGCCGGGCTTGCCGGACTTAGAACCTCCACTTCGTGCCCATTCTCAACGACGCGCGGAAATCGCTTCGTATCCTGCTTCACCCACACCGGCGCATAGCTTGACATGCCGTTCTTCCACGATGCCAGCCAAAGAAACACCACACGCTCGTGCTGCTCGCGCGCCTGGGCCAGCAGGCCATCGATGAGTGTGAAGTCGTACTTGCCCTCGGCCGGCTCGATCAGCTCCCACGAGAGCGGCGTAACCACCGTGTTCAGGCCCATCGCGGTCAGGCCCGGCCACAGCGGCTTCATATAGTCGAGACTTGAAGACGACGAGTTGTGCAGTTCACCGCCGAGGATCAGGAAGGGCTTGCCGTCCACGATGAGTTGAGTCGCGGCCCCGCGCTTCTCGAGGCGCGGCGCGCCGGCGTCCTGCGCGCGCAGCGGTGCGCTTTGGATCCCGGCCAAGAGCAGCATTGGCAACGTGCGGAGAAGGGTTCGCATAACGACAGGGAGTCTATCACAGGGTTTGCATGGGTTCCGACGGCCTTGCATCTTGCATTCCCGTTTCAGGCCTGGTTTCAAATACGCACAGCACAATCGCGAATTGAGGTCCGCTGCGTTGTCGCCGTAGACTTGGCGGCGCTAGTGTTGGGAAATGGCCGTCCTCTCTGTCGATCTCGCCTTCACCCGCTGGTCCGATCTGGGCATCGTGGTTCTCGAACAGGCGCGCCCGCGCGCTCTTCGCTCTCCGAGCCTTTCGGAGTCCGGAATCTGGCTGGATGCCAATTCCGCCCCGAGCCGGCTCCCGCTCGAGCCCATCCTCGGTCCGGCGCGCGTCGAAAACGCGATCGCATGCGAGGTGCTACCGTGGAAGGACGCCGGAACGGTGGACGCGAACGTTCTCGCCGGACGGCTCAATCATCTCTGCGGGGTGCGCGATATTCGCATCATGATGCTGGACGGCCCGCAGGCGTGGAAATCCAGCCACAGCGGCCTGGAGCACGCGCGCATGAGCGAGCGGCAGTTGAACACCCCGGCCAAAACCGGGCTGCCCGGCATGGTGAAGCCAGCCACGTATCGGCCGTTTGCCGAGTTCTGCCTGGATGTGTACGACGCGCTGTGCCGGCGCGGCTGGCGGCGCCTTGAGACCAGCGAGCAGCCCGACGGCGCGCAAGGGCGCGTGCTGGTGGAGAGCTATCCTCATGCGGCCTGGAAATCGCTGGGCATCAAGCCGCTGCCATCCAAGCGGCGCGCGCGCGTGAGCGACCTGGCCGAGGCCTTTGCCGCGCTGCGCGCACTGATGCCGATTGCAGTCAACCGCCCGCCCAACCACGATCAGTTGCAGGCCATCGTCGGCGGCTTGCCCGGCCTCGCGCTTGAGGAGCGCAATGCGGCCGGCGCGCGCATCGTGGGCACGCCGCCACGCCGCGAAGAGGGCCATTGGCGCGAGGGCTTCATCGTGCTGCCGGTGGCGCCGCGCAAGCCGCTCGCGGTGCGCTGGCTGGATTAGGCATTGACAGATGAATCGACGCGAAGAATTCTCGCCTACAATGCACTCGCCAACTTGCCAACTCGCTACGCCGCGCCAGCGGCGCTGACCCGCTGCTTCTTTTCATGCCGTCTTCTGACTTGGCAATTCCTGTTCGAGCTTTTCCAAATGAAGCGGGCCGAAACGCTAACACACTCGGCCCATCTCGCACAAGACTTGTAATTTCCAGCGCGGACACATACTATCCGCAATAGAAACCGGCCTGCAAAGCAGGTGGGTGGTCAATGCTGGATGAACCAACATTCATGAACAGGGGCTCGACTCGACAATCGGTTCTGTGTGCCGTGTCCGCCAGTCCGGAATGCCTAATGAACCGCGGAGAGCTCCACCGTCTAAGGACGGGTTCACCAGCACATCATTCACGGCCCAGTGGGCCGGGTTCTACCTTCCGGTAATACATTTGCTGCGCCATGTCCTAGCCGACTAATGGGACAGCCGGAAGGGACGGATAGAGCACGATGAGCGAAAACACCTTAGACCTCCATCGCCAGCAAAAGCTCTATTGGGACGAAATGTATGAGCTGAGGGTAGCCGCGGGTTATATCCGCCTTTATAGAGACTATCTCGGCAAATGGGTTACAGGCCTCGGGGTGCTTCGAGCCGTCGCATCCAGCGTTGGAATTGCTGCGTGGGCGATTTGGAGACAGTACGCGTTCGTGTGGGGTGCCATCATCGCCGCGGCCCAGGTCGCGGATGCTCTCAAAGACGTTTTTCCCTTCATCAAGAAGCATAAAGCGGCAAGTGAGCACGCCATTACACTCGCAAACCTTTTCATCGATGTGCAATTGGAGTGGGAGAGCGTCTTTTCCGGTCGATATACCAATGACGCGATCATGAAGCGCTTGCATCAACTCAGAAAGTTGCAACTTGAGGCCGAAAGTCGCAGCTTTCCGGATGGGTTGGCAACGCGGGATATTCTGCTTGACCGTGCCAAAGAGGAGGCTGCAGAGTATCTAGCGGCAACCTATGGTGTAGACTGGAGTGGGTGATTACAATGGCTGAACAAAGAAACGGCGGTACGCTTGCGCAGGACAGTCAGATTATGCCGCGCGTGATCAATCCTCTTCCAATGCCCGCGGGCGCGGCAGTTCCGGCGCGCGCTCCCCAATCGCAACCCGCGCCGACTGGGCCTGCGCAGCCAGCAGCAGCGCGGTCAAGATAGATCAATCTTGATAGCGCGCTTTCGGACCTGGCATCCCTGAGGCGCTATCCTGACTCAGGTGCATCCGGTCCTCTTCCATCTCGGCTCAGTCCTCATCCCATCGTATGGCGCGATTGCCGCGCTCGGCGTGTTGGCGGCTTTGTTTCTTGCGCAGCGCACCGCGCGCATCACCGCCCTCAGCGCCGCGCAGGTGTGGAACCTCTGCGTGATCGCGCTGTTTGCGGCGCTGATCGGCGCGCGCCTGCTGCTCATCGTGGTGAACTGGACCGCGCTGCGCGCGCATCCCTCCTGGGTGCTGAGCCTGGCCATGGTGCATCATCCGCTGGTGGCCGCGGCAGCCGCACTCGCCGGTGCATTGGCTGCCTTCATCTATGCGCGCCGCCAGCACATGCCGCTGTGGACCACCGCCGATGCGCTCGCCGTTCCGCTGGCCGTGGGCTTGGCGTGTGAACAGATCGGCGCTCTGCTGGCCGGCGCCGACTACGGCACAGAGACCGGCGCGCGCTGGGCGGTGACTTATACGAGCGTGCTGGCCGCGCGCTGGAGCGGCACGCCGCTCGGCGTTCCGCTGCAGCCGGTGCAGGTGTACGCGGCGCTGGCTTACCTCACCATCGGAATCGCATTGCTGATTTTGCTGCCGATGCGGCGTCAGGCGGGCGATGTGGCCGGGCTGGGGATGATGGCGGCTGGCGCGGCGCTGTTCATGACCGAACTTGTGCGCGATCCCGAAGGCCGCGGCACAATGCTTGGGGGCGCGCTCGATGGGCCTCAGATGGCCGCAGTGGCGATTGTGCTGCTGGGCGCTTTGGCGCTGCGCGAACGCAAGGCGCCGGACGAGGTTCGTGCAGTCCCACCCTTCCCGCAGAAAGAAGCGGAAAGGATGGGGCACCCAGAATCGCGCGAAAGCAACACAGGTTCTTCGACTCCGCTGCGCTCCGCTCAGAATGACAGCATCGCGGGAGTACGAGCAATCGGAGAGTCGCCGGGCGACGAGGCTGTACATGGATGAGCAGAAAACCATCGCAGTGCCCACCGAAGCAGCCGGGCAGCGCCTCGACCAATTCGTTGCCACGCAGATCGAGGGCCTGAGCCGGTCGCGCGTGCAACTGCTGCTCGACCAGGGCGATGTGCTCGTGAATGGCGAGCGCGAGAAGGCCTCGCTGCGGCTGCGCGGCGGCGAGACGATCTCGATCACCGGCGAGCCGCATCCCGAGCCGCTCAAGGCTACCGCCGAAGACATTCCCCTCGACGTGATCTTTGAAGACAAGGATCTGGCCGTGGTGAACAAGCCGGCCGGCATGATGGTCCATGCCGGCTCCGGCCAAAGTGAGGACGAACGCAGCCGCGGAACGCTGGTCAACGCGCTGCTGTTCCGATTTCAAAAGCTCTCGAACACGGGCGACGATCTGCGCCCCGGCATTGTGCATCGGCTGGACAAGGACACCAGCGGCCTGATCGTTGTAGCGAAGAACGATCGCACCCACGCCGCGCTGGCGGAGATGTTCTCCGACCGCCGCATGAAGAAGACTTATGTTGCGCTGGTGCATGGGGCGACTGAGAAAGCGCGCGGCACCATCAACGCCGCCGTGGGCCGCGACCCAATGCACCGCACCCGCATGACCGCGCGGCCTAACGAAAACGCACGTGCGGCAGTCTCTCACTACGAGGTGGTGCGGCGGCTCGCGACGCGCTTCGGCAAGTTCACGCTGGTCAGGGTGCGCATTGAGACCGGGCGCACCCACCAGATTCGCGTGCACATGGCGTCGATCGGGCACCCTGTCGTGGGCGATACGCTCTACGGCGCTTCAGGGCATCTGACTGACCAGGTGGCCTCGAACGCCGCCACCTCGAAGGCCGCGCGCCGCAATGCCGAGCCGGAAAAGCTCAAGCTGGGGCGCAATTTTCTGCACGCCGCGGAGCTCGAATTCACGCATCCGGCCACCGGCAAGCTGCTGGAACTGAAGGCGCCGCTGCCGGTGGAGCTGGAGGCCTTTCTGGCCCGGCTCAGCGAAGGAGAAACGGTCGCCGTGCCGGAAGCCCCGACCGCGTTGCAGCGGTCAAAGGCCGCCATTGCTAGAATGAGGAAGTCATGAACAGACAGCATTTCATTTCCCCGGCGAACCCCCATCGCCGGCGGCCACGATACTCATGCCTCGCGCTGGCGGCTGTTTGCGTCGCATTTCAGCTCGGCGCACAGCAACCGGCCACGCCGCCCGCGGCGCCCGCCACGGCCCAGCCGGCGGCTCCGGCTCAATCTTCTCCGGCAGCAGAGCCTGCCGCTCAGCCGGGCGAGGCGCAGACCGACGTCAACGCCCCCACCATCACGGTGGGCGTAAACGAAGTCGACCTGATCTTCACGGTGACTGACAAGCACGGACACTACGTTCCCAATCTCAAGCAGAGCGACTTTGCGCTGCTCGACGACCAGAAGGCTCCGGCCCAGGTGACTTCATTCCATCAGCAGATCAACCTGCCGCTGCGGGTGGGCATTGTCATCGACGCCAGCTCTTCCATCCGTTCGCGCTTCCAGTTTGAGCAGCAGTCGGCCACGGAGTTCCTGCTGCAGGTGATCAAGCCCAGGAGCGATCGCGCGTTCGTGATGGGATTCGATGTCACGCCCTCCGTAACCCAGGACTGGACCAGCAACGTCGACGCCCTCGAAACGGGCGTGAACCGGCTTCACCCCGGCGGCGGCACCGCGTTGTATGACGCCGTCTACACCGCATGCCGCGACAAGCTGCTCGACGTTTCGCGCGGCCAGGAACCGGTGCGCAAGGCCATCGTGCTCTTGTCGGACGGCGACGACAACCAGAGCCGCGCCTATCTCGACGACGCGGTGAAGATGTGCCAGCGGGCGGAAACGATTATCTACGCCATCAGCACAAATTGGTCTCCCAGCCGCGGCAAGGGCGACACGGTGCTGACCAAGATGGCCGAGGCGACAGGCGGCCAGGTCTTCTTTCCGCCGTCGGTCGAGGAGATGTCGAACAGCTTTCACGACATCGAAGAGGAGCTGCGCAGCCAGTATGCGCTGACCTACAGGCCCGCCGATTTCAAAGACGACGGCTCCTTCAGGACGATCTATCTCTACAGCAACGATCGCCGCTACCAGGTGCGCGCCAAGAAGGGTTACTTCGCGCCGAAGCAGTAAGATCGCGCCGCGAACGGTCGCCGGACTTGATCGGCCATGGACCATTTCAGTTCAATCTCTAATTTGAATGCTCGCATTACGTCCCAATTCAGGACGGCTTCGCGGCAACTCTGTCCCCATCTGCACCAGTCCCAGATTCTGGCGCTCCTTGGCTCTTGGTTTGACCGCAATACGCGATGAAATAGAAGAAGGCGATTCCAAGAATTCCTGAAGGCCGAAAGTAACATGACGGTTGACCGGGCGACGGGAATCGGCGAAGCACTAACAAGAGAGTACGGGCAGGGGGATTCGGTGATTCGGCAAGCTATATCGTGCGACATCTGCGGCAACGAAAAGAAGCAGACCAACCACTGGTTTGTGGCCTACGACCAGGGCGGAGAGCTGCGCGTGAGCGGGTGGAATTCGCGCAACCGTCTGCGCGCCGGATCGAAGCACTTGTGCGGGCAAACCTGCCTGCACAAGCTGGTGGATGAGTTCATGGCGCGGGCGCTCTCAATGCGTTCGCAGGCCGTGGCAGGCGACGAGATGGAAGCGGAGAAGCCGGCGCCTACGATTGACGCCAGCCTGACATCGAACATGGCTTACGATGAGGTCGAGTCTTCGGCGCGCGTCATCCCGGCGCCCGTTGTGCCGGCCAGGCGGCCCGTCGTCCCGGTTCCGTTGATTCCAGCCGGCCCGGTCGCGGTGCCGGCAAGGATTCACGCCGAGCTGCCGGCCAGGCCGCCTGAAGAGGCTCCTGCCTACGCATCGCGCAACTTGCGCGCCGAAGCCTGGGAGCGCGAGCGCGAGCGTGAAATGCGATCCGCCGAAGGTCACCCCGGCGTTCAAATCCGCCGCCGGTCCAACTCGTGATAAGAAACAATTCCTCGCGGCCTGAACTGTGCCAACTCGCCAACCCGCTATGCCGCCCTGGCGGCGCCAACCCGCCATATGGAAACAAAATCGCAAACTCAAAAATACAAATAAAATTGCCAAATCCCCGCTTTATCCCTCGCGGGTCTGTTCCGCCTGCGTGGGACTGCTGATCCGGCCCATAAATGCTTACACTGGGTGCCCCATCCTTGCGCCTTTTTCCTGGCGCAAGGGTGGGAGCCCTCAACACTATTTGGGCCGGATCAATAAAGAGATCTCTCACTCATGCGTTGCCCGAGCATCGAGCAACTTCAAGAGGCCTGCCTCGTCGATCACGGGCACCTTGAGCTCGATTGCCTTCTCCAGCTTGCTGCCGGCCTCTTCGCCGGCCACCACGTAGCTGGTCTTTTTGCTTACCGACCCTGACGTCTTGCCGCCCGCGTCTTCAATGCGCTTCTTGGCCTCGTCGCGGCTCAGCGTGGGCAGCGTTCCAGTCAGCACAAACGTCATGCCCGCCAGTTGCGTGGAGCGCTGCTTCTTCTCCGCCGTCATGTCCACGCCCGCTGCCCTGAGCCGCTCGACCAGCTCGCGATTCGCCGCCTGCGAAAAGAACTCGGAGATAGCCTGCGATATGCGCGGGCCCACCTCCTCCACGCGCTCCAACTCTTCGGCGCTGGCCTCGATTACCGCATCGACCGACCCGAACTCCTCGGCCAGCAACTCTGCCGTGCGCTCGCCCACAAAGCGGATGCCGAGGCCCATCAGCACGCGAGCCAGGCCGGCGCGCTTTGAGCCCTCGATCTCCGCCAGCAGCGCGCGCGCCGACTTCTCGGCAAATCGATCGAGGCCAGCCAGTTGCTCCTCGGTGAGCGTGTAGAGGTCGGCCACGCTATTCACCATTCCACGATCGAGCAACTGCTGCACCACCGCATCGCCCAGCCCCTCGATATTCATCACCCCGCGCCGGCCAAAGTGGAGCAGGCTCTC
>Ga0182024_10022758_pt1 | contig 11278 bp, 20 predicted proteins | sample P32metaG_FD_120480 | JGI IMG/M metagenome (GOLD analysis project Ga0182024, IMG submission 120480) | Permafrost microbial communities from Stordalen Mire, Sweden - P3-2 metaG (Illumina Assembly) | ecosystem: Environmental > Terrestrial > Soil > Wetlands > Permafrost | place: Sweden: Stordalen... | reverse complement strand
AGCTCCGAGGATAGTGCGAGAAGCTTTATCGGCCTTGACGCTAATGAAAGCAGGCGGATCCGGGGAAGTAGGATCCAAAGAAGGCTCAGGGATATTTGCCGCCTTCCATTCCTCCTGTAGTATTGCGAGCGACGAGGTTAGTAGATCGGCAAGTTGGGTAAGTTGAGATTGCGAAGTCATAGCTGGAGCTGACTCTGAAGACTTTGTCACAAAGACTCTTCTTCTAAGAAGGCAGGACAATTGCTGATTTTATGGCGGCTGGAGTGTGGGGTCTGTCTGTACCTTTCATTTGTGGGGTTGGGAAGTGCCGAGATGATCGGCACTGCCTATTGCCGATGATCTGATTCACAAAAGGCTGCCGACGTCTTTAATGGATATGGTCCAAGTATTTTAAGCCAGGAGATTCGCAATATGTCCTAACATAGTTCATTTCAATCATTTGGATGGCAGTTATACTGTATCCGGGATAGCTAAAATGAAAAGCTAGCGGCGAGAATGAAGATGAAAGATGAAGATCCATTATTCGGCTATACGCTTTAATCGGCAAGTAGTTTCGAAACAGCAGTTTTCTCCGCAGGTGTACTCATCGCAACCAACTCCTTCAATCTCCTTTCAGCCAAAACTCCCAATCTATTTACAGTTTTCATATCCGGGACTTCCACATCCTCACTCTGTGAACTCTTCTTCCCTTTATTCTTTTGTATCTTCATCGTAGCCTAGAAATTAGCCTCTACCCAATATAGAGACGATACAGTCTTCAAGCCAAACCAGCCTCTCACAAAGTCACCGCAGAGTTCTACACTGCGACACCAATACTTTAACGCAGTCGCTTCCTTCCCTAGCAGGAAACAAACCTCCGCATATTGCGCATGCACGTAATGTGAAAACGGCTGCAGTACGAGTAATTCCTCTAAACAGAACGATGCCTGAGACAACATATCCTGCGAGAGATATAAGTCTGTTAATTCCGCCCAGCCTTCAACGTCGTTTGGAAACGTGTCGAGTAGGAGAGTAAGCTGGTTGATTGCTTCGGTGGGTTTATTCGTTGAGCGAAGGAGTGCTACTCTGCGTTTCCAGACCATCTAATAGGTTAGTGAGATTGATATAGTGGGAGAACAATGTTGGTTTGGTCGTCTTTGAGAACGTAGTCGTAGTACTCTGATGCTTGGGTAAGCTTTCCCTGGGCTTCAAGTTGCATTCCCAGAAGGGCGAAAGTGCGCGGCGAAGTAGGGAATTGTGCAGATATTCGGTCCAGACAGGTCTATTAGTTAGACAGCCTCCCACAGCGTGTATACCTGTGCAAGGTCATCTTGCTCTGTTTCCAGCGCGGCAACAGCAACCTGATCCAAGATATTCCAGTCTACTATCAGCTTCCAGGTTTCTCAGTTGAAGTACACTCATCTCCAGCAGATCCAGGTCCCTTCAACAGCAAAGATCTTCCCAGAGCGACTACTCGTTCCGGGTCATCTATTCCCGCCGTTCGAATGCGCCGTAATTCCAGTATCGACGCTGTCGCCATGTTCGTCACTCAGTTGCGTTGCCCCTAGCCAAAAGTCCAAAAGCACACTTATAGAAGGCGGGTTTGCCCAGGAACTTGCGGGATTAGGAAATCGCTAACAAACTGGGGCCTTGTTCGATCAACGTCGACAGCCCGCCTCGGATTGGCGAGCATATTCCAATGAAGCGATACTCTGAGAAGACTTAGCGCGCACGCGAGGATGTTTGAGAAGAATCTCAACGAGCTCATTAAGGGCATTCGTGCTCATAAAGGCTCAGAGGCAAAGTACATCGACACCGCGATTGCAGAATGTCGCAAGGAAATCAAAAATCGTGATTTGGAAATTAAAGCCCAGGCTATCCTCAAGTTGACTTATGTATGGCTATTATCTGGCCCGAGGACTGATAGTAGCTGCAAATGTATGGATATGAGTTTAGTTGGGCTTCCTTTCAGGTTGTGGAGGTTATGTCTTCGTCCACGTTCAAGGAAAAGGCGATTGGATACCTTGCTGCCTCGTTATCGTTTAAACCTGACACCGATGTTCTCATGTTGACTACCAATCTCATTAAGAAGGTATGCTGCACGGTGAGCGATAGTTGATTATAGGACCTTGCGTCTGCAAATAGTACGGAAGTTGGCGTTGCGATTGATGGTTTGTCACATATCGCTACACCTGGCCTGGCGATGGATTTATTCTCAGATTTATTACCCATGCTAAATCACTCGAAACCACTGGTGCGAAAGAAAGCAGTGTTGGTCATGTATAAGGTGTTTCTACAGTATCCTGACGCATTACGAGTGGTCTTCCCCCGACTGGCAGAGAAACTGGAGGACGAAGATATATGTATGAATCTCTTTCCGAAGCGACTGATTCCTAGCCGTGGTCTCTGCCACCGTGAACGTAATATGTGAACTAGCGAGGAAGAATCCAAAGAATTATCTTGCTTTGGCTCCTCAACTGTTCAATCTATTAACAACATCAAATAACAACTGGATGGTTATTAAAGTGATCAAGCTAGTATCCCCTCTCTAAGAACTCTGCTGACATAGTTCACATCTCTAACGCCCCTTGAGCCGCGCCTCGTCAAGAAACTCGTCCCACCCTTAACGGAAATCATTAACACCACACCAGCAATGTCCCTTCTCTATGAAAGCATCCAAGCCGTTATCTCAGGAGGAATGCTAACCAACGGTCCACAAGCCGATGTCCTCGCCGTCAACTGCGTCAACAAACTGCGCACTTTCCTTGAAGAAAACGATCAAAACCGTATTCTCCTTCTAGAGCTTTTTATCTGACACAAAGTGAAATACGTAGGGCTCCTAGCGCTCGCGAAAATTACCTCCACCCACGCGGATCTAGTCTCCGACCACCACGATTTGATTCTCTCGTGTATCGAGGACACAGATATCTCGATCCGATTACGAGCGTTAGATCTCATCGTCGGGATGGTTACCCGAGAAACCCTGACGGATATCGTGAAACAACTTATGATGCAACTCCTTGATCCTCCCCCGGAATCACCCCCTGTTGTTCTTCCAGAATACTACCGCCTCGAACTTGTCCGACGGATCCTCGCTATGACGACGAAAGATAATTACACGCATATAGGGCATAATTTCGAATGGTATGTGGCTGTTCTAGTCGACTTGACACGGATTGCAAAGGTTGACGTGGGCAAGGAAATAGGCCAAGAACTACTTAATGTCACAGTCAGAGTGAAAAGTGTGCGACATTTCAGTGTGAAGGTACTAAAAGATCTTTTGAGAGATTATGAAATCATGACCGGGGGAGCTGAGAAGGCCCAGGGACAAGCTGCTGTATTAGGCGCAGCTGCTTGGATTATTGGAGAGTATGCCAAGTACGACAGCTTTTTAGGGGGGATTTTACTGATGTTAGTTTGGTGGAGTTTCCGAAGACGGCGTTGGAGGCGTTATTAAGTCCTTATGTGCAGAAGTTTCCTGCACAAGTACAGGGAGCATATATCCAAGCTGTACCGAAAGTGTTCTCTGCATGGGCCATAGAGGTTACTTCCGCATGGACTCACGAGACAAAACTTGAAGTGGAGTTTGTGTTGGAACAAATTTTGACCTGGCTTGAGCCATTTCGCTACAGCACGGATTTAGAAGTCCAGGAACGAGCATGTGGATTTCACATCATTTTCCAGAGCATACAATCCGAGATACACGAGACACCAATTCCTGAACAAGGACATGGTTATCAAGATGAAGCAACTGCAAGTTGGGACCAAAGTCGTTCTCAGAGTTCATTTCAAAGTCTCACGGATTTAGCCGCCTTATTCAGCGGCATGGAACTCAATCCCATTAGTGCAAAGGCACAGCGAAAAGTCCTTATCCCGGAGGGTCTGGACTTAGATACACCTCTCTTCACGCCAAGGATCCAGTATGCATGGCCGGATGTAAGTCTTGAAGACGAAGAAGAAAGACCGAAGCCACGCGTTGCGATCACCTCAATTTCCTCTGAACGAAGACCTGAATACCTTGACAGAGTCCGCGACGATCCCTTTTATATCGGCGATAACCGACGCCCCTTGTCTCGCTCCGAAACACCTAATATCAGCGGCGAGGATGATTTCGATTCCATTCCCATTGTTCAATTCGACGGTGGAACGAATCTGTTGACTCCCAGTACAAAAGTCAAGAAGAAAAAGAAGGCAAGGGAAATTGTTCTGGAGGACCCGGTTGATATCGCTGTGGAGGAAATGCCTGAGAATGCGGCGTTATCTGATACAGAAGTTAATGGCAATGGAAAGATATCACAAAAGAAAGCCGGGAGGAATGTGTTGAGTAACAAACAGGCCAAGGCACTGGAGGACATTGATTTTGAGGAGGAGGAGAGGCTGGAGAGGGAAGCCATTGAAGCGGAGAAGGTGGCGAGACAGAATAGATCTGCTCAGAAGTCTCTGCAGGAGGCGGCGGTTGAGGAGGGACCCGAGGAACCACTAGTCGAGCGAGTGAAAAAGAAGAAAAAGAAGAAGGTGGGTACGGCGGAGGGATCGAAGAAGGTAAAGAAGGACAAGGGAAAAGCTGAGGGGCTATAATCTGTACAATAGGAGTGCATAGCATGGCATAGCATAATTCATGGAAAGAGTAATTCCGGAGAACAGAATTATGTTTTTTGGGAGGGTCAGATGAGAAATTGAATCTTTTGAGAGCGAGTTTTTACGTCAGAAATTTTCCGAATAAATTCGTAATTGACGGACGCGCCAAATCGCGATGATGGCAACCTCGACAGGCGAGCCTTCAGGAGGTCAAAATGAGCTCCTCTCCATCCCGTTGTACATTTCCCCTTATGACGTGTAGCTCACTTCAAGGGATGCCCCATCAGAGCCGTTGAAGAGAGCGAATCCACAGTTAGGCGACGTGACAGTCAAACGCGAATCCTTTACAGTCCGCAATCGAACGTACAAGCAACAATACGCTAGTATCTACTTTCTTCGTCTCGCCGTTCTGAAAGACTACTGCGTCAATGCATGTAGCGAGAAATGGAGTGCTATGGAAATCGCGGGACAGAAAGCGAAGCATGTGGAACGAGTACTTGATGTGCGACAAGGTGAATTGGGATGGGTTGTTGGGACGGTCTATATGGATTTACCACTGAAACCGAATATCCTGGAAGACTTGGCGCGTGATGTATATATCGCTGTGTATGTGGAAGCTGATCGTAGCATTTTATTACTGCTCCGCCACCGAGGGAGAAATACGTAGATGAGAATGGGAATGTGTCGATGATGCTGGAGGACGAGAGTGGTCGGATAGAGTTGACTGGATCAAGGATCTTCAGAGAAGCGCTTGTGACGGGGTGCGTGATTGGAGTGCTCGGGAGTGAGACTACAGGAGGTCAATTCGATGTTGTTGATATATGTCTTCCAGAAATGGCTCCTCAAGCCAAAATGGAGGAAAAGATGGGTATGTCACAGAATGAGTGAACTAAGGATAGATCACGATTCTCCTAATTACATTGCATTCGCATCTGGATTGGATATTTCTGGCGACTTGCATGAGTCTTTGGAAACACATCTTATGGTGGAATACCTCACTGGCGAACTACTGTGTCCAGAAGTATCTCCTAGTCATGAGATTTCTAACAACAATAGGATCAAGAACGCGTGTCAAGAATATCCCGTCTCATCCTCGCTGGAGACTCCCTCGCGAAACCCAAACCAGACGACACCATCGTCCCCAAGAAATCCACAGACCGCAAGAAATACGGCTACGATTCTGCTACCTACACCGCCTCCCCCACTCTCGCACTAGACTCCCTCCTTACAAACCTATGTTCCACCATTCCCGTCTCCATAATGCCTGGTCCAAATGACCCCGCAAGCGTCGCTCTCCCACAACAACCCATCCACCAAGCCCTCTTCGATAAAGCCAAGGCGTTTATACCAGCGACACTGGAATGCGTTACGAATCCTTCTTGGTGGGATATTGATGGGATAAAAGTCTTTGGAAGCAGTGGCCAGGGAATCGACGATGTTTATCGATATGTGGATGATGATCATATCGAGGGTGGGCGGATAGGATTGATGGAGAGTATGCTGAGATGGCGACATTGTGCTCCTACTGCTCCTGATACGTTATGTATCCACGATCCTTTAATCGAATCTGATTTTAGGGTGTTATCCGTTCCAGGATCGTGACCCATTTGTGTTAGAGGAGACACCTCATATCTTTTTTGCCGGCAATCAGCCGGAATATTCATCTAAATTAGTTCATGGTAGCCATTTCTACGATACAGATCTGACACTAGGTGATGACGGACAAAAAGTCAGAATAATCAGTATTCCCAAATTCAGCGAGACTGGCGAGATTGTCTTGGTAAACACTTCCACCCTCGAAAGTGAAGTCATCAAATTCTCGGCCGGAACACTGAAAGAAGAAGGAATTAAAGAGGAGCCAACGGAAACCACAGATATAGTCATGAATGATATCGAGGAGTTATAAATATGGAATAATACATGTATATATTCCACTGCATATCTCTTCCCTTCTAGACAGTCTCGGTTGACTATTTCAGATTACTCGTTCTTCTCTGTTGTGACTTTTGCCGTTTTCCCTCTTTCCATCGCGAAGGTCTCCCGACGCATACGGCTATTAAATTCTGACAGAGTTTCTTTCCGCTGCTCAGATCCCGGCTCCACTAATCTCGGGAATATTTGAACAGGCTTCACTGGATTTGAGCGTACTTGTGCTCCGTACTTGCGATCGCGTTTCCATTCGGCATATTTCATTGTTCTCCGCCAAGGTGCCACGCCTAGCGCATCCAGTATCTCTTTCGCCTTGACAGGAAGAAAAGGTTGAGCCATTATTCCGCCAATCCTTAAGATCTCGCCAATCCGACTCATGATGAAATAAAGTCTCTTCTTGTCCTTTCCCTCTTTATACAGCCATGGCTTCGCATTTGTCATATACACATTTCCCTATGGTTAACAGCTGCAAGTATGAGGGTTCATTACAACACGGAATAGGTTATCCAAAACAGATAATCCAGCTTCAAAATTAAGCTGATTCATATTATACTGATACACCTGTACCGCCGAATCAATCGCATTTCGTATCTTCCTCTCCTCATCAGACTGCGCCGACGTCATCTCCAGCCGTACATTATCCTCAAACGGCGTCGATTTCGGCCAAAACCCACCCAATTTCGAAGTCAGTGCCCTAGAAAGCAGATTCCCCCAATTATTACAAAGGTAAGTGTATCTGTTATTCAGGGAGTCAAAGTTCCAGTTTCCGTCGCCCTCTTGACCACCTTCTTTGATCATGTAGTAGCGGATCACGTCCGGGTGGAAGGTACTGAGGACTTGAGCGGGGGAAATGACGTTGCCGAGGGATTTGGACATCTTGAGACCGTTGAGGGTCCAGTGCCCGTGGACTAGGATTTGACGGGGGAGTTTGAATCCTGCGGCTAAGAGGAAAGCTGGCCAGAAAATGCAGTGGAAACTGGCGTTAGTTCAACTTGTATTGAGGGCACAAACCGAACAATGTCCTTGCCGATGACATGTACATCCGCGGGCCACGTTGTGATTTTATTGGCGGGTTGTAGACCCAATTCACTTGAATTGGAGGATTCTTCTGGTGACACTGATACCTTCTCGCTTTGAACAGATTCATTCTGCTCGGGAACGGATTCCGGCGAAGGATAACCAGTTACAGTCAAGTAATTCACCAACGCATCAAACCAGACATAGATCGTCTGTTCCGAATCCCCCGGGACCTCGATTCCCCAACTCAATCTAGTCCTCGGTCGGGAAATACTAATATCCTCCAACGGTTCCTTTAACGCATTCATAACATCGAGATAATACGTCTTCGGGACAATTGCTTTAGGGTACTTTTCATAGTGTTGTCTGAGCTGGTCTTGGAAATGTGATAGTTTGAAACAGTAGTTTTCTTCGGCTGTCCATTCCACGGTCGAACCAGTTTCCTTGGAGACTTTTATGGATTGGCCAGAGGGGTCTTCGCGATCTTCGATTTGTGAGGGTTTGTAGAAACATTCGTCGGTGACGGAGTACCAGCCTTCGTGTGCGCCTTTGTAGATATACCCGTTTTTTTGAAGTAGTTCCTAGATGTAAGAATGGAATTGAATCCAGGGGAGAAGGATACCCAGAAATGTTGCACTGCTACTTTGTGTTCCGGTTGGGTGGTCCGTATGAATATATGCTCACTCATATTCATCTGTGTAGCCAAGTCCTACGATCAGCTCCCAGCTGCATATCCTAAACCTTGAACTTTTGGGCTGAGGCAGTACAAAACTCCAGAGGATCCGTTCCAGCTGCTGATGCCGCTTTTTGTACCTTATGTAAACACACGCGTAAATATGGAAGAGACCTTCATTCCATGCTCGTCTGTGCCAGTCGACAGAATAGCCGTTTCGCCACATATTTCCCTGAATCGCTTTATCACATCGGCGACCACCATTGAATGCATATGTCCAACATGTGGATCTGCGTTAGCCCAGTGAGACACGGAGCGTACCTCCGTTGACATAAAATATTGGTGTAGTTACAAAGAATTTTCCGACATTTCCTGGGTGGGTTTCCTGCTGTTTCTTGTGAGAATTGACGTTGTCGTTATTGTTCTGGTTGGTGGGAAGAGAAGTTGGGAGTTCGTCGTTCGGCTCAATTGGCTGAGGCTCGGGAGCATTTGACGAGATTGAGCTGCTATACCGACTTGTCTGCGGCTTTAGACAGCTCGTACAAGTCCATTGCCGACACTGTATCGAGCGAGAAATTCTCTGTAGCGACAATGTCCTCATTCCACCAGTGTCCCTGTCGCAAGTCGTCTACATTTCGCCGATCAACGATTTTCAGAAAACTCAAAATATCACGTGATATAGCCCTCTTCCGACCCTAGAAAACCGTCGACTACAGCAAGCCGCGTAATCGGCGAAGTTGAGCAAAGCAATGGACAAGCAGCCTCGCCTGGAACACGCTGCTGCTGCAAAACAGAAAGGCGACGTCGTTCAAGCAGAGAAAATATACCATGAAATTCTGTCGACGAGTGCTGGGACGAATGAAACGGCGCTGCGAGAGCAGGAATCCGCTTTGATTCAGCTGGGAGAATTATACCGCGACCAAAAGTGTCTCTTTGTGATGATGTGGGTGTTGATTGTTAGGGAAGTGAATAAACTTGTTGAGCTTATCAAGACTTCAAGGACAATCATGTCGAATTTCGCGAAAGCTAAAACAGCCAAGATTGGTATGTTTCTTCGGATTTTGTTGACGGGAGAGGCTGATTATAGTGCGGACGTTGATTGATTTGTTTTCCGCCATCCCCGATACTACACAGACTCAAATCGAAGTGACAAAGGATTGCATTGACTGGGCTGTCACCGAGAAACGTACGTTCATGCGATTATCTCTCCAAACTCGATTGGTGGCCCTGTACCTCGAATCTCAAAAGTATCACGAGGCATTACAGTTGACGACCACTCTACTCAAGGAATTACGCCGTTTGGACGACAAAATGACACTTGTCGAGGTCCAGCTGTTGGAGTCGCGGGTTTACCATGCGTTGAGAAATATTCCAAAGTCGAGGGCTAGTTTGACTAGTGCCAGGACTGCTGCCAATGCGATCTACTGTCCCCCGATTGTACAGGCTGGATTGGACATGCAGAGCGGGATACTTCTTGCCGAGGATAAGGATTACAAGACTGCGTATGTATACTAGGTGGTGAGTCTAATGATAGGTACTCGTACTTTTACGAGGGCTTGGAGGGGTATAATTCCCAGGATGATCCAAAAGCAATTATGGCGTTGAAGTATATGCTTCTATCCAAAGTCATGCTCAACTTGACGGACGATGTCTACAGTATTTCGAATTATGAGTGTGGCTGAGGCTAGATATCATTACTGGAAAGATGGCACAGAAGTATCAAGGACGGGATATCGATGCTATGAAAGCAGTTGCCAACGCCCATAAAAACCGCTCGCTCTCCGAATTTCAGAAATCTCTCGAGGACTTCAAGCCAGGTACATGCTCAATAATTCACAAGCTGATATAGAACTCATGAGTGATCCAATCATTCGATCACATTTCACTTCATTATACGACAATCTACTCGAACAGAACTTATTACGTATTGTGGAACCATTCAATCGGGTTGAAGTCGACCACGTTGCCAAACTCGTCGGCCTGCCTGTCTTGGAGATCGAGGCCAAGTATGACCCTTCGCTGGCATTGCTTATTGTAGATTGAGTCAGATGATATTGGATCGAGTGTTCCATGGAGTGTTGGATCATAGCGCTGGATGCCTCATTGTTTTCGAGGAACAAGGACCCGATGTATGCTCTCTTTGGATGTGACTAAATTGCAGAAAACATATGATGCTGCGTTGGAGACCGTCAAGCATATGAGTACGGTGGTTGATTTGCTTTATGAGAAGGCAGGTAGAATGCAGACTGTCTCGTAGTCGAATAGAACAAACTACCGTGATCTGCCACTGCGTAAACGTTTCCTCTGACGTGTTTCATGTCTACTACCCTTCCGTTACATGTGATGCATCAGATTAACTGTATGAAGGCGATCATTCTCGCCGCAATTGTTGATCGTCCAGCTGCGTTTGAAATTTTCAGGTAAATTCTCTAGTGCACCACCGCAAGTCCAGACTCCGCTCCATCACTCGTCCTACGCATCCAACAGAATGGCCGATTATTACTCTGTGCCCTCAGAAGACGACTACGAGCGTCTGAACCGCCAAGTGGTACGCTGCTCCCCCAGCCATTAACTGCAATACGTATGCTGATAACACGCAGGAATTCGATCCAGATGACTTCGATTCCTGGGAAGCGCTGATTCGCTGTGTGGAAGGTGCAGAAGGCGGATTGAATCGCAGTTCGAGTCTCAAGGCCATTGCAAACATGAGGAGTGTCTACAATCGGTTTCTCACAAAGTTTCCTTTGTTCTTTGGATACTGGAAGAAGTACGCCGACTTGGAATTCTCAATTGCCGGAACAGAGGCCGCTGAAATGGTGCCCTTCGCGCTCAACGGCCAGGAGAGCTGACGGTAGATTTACGAGAGAGGAGTCGCTAGTATTCCCAACAGTGTCGACCTATGGACGAATTACTGCTCGTTCAAGTGCGAAACGAACCATGAACCGCAAATTATCAGAGAGTAAGTACTTTGTTTTGCTGTTTGTCTAGTTCGATAAAGAACAGGAGAATACACGTGTTCTGTCACTGTACGACTGCATTGTAATATAGTATGGAGGTTAGATAGCTCTGGTTCTCGTTCTTTGTTCCTTTTTCCTTTCCTCT
>Ga0182024_10022757_pt1 | contig 11279 bp, 11 predicted proteins | sample P32metaG_FD_120480 | JGI IMG/M metagenome (GOLD analysis project Ga0182024, IMG submission 120480) | Permafrost microbial communities from Stordalen Mire, Sweden - P3-2 metaG (Illumina Assembly) | ecosystem: Environmental > Terrestrial > Soil > Wetlands > Permafrost | place: Sweden: Stordalen... | reverse complement strand
GGTCATGGGCAGGAACTACACGACGTGCGACCCGTATACGCTCGTCTTTTACGGCTGGGGTGCCCGCATAGGACTTCCGGTCGCGGAACTGAAGGACTACACCGGCTTCAAGGACCGCATGCTGCAGCGTCCAGCGGTCAGAAAGGTGCTCGAACGTGAGCAGAGTTCGCTATTGACCACCTGAGAACCCATACCTCGACAGGGTTGGAGCGGACATGCAAGACGCCCCATGATGAGAGCGCAGCAAATGACTGAGAAGATGCTTAGCAAGCACCCCTATGCAGCCCTGCCCTTGCGTTATTACCTTGTGCATGGTGACCTGCCGTCAGGCTGAGGTCACTTCGAGCCCTCGCGCGCTGAACGTCGTTATATAAAGGAGCTGCAGATCGAGGTCTCGGCACTGTCAGTCAAGCAACAGCCTGCGGCGGTCCGCATGCTGTTCGACTAGCTGGTCATCGGCCAGCTCGTGCCAAACAACCTGGCCGCGGCGGTGCGTCGGCCAAAGCACATGGTCGAGACCGGCAAGACGCCGGTGCCTGAGGGCGCCCAATGGCGTAAATTACTGGCGTCGATCCCGGACATTGACGCTGCGTGATCTGCGAGATCGGGCGCTGATAGCTGATAGCCACCCACACCGAGTTCCACACGATCGAGGGCGCCGGATCCACCCGCGGGTAGCTGCGGCACCCTGCGCACCCTCACCGCTTTGATCTTTGGACTGAAGCAGGGAGCCAATCCTCTGGCGGCGGATTGGCAAGGTGGGACAGGCACCGTGCACAAAGTATCTCCGACGGCCGGTCGCCGCCGTCGCGGGAAGCAATTGCGGCTTTGAGAAATTCGACCGATTCAGACCAACACTGACGCTGATAGGCTGTCAAACCCGCCTCGTAGTGTATTACCCAATCGGGTACCTCGGCGCAGGCAGATTTGACCAGGCCGATAAGTTCATAAATTGCGAGGTCCCCGGTTCGACCATAGACTGAAACGTTATCGAGCCGGCGTACGATGATGGTATCGCTGGCGGCGATGCGCGTGTCCTCGCCGATAATGATGTCCACGCCGTAGTCTTTTGCCAGAGCTTCAAGCCTGCTGGCTACGTTTACCGGATCCCCAATCACGGTGTAGCTGAGGCGCGCGCTCGAGCCGATGTTTCCGACCAGCATGCGGCCGGTATTGACGCCAACGCGTATCCGCAAGGGCGTCCCGCCGCCGCGCTCGGCTTCGCTGCGGTACAAGGCAAGCAGGCGTTGGCATTCGAGCGCCGCGGCACAGGCATCGACGGCATGGCGCTCGTTCGGCATTGGCGCGCCCCAAAACGCCATAACTCCATCGCCGATGAACTTGTCGATGACGCCGCGGTGGTTCAGTACCGCTTGCGACACCAATCCCAGGTAATCGGCCAACACCGGCACAACGCGGTCGCCGAGCTCTTCGGAGATGCCAGTAAAGCCAGCGATGTCGGTGAACATTACCGTCAGCGTCTCCTGATGGCCACCCGGTCGGGCCTCGATACCTTGCGAGACAAGAATGCGCACGAGGTCGGTCGGCATATATTTCTGAAACGACGCGAGCCCTCTGCTCATTTGCAACAGGACACCCGAGAGGTCATCGAGTTCGCGCAGCGGCGAGGGAAGCCGCGCGATCCGATCGAGGCGAAAATCTTCGATGTCCTTCAGCTGGCCGGCGATGCGCAGCAACGGCGCCGCTAACAAGCCGTTCGCCGATACGCTGGCAAGCACGGCGACGATGACGGTTAGCGTCGCCAGCGCAATCAGCAGGAACATCGCGCTACGTTCGACCGAGGCGAGAAAATCGCTGGATGGGATCACTGTCACCACAACCCAGTCGTTGAAATTAAGCGGCGAGAAGGTAACGAAGTAATCCTTGCCATCGGTGGGACCGGATACCCGCAGCTGACGTGTCTCCCGCAATCCGCCGAGACTTACCTCCCCGCCTTGAAGCACGGCAGCTACCGAAGCCAACATCGGGTGGTCGGCGGAAAAGGTCTCAAGACTTGGCGTTTCGCCACGCCGCTGCCGTTTGAGCGCCGCTGACGCCGCTGCTGCGATCACGCGGCCGTTGCGATCAAAAAGGGCGACGGTGCCGGTTTTCCCGACTTGCAAACCGGCGAGAAATTGGGAGAGACGGTCGAGCTCAACGACCACTGCGACGACGCCGGCAAAATCGCGATTGATGACCATCGGCGTCGACGTGACGATGGCGGGCCGATCGCGGTACGGGAAATGCGAGATCGTACTCCACACTGGGCCATTATCAGCGACGGCACGCTGATACCAAGGCTGCATCGTCGCTTGATAATCGCTCGGCGTGATCTCACGTCCGCGAAACATCACGTCGCTTGGTTCAGGTGAGTAGGTGTCAACCCGCTGCTGGCGTATTGCCGTTTCGGGGTTTCGCTTCACCTCGATCATGTCGATCTCGTCATCCGCGGCCCTGAGCGCACCAAAAAACGCCCCGTCGGGAAAGCCCAGCGCAATCCACGAGAGTGTCGGGTGCGAGCGCAGCAGTGCCAGAAAGATGAATTCGCGTTTCGCTTCGTCGGTTGGCTCGATCGCCTCCTGGGAGAAGATCGAGAGCACCGCCCCCTGTACCGACCAGGCGTCGTTCAAGGTGCCGCGGACCTCCCGTTGGACCGAACCGACGATCTGCCGATTGAGCTGGCCGACGACGTCAGCGACGTTTCGTCGGGCAGCGTAAAGCCATGCCAAGTGGATACAGAGCGCCGTGACCACGACGCTCAGCAATACGAGACCGATCAGCGCGGTTCGCAGCCCGAGCTTCCTGGGTTTTGCCATTCGAGATGGCGCCTCGGCGGCCGGCGCTGCACCAACATACCCCGGCGATCCGGGTGCCAAGCCCCTGGGAGGCTCATTCACGGTCACGCCCCCTTCCTCGGCCGGTCCGGGAGGCAACCAGCTTGTTCCCGTGTCGCAAACCCCCTAAGCTTGACCGTCACGCGCGGTCATCTCAAGAGCTTGGTCCAACGAAACCGCAACGCCGACAACTAGCCCTTCGGCGAAAACATCGCGAAGGGCCGCCGTCGGGTCGAAGGCGGCGTCGCGAAGGTTCGCAGCCGTCAACGCGGCGGCAAGCATACACTCGTCCGCGAGAGACTTTCGAAACACGAAAGTCCCAAGGTCGAGCCGCCGCCAAAGAACCGCCTCGCCGTCGCGGCGAATCTCGAGGTTAACGCCACCGCTCGCGGGATCGACGGTCGGCACTTCGTCCGACTGGTTGGCGCGCCAGATCGCGTCGATCGGCCAGGGCGAGGCGAGGTAACTCAGCGACGGCTGCAAGCGGAGCGCAACGTATGCGGCCTCTCCCGAGGGGATTGCGGCGAGTATGTCCGCCCGCCACGGTTTCGGCTGCCGCTTGGTGAGAGCGCTCTTGAGCATCCACTCGAGACGAGCGATGTCGGCGAGATAGGGCAAGCCTTCGCAGGGAGGGAAGGTGGCGAGAAAATCCGCGAAGTCCGAGCCGTACTCGTTGAGGCAACGCGAACCTGGCGGGCGCACGCGCAAGTATTGGTGGGTGGCGTAGGCAAAGAAGCGCTCATCAACCAAGCGGCAGACGACCGGATAAATCCGCCGCAAGGCGTCCCCGAGCGTCGCGAGGGCGTGATTGCGGTAGATGCCGAGGCGTGCCGCAGGCTCGATCCCCTCACCCAGAATGTCGGCGACGATGTCCCCTGCGTCACCACCAAGAACGGCTTCGCGAAGCTGCAGTTGCAGCTCAAATAGCGGCGACAGGGCGGTGCTCATAGGCCAGCTCTTGGGCGTGATGGGCCTCGTCCAGCAGGATTTCGAGCGGGGGAATGTTGGTATCCCACTCGATTACCGTTGGCACGGGACCAAAGCGCTTAAGCGCGACGGCGTAAAGCTCCCAGACCGGCGTCGCAACCCGCGAACCGTGGTCGTCGATCAGGATGTCAACGGCCTCGGCAGCGTGATGGCCGGCCAGATGGAGCTCGCCGATCGGCGCGATCGCTAGCGCCTCTAAATAGGCGATTGGGTCGAAACCAAAATTCCACGCGCTGACATAGATGTTATTGACATCACAAAGTATCCCGCAGCCTGTCCGGAGGGCGATCTCGCTCAGGAATTCCGGCTCGGAGATCGACGACTGCCGGAAGCGAAGATAGGAGGCGGGGTTTTCGATCAGCAGCTGCCGACCAAGTTCCTGTTGCGCTTGGTCGACGTGTCGGCAAAAGAGATCGAGACTGCTTTCCGTGTAAGGCAGCGGCAGCAGATCATTCAGATACACGCCATCGATCGCACTCCATGCGAGGTGCTCGGAGACGAGCATCGGTTCGACCCGGTCAACCAGCGCCTTCAACCGGTCGAGATGACTGCGGTCAAGCTCCTCTGCGCTTCCCAGCGATAGGGCGACCCCATGGACACTCACGGGGTAGTCGCGCCGCAGTTCGAGGAGCTCGTCGAAGGCTGGCGACTCGGCCATATAATTTTCGGCGTGCACCTCAAGGAAACCAAGTTGGGGTCGAGCAACCGCTATCTGCGATGCATGCGGCGACCGAAGGCCGATGCCCACATGGATTTTCTCAATTGCCCCGCGCCTGCTCACGATCGCTGGTCCGTCGGGTCCTCTGCTCACGACCTTTTCAGGCTTCCGCCGGCAATCTTGGCGCAGGTGCCGGCCGGGACATAGATCCACGATCCTGGGTCGCGCGCCTCCTTGGCTTCGCCGGCACAGGAATGCGTCGCGGTTTGGCAGTCGTTTTGCGTCGCGGCATTAATGCCGTAGCATTTCTCAACCGAGAATTGTGGCACTGGCGCCGGTTCTGCGCTGACGACCAGCGGTGAGGCGAGCAGTGCAGCGACAGCAACGGCGGCGAGCGAGATGGATTTGCTATCGAATTGCATGATTACTCCTCCTCATAGGTCGCTGTGATCCCTCATTTAGCACCCCCTGCGCAGGGTTGACGGCAAATGTTTAACAGGCGCAAAGCACATGGCGCGTTTATTATGTCCGTCCTACCTTTCCGTGGTTAGCGGCGATAGGTTACAGGCGCGATTGGGACACCGCTTCTACCACGCCGCCATTGGCAGGGAGGAAAGACATGGAGCGCGAAAGCAAGGAAACGGTTCGCCAGCCGTACGGCCGTTACCACCAACGACGCGCGCCCAGTGAAGATACCGAACTTACCCATGTGGGTCCCGACACGTCGGCTGGGGAGTATCTCCGCCGGTTCTGGCAGCCGGTCGCCCTGGCCTCCGAACTCGGCGAAGTGCCGGTAGCGCTGTGCATCCTTGGTGAAGACCTGGTGCTGTTCCGCGACAAGAGCGGCCGGGTGGGGTTGCTCGATCGCCATTGCTGTCACCGCGGCACATCATTGGAATTCGGCATCATCGAGGGTTGCGGAATCCGCTGCTGCTACCATAGCTGGAAATTCGACATCGACGGTCGGATCCTGGAAACGCCGGGCGAGCCGGCCAACAGCAAGATCAAGCACACAACGTTTCAGGGCGCGTATCCGGCGTTGGAGTTTGCCGGGCTCGTCTTCGCCTATATGGGCCCGCCGCAGCTCAAGCCGGAATTCCCCTATTACGATGCATTCGATCTGCCCGACGATCGGATGGTCCCCTACTCGCTCACCTATCCCTGCAATTGGCTGCAGATCTTCGAGAATGTCATGGATCCGGCGCACGGCGTATTCCTGCATACCCGCATCAGCTTCGAGCATTTTGCGCCGGCCTGGGGCGAGCTGCCGGTCACTGAGTTTCGCGAGTCGCCGCTCGGCATGGTCTACATTACCTCGCGCCGCGTCGGCGATCTCGTCTGGGTGCGGATGAACGACATCATCCTGCCCAATTTGGCACAGGCCGGTGCGATCTGGGAGGCGGGCGACCAGTTGAAGGCCTTCACGCACGCCGGCCTCACCCGCTGGACCGTGCCGATTGACGATACGCATTCGCTGGTGATCGGCATCCGCCACTTCAACGACGGCGTGAACGACCCGCAAGGACGGCACAACGAGGCCGAATGTGGCAAGGAGACGGTTGATTTCGTCGGCCAAACTGCTGATCGGCCGTACCAGGAGCGACAGCGCATTCCCGGCGATTTCGACGCTCAGGTCTCGCAGCGGCCGATCGCGGTCCACGCCCTCGAGCACCTCGGCGCGACCGACCGCGGCGTTTCAATGCTCCGCCGGATAATCCGAAAGGGTGTCCGTGCCGTCGCCGGGGGCGGTGAACTCGGTTACGTGCGCGGCGAAGCCGGCATGCCGATCTCGACTTATTGTCACGACTCTGTGGTGCGCGTGCCGCAGCGCGCCGGCCACGACGATGAGATCGTTCAGCGTGACATCGGCCGCGCCATTGCTAGCATCGTCATCGACGACGATTACGGGACGGGGCGCGACCGGCTCGCGCGCGTAGCGTGTGCAATCACAGCGCTTTCGGATCCGCCGCTCGCTACTGCGGCCGAGTAGCGAGCGCTGCCGACACCCTTTACCGGATCGACAACGGAGAGCGACCTACCGCCGACTGGGTCGTCCCAGTCGACTATTTTATAGCGTTGGATATAGAATGGGCTATCATCAAAAGCGGAGTGATGCCACCGAAGGACGAGGTTGGAGTGGTTGTCCTTGTTCGGGTTGTAGAGACCGTGTTGTCGAAGCCAACCAACTGAGAAGGATCTCATCATGCTTGCGGAAAGACTGGCCCGTATCCAGGACGGCGCCAATAAACGCATCCCGCCCGATAAACGCGCGATCATGCACCGCGCCACCGACGACCTCCGCGCGTCGGGATCATGGACGGCGTGATCAAAGTGGGCGATCGGCTGCCGGATTTCGCGCTCAAAAACTCGCACGGGCAGGAGGTGCAATCCGCCGACCTGTTGGTGAAAGGACCGCTAGTCCTCACGGTGTTCCGCGGCAGCTGGTGACCCTATTGCGTCGCAGAGCTGTATCCTTTGCAGCAAGTGATGGGTGAGTTGAAGGAACTTGGTGCGACTGTTGTCGCGATCACGCCGCAGCTGGCCGAGGCCAGCAATTCTCTGATCGAGCAGCAACGGATCGGATTCGATCTGCTGTTCGACCCCGGGAATGCCTATGCAGCGAAGCTTGGTCTTCGTTTCATGCGTCCGGACGATCTCAAAGCGGTCTACCTCAGCTTTGGCAATGACCTCGCCGTACGTAATGGCGAAGCGAGTTGGAGCCTGCCGATGCCGGGAAGGTTCGTAATCGACACCCAGGGGGTCGTGCGCGCGGTGGATGTCGACCCCGATTACCAGAACCGTCCCGAGCCCCAGAAGACGGTCGACGACGTCAGGTCACTCGGTTAAGGCCGCGATGAGTTGAATTGCCATCTCCGGAGCCTCGCGGCTGAGCATCGCGAGGCTCTGAATGTCGTGGACAGACGACTCTTACAGCGCTCGAAACCCCGATAGGGCCACAGTTTGAAATTGAGATAATGATGGTCCTCCTAAAATTGGCCCATATCGGAATGAGGTCGCTCCTGGTTGCAACGCTTCTGTTCGTCTTAAGACCGGGATTAGCCTACCCCCAGGCGGACGTCATCAAGCTCAGAAAGGACAATTTTCACGTCCTGTCCGGGCAAATGAAGGACATTGTGCAGGGTCTTGGAAACGGCCTTCCAGTTAGCGCGTTGGAGGATAACGTGACGGTCGCAGATCAAGCGCTTCGGCGGTTGCCAAGCATGTTCCCGCTGGGTTCTGACAAAGGTGAGACGAAGGCGCTGCCGGCGATCTGGGCGGAACCAGTCCGTTTCAAAGCAACCTATGACGCCGCCTCTGCTCGCATGCGTGACCTTGTCGCTGCGGCGGCGCAAAGCGATCGCAACGAGTTCGGCGCCGCGGTCGGACGCATGGCTGCTGCTTGCGGCGACTGCCATGCGGCGTTCCGCGCAACAGGTCAATGAGTGCTTGCTGCGGATACATCAACGATAACGCAGCTCGCAAACAACGGGTTTCACCCTGTTGGGACCCATGGACGGATGCCAAGCGACTGGGCGGCGCCATTACGGGTTCCGACCGATGGTCTGTCTGATCATGACCCGCGCTGGGACCGATCTTGGCCAAAGTGACGCCGCCGGATAACGAGGTCGCCATCGTCTGCTTCAGGCGGCCGGCTGCGGCGGCCAACTCTTGTTCCACCTGATCGCCAAGCTCTATGAGAACACCGCGCTGCTAATCACCACAAATCTTGCCTTCACCGATTGGACGTGACCATCCGCTACGTCCTCTCTGTAACCTTCGGCCAGAACCAGCGAATAAAGGCAGGAGGGGCGCTGTCTTACTGGTCCAACAGGTGAGTGCGACGCGGTCCTATGCTCCGATTTTCGCTGCACTGGAATTCCGGCGCGCATTATCCCGCAAAAGAAAGAGGCAAAACGGTGGGAATTCATGCCGCATCCGCATGACCCATCAAACATGAGCGAGGTGTCCATGGACGCAATCGACATCGGCCGTCGCGCCACGGCGTCTAGGGGCGCAGGTCCGGTCGAAGGATGGCCGAGCGGAGGCCACCGCATCCATGCTGAAGACGAATTTGGCGACCCGGCAACCTACGAGCCACGCGATTACCGGGTTACGGCGAGACAAATTGTCGGAGCGTGGATGATCCTACTCAGTGTGGCCGGCATGGGGTTGGCCTTAACCGCCAAGCGCATGGATTTGGCGGGCTCCGCCTCGGCGGCGCCCGTGCGGCCCGCGGCCAGCGGGGCGACGAGTTATCCGATCGCCGGCCTCAGGCAGCCCGGGTTGGTATTCTATAGCCGACCGAGAGAGATAAGGATTGAGGCGGATGAGCCGGACAGCCAAGAGAGACAGCGGCCTGCGGAAGACAGGTGTTAGATGCGCGACTTCGCGCTTGAGGTCTATTTTTCACGCTGGGAACATTTCGCTCGACATCACCTGGCGGCGTCCGACTCCGAAACGCAGACGCTCCCGGATTTGTTGGCAATGGCCGACGCCGACGAGCGCCGCGAGTGGGAGACGCTACGACTTGGCTATACCGATCCGCGCGGCTCGGCCGCGTTAAGAAGCGCGATCGCCGATGGTTACGCGCATGCCGATGCGGAGAAAGTTCTGTGCTTTTCCGGCGCGCAAGAGGGCATCCATACGGCGATGCACGCGCTTTTGAGCCGCGACGACCACGCGATCATCGTGGTGCCGAATTATCAGTCGGCGGAGACCATACCGAGTGGGCTATGCGCGGTCACCGGCGCGATGCTCGACCCGGCGGAAGGATGGAGCCTCGACATCGATAGCGTCGCGGCGGCCATTCGCCCGAACACCAAGCTGATCGCGATCAATTTTCCTAACAACCCTACCGGCAAGATCCTTGAACGCGATCGGCTTGAAGCCCTCGTGAGACTGTGCCGAAGGTACGGAATCTGGCTGTTCAGCGACGAAGTCTACCGATTGATCGAACGCGATCCGGCCGCACGGCTGCCGCCTGCCGTCGATGCTTATGAACGTGGGATCTCGCTCGGCACGATTTCGAAGGCATATGGCTTGCCGGGGCTGCGAATTGGCTGGATCGCCTGCCGCGACAGCGCGCTGCTACAGCGCATGGAACGCGTGAAGCACTATCTCTCGATCTGCAACGCGGCGCCCTGCGAGTTACTGGCGCGGATCGCGCTGCGTGCCGGCGAGCTCATCCTCGACCGCAACCGACGGATCGCCGCGGCGAACATAGGCGTGCTGGACAAGTTCTTTGCCACCCGCGCCGAGTTGTTTGATTGGCAGTCGCCGGATGGCGGCGTCGTCGGATTTCCCCGCTACAAGGGCACCGAAGGAGTCGATGCGTTCTGCGAGCGGATGATCGAACGGCAAGGCGTGCTGCTGCTACCTGCCAGCGTCTACCAGTCGGCCCTCCGGCCCGTTCCTCAAGACCGATTCCGGATCGGCTTCGGGCGGCGCGACATGCCGGAAGCAGTCGCCGCTTTGCGCGAGGGGCTCGAAGGCCCCGGCGACTGCCGGTTCAGCGGATCATATTTCGTGCCAGGCGCGATGCCATCAGCGTGACGACGACTGCGACGCCCACCGCGTGGATAGCTAGATCCATGAGGGTGAGGTCAAACGGGTGGAAGAACTGCAGGAGGAACGCGGCGAGAGATGCCGCGCCCAGGCCGCCGACGACGACCACACGCTGCGGCGCGATCGGTCGCGCGCGGCGTAACGCCAGTAAGAGCGCCAAGCTCAACGGCACACCAACGCCGAGAATGAACATGAAGCAGTGGCCGCTTTCGCCGATCTGCCAGGCGCCGTCGCGGTATTCCAACCAATCCCTGTAGCAGCCGGCGCCGCTCGCTACCCACCACACGATAAACGATGGCATGGGCAGCAGCGCCCAGCGCAGCCGCCGGTCTGGAAGGCTCAGGTAAAACGCCGCGATGACCGCGAGGCAGCCCGTCGTGAGGGCCCCAACCAACGCCACGTCGAATACCGGCTGGCGGGCGCGCTCCATGAAGATGTGCAGATTCGCAAACCTCGCGACGATAAGGCCGCCGACGAGCGCGACGGTCGTAAGCCACAGTCCCGCGCGGAGCAGCGGTGGCCGCAAGCGACGTACCGGTGCGACATTGCTGGAGAGGGTATCGATTAGCTGGTCGGTTGCGTCCGTCACTGAAATGATCTTCGCCGCTGCTCGGACCTCCGCAGGTACCCAGTCGGGAAATTTGATAGTAGCCATTCGATGCGCGCCGGTTGACGTGTGTTCCTCTCGAACCGCAGACAGCCGTTCTGTATCGAACGCGGAAGCCATCTTTACGAGCGCCGGCCACAGTCGACGATGTACCAAGGTGATCTTGCCGTCCATCAGCCGGCATCTCACTATGTCGGGCGAATCGCAAACGTCGTTGAGCAGCATGTAGATCTGATTGCCTTTCGGATGGCCCCACCAACTGCCGCGAATAGGCTCACCCGCGATCGCCTGCGCGAGGCTCGGGATAGTTCCCTTGGCGGATTCGAGCACCGCGCCGTGACGCTTAACGAAATCGAGTGCCTCTTTTTTGGTTTTGACCGGCATCTGATTCCGGTCCCTAGATATAACTTCGGATCGCGTTGGCGGCTACATGCCTTGTTGCTGGGCGTGGCAGTCGTGGCAGATTCCGTACAGTTCCATTTTGTGGCGGGTCAGGGTCACGCCTAGGTCGCGGGCGACGATATTTTGCATGCGCTCGATCGCGGCGTTCTCGAACTCGATAATTCGGCCGCATCGCTCGCAGATGAAATGATCGTGATGGCGCTCGCCGACCGCTTCGTAGCGCGCC
>Ga0182024_10022756_pt1 | contig 11279 bp, 8 predicted proteins | sample P32metaG_FD_120480 | JGI IMG/M metagenome (GOLD analysis project Ga0182024, IMG submission 120480) | Permafrost microbial communities from Stordalen Mire, Sweden - P3-2 metaG (Illumina Assembly) | ecosystem: Environmental > Terrestrial > Soil > Wetlands > Permafrost | place: Sweden: Stordalen... | reverse complement strand
GCCGTCGAGCCGGACGAATGCTAATTTGGGAAGTCTGTCTCGATTCACTCGCCCCCGTTGTGTAGTTTGACTGACGGACGTACCCCTCGGAATGCAGTCCCTGGGCTCCTTGCCGCCCCCAGGAACGCAACCGTGGCCGAGCAGGCAGGAGACGCCGTATTGGCCGAGCGGTGATGCCTAAGATCCTCCAAGGAGCTCCTGGGAACTTTGTGGAAATGGGTCGACTCGGTAAACGGCTTGAACGCGGCCGCAGTTCCATAGGAGCCGGTCCCACGTCGATCCGCAGGCCGGCCACAGCGCCACCGCCAAAAAGAATCTCTACCGGCCTGCCGGCGACCTGGGCCGACGGCACGCTCGGTGGCCGGCAAAGTTTCGGCCGAAGCCGAAATTGGAACGTTTCTCAGAACAGGTCCCCCAGGCTTCGACTGGTAGGAAGCGGCGGCATGAGCCGCATTGAGTGGATTCAGCAAGTCGTATGCGGCTAACCGAACAAGCTCATTTCAAGTCCGATGCCAAATCGGTACGCTTTCTATTGTCGTCCGTGGCGCATCCTCACGCACCCGACGACATTCAAGCCGACGCGGGCCCGTTGTCATGCCCAAGGTTTTCATTTCCTACCGCCGCAATGACAGCGCCGATATCGTGAAACGCCTGCATAGCCGCCTGGAGATGCAATTTGAGCCCGGGTCGGTCTTCTACGACATCGACTCCATTCCCGCTGGCGTTGATTTTCGCAAGCGCTTAAGCGGCGCGGTCGAGCAGTCCGATGCCCTGTTGGCGGTGATCGGCAACTGTTGGCTCGATGCTGCGTACCAGAATGGAGCAAAGCAGGGCAAACGGCGTTTAGACGACCCGGACGATTACGTATACATCGAAATCGAAGCAGCCTTGAGTCTCGGCGTTCCCGTCATACCCGTCCTGGTGGATGGGACGTCCATGCCAGCTGAAACGGACTTGCCCGGCGGACTGAAGGAGCTTGCCTACAAGAATGCCGCTGAGGTCCGGTTGGGGCCAGAGTTCAACGTCCACGTAGACCGGCTCATCCACAGCCTCAAAGACCTCATAAAAGATCAACAAGAGCTTTGGGACTCGCTGCAACGTGCGAGAGACGTTGCGGAGAAAGACCCTGAATGGGCTCTCAGCCGTGCCCGCAAGGTGTTGGAGCGTGTGGTTCGTGAAGTTTACGAGCGGCGGATCGGCGAACCGGCCGGTACCCGATCACTGGAGAAAATCGTCGAACGATTGATCGACCAATGGTATCTGCCGCGCGACCTCGTTCTCGATGTGCTGCTGAGCAAGATTGGCGGCGTCGGCGAGCGGGCCAAAGGAATCACCACAGCAGATTCCGAACGAGCGCTCGCGCAACTCGCGGAAATCCTGAAGTGGTACACCGAGATTGAACGGCCTGATGGAATTGGCCAGTTGCCGGCGCAGAAACGGCCGACGGTCTCCGCTGCGACAAGACTCGCCGAGCCATTGCCGGCCTCTCCGGTCAAGAGTCGGATCGCCGTCGTTCCCAAGGGGCTGCGGTCGTTCGATAAGGACGACGCCGACTACTTCTTGGAATTACTTCCTGGACCGCGCGACAAGGACGGCCTGCCCGAAAGCATCCGCTTCTGGAAACAGCGGATCGAGGCTACCGACGAGCTGACTTTTACCGTAGGGGTGATTTACGGCCCCAGCGGGTGCGGCAAATCCTCGCTGATGAAGGCCGGGCTGCTGCCGCGGCTGGCAGACGGTATCCGGATGGTCTATGTCGAGGCAACTGCCGAAGACACGGAGGCTCGTTTGCTCAAGGGGCTGCGTAAACATTTTCCTGGACTCTCAAGCGACCTTGATTTGACTGCCACGCTGACCGGTCTGCGGCACGGCCAAGGGCTGGATAAGTGCGATAAGGTGTTGATCGTCCTCGACCAATTTGAGCAATGGCTGCACGCGAAGCGGCAGCATGAGGATCCGGACCTCGTCCGCGCTTTTCGACAATGCGACGGCGAGCGGGTGCAGGCGATCGTCATGGTGCGAGATGACTTCTGGATCGCTCTCAGCCGATTTATGGACGGCGTCCAGATCGAGCTGCTCAAAGGCCAGAACGCGGCCATGGTCGACCTGTTCGACGTTCGCCACGCAAAAAAAGTGTTGACGTCATTTGGTCGATCGTTCGGGGCTTTGCCGGCCAACTTGTCCAAAGATCAGGAGTCGTTTCTCGATCGATCGGTCAGCGGCTTGGCCCAGGATGACCGGGTGATCTCCGTTCGTCTGGCGCTCTTTGCCGAAATGTTCAAAGGCAAGCCGTGGACACTGGCGACTTTGAAGGAGGTCGGCGGCACACAAGGCGTGGGCGTCACGTTCCTGGAAGAGACATTTAGCGCGGCCGGCGCTGATGCAAAGCATCGACTGCACCAAAAAGCGGCCCGCGCGGTCCTCAAGGCACTCCTCCCGGAACAGGGCACAGACATCAAGGGCAACATGCGGTCCCGCCAGGAGTTGATGGAAGCGTCGGGCTATAGAGATCGCCCGAAGGAGTTCGACGAGCTGATCCGTATTCTGGACAAGGAACTCCGGCTCATGACGCCGACCGACCCGGAAGGCGTCGATTTTGATGCGCCAAACACGAAGCTCGAAACGAGTCAGAAGTACTACCAACTGACGCACGACTATCTGGTCCCATCCTTGCGGGAGTGGCTCACCCGCAAACAAATGGAGACCCGGCGCGGTCGGGCGGAACTGCGACTGGCCGACCGTGCGGTGGTATGGAAGGCCAAGCCGGCCAACCGGCTGCTCCCTTCACTATGGGAATACCTCGAAATCCGGTTGCTGACGGATAAAAAAAAATGGACCGAACCGCAACGGATGATGATGGGCAAATCGGGGCGAGTGCTCGGGACTCGGACAGGCACCGCGGCCGCTCTCTTGATCGCGATTCTCTTCGGCGGTTGGGAGGTCAATGGCAGGTTCCAGGCTAAATCGCTCGTGAAACGACTCGTGGCCGCCGACATTACGGAGGTTCCCGGCATCATCACCGAGCTCGACGGCTATCGCCGCTGGGCCGACCCGCTGCTCCGGCAGGAGGACTCTCAGGCCGCTCCGGCCTCCATCAAGAAGCTCCACGTCGGTCTGGCGCTTTTGCCAGTGGATGGGGCCAAGGTTGCCGAGTTGCGGGAACGATTGCCGCTGGTGTCGCCGCGCGAGTTTCTCGTCGTGCGCGATGCGCTGTTGCCCTACAAGGACAACGTTGTGGAGGCGCTGTGGAACGTGGCTTTGGACCAAAAGCAAAAGGATAAACAGCGATTCCAGGGTGCATGTGCCCTGGCGACTTATTCGCCGCAAGACCAGCGTTGGAACCAGGTCAGCAGCATCGTCACCCGCTATCTCGTGTCGCTGGAGACCTCGGCCCTGGTGGCATGGCGAGACGCGCTACGTCCGGCCAAAGGTCAATTGGTCAATTCGCTGGCGGTGATTTATCGAGACACCGCTCGAAAGGAACAATCTCGTATCTACGCCACGGAGACGCTTGCAGATTTTGCCGCCGACCGACCTGATACGCTCTTCGAACTCTTGGCGGACGCCGAGCCGTTCCAGTTCGAGGTGATGTTCAACAAGCTTTCCGAGCAAAGGAACACCGCCGTCGCAATGGCCAACGGCGAGCTGCGTAAATCTCTATGGCAGAAGGAGACAGAGAGTCAACGAGAGTTTCTGGCGAAGCGGCAGGCTAATGCCGGCGTGGCCCTGCTGCGGCTGGGAGCGCCGGAAAAAGTCTGGACCGTACTCAAGCCCGTTTCGGAATCCGCTTCGGCTATGCTTTACGGCATCGATCCCAGGGTCCGCAGCTATTTCATTCACAGGCTCAGTCCGCTCGGTGGCAATCCGCAGCTGATCCTCCAGCAACTCGACGCTGAGCGCGATGTGACGATTCGGGCGGGGCTCGTGCTCACGCTGGGCGAGTTTAAGGAGATGCAATTATCTCTCGCTGGGTTGTCTTCCACCAGGCGACAATTGCTGATTGAGAAACTGCTGGCCGACTATGCGAATGAGCCGGATGCCGGGCTTCACGGTGCGGTGGAATGGCTGCTGAGGAAGTGGGACAGAGTCGCACAGTTGGATGCAGCGCTCGAGAAGCTCCGCAGCAACGAGCAGCAACTGCAGGGACGCAAGTCGACGGACATGCGGCGGTGGTACGTCAACACACAGAAGCAGACATTCGTGATTGTGGATGCCGATCAATTCTGGATGGGATCGTCGGCATCGGAACCCGGTCGCGAATCGATTGAAAGCCAGCATTGCAAGCGGATTGGGCGGCGGTTTGCGATTTCAGCACACGAAACGACAAAGGAGCAGTTTGACAGGTTCGAAAAAGGACGGCCCGACATCGTCAAAATGGACACGCGCGATTGGGTCAAGACGGGCGACTCGCCGCAGGTCAGGATGACCTGGTACGAGGCGGCGGCGTATTGCAACTGGCTGAGCCAGCAGGAGGGAATTTCCAAGGAGCAGTGGTGCTACGAACCAAACGACCAGGGCAAATATGCCGCGGGCATGAAGGCCAAGGACAGGTTTTGGGAACTCAGCGGCTACCGGCTGCCGACCGAGGCGGAATGGGAGTATGCTTGTCGAGCGGGTACGGTGACGAGCCGTTACTACGGGCTGACCGAAGAGCTGTTGCCGCAATACGCACGGTATGTATCGAATAGTCAAGAGCACACGTGGCCAGTGGGGAGCCTGATGCCCAATGATTTAGGGTTGTTCGACATGTTGGGGAATGCCTGGGAGTGGTGTTTTGATCTGTACGCGAATTACCCCGAGCAGGCAACCGAAGTTTCCAAAGACCTGCCGACAACGCGACAAGTCGCGGATGGGGATCGCCGCGTGGCGCGTGGCAGCGCATTCTTCAGTCGGCCAAGGGTCGTCCGTTCTGCCGTCCGTTACGACCTTCCTGCGGGTGACCGTGAATACAATGTCGGTTTCCGCCCGGCCAGGACTTATCCCTGATCGCCCCTGATGCTCGGGTCCCTCTGTGGATCCTTCTTCGGAACGGGCGTCGGGATCCCAAGGGACTCTTCGACGCCTTCCAGGACGACGTCGCACAGGGCCTGAATGATCAGACGACAGTGCATCGTCTCGGTCGAGTCGAACGTGCCGTTTTCGGCGAGCTTGTTTGAGGGCTCGCCCCCGCCGCAAACCGAAAAATAGGGACACGTCGCACGACATTTGGCAATGCCGCGTTCGATGTCCTCTCGCACGCCGCGAAAGCGTTCGGTTTTCACAATCTCGTCAACGTCGCAGTCAAACACGTTGCCGAATTTCAAGTCGCCATATTTCGATTGTCCGAACGCCATCAACTCCGGGGAAAAACTGGAGATATTTCCGTCGCAGTCGAAGCTGAGGATGGCCATCGGCTGATTGGGTGTGCAATCCACTTCATCCGCCCCCGAGCGAATCCACTTCTCCATCTGATCGAGTTCGCGGATCGGAACGGTCCGGCCCGACGATTTCCGCAACTCGCGAAACCGCCGGAAGAACGCCTGGTAACGCGCCACGTCGGCCGGGTTCGAGTTCCCCACGGAGCTTTGCCGATGGACCCCCTCCACTTCTTCAATGTTGAAATTCAGGCTCCGAAAACCCTCGCCAATGAAGAATTCCCAAATCTCGTCCACATGATCGAGCGCGATACTGCTCAAGACGGCGATGTTATCGACCGGAATGCCGTTCTCCCGCAGCAGTCTCACTCCACGTATCGCCTGTGTGAAAGTGCCACGCCCGTTTCGCGTGACGCGATTTGCATCATGCACTTGCTGAGGGCCGTCAATACTCACGCCCACGTCGATTTCATGATGCTTGAAAAAGTCACACCACTCCTGGTTGATCAGAGTGGCATTGGTCTGCAGAGACTGGCGGACGCGAACGCGATTGCGGTTGAACTGCGCCAGCAATCTCGAGGCGCTTTCATAAAAGGCAATTGGAACGGTCAGCGGCTCGCCCGCGTGCCACAGAAGTGAGAACTCGTCCCCCAGATAGGCCGATGCGAAGAGCCGCTCGAAAATCTTCGCGAGAGTACGCTCTTGAAGAACCTTGCGCGAGGCACGATTGGGCAGATAGCAGTAACGGCAGTCGATGTTGCAAAAGGGGGACGGCTGGATCATGACGAGCCCGATCTTGATAGAGCGGACACTCGACATGGGCCAATCTTCGTCTCCGGACTCACCGTCGGCACGTGACACAAGCCTCGTGCGTCACGACGTGCGGGAAATCACTGCCCGCTTTCATGGCGCAGAGCCGGGGCGCAACGCGACTTTGGCGACCTAGAACCCGTTCTTTGGTCGATCATTGAACGAGCGTAGCGGAACCGAAACATCACTCGGCTGGTTCACTTGTGCGGCGATGGCCGCGCGCACCCGAGCGAGCCGGTCCTTCACGCTCGGCGACTCGGCTGCTGGAATCGCCGCCATCGTGGTGGCCAGCAGAATCAGTGGTGTCACCACAGTGATCAATTTGGAACTGGTGGAACAATCTTGATGCTCGTTTGGCACGCTTCGACTCCTCGCGGAAAATGTTAATGGCGTCGAAATCTGCTCTAACCAGTTTTATCGGTTCGATGCACCGCTTTTGGTTTCTCTATCCTTCGAAAACCGAAGGCGTCAACGAAGCCAGCGTGGGTCACTCTATCGGGGACCTGAACGTGTGTCAAGTCTTTGGTCGGAACCTGGAACCGACCAGTTGATCGCGTCAGTGGTGAGTCCGCACTACGCGAAAGCCCATATACTTGTGTCGATTTGTTGGCAGCTCCCTGTCCCGAGCGGCACAACGCGGGCTCGCCGTCCATAAAGCAACCCGTCTGTCACTTAGCCCTCACGATAGGACCAGCGGAGCCCAGCTCTGGTCAAGCACTGCAAGGCTGGGCCGCCGGAATCTGCTGACCCGAAAACCTGCCAACCCAACGACGAGATCCCTGTAATTTGGATCGCCTCCCTACGCCAGATACTTCTTCCACCACTCCAGGATTTGACGCAGACGGTGCACACGCAAATCCGGCGGCCCGGACCGGCTGAGGCCGTGGCTGGTGGTCGACGGGTAGCGCACAAAGCGAGTTGGCACATTGCGGAGCTTGAGCGCGGCAAAGACCTGCTCGGCCTGCTCGACATTGCAGCGCAAATCGCCCTCGCTATGGATGACGAGGGTCGGCGTGTTGACATTGCCGAAATGCTTAAGCGGGCTTTGTTCCCAAATCTCTTCGGTTTTGTCCCAACTGTTGCCCTCCCAGTATTCGCCCGGAACAAGAGGCAAGTCGCTTGAACCCACCAGGCTCACCAGGTTGGAAACGCACCGGTCGGTGATCGCGGCGGCAAACTCATCCGTATGGGAGATCGTCCAGTTTGTCATGTAACCGCCGTAGCTGCCCCCCATCACCCCCATGCGAGCCGCGTCGACGTACGGCAGGCCTTTCATAAAACGGATGACGGCCTGCACGTCGCGCCAGTCGGCCTGTCCCCAGTGCCCCTTAATAGCCGCACAGTGCGTGTCGCCATACCCTTTGCTGCCGCGCGGATTACTGTAGACCACCACGTAACCCGCGGCTGCCAGCACCTGAAACTCGTGAAAGAACGTCTCCCCATATTGCGCGTGGGGGCCGCCGTGGATCTCGAGCACCGCGGGGTATTTTCGGCCGGCCTTGAATCCCACCGGTTTGATAACCCAGACATGAACCTTCGTGCCGTCGGCCGAATCGATCCACTGCGGCTCGGGTGGGGATATCTCGATCTGCTCCATCAGAGGGCTATTGAAGCGAGTGAGAACCTTCGTGCCTAGCGGGCCCGCTTCGCTGGCGAATGAACCGACGGCGACTTCCATTGGCGTGAGCGCGTCGCCAATGACGAGCGCGGCGCGCGTCCCGTCGGCGCTCAGGTTGCCCATGGAAATGACGCAGCGGGCCTTTGTGTGAAACGTCAACGGATCGCCAGAGGTGGGAATCGACGCGACGTGCGATTCGCCGTGCCAGCCGATGTTCGTGAAAATGCGGCGGCTGTCGGGGCTCCACTCCAAGTAGGCGCCGAACGCGGGATCGGCGCTGTCACTCAAGGTCGCGGCCGCAAGGCAGTAATCTTCGCTACCGGTCAGATCACGCGTGTGCTTGCTGGTCAGGTCGTAGAGATAAAGCCGCGCGTTGTGGACGCCCCACGACTCTTTGCCTTCCCTGCCGGCGAAGGCAATCGAGCGTCCGTCCGGCGACCAGCGCACGGTCTGCTTAGAACCCTCAAAAAGGGCCGGAAGTTTCTGCGACTTGCCGCTCTGCACGTTGATCCGCAGCAGATCGTCTTTCCACCAAACCAGGAGCGGCTCGCGGCTGACATTGACCGCCAGGACCAACTCCGAAGAGTCGGGGGCCCAGTCGAATTCGAACGAGGCCGCCCGCTCGCGACGCAGCAGGCGATGAGCGCCGGTCGCCACATCGACAATGTGGAGTTGGAATCGCTGTGCGCTAAAATACCCGTCGCCGTCCAGCCGGTAGAAGAAGTCGTCGATGACGTAGGGGGGTGTGCTGGCGCCGCTTCTTTCACGGTCCTTCTTGGCCTCCGTCGTTCGATCGGTCTGTGTTTCGCGATAGGCGACGGCGAGCATGCGCCCATCGGGCGACCACTTGAAGCTCTTGATTACCCCTTCCGGAAACCGCGTGAGCGGCGTGGCTTCGCCCCCCGTCGACGCCATGAGAAAGATTTGGGGCTTGTCCTTGTCACGTCCCGAAATGAAGGCGATTTTCTGCCCGTCGGGCGACCAGCGGCCGTGTGAGTCGCGTTTGCCGGACGTGAACTGCCGCGGCTCGGCTGCCGAATTTGAACGTGGTCCATCGGCCGCGACGAGCCACAAGTTCGTCTCGTACTCGTTCTTCTCGCCCACGTGCTTTTCGACAAACAAAATCGTCGTGCCGTCCGGTGATATCTGCGGGTCCGAGACTGCGCGCAGTCGGAGAAGGTCTTCGGGAGTGATTGCGCGCCTGTCCGGCGGACGATTGGCCTTCGAGGCAGCGTTGGAAGACGTTTTTTTCATCAGGTTGCCAGGCTGTCGGGTTGGCTTCAGACTGCGGATTCTGGACTCCATGGAAGAGAAAGCAATTCTGGTTTGTTTCTGCGAGTCTTCACGGGGATTTGAGTCGCCTTGGCTCATCGCTGCTGATTGGACCAGTGATCCTGTCGCCGTTTGCAAAGCACGGCCCTTCGTCCTGCCCCGATCGTAGCCGCGCAGCAGGGCGGTTCACGATAGGGTTTACCGATCACCACGATCACGTAATCACTCGCTCCGACGTTCTGTCCAATGTGGACACGAAAATCGTGGCCCGGCGGGATCGAGTCGACATCGAAAAAAATCTCGCCTTCGCCGAAATCGGAGACGAGCCGACTGCGGGTCACAGCAGCCGGATACGCGCTGTCCTCGCGGCGGTACGAGATGAAAATCTTGGGCATGGCTGGCCCCGAGCCGGCACGCACGAAACAGCGGCAACACATTAGCCGGCTCTGGCGTGCTCTAAGCCGACGTTCCCGAGATGGCATCGAGATCGGACGAATGCGAGATCCGTCTGGCTCATCGTACCGCTGCCGAGCCGCGTGTTCCACAACTCTCCGTTGTGGCCTGTCTCAAGCTGGCTACTGCGGCCAGAACACAGGTTCAGAGCGGGCCCGTGTCGTACGCGGCCGCTTGGCCGAGCCGTCGCACAACCGCGCCAGCCAGCCGATCACGCCGGACACGGCAGCGCCACGCTCGGCAGCGTGGTTCGACAGGGGGCCGCCAGTCCGAACGGACCGAACCGTTGCGTGGGACTCCTTTCGTTTAGCCATCAGTGAAATGGCAGCGGAGCCCAGCTCTGATCGAGCACTGCAAGGCCCCGTCGCCGGAATCTGCTGACCCGTAAACCTGTCGATCCGACGAGATTCCGGTGATTTGATTTCTTTGATGAGAATCCCGGAATGGAAATCTCCCGAGAAGTTCACACGTGTATTCGGGCGTGAAGCAAAGTCGGAAAACGAACGTTTTCTGATTCGAGTTCAAATCCCGTCGCCTCGGCTAGTGGGTGCGATCTGTGTTGGTGAATTGTATTGGCGGCAGCTAATGAGCATCACGGGACGGAGCCACACGGCCACGCGACGCTGTCATCAACAACACAGCAACCGAGCCGTGAGTGACGCACAGTGCCAACAAAGGGAGGGCCGTTCCCCGGATGTAGCTCAGCAGCACAAGCGCGCATAGCACGAAGATCGCGTTGATAATGATGCCCAACGCAATGGCGGCTCGGCTACCGCCTTGAAGGCAGCGCCAGCAAACGTACGAGAGCAAGCTTGCCGGTAATGAGGCAATGCAAATAGCACCCAGCAAAACAATCAAAGGCAACGCACCAAGGCCCCAGTTTTCGCCAACTGGAGCACGGCGGGCTGACGCGGTAGAAAAAATGTGCACAGCTTCGGCGCCGCAGAGAACCATTAGCACCATGTACACGACGAAGATCATCAGCATGGCGTGTGTTGCCACGCGCAGCGGCTTATTGATCCGCTCGTCAGTCGGTGAGGTGATCGCTGATTCTCCTTGATTGGTGATTCGATTCAGCAGAATCTGAAGTCTGGACAGGGGACGAACGACGTTGTCATTCCGTAATCGCGGACCGTGCCGACGCCTTAAGCAACCGCTCCAGGCTCCACTTCTCCGTCGCCAGCCCAGCGGCAACCGCTGGCGTGGTCTTGAGCGTCATGTGGGGCCGGCAGGAATTGTACCACGCCGCGAGCAGGACAAGCATCAATTCGTGATTGTCCCATTTCTTGCTGAAGGCGTTGGTCAAGCGCGTGAAACGGCGATTCTGTGTCCGGATCGTAAGAGTAGACTGCTCGACGTGCGAGGTGCGGATTTGGCCCGGTTCCCCGTCAGTAATAGGGCGTGCAAAGCCTCTGCCTGCGCGCAGGACGCGAGCTCGGGATCAGGACGATCGAAGAGAGGCCCGGCTCGTCTCGGTTCGAATGCTGCGGCCAGAACGCAAATTCGACGTCGACGCCGATCGGACTGCCTACGAATCGTGGTTTGCTACGGTTTGCGCCGGTTTGCAAATGGATCCGTCGGGTCTGTCTCTGCGTCGCCTCACAGTCTGACCATCAGACCCTCGATTCGCTCGACCTCTTCGGGTTCCAGTTCGAAGTCAAATACATCGAGATCCGCCCGCATGTGGTCGGCGTTGGTGGTACCGGTAAGAACCATCATGCCAACGTCGATGGCGAACCGAAAAACAATCTGGTTGATCGTCCGACCGTGGC
>Ga0182024_10022755_pt1 | contig 11279 bp, 9 predicted proteins | sample P32metaG_FD_120480 | JGI IMG/M metagenome (GOLD analysis project Ga0182024, IMG submission 120480) | Permafrost microbial communities from Stordalen Mire, Sweden - P3-2 metaG (Illumina Assembly) | ecosystem: Environmental > Terrestrial > Soil > Wetlands > Permafrost | place: Sweden: Stordalen... | reverse complement strand
AGTCCTTGCCGGCCGAGAACAGGATGACCGGCCGTTCACGGGTGGCCACGACTTCTCGAAGAATCGATACGGCTTCGTCTTCGAGCGCCGCGAGATGTCCGCCTAGGCGCACGACACGAGACTCCATATCCTCCCAACACTTACTTTGGGCTCAAACACGCTATTCGTCTAGCATACCGGAAGACCCGTCGCTATGGTGCATCGTCGGACATCGAATCGCAGATCGATCGAGGACGCAGGAGCAGAGATGAAGCAGTGGATGAAGCGGCGGGACCGCGCGCGATGACGGCGCCTCTGGTCCTTGGTCCAGATGCGTTCGACCCGACCGAAGTGGCCGCCGGAGCCATGGAGGAAGCTTCGCCGTATGACGTCCTGCACAAGGCGCTTCGTGAGTACGGGGACGATCTCCGGATCGCCTGCAGTCTCGGGGTCGAGGACATGGTCGTCCTTCATGAAGCGGCGCGGGCCGCCAAAGACCTCTCTCGGACGCCGCGCGTCTTCTTGCTCGATACGGGTCGCCTTCCTCAGGAGACCTACGATCTGGTCGATCGCGCGCGCGACAAGTATGGGTTCGCGCTCGAGGTTTACGCTCCGGACACCGTCGCGGTCGAAAGCCTCGTGCGAGCCAAGGGGGCGAACAGCTTCTACGAATCGGTGGAGAATCGGCTCGAGTGCTGCGCGATACGAAAGCTCGGGCCCCTCGCGCGCGCCCTGGCCGGCGCACGAGCGTGGGTCACCGGGCTTCGTCGCGAACAAGGTCCCACGCGGGCCGACGTTCGCGTGGTCGAGAGGGACGTCGCCAACGGCGGCCTCATCAAGCTGAATCCGCTCGCGCATTGGAGCTCTGAGCGCGTATGGGCTTTCGTTCGCGAGCACCACGTCCCCACGCACGCCCTTCACGCGCAGGGCTATCCGTCCATTGGATGCGCGCCGTGCACTCGAGCCGTCGCCGAAGGGCAAGACCCGCGCGCCGGCCGCTGGTGGTGGGAGGACCCCAATCACAAGGAGTGCGGATTGCACGCGCGGAGAAGATCCTGATGGCGGATTCGCCCCCCTTTCCGCTGTTTCTTCGCCTCGAAGGCCGCCGAGTGCTCGTGGTCGGTGGCGGCAAGGTCGCGTTCGAGAAAGCGGAGGCACTGCGCGCGGCGGGTGCTCGCGTACGCGTCGTCGCGCCCGAGGTGTGTTCGGACCTCTCGAGAGTGGCCGACGCGGTCGAGACGCGCCCCTTTGCTGAGCACGATCTCGAGGACGCGTGGCTGGTGATCGCCGCCGCCACGCCGGACGTGAATCGCGAGGTCAAGCGCGTAGCCGATCGTCTTCGTATCTTCCTCGTCGCCGTAGACGACGTGGAGAACTGCTCCGCCCTCGGCTCCGCGCAGCTTCGCCGCGGGGGGCTTACTTTGGCGATCTCGTCGGACGGTCGTGCGCCGGCGCTCGTCGCGCTCTTGCGCCGCGCCCTCGAGCGCGTGATCCCCGACGAGATGGACTCGTGGGTCGCGCTGGCCGAAGAATCGCGGACCGCGTGGAAAGCGGCAGAGGTGCCGATCGGCGAGCGCCGCCCCCTGCTCCTCCGGGCGCTCAACGCCCTGTACGAGCCCAGCCGGAGCATCTCGTGAACTTCGAGCGAGGTTCTTGTGCACCGGGAACGGCGCTGGGTCGTGCGGTGTTGATCGGCGCAGGGCCTGGGGATCCGGGCCTTCTCACGGTTCGCGCCGAGCGAGCGCTCTCGCGCGCGGATCTCGTCCTCTACGACGCCCTCGTGGACCCGCGTATCTTGGAGCTCGCGCCACGCGCGCAGCGCTTCTACGTCGGGAAAAGGGCAGGAAGACCGGCGATCGCACAGAGCACGATCCATGCGCTCATGATCCGAGCCGCGAACCGCGGCCAGGTCGTCGTCCGTCTCAAGGCCGGGGATCCGTTCGTTCTCGGACGCGGAGGCGAAGAGGTCCTCGCGTGCGAAGCCGCGGGGATTCCCGTTGAAGTGATCCCCGGCATCACGAGCGCGATTGCGGGCCCAGGGTCGGTCGGGATTCCGGTCACGCACCGGGACGTCTCACCTGGTTTTCTCGTCCTTTCTGCCGTTCCCGCCGTTCACTACGAGCGAGTCTTGAAGGATCTACCGCCCGGGGCGATCACGGTCGTCTTGCTCATGGCGCTCGCTTCTCGACGAGCGATCGCCGCGTTCTTGCTCGACGCCGGCTGGCCGCGCGATCTCCCTGCCGCGGTCGTCGTCGGCGCGTGCACGCCCGGCGTCTGGTCGTGGACCGGGACGCTCGAAGCGCTGGATCAGGCACGCGTGCCGGATGAACGCGCACACTTGCCTGGGCTCGTAGTGTTGGGTCACGTGGTCTCGCTCGCCGACACGGTGTCGCGCGCGATGCAACGCGAGAAGATCGCGCCGCTCTGCGATCACGAAGAAGAGGAGGCACCGTGGTTGCGCAAGCAAGCACCCTAGGTCGCGCGAACACGGGGTTCGCCAACCCAAGCGAAATTGACACGTTCGTCGAGACGCTCGCGCGTTTTGAACGCGGCGAGATCGACGCTGACGCGTGGCGTGCCTTTCGTCTGGTCGCTGGAACGTACGGGCAGCGGCAAGACGGCGATCTCTCGATGCTCCGCGCGAAGATTCCGCAAGGAATCTTGAACGCAGAGCAGCTCGAAGCCGTGGCCGGTGTGGCCGAGGACTACTCTCGCGGATTCGCGCACATCACGACGCGACAGAATTTCCAGTTCCACTTCATGAAGCTGCACGAGGTCGGCGAGGCGATGCGCCGGCTCGGTGATGTGGGGATTACGACCCGCGAAGCATGCGGCAATTCCGTGCGGAACGTGACCATGAGCGCTACGGCCGGCGTTGCCGCGGACGAGGTGTTCGATCCGACGCCGTACGCCCACGAATTGACGCGCTACTTTCTTCGCCACCCCCTCAGCTCTCACCTTCCGCGAAAGTTCAAGATTGCCTTCACCGGGGGCGGCGCCGATCACGCGTTCGCGACCATCAACGACCTGGGTTGGCACGCGCAGATCGAGCAACGAGACGGCCGCGCCGTTCGAGGGTTCCGTCTCACGGTCGGCGGCGGGACGGCACTCTGGTGCCAGAGCGGTCGCGAGCTCTTTGCGTTCCTCCCGGCGTCCGAGATGCTCGGTGTGACCGAGGCGGTTCTCCGTGTCTTCAACGCCAAGGGCGATCGCGTGCACCGCCACAAGAATCGGGTGCGGTACCTCATCAAGCAGATGGGGTGGGATGCGTGGCGCGCGTCTTTCGATGCCGAGCTTGCGCTGGTGCGCGCCGAAGGAATGCCGCCGTTGTCGTTCGATCCCGACGCGCCGCCCGAGATCGAAGCGCCGGTGTCTTCGCGGGGAGGGGTACCCGATCTCGGTCTTCTCGCGTCGCTCGTTGCAGGCGACGCGACACGCGGGCCCGGAATCACGCCGCGTTTCTTGCCCATCGCTTCTCGAGACGGCGGCGCGCGCTTCTTCCGGACCAACGTGCAGCCCCAGCGACAAGCCGGCTACTCGATCGTCACGGTCACGGTGCCGCTCGGAGATCTGTCGGGCGGCAGGCTTCGCGCGCTCGCGTTCCTCGCGAGAGCCTTCAGCGAAGGAAAGGTCCACGTCTCGCAGGCGCAGAACCTCCTCTTCCGGTGGGTGAAGGACGATCAGGTGTCGGCCCTTCACGCTGCATTGGAAACGATTGGTCTCGCCGAGTCGGATCCCGACTCGATCGCCGACATCACCGCTTGTCCCGGCGCAGAGTCGTGCAAGCTCGCGGTGACGCAATCGCGCGGCCTCGCTCGCGAGCTGAACGACCGCTTTCGCGAAGACGAAGCTCTCGTCGACCGCGCGAAGGGGCTTATCGTAAAAGTGAGCGGATGCCCCAACGGTTGCGGCCTTCACCACGTCGCAGGGATCGGCTTTCAGGGAGGTCTGCGAAAAATCGACGGTCGCGCGGTGCCCCAGTACCACGTGTACGCGGGTGGGGACGGCGCGGGTAAGACCGCGAGGTTCGGGCGAATGATCGGCAAGGTTCCTGCGCGCCGGCTCGAGGAAGCGACGCGCCGTCTGATCGCGCTCTACGAGGCGAAGCGCGACGGCAGAGAGTCCATTACCGACTACCTCGCCCGGGCTCCCGTCGCCGAGCTCCGCGCATCGATCGCCGATCTGGAGAAGCTCGACGCGGCGGACGCGCGCCCCGAGGATTTCATCGACCTCGGAGAAACCCACGAGTTCAAGCCCGAGACGACGGAAGGCGAGTGCGCCGCGTAGCTATACTCGAGGAGCGAGGACGGGCTCAGTGATGGTGCTTGTCGCGCGATTCGTGCTCGTGCGACTCACGAGACTCGTGCGTGAAATGCCACGCGAGCCCGCCGATGAGGCTGAACACGAGGAGGCCGCCGACTCCTAGTCCGACGAAAAGGAGCGTCTTTTTCTTCGCGACCGCCGGACCTCCCAGCCCACCGGCGCCCCCGGGAGAGGGGTGGATGATCGGAGCGCCGCCGTAGGGCGCGCCGGGCCCTCCCGGTGCTCCGCCATAGGGTGACAACCCGGGGGGTGGCAGCGCACCTCCAGGCGGGGGGGCGACGACCGGAACGCCCCCATAAGCGCCTACGGGAGGGGCGGCGCCGTAGGGGGCGGCGCCAACCGGGGGCGTCACGCCGTAGGGTGCGGGGGCGCCACCGGGGGGGGGAGCGACCACGGGAACGTTGCCGTACGCACCTGGAACGGGTGCCGCGCCATAGCCTCCGGCGGGGGCTGCTCCGTAGGGAGAGGCTCCTACCGGTGCGCCCGCTCCAGGTGCGGGGGCGACCGCTCCGGCGACAGGTGCTGCACCGTAGGGGACCGCACCCACGTTGGGGTTCGCGTCGAGCTTCCAGGGGACCACCCGCCAGGGGCTGTCGGGTGCCGAACGAAGCTGCCCGAGGATGTGATCCACCTGCGCCACGGCGCCCGCGCTCCAAAACAGGCAGCCCAGGCGGTAGTGCTGCCCATACTCGTCCCACGAGGTATAGGCGCTGCGCAGTCGGTCTGCGGCAGGGAGAATCAACCCCCACGCCTCGACGTCGCTGCAGAAGCCGGCGAGGTAACCCCACCCCGCGACGGCGAACAGACGCCCGAGGTCCCAGGCGAGCAAGCCTCGGTTGCCGATCTGTGCCCCGTATTGGCCCACGAAGGCGAGCTTCGGGTCCGCCTGCCTTTGCTGGGGCTGCGCTTGTCCGAACGCGGTCGCCGCGCTTTGGTAGTCCGCCGAGTGGCCGCCCGTGCTGAGCCATTCGAGCGTGGACTCGAGCTTCTGGCGGGATTCGATCCCCCACGAGTTTTGGAGGATGGTCTTCGCCGTGCTTTGTGCGTCGGGTTCTTGAGGAGACCCGCCACCCAGCAAGTCGTGGCGAGGGGCACGGCGCGTCATCGTCGTCAAGATCGCGGTCGCGGCGAGAGCCCACTGTTGCGGGGAGGGAGCGGTCTGATTGGCCATGATCGCGACCGTATCCCGAGAGGAGGCGCATGAAAATATGGTCGGCGCGTCACCCTCGCGTCCAATTCGCGCGAACGGTGTCGAGGGTCTCCATGACGAGCTGCGTTTCGTCGAGAGGCATGACGGGGCTTTCGAGCTCACCGGCGTGCAAGCAGCGCATCGCTTCTATGGCCTCGTATTGGTAGCCGTTCCCCGCGTGCCGTCGGGTGACGACGCCGCCGACGAGAGAGGGGGGAAGGGCGGTCCGAAGGGTCTCGTAGATGCCGACGATCCATCGGTTTCGTCGCAGGCGCGCCTCCGCGCGGGTCGGAACGCGGAGATCGAGCTTCGGGCTGCGCGAGAGAGAGAACGCGTCGGGACGGTACAGCGGCGCGTGCAGTTGGCCGATCCCCTCGCTTCCGGCGACCGTGGCGCCATTCGAAAGGCGGGTACGGAGGCTCGCACCAAGCATCGATTGGCGTTCCCCCGCGTGCTTGAGGATCGCCGTCACGTGCTCGTCGACGCCGCTCGGGGCAAGCACTACTTGGCTCTGTATCGCGATGGGGGGACCGAACAAGAGGTGCGCAAAGGACACCACGTAGCAGCCGAGGTCGAGCAGCGCGCCGCCCCCAAGCGCAGGGTCGAAGAGCCGATGACCCGCATCGAAGACCGCAGGGTGTCCAAGCTCGATCGTTGCGGAGCGGATCTCCCCGATCTCTCCCGCGCGCAGACGATCGACGAACTCGCGCACCGCGGGCATGAACCGCATCCACATCGCTTCCATGCAGAAAAGGCGTCGCTGGCGCGCGAGTGCGATGACGTCGCGCGATTCGCGCGCATCGAGGGTGAAAGGCTTCTCGCAGACGACCGGCTTGCCCGCATCGAGCAGCGCCATCGCGCTGGCGCGGTGGTCCGAGTGCGGGGTGGCCACATACACGAGGTCGACGTCGCGTTCCGCCGCGAGCGCGGCGTAGCCTTCGAGCGCTCGCGCGCCCACGGCGTATCGTGCAACGAAGGCTTGGGCGCGAGCCTGCGCGCGTGACGCTACGGCGACGAGCTTCGCTCCGGGCGCGTCAGCCAGCCCTTGGGCGAACACTGCGGCCATGGGTCCGGTGCCGACGATTCCCCATCCGGTAGTCTTGGCCATGTCTCGATTCCGCCCAGTCTAGTACCGTCCGGCAGAAGTTCGGCCGGCGGTTGCCGGCCTCCGTCGCTTCGCGACGGCCGGACGGTACTAGCCGGGTCTGTAGGGGCCCAAGCCCCTCTCTCCTCGCTTCGCTCGTCGATTCACCCCCCCATCGGCTCCCGCCGATGGGCCTAGTGCCGCCCTCCACTCCACCCCCGGCAGGACTTTCGCTGGGCGGCACTAGACGAGTCCAAGAGGAGCCGTGTGGCTCCGAGGCCAGCGCACAAGGTGGCAGTACGGATGCGTGGCATTACTTGGCGAAGTGACTTCCGTTGAGGTTACAATGATCCACCCCTATGAGATTTGTTCGACTTGCGGGCTCCGGGTGGATGGCGCTTTGTATGGTTGGCCTCGCGTCGGCATGTGCGGCCGACGCGGGAGATGCCTCGAAGACCGGCGAAGGGGGGGCGGCGGTAACCGAGGACGGTCCCATGATCCGTAGCGACGGAGGCGGCGGAGGAGTGGATAGCGCAGGCGGAGGGGGCGGAACGGACTCCAGCGGCGGAGGGGGTGGTGGAGACACTGGATCCTCCGACTCGATCATGACGTCCGGCAATGAGGGCGGCGGCGAGGGAGGAAGCGATACGGGCGCGACCGTCCTGGACAGCGGAGGGGGCGCGGATACTTCGACGACCCCCGACGTCGGTGCTCCGGACACGGCCAGCGGCCACGACACCGGCTCGCCTCCGACGGATGCGGGAAGCGGCTGCCTCTCGAGCATCCCGGCGAGTTGCCCCGACTGCGCGACAGGGAACGCGAGCGATAAGCCGAAGTGCCAGATGTATATCACCTGCTACATCGAGCACAGCTGCAACCCTGCCGATGCGTGTGGGCAGATGGACGGCGTCTGTGGAGTCAACACGATTGGGGGCGGCAGCGCGCCTCAGTCGGCGGCGGTGGCCACCTACAACTGCGCCTGCCCATGAGCGCCGTACGCTAGCGTGGTGCGTCCACCATCTGCCCGAGGTCCGGATCCCATACCTTGAGGCGCATGCACTCCCAGATGCCCTTCAAAGAGAGCTTCGTCGTGGCGGGGTCTTGAAGCGCCGGGATCGCCGCCATGGCTTCGGGAAGGCGATAGAAGGGGATGGAAGGATTGAGATGGTGCACGTGGTGGTAGCCGATGTTCCCGGTGAACCAGGCCATCACGCGTCCCATCGGGATGTAGCTCGACGACTCGAGAGCGGCGCGCGCGTAGCTCCAGCTCTCGCGTGGCGCGATGCGGATGGCGGGGAAGTTATGCTGGGCATAAAAGAGGTAGGCGCCAAGAGCGTGGGCGACGAGAAACGGGACCAGCACGACGAAGGCGTACGTCTGGAAGCCGCCAAAGAAGAGCACTCCGGCCGAGATCGAGAAGTGAACGCCGAGCGCCAGCCCTGAGTCCCAATTCTTTCGCGGATCGCGCAGGAAGGACGAAAGGCACACTCCATAGAGAAAGACCGTGAAGTAGGCGAAAACGACGGTCAACGGGTGGCGCGCCGCCAGGTAGCGAAAGCGTTGACGCCCCGTCATCTTCGACCACATCGATACGTTGACCGTCGCGAAGGATCCCACGTGCGATCCGACGAGTTGGGCGGTGTGCGCGTGATGGTAGTTGTGGGTCTGTCTCCAGACACGAGGAGGGGTGAGGACCAGGACTCCGTAGACGTAGAAGGCCCCGCGGAGGAAAGGGGCACCCCGGACCAGCGATCCGTGGAGGACGTCGTGATAGAGGACGAAGCCGCGAACGATGAGAAGGCCCGCCACGATCGACGCGACGAGTCGGTAGGGCCAGTGCGGGGCAAGCGCCGCCAGCGCGATCGCCGAGACGAGGGCCACGAAGGTCGTCGCGACGTGCCACAAGCTTTCCCAGCGTCGCTCGCTCGCGAAGGTTCGCGTTTTACCGATGAGGTTCTTCTCGGCTTCGGTCGAAGACCAGGCGTCGTCGGCGGCGGGCGAGCGGTTCGTCATGCGGCTGCGCCTGTACTACAACGCTCGAGGCTCGCGTCAAGCACGGCGCGCCGATGCCGAGGCGCGGTGCCCGGCGGGCTTCAATCCTTAGGCGCCGAGACGGAACGCGCGCTCGTGGCCCGAATCGAGGTTGCGAATGAGTACGTCGACGATGCCGTGGTCGTCGAGCGAGTAGCGCTCGAGAATGCGCGGACCTTCCCCTGCTTCGCGCTCGACCGCGATAGACGCGAGGTCTTTTGCGTCTGCCAGCCGCGCATCGAACGGAAAGTAGACGTCTCCAAAGAGCGTCATGTCCCCGCGCGGCTTGCCCTCTTCGTCCATCTCGCTGCACTCGAAGAACCGGAAGTGGCCCACGTTGTGCGCCGCGCGATAGACACGCTCGAACGTGAGCGGCTCGGACGCCGAGGGTGGGAGCGCGGTGTCCTGGGTAAAGATTGGATCGAACGTGATCTCGCGGCCGGAGGCGCCTTCGCGGAAGACCCCGAACGTCCGCGCGTAGCGGTCAGACAAGAGGAAGCCGGCGCCCTCGTCCGCGGCGATGGCCAAGCCGATGGCAACGGCGGCCGACGGGTACGGAGATCGGTGCACGCGACGTCCGAAACGGTCGCGAAGCGTGCGCGCGACGATCGGCAGCTCGCTCGCTCCGCCCACGACGTAGATCCCGGCGACCTCTGCCAGGTCGGGCGTCACGTCTCCCGCCCCCGTGCGTGACAGGATCGAGAGCATCGCGTCGATGGTCTCCTCCACGAGTGGGAGGCACGCGTCGTAAAAGTCGGCGACCGAGACTGTGAGCTCCGGACGAGGTGCGTCCCGGCCGAGAAGCGTGTCGAGGTCGATCGAGAGTTTCTTGGAGTTCGGGTGAATCCGCTCTTTCTGCTCGAGGCACTGCGTCAGGAGGCCCTGCGCAGCGCGTTCCGGGAGCGCGTCGAGGTCCAACCCCACCTGGGCGAGCGCCGTCATGGCGAGGACCGAGTCGAAGTCGTCCCCTCCGAGGCGCGTCACGCCCGCCGTGGCAAGCACTTCGTGCCGGAGGCCGGTCATGCGCACGAGCGACGCGTCGAAGGTGCCACCCCCGAGGTCGTAGACCAGTACGAGATCGCGGCGAGACGAGATCGTCTCACGATGCCTGTGCGTGTACTCGAATCCGGCGGCCGAAGGTTCGTTCAACATCGTGAGCACGTCGAACCCGGCGCGTCGGAAGGCATCAAGGGTGACGAAGCGCTGCGCACTGTGCGCGTTTGCCGGGACCGCCACGACGGCGTGCAGTCCTTCGGCACGAGCCTTGGCGCGGCGCGGATGGAGGCGCGTCACGATCGATTCGCGCACGTGGGACAGAAAGCGAGTGAGCAGCTCCGAGACGGAGATTGCGGTCTGGCCTAGCCTGACGAGGTCAGCGGGTCCGCCGCTCGGCTGCGACAGGAGCCGTTTGAACGAGCGGAGTACAGCGAACGACGGGTCGTCGATCACTGCCATCGCGTCGAAGCCGAACCGGAGCTCGCCGTCCCGCTCGGCGACCGCAGACGGGATCCAGCCGACGGCATCCCCAGCCGAGTCCGCGAAGTCCACGACGGGGTAGTTGCCCCGGTCCGCGCACGCTACGACCGTCCTAGTGGTCCCGAAGTCGATGCCTAGCCGCACTTTGTCCCTACGCCACGAATTCTATCGACCCGAGCGCGCGAGGGAAACGTCTTCGATCGCGCTTCGAGCACACCTCACGACCCGTAGAAGCGATAGTCGATCTCCGGGAACAGGTTGTCGCGCGACTCGACCTCGGCGAGCACGGGCTCGTTGATCTCGCCTTTCGAGAGCTCCTCGTAGAGCGAGGTAAAGCGCGCCACGTGATCCATCGTTCGCTTGACGGCGTAGGGCACCGTCGTGCCCGTTCGCATGATGAAAGCCCAGTCGCTCGATTGCGCGAGCATCACTTCGCGTGCGGCCTGATTGAGCGCGCGCCGCTGAACGCCCAAGGCTTCCGGGAACCGCCGGGCGAGCTCGCACATGCGTTCGGCCATCTTGTGCAGATGGGGATAGACCCACGCGTTCGAGCCTTCGCACCAGAACTCGAAGTACCCTTTCTCTCCCCAAGACGACGCGCACGGAGTGGCCACTTGGTTCGTGGGATACTCGCGCAGGTATCCGCTCGGCGTGATGGGCGCGAGGCCACCCTGGTCGCAAGCGAGCTTGCGAAAGAAGAGCTCGAGAAACAGGGGTCCCTCGTACCACCAGTGCCCGAAAAGCTCGGCATCGTAGGGCGAAACGACGATGGGCTTTCGGTCCATCGCGGCTCGAAGATGCTCGACCTGCTTCTCGCGGTTGAACATGAAGTTGCCGGCGTGGTCGGCCGCCCGCTCGTACGCAAGGTGAGGATCGTAGGGGCGCTTGTGGTGGGCCTTTCGGTCCGTGATGGCGAAGTATTTCACCCCGGTGAAAGCCCGAACGCCGCCGGAGGGTAGATACGGCTGGATCGTGTCCCAGGGGAGATCGAAACCCAGGTCACGGTAGAAGTCGCGGTACGCCGGATCGCCGGGGTAGCCCTGCTCTGCGCTCCAGACCTGCGTCGAGCTCTGGACGTCACGCGCGAAGGCGGCGACCCCCGAGCGGCAATACACGGGTGCATGCACCCCGTAGACGGGGCGCGGATCGGCGAAAAGAACGCCGTGGGTGTCCACGAAGAAGTAGCGAATTCCCTCT
>Ga0182024_10022754_pt1 | contig 11280 bp, 12 predicted proteins | sample P32metaG_FD_120480 | JGI IMG/M metagenome (GOLD analysis project Ga0182024, IMG submission 120480) | Permafrost microbial communities from Stordalen Mire, Sweden - P3-2 metaG (Illumina Assembly) | ecosystem: Environmental > Terrestrial > Soil > Wetlands > Permafrost | place: Sweden: Stordalen... | reverse complement strand
CAACACCGCGACCGCGTCGCTCAGTTCGAAAATTTCGCGGTAAGCTGGCGCGGCGAGCTTTACGGCCTCACAGAATTTGGTCACGGCCGCATCTCGCTCGGCGAGAGCAACCTTGAACGCGTCAAGGTCAGAGAGTTGCCGACGATACCACGCATCGGCAGCGTGTCTTGCGTCGCGCTCGCTGGCGGCACGGTGGGCCGCTTGCAAATTGAAGATTTTCGCCCTGATGCTCGTTACTTCAGCGTCAAGTTTGGCGATTGCGCTCGCGTCTCCGCCCTCGGTCAGGGCCGAAAGCGCAGCGGCGCCCCGGCCGGTTTCCTGTTTGGCGAGCGAGCTTTCGGCCGCCGAAATTTCCGCGGCCACCGCCAGCGCCTGCTGGCCGCCTTGCTCGCCGCGTTGGAATAAGGGTACAGCCTTTGCCATGTTGTTCCCTTATGCCGCGATCTGGCCGCGCTCGGCGGCGCGCTCTGCGGCATGGTCGATCAGAATTCGGCGGATCAGATGCGATAGTCCGCGGCCGCTGGCCGCCGCTTCGCGCTCAAGCGCATCGCGCAGTGTGCCTACCAATCTGATGGTGACTTGGTCGTCGCGTCGTTTCATGTCGGCATCATGCAAGACGTTTGTCTTGCGAGCGACGCACCGAACGAAAGCCTGATTTCAAAGGGCTGCCGCGCGCCGCCGTGCCGTTAAGCAAATCGCAGTCAATCGCCGCTATCGATCAGAGCGGGACGGACGAAGAAATCGCCCCTGTCTGAGACTCAGCCCGGTCGGCCCACGCTCACCAGCCATGGCCGGGGTTCCTTTTGCGCGACACCCCCGCCTTAAGCAGCCACTAACCGATTGTCGCTACCGTCGTGCTTGGGACAGTGGGACGGGGAATCAAACCGGGGGACCCGCTGTACCGGGCCCCGGAGCGCGCATACCACCCCCGCTGCTCCGGGGCTCTTTACGCCCGCGACTGGCGCCGCCCCGTCCAGCAATCATTTCGTAAGCGTTCCCGCGTAAAATGATCGCAAATGAGCGCCATCCGGCCGCGCTACTACCCGAGCTGCGGAAAAACCCTGCGACCGCGACCTATCACCCATCCAGGTTGCACTCGCGAGATCATCTTCGAGTGCAAGGACTGCGGCGTATCCATGATCGAAGCCGCCACGCTCGCCGAAGTTTTCGCTGCCGCCGCGCGGTAATTTCACAACAAAATCCTGGAAGCGGCGCGCCGTATAGAGATTGGGCAGGTCGCGATGACGGCGGGCGGCAGACTTCCGGGGTACACCCACCCCCCGCCGGGTTCTTTTCGAGTGAAACCCCACCGTCGCCAGACGTATCGACGGCGAACCGTCGGCGACTGCGGAGGGTCGGGCGCGGATACTCTGCTTCGTAGACAGTGAATACGCCTGTCAAAGGCTGCCGCCGTGACTCAGCCGTGGCGTTTGGTGCGAGTTGGCTGCGGGTGCGCCCGAACATCGGGACGCGAGTGGGAGGGCACGGGCGGACTCGGCAAGGGCGAGCCGGCAGCCAGCCAAAGCGGGGCAGGGCAGAGGGGTGCGATCGGAGCATCCGTCGACATAGTGCAGACACAGCACGGTCGATTAGGCCAAAATGCAGCATCGGCGGGATATTTCAGCCAGCGCCCCGATGATTGATTGTCATGGGAGCCCAAATTGAGCGGGTCACAGGCAGATATTCTTGAGACTTCGGGCGAGTGGTGAAACGAGGAGTTGCTTCTACTCATTGAAGGCACCGGGACACACGGACACTCTTATAGAGGAGTGTCCTGTCCTGTCCCGTCTGGATGCCCGGGACCAAAGTTGAGTTGTCCCGGGACTGTCCCGTCTGTCCCGATGCTCATATGAGCCAAACATAACCGCCCCAAATTCCTATCAAATTTGCTGCTTGCAGCTTCTCGGCGGCACGAGCAAATGCCCGTTTACGCGTGTCCTGTTTGTCGCTTTCGGTGATCGTTCCTTGGTAGGCGTAGGTGCGCCACGTCTCAACCAAAGTTGTCCCGGTGTTTGGCGGGATGTGATTGCTTGCCGGGGGCACAGCGGGAGCCTCGGCGATTGCTTTGCGCAGGATGTCGAGTGCCACCTTCTTCGTGCCGGTGACCTTTTTGCCACGCGACGCGGGCGTGCTGGTTTCGCCCGGAACGACGACACACGAGGAGACCGACTCTCCGTCGGTGTCGGCACCAAGGTCGACATGTTCGAGCCGGCTGACGATAACATCGCCCTCGGGGCCGTCCTTCATCCACTCGACGGTGACGACGATGTTGTCGGCGCCATCGCGGCTCACGGCGTGCTGTGCGTCGGCGGCGCCTGTCAAAGACGTATGGCCGCGGGGCCGGCTGCCGTCGACGCCGCAATGGTGGACGATCACCACTGCGCAGTCGAACGCTTCGCGGATGGCATCGGCGGCTCGGATATAGGCCGCCATGTCCTCGTCCTTGCTTTCCGAGCCGGCCAGCGACCGGTTGAGCGTGTCGATGACGACCAGTGCCGGCATGTCGCCCGGGATCTGCGCACGGATGGCCGCAATCAGCGCCTCATGGTCTTTGACGAGGTCGGTGCGCTCGGTCATGAGGTAGAACGGCGCGTCGTCGATGTTGTGGGTCCGGCGGTAGGCCTCGATGCGGGCCCGGAAGCCGTTGCCACCTTCAAGGGCTAGATACACGACGACGCCGTCCTGCACGCGCCGGCCGCGGTATGGCTCGCCACGCGCGACGTGCATCGCCACGTCGAATGTCCAGAACGATTTGCCACATTTTGGCGGGCCCCAAACGACAGTCAGGCCGCCGCGCGGGATCAGTCCCTTGACCAGATATGCCGACGACGACGACAGCAACACCGCATTGAAGCGGGTCAGCTCGAACCGCTGCTTTGCCTTTTGCGCAGCTTCCGCCTTCTCAGCGCCGCTGCCATCGTTGTCGGCGCCGTTCGACCTATCGTGATTTGGCCTCACCTCGTCGAGTGCAGCGCGAAACCCCGGTTCAAATTCGGGTATCGCCATCACGTCACCTTTCCGAAGGGGTTGCGGCCGAACAAACCCCACCGAATAAGGTGCTCTATGGTTTGATCGGCATGCTGGCCAAGGTCGGCAAAAAGCCCGACGTCGGCCGCAAGCAAAAGGAATTCGTCCCGCACAACGTCGGTGGCTCCCAAGCTACGGGCAGCGACAACGGCGGCCCAAAATATGCGGACGCGATCGTTGATCGGCTTCGCCCGGTCGAGCTCACAACGTGTGAATTCGATCGCGTTTGCCAGCAAGTCGATGGCGCGCGGTGGTGCAAATGGCGCGCTCATGCGCCGCCCCGGAGTCGATCAGCGATGTCGCGCAACCACTGCTGCTGCTTGGGGCTGGGAATGCCGCGGTAGCGCGCCAGGGTCACGATGAAATCGAGCTCGCGCTCGCTCAACCGTGCCGCGTTGCCGGCGCAAAATCGCGCTTCTCTGCGCCAATCAGCCGGCGCCGGGAGACAGATGGTTGCAGCCAGGTCGTGCCAATCGCGGCCGCTGGATTTCAGCACGCGATCGATAGCGCGCGCGGTCGCAATAACCTCCCCGTCGTGATTGCTCGCGAGGAGCGGAATGAGTTTGCCGAGCGTCGGCGCGATCGTGGCCGGGACGCTCATGGCGAACCGTCCTCGATAGCAAGCATGTCGAGCGCGACACCAAGCGGCCCGCTGGCATTGCCACGGGCATCTCGGCAAAGCGCTTTGCGCAGCGTCGTAATGTCAGCGCCTAATTGAAGCGCGATGCTGCACATGATGGCGCTGTCACTCGCGACCGCACCCGCGCTGCTGCCGGCCTTGGGCGTCGTCAGAAATATCTCGCCGAGCCCGCCGTCGTCGAAACGGGAAATAGTAGCGATGTACGCCAGGCCGGCACATTCGAGCGCGAATGTCTCGCTCGCGCGGCGAGCGGGAAGTCGGCGCCGCGTGGCCTCACTCACGGCCGCGCCCAATGTCAGCAAACGGTGGGGGCTTGCAACGTAGAGTCGGCTGGTTTAGATGCATCGCTGCTGATCCGAAGTTTGCTGATCCAAATGCGAACGCGCCCTTGCCGGGGCGCGTTTTGCGTTTATGCGGTGGAATGTTGAGCGTGCCCGGCCGCCTGGGTTCGCTGCTCACGCGCGCGGAGCCAAGCAACAACGCCTGATCGGGAGTAATAGATTTTCCTGCCGATTCTGGTTATCGGGGGGCCGCTGCCGAACAGCTTCCAGCGATCTAACGTCTTGGTGCATATCTTCAGCTCGGCCGCGAGTTCGACCGGCAGCAGATATCCGTCGAGTAGAGACTGTGTCTGCATTTGTAACCCCCGTCTAAGGACGTGGGGTGACATTGCAGGATGCAGGCGATTGCCGCTTACATGGATGAAGCAGATTTTTGAGCAATCATCTCTGCAAATCCGCGTCTCAGCCCTTCGGAGTGAAGCTGCTTGTGAGCAGGATCACTACGCCAATTGGTCAGGACCTTTTCACATTGTGATCGCAGGTCCGGCCTCTCTTTGTAGAGCCTTCGCCACTCGCGCACTTCCTCGGGCACTACGATTTCGAAAAGTGAGTTGGTGATGAAGCGAAAGGGGTCACCGTTCGTGGGCTCTCCCGCCTCTAGGCCGACGATGAGCTCAAAACCGGTTGCCGCACAGAAATGCTTTGTCCTATCGAGCGTGTGATAGTCCCCGATCTTATTGTTCTTTATCGTTGCGCTTCCCTTCTGCAGCGCCTCAAGCGCGGAAAGAACTGCGCGCTCGTATCGGGCGATCAGGTCAAAATCCAAGTTCTCGGGACGAGGAAGCTGTTGTCCCGAATAGGCGCTAAAGACAAGAAGCGCGCGACGCGTTCCCTCGGGCATGCCCTTAATTTTTCGCAATACATTGCGCACTAACGGTTCGATCGCCGAACCATATTCTTTGTTCTCCGCCTGCATTCCGAAAGACGGTTGGCGGGCAATTACCACTTTGAGGGCGTCAATTTGCCACCGCACAATCAGGCCAACATCGTTTTGTGAATGTGAACCTGATTTGAGATTATTGACGATCGACTCAATGAGTGCGCTTTCCTTAGCCATGTCAGACTCGGGCGCGCCGACCGGCAATCTGCTCCACGTTCGGCGATGGATTAAGAATTTGAGCGATCAAAGATTCCAGCGCCTCAAACGCCTGCTTCTTCTCCGCTAAATATTTGTGCTGGTCATAGACCCCGCGAACGCCGGCAATGACGTGACCGAGAGCGCGCTCGGCATGGTCGCTCGAAATGCCGGCCCGGCTCATGAGGCTGCGCGCGGTCCTGCGAAGATCATGCAAGGTCCAGGGCACCATTGGCTCGCGGCCGGACGTTGCCCGTAGCTCGGCGATCTTGTCGTCGAGAACCTTCTTTACCCTCGAATAATCGCCGAATGGCTTCTCGCCATTGCCCGCGGAAAAGACGAAAGGGCGCTTCGCAAAATCAGTTGGCCGCTGCCCGATCTGATCGCGAACCATGCCGGTTAAGGGGATGGCGTGATCGTTCTTGGTCTTGTAGCGCGCGGCTGGGATGGTCCAGGTATCGCCTTCGATTTCGTCCCAGCGCATTCGAGCTGCCTCAAGCCGCCGAGTTGCGGTGAGGAACAGCGTGCGCACCAGCGCCGGGTATCGCGGCCCACCGATCGAGCCGAGTGCGGCCCATAGATCGCGGATTTCATCGTCGGACAGGATGCGCGTGCGGGCACGCTCGTGGGGTTTTGTTTTGGCCATGCCCTTGACGATCGGCGGATGAAAGTCGTCGTCCCGCGTCGCGCGCCAGTTAAATGCCTTGCGAACGAGAGCGAGCGCCCGATCGGCCATGACCGGGCCATTCTTGTCGGCAATCGCGTCGAGCATCTTGACCACTTGGGAGCGGCGCAAGTCGTAGATTCCGACGTTGCCAATGGCCGGTTTTACAAGTCGCTCGAATGTGCGTTCGATATTGTTCCAGCTCCGTAGCTTGGCTTCCTTCTTGACGTAGCGCTCCACAAACTCGTCGAGCAGATTGCCGATGGTTTCTCCCTCGGGCTTGTTGCCATCCTCAACGCGCCGCGTGCGATCGGGGCGTGGGTCGGCGTCTGGTCTGCCAACGGCCGCCTCGCGCTCCTTCGCCCTGAGAACTGCGCCGAGCACCGTCAGGCTGCCGCCGCTCGCGTTCTCATCCCAGCGGCCCAGGGTTTCGAGATAGGGCTTGCCGGCGACGCGGTGAAACCAGACGAAGGATTTTGTGCCCGCGCTGGTCACGCGTACGGCGAAGCCCGAGGGCGCCTTCTTCCCCTGCAAAGTCGCGCCGCTGAAGTAGTGAAGCCGGTTCCCCTTGGCCGGGGAGGGGAGAGCGGCTACTATTTTTTCGCTGATCTTCTCCGTGCTCGTCGACATGCTGAGGCTCCGGTGTCTGCAATATGTCTGCACCCCGAATGTGGTGCGGGTGTCTGCCAGAGTCTGCGAAATGTCACGGGGTGTCAATCAAAATGCCTGTAATCGCAGGTCATTTCGGTGCAGACACGAAAAATGGAATCAAGATCAGGGAGTTAGCCAAGGGTGGCGATTTTGACTACCTATGATCGCGCACCCGCGCAGAGGTTTTTAAAGGGAGCGAACAATGGTTGCGGCAGTGCGCGTACATAAGGTCGGCGGTCCCGAGGTTTTGACTTACGAGGAAGTTACCGTTCCCGCTGCCGGGCCCGGCCAGATCCGGGTGAAGCAGCATGCCATCGGCGTCAATTTCGTCGACACCTATTTCCGTTCGGGTCTGTATCCCGCACCGGGCGGCCTACCCTTCGTCGCCGGCAACGAAGCCGCGGGTGAGGTCGTCGAAGTTGGTTCCGGCGTCAGCGAATTCAAGCGGGGCGATCGCGTCGCGTATGTCAACGGACCGGGCTGTTATACGGAAGAACGCGTGCTTCCGGCCGACCGCGCGGTGAAGCTGCCGGACAAGATCAGCTACGAGGAGGCCGCCGCCATGATGCTCAAGGGCATGACGGTGGAATATCTCGTGCGCCGCACCTTCAAGGTGGAGAAGGGGATGAACGTGCTGATGCACGCGGCGGCCGGCGGTGTTGGGCTCATCCTGTGCCAATGGGCGAACCATCTCGGCGCCAATGTCATCGGCACGGTCGGATCGAAAGACAAAGCCGAGCTCGCGCGCGCCAACGGCTGCCATCATACGATCCTCTACCGCGACGAGGATTTTGTCGCGCGGGTGAAAGAAATCACCGGCGGCAAGCTTTGCGACGTGGTCTATGACGGCATCGGCAAGACGACCTTTCCCGCGTCGCTCGACTGCATCCGTCCGCTCGGCATGTTCGTGAGCTTTGGCAGCGCGGCGGGGCCGATCGAGGCCTTCAACATGAACCTCCTGCAGTTCAAGGGCTCGCTATTCGCCACGCGCCCGACGCTCAACACCTATGCCGCCAGACGCACGGATTTACTCGCCATCGCCAACGAACTGTTCGCCGTCGTCGGCAGCGGTGCTGTGAAGATACCGATCAATCAGACATACGCGCTGCGCGACGCCGCCAAGGCGCACCGCGATCTCGAAAGCCGCAATACGACCGGCGCCTCCATCCTGGTGCCGTGAGGATTAGCCATCTTCAATGAGAATTTGGGGTTATTGGGCGACGCTTGGCTGGGCGTTTCTCGCCTTGGTCGTGGGTCAGTTCGCCGCGCTCGCGGCCTTGTTGTGGATACGCCTGAGCGATTTGAGCGCGCTGCTTTCTACGCCGTTCGACGGCGCCATGGTCACGCTGTTCATCATGATCGCCAATCCGGTCTCGATTGCCGTAATCGCGCTCGCCGTGTGGCTGAGACGGGCTCGGCAGGCGGAATATCTGGCGCTGATATTGCCGGCGATGCTTGACCTGCGGATTGGGCTGGTCGGGCTCATCGGCATGATCGCGGCCGGCGATGCGCTGCTTTATTTCAGCGGATACCCGCTCGTCACGCCGTTTCAGCTGCAATCCTACACGACGGCCGCCGCCGAGGGATGGCTTCCAGCTTTGTTGGTTGGCGCCGTTGTCGTGGCGCCGGCCGGCGAGGAGATCATGTTCCGCGGATTTCTGTTCCGCGGTTGGGCGCGTTCGAATCGCGCGGCGTGGCCGGCGATCGTGATGGTTTCGGTATTATGGGCGGCGCTGCACGTTCAATACGACTGGACCGGCATTCTGCAGATTTTCATCATCGGGCTGTTTCTCGGATGGATGCGCTGGCGGAGTGGGTCCACGCTGCTGACGTTGTTGCTGCACGGGCTGTTCAATGTCGAAGGCACACTGGAAACCGTGCTGCAGGTCCGATTTTTCTCGTAGCGCGGTTGCTTCACATAATTATATGGGCGGCTGGCGCGGCTACCGGGGCCGGAACACGCCGGAATGATGCGGACCAAAAAAGCTGCGTATTACGAATAGCTTGCAAGGCGATTTGATCTAGACCATTCCGCTGGCGTCCGGCTAAATCCAGGCCCGATTCGGAGGTAGGCTCGGAGGTAGAGCGATGGCGCAGAACCTGCTGACGGCGCGATCGGTCGACGCGAAGAAAAAACGCGGCCGCTATAGCGATGGCGGTGGCCTCGTGCTGCAGGTGTCCAAGTGGGGCACCAAATCGTGGGTGTTCCGCTATCAGCGCGACGGCCGCGATCGGCACATGGGGCTTGGGCCGGCGGGCGTCCTCTCGCTGGCCGACGCTCGAGAGCGTGCGCGCGAATGTCGCCGGCTTCTGCTCGACGACCGGGATCCGATCCAAGAACGAAACGCCGGACGCCAAAGCCGACGCCTCGATAACGCGCGCGGTCGGTCCTTCAGGGATTGCGCCGAGGCCTACATTGCCGCGCACGCGGCCGCGTGGAGCAGCTCGAGGCACCGGGTGCAGTGGGGCTCTTCGCTAGCGGCTTACGCCTATCCTGTGATCGGCGAGTTGCCTGCCTCGGCGATCGACACGGCGCTGGTCCTCAAATGCCTGGAGCCTATCTGGGAGATCAGGTCGCAGACGGCGAAGCGGATCCGCGGCCGAATCGAAAGCATCTTGGATTGGGCCGCGGTGCGTGGTTATCGATCCGGCGAGAACCCTGCCCGTTGGCGAGGGCATCTCGACAAACTGCTGCCGGCGCCCGGCAAGGTGCGACCGGTAAGGCACTTCGCGGCGATGACGTACGCCGATCTTCCCGGTTTCATGGAGGATTTGCGCGGGCGGGATGGCGTCGCAGCCCGCGCGCTCGAGTTCACCATCCTGACGGGATTACGCACTAGCGAGGTCATCTTCGCCGCGCGAAGCGAGATCGACCTGGTCGCCAAGGTTTGGACCGTGCCGGCCACGCGCATGAAGGGGCGGCGTGAACACCGCGTTCCTCTCTCGAAGCGCGTGCTCGAGGTCGTGTCGATGACGGGCAGCGGCGAGCTTTTATTTCCGGGCGCTCGGAAAGGTCGACCGGTTTCGGACATGGCGATGCTCAATGTTCTCGAGCTCATGGGGCGTAGCGACGTGACGGTGCACGGTTTCCGCAGCACATTCCGCGATTGGGCTGCGGAGCGCACAAACTATCCCAACCACGTCGTTGAGATGGCGCTCGCGCACGCGGTCGGCGACAAAGTCGAGGCCGCATACCGTCGCGGTGATCTTTTCGAAAAGCGCCGCCGCTTGATGGACGAATGGGTGCGATACTGCGCTCGGCCGGCCGTCGCCGGCGAGGTCGTGGCGTTGCGCGGTTAGTGCCATGCTGGATCGTCCACCCAACGCACCGGTTTCGGAGCGCATTCATCGTCGGGCGACTTCGCCGCGGGCGCTGGTGGCGCGAAGGCAGAAAAAGATCCCCGATGACGTGAAGCAGCAGCTCGTCCGCGCTCACGAGCTACTCTCGGGCAATGTCAAAAACCCGAAGCAGTACGGGATGTTGCAGGAGCCGCCTGCATGGCTTGGCCTGACGCCGCGGGATAAGCGGCGGGCGAAGGAATTGCTCGGGCGCATTGTCGAGGAGTACGCGCCTACGTGTGTGAGGGACTTGGTTTGGGTGCTGCTGGTCGACGCGGTTCGGCCACGGACGCGAGGCCGAAAGCCAAAGTGGCTTGGCATGGAGGGCGTCGTGTTCGTGGGTGTGGTCGAGGTCGTACTGAACGAGAACGGTTGGAAGCGGAGCCGCAGGAAAGAGCTCCGATGGGCGATCGACGCTGTCCGCAAGTCGGCGCCGGATAGCTACGGAAGATACACCGAGGATCGGTTGCGCGCAGCCTACTATGACGCTTTGCCGCGTTACATGGCTGTTTCGGAAGATCTCAGGTCCCTCGCTGAGGAACGGGCCAAGCGCGCGTCGGAAAAGGAAGAGCGCGACGCCCATTCGGTCCTCCAAGTCGAGCAGATCCGCCGGCTCTTGGGCGAATGGGACGTGGTCGAAGTAAAGCGGTCTGTAAAATCGGTGGAATAACCAAGCCCAATTTTCTTTGCTTTAAATCGATTCCTCGCTCCATATCGCCAGCGTTCTACGACGTGCCGGTGTGTCCGGCCGTCAGCGAGGAACGCGATGGCAAAGACTCTTCAGAAATTTATGACGCGCAAGGATGTCGAGGCAATCACGCGTCTGCCTCGATCGACGATCTACGAGCGTATGGCAAAGGGAAAATTCCCGCGCCCGGTGTTTCCGGACGGCGCGCGATCGGCGCGGTGGCTCGAGGCGGAGATTATCGACTGGCAAGCTAAGCAGATCGCCGCACGTGACGGTAAGAGCGTCGGTCGGTCGCGATGAGGCCGCCGAGTGATTGCTCCACATAGGCGAAACCCCGCGGCGTTGGCTGCGTGCGGGGCTTCAAATCGAGATCCACAGGCTGTGCAGGTCGGTGACGTAGATAGCCGCGTCGCCGATGCTCGTCAACATCGTATTGCTGGCGAATTGTGCACGGCCCCCACGCAACACGATGCCGGGGCTTTGTCGCTCGTACTCGGCTCTGCCGAGACGAACTCATGAACTGGCCACGCTCTCCTTTAATTCCCCCGTCAGCACTGCAGCGCCCGCGCACGATCCCACCAAGGTGGTTTCGGTTGTTTGGGGGATTCGCCGATCACCCGAAGTGGCGGCGTGTGGCCAAAGACGCGAACGCGGACCTCTCCATCGTCATTGTGACCGTCGTGAAGCTCCTCGAGACCGCCAACGCGGGACGGCCGCGCGGCTCAGTCGCCGATTTTTCGCCGGAGGAATGGTCCCTTTCGCTGGCGGTCGATCGGAATATTGTTGATCGCATCTGGCATGCACTGGAGGCAATCAGGTGGATCGATCGCGAGTACGTCACCAAGTGGGACATCT
>Ga0182024_10022753_pt1 | contig 11280 bp, 8 predicted proteins | sample P32metaG_FD_120480 | JGI IMG/M metagenome (GOLD analysis project Ga0182024, IMG submission 120480) | Permafrost microbial communities from Stordalen Mire, Sweden - P3-2 metaG (Illumina Assembly) | ecosystem: Environmental > Terrestrial > Soil > Wetlands > Permafrost | place: Sweden: Stordalen... | reverse complement strand
CCTCTGGCCTCGGACGGGGTTATTTTTAGGAAGGAGCATTCAAAAACTATGCCCCGGAGGCATGCAGAGCAGTAGCACATCCGGGGCTTGACACTCTAATCTTAGCAGGACAGTTTCTCTTTATAATCCGCGTCCAAGGCCGTTGACATACGCCAAAAGTGACGTACGAAGAAATTGACGTACGTCGTTGTTATCATCTTACGCAGGGACCAACATCGCTGAAACGCTACTTCCCAATGCCTCTCCGCTCAACCAGGCGATCAAAAGCGACCCTGATTGGAAGAAGGTTTATCAGGACGATGATTTTTCAGTTTCAGTTCGCAAGAGCGATTAGTTAGTCATTGCATCGCCAATTTGTTCTTTATGTTCAGTATAATGAACGAAAGAGGGCTTTGCGTTTACTTTGGTGCACGTAAAGGGCAGGAAGTTTACTTGACTATAGTGTTCATTATTGTATACGATATTAGGTGTATAGTTCATTATAGTGAACGTTATGTTCAAAAATCCAGGCAATTCCACAACTCCAGTTCCCGTTCGAAGAGCCCTGCGCAAGCTGGGGCAGGACATCCGCGATGCTCGGCTGCGGCGCCGAATACCAACCGAGATCATGGCGGAACGGGCCTCAATCAGCCGAACAACCTTGTATAAAGTAGAGAATGGCGATGTGAATGTATCAATGGGCATCTACTCGACCATTCTTTTCGTGCTTGGAATGATTGACAGAGTCGGCGATCTGGCTGATGCCGGCGTTGACACTCTGGGTCGCCAGCTCGATGAAGAGCGTTTGCCAAAGCGCATCAGACTTTCCCGCCGCAAGTCTGTCAAACCGATCAAGGCTGAGAGTGATGGAAACTGAGTGCCTGATCTACGTCGACCTTTCCGGCACGCTCCATTTTGTCGGAACGCTTTGGGCACGGATGCGCAAAGATCGAGAAAGCGCTACATTCGAATATGACAAAGACTGGCTAGCCAACCCGCTCAGGTTCTCGCTGGAACCGGTCATGGCGCTCGGACCAGGACCTTTCCACACTGGTGACAGAAGGTTGTTTGGTGCGATCGGAGATTCTGCACCAGATCGCTGGGGACGAGTTTTGATGCGCCGTGCGGAACGGCGACGCGCTGATCGCGAGGGAAGAACGCCCCGAACCATTAGAGAGATTGACTATCTCTTGATGGTCGACGACGAAGCACGTCAGGGTGCACTGCGATTCGCCACACGCGCAGGCGGGCCGTTTCTTGCACAACCCGGGCGCGTGAGAATACCACCGCTTATCGAGCTGCCACGGTTGCTGTCCGCCAGCGAGCACGTACTTGCTGACAAGGAATCGGATGAGGATTTGCGCCTGTTACTGGCGGCCGGCTCTTCTCTTGGTGGTGCACGGCCGAAAGCGTCCGTACGTGATCGTGACGGACATCTTACGATTGCCAAATTTCCACACGAAGGAGACGAAATCAATACCGTTGTTTGGGAGGCAGTGGCGTTGACGCTAGCAGGCAACGCGCACATTGTGGTGCCAGATTGGCGGCTTGAATTTATCGCTAAAAAACCTGTGCTGCTGCTGCGTCGCTTCGACCGCTTAGAGGGAACGCGCATCCCATTTCTATCTGCGATGAGCATGCTGAACGCAAAAGATAACGAGCAACGAAGCTATATGGAGTTTGTCGATCTGCTTCGACAATATGGGGCTGCGCCGAAGGAAGACATGCATATGCTCTGGCGCCGCATCGTATTCAGCATTCTGATATCGAACACCGATGACCACCTGCGCAATCACGGATTTCTATACAGCGGACCTGCGGGTTGGCGCCTGTCGCCTGCATATGATGTCAACCCAGTGCCAATCGACATCAAACCTCGCGTGCTGAGCACAGCCATTGATCTTGACGACAGCACCGCATCGCTGGAATTAGCTCTGTCTGTCGCTGCATATTTTGAACTTTCGCTTGACGAAGCTATGGAGATAGCGGCGGAAGTCGGTGCAGCTGTTAGTCACTGGCGGCACGTCGCGGCAGACTTGGGCCTGACCACAGCGGAAATCGATCGCATGCGATCGGCCTTCGAGCATGAACGCTGACATTCTGAAACCAGTCCTGATGTTTACTTGCCTTGTGGTGGCATCGGCGCTTACGGAGTTGGCAGTCTCGGAGGGGCGCTGCGGAAGTCGTGTGCACAGGCAGACCCTGAGCCCCAGGCGCGATCTGCATAGATGGCGCAGTTGGTAGGCCGAGATTAGTAGCCGGAGTCACAATGGGCGTAGTCGAAAGAGCGGGAATAGTCTGGATTCAATGCCTGCAGCTGACTGAGAGTCTTTAAAGCATCAAAGTGAACTGCCCACTTTTTCTGCTCGGTATGCGCTGGCAGCGATTGCGCGAGCGCATTTGGCGAGCTCCCCTTGCACTTCAGCCATAGATTGGGGTCGGCTAGATGAAATTTTCTCAAGCGTTCGCATGATTAGTTCTTCAAAACAGGCTGGAATCTGAAGCGTGGGATCCACTTTGTTTAGCGGCTCCGGTGGCTGGTTCACGTGGCTGTTCATAGTTTGATAAGGGTCTTCGCTAAGGAAAGGTGGACCGCCCGTCAAAGCCTCATGCATGACGCAGCCCAGTGAATAAACATCCGACCGAGCATCTGTTGGCACACCCATGCATTGTTCCGGGCTCATGTATGTGGGACTACCAAACACTTCGCCTGGCTGTGTAAGATTCGCCGCAGTCCTGTGCTTGTAATCAAGCTTGGCAATACCAAAATCGATTACCCTTACAGATTCGCTGCCGTTGGGCTCTTTGACCAGCATGATATTGCTGGGTTTCAAATCTCTGTGAATCACTCCTCGTTCGTGGGCGTGTTGAAGAGCATCACAGGTTTGCGAAAAAACATTGACGAAGCGCTCCAGTGAAAGCGTGCCTTCCTTCCTGAGGATGTCGTTCAGAGTGACCCCTTCAACATAATCCATGACCAAAAAAGCCTCGCCTTCCAGAGAAAGACCAAAGTCAAATACGTTTATCAAATGCGGATGCTGGAGAGTGCTGACTGCTTCTGCCTCCTGCCGGAACCGTTTTACATTGTTCAAATCTGTGGTCATCTCTGGATGGAGAACCTTGATGGCCACCTTGCGATTCATAAACTTGTGCCTGGCCAAATACACTATACTCATGCCTCCATGCCCCAACAGGCTGAGAATTTCATATCGGTCGGCGAAGGTTTGGCCGACAAGAAATTCCTCAGGAGAACGGATCAGTTTGGCACCATCGAAAGGACATACCGCAAATCCTTGATGCAGATCACGTTGGCATTGCGAGCATCTGCTAATTGGTTTATCGTTTGCTCCGTATAGTCCCTTGAGCACAGCCTGTCGCGCCGCTTGGGCACGATCGGATCTTGCCAGAGTTTCCACTATAGCGCTCAAACATAGTTCAAGGTTGCGAATATCGATGCTCAGTTGCGCCGCAATTGATTCATGAGTAAACCCCTCCACAATCAGCGTCAATACATTAAACTCAAGAGTTGATAATTGCGCAGTTGCCTCCTTGTTTTCATTGGCACTGAGTGCAGCATGGCTTGAGCAGGATTGTAAGAGGCGCACCGCAACTCGGTCGTCAAGCCAAACTGCTCCCTCATCGACAGCACTGATGGCGGCCCACAACCGAGTTGCAGAGACATCCTTGAGGCAGTAACCAGCTGCTCCAGCCGACATGGCGGCAAAAATTGATTGGTCGTCATCATGTGCCGTAAACATAATGATCCGAGCCAACTGCTCATTCATGATCAGTTTGGCCGCTTCAATTCCGCTCAACAAAGGTAAGCCGATGTCCATTAGCACGACGTCTGGCTTTAGCTGCAACGACATTTTGACAGCGCTCAGTCCATCGGTGCACTCCCCCACTATGCTGATTTGAGGCATATTTTCAAGGGCCAGCCTGAGACCCAGGCGCACGAACTCTTGGTCTTCGACAATCAAAATGGAGATTTTTTTGGCTGGTGTCATATTTGGTACCTGAATGTTAGAGGAATGGTCAGTCAGAAAGAATGAATGGATTGCGATCACAAAACTGCGTTTTTGGTCTGGAAATTATTCTTGTATTCGACGGCACGATGGAAGGATTCTTCCAGGCAGCCGTAGAGGCAGATGAGTCTCTCTGAGTTTTGCGCTTTTGAGTTGCGCTCTATCTCTTGAACGATTGCGCACATTTCAACTGCCATCATGGTGCCGGCTGCGCCCTTCAACTCGTGGACATGATCGGCTAGAGATTTCCAGTCAGCTTGATCAATAGCTGCCTTCAACTTAGCCATTACAGGTTCAACTGTGGACGGAAACATGTTCAATAATGTGGACACATGTTTGCTGCCGTAGCGTTCTTCCAGTTTGTGCAGATCTACTGGGGGCTGGCTTGGTTGTGATTCCGAGAAAGCGACATTGGCACCAATAGTTGGTTCTAGTTGTTCACTGCCTGATTCATTTATGGTCAACTCCGGCAGCCATCGGCGTAGTACCTCATGAAACTTGGCGAGCTCGATCGGCTTGCTTATGTAGTCGTCCATTCCTCGCGCCAGACACTTCTCGCGGGCGCCCTGCATGGCTTCGGCCGTCATGGCCACGATAGGGATGTGACGACCGTTTGTAATCTCGAGTTTGCGAATAGCATTTGTCGTTTGGAAACCGTCCATCTCAGGCATGTGACAGTCCATCAAGATCAGATCATATGACTGGCGAGATAACTTCTCCATTACTTCACGGCCATTTGAGGCGATATCTGCGGCCAAACCAAAGTCAGCCAGTTGCATAAGAGCGACCGTTTGATTGATGAGATTGTCTTCCGCCAACAAAATGCGCGCTTGCTTATTCAGACATTTGCGATCGGCTAACAGATCTGCAGGTTCGTTGATAGCCTCTTCGGTCATTGCTTGTTCGGGCGCCGAATTACATTCGTTCACACCGATTGATAACACGTTAGACAGACAATCAAACAGATGTGACTGCTTGATCGGTTTGGTCAAGTAAGCCTGAAACCCGAGATTCAAAACATCTTTGCTCTGACCAGTGGTATCAAGTGCGCTGATAAGCACGGCCCTGGTAGCGGCCAGGGCGAGATCATTTTTTATTGCTTTGATTAGATCCAGTGCGCCCATACCATCTAAACACAAATCAATCAAGACTACCTCGTGTGGGCGACCCGCCGCTGCCGATTCTCTCAGTATTGTCAATGCCTGTTTCGCATCCGAAGCTTGATCCGGTGCCATGCCCCAGGCGGCGAGGTAGCTGCCAATAATGGTGCGAGCGCTCAAGTCAGGGGCAACATTGAGAATTCTGATGCCTGCTAAATTTCGACCAAGCTCGGTGACGATGCGGTTATCGCAGCTACGCGGAAATCGCAGCTTCAGTCGAAAAGTCGATCCTTTTCCTTTCACGCTGCAAACGTCTATCTCTCCGCCCATCAATTCGACTAGATTTTTGCATATGTTTAGACCCAGACCAGTCCCCCCAAATCTGCGACTGATGGAGCCATCAGCCTGGCCGAAGGGACGGAAGAGCCTGGCAAGCTCTTCATCTGAGATGCCAATTCCAGTGTCGCTGACTGAAAATACAACCGTAGCGTAAGCACTGTCTGATGCGACCAGATCTGCTCTGAGCACCACTTCGCCATGCTCGGTAAACTTAATTGCGTTATTGGCAAGATTGGCGAGGATCTGGCGAAGACGTCCTGCATCTCCGATCAAGTAGCGAGGAATTGACGGACCGACATAACACATTACTGATAGCTTCTTTGCTCCAGCCTGAACGCAGACAAGTTCTGTAACGTCTTCAACGATGGCCCGTAGATCGAAATCAGTTAACTCTAGAGTCATCTGACCGGCTTCGATTTTTGAAAAATCCAGAATGTCATTTATTATTGTCAAAAGTGATTGAGCTGACGTTCTAATCAGATTGGCGCTATCGTACTGCTTCGATGTCAGTGACGTTTTTAGCAATAATTCTGTCATGCCGATGATGCCGTTCATCGGCGTGCGCACCTCATGACTCATGTTGGAAACGAACTCTGATTTGAATCGCGACGCTTGCACCGCCTGATCGCGAGCTGCCATGAGTAATTCATTCAAGTGCGAAAGTTGAGTCACCTGGTCGCCGAGTTCATTGTTTAGCTGCTCGACCTGTGCTTGCGCGCGCTTCTTTTCGGTGATATCTCGGAATACAATCACACCACCTGTAGTATCACCACTTTCAAGCCGGAGAGGGCGTGCGGTGACACTGATGAAAAGACCGCCCGGGCGCACCGAATTGCGTAGAAAGAGTTCTCGATCATCGACACTCTCGCCCTGCATGGCCCGAACCAGTGGCAGTTCGTTGTTAGGACATGGTGACACGCGGTCGGTCAGATACAATCCGAATGTCTCGGACCACTGTTCGTGAGCTACTTCTGTCGCAGAGATACCGCAAATATGTTCAGCAGCAGGGTTGTACTCAAGGATCTGCCCTGCTGAATCAGCCACCATAACTCCTTCTCCCAGGCTGTCGAGAATTGATTTGAGAAGTTGCTTTTCCTTCACTAACTCAGCTTCCGCGTTCTTTCGACTAATATCAAATTCTCGCAGCGAGACAGAGTAGAAGAATATAAATGCACCAAATACGGTGCTCATGGTGATAGCCATAATGGCAGTGCCATATCCGGCGTCGTAGAGCCCCGATTGCTGCCCCGTGAGCCGCAGCCACCCGAGTAAGATCGGAGTCAGCATCCCGGCGGGCATCAGACGACGGATCATGGCACCGCCAGCAGTTTCACTGACTGTGATAGACATTAGCCCCTGGTCGGGATGCAGGAGAAGCAAGCCGATGGAAAGTGCCATGAACATCAGTGCCGTTGGAAACGCCATCGGCACTGCCGTGCCGTCGACATGCAGTGAAACGCGGTCGTACACATATCCGGTCAGGGCGAAAAGGGCAATGACGCTGATAAGCAATGCACCGAACTGGGCCAAGAGACGAAGCTTGCTGCGTTGGAAAGTCGCTTCGAACAGAGACAGCGCAGCAAGCACGAAGCAAGTGGCAGTGCTTAACGCCGTCGGTGAGAGAGCAAGCGAAACTGGCAGCACCAATCTAACGGGCGCGGCTGGGTCTGATAACAGGATGGCGAGAACGACAGCCCACCCAAAAAGCAAGGTTACAGCAGCGCCGCTTCTTACAAACAAGACAATCCAGGGTTGCCGAGGTCGCTGTAGAAGCCATAGTGAAGCAGCGCTCAGAAGAAAGCCAGAGGCAGCCAGCGCTGGTAGATCCGAAAATGAGTTCTTCAGGAAGGCTATACTGTGCCACCAACCCAGAAGTGTCAGCGTCGCCAAGGCCCCAATGGCCAGCGAGAGTTTCCCAGAAAGAGACCTCAAAGTTGAAGCCATTCGAATATTGCAATAAGTTTCCATGAATAGGGTTTCCGTGTTGTCGGCGTGGTGCCGTTGCGTGCCAGTGACCTTGAGGTTAGGGGGTGACATTTAGATTAGGGCGACGCTGAGATCAGGGGGCGTGTAAACCTGGCTTCGTGCGCATGCTGCGCCGATTTCGTCGTGGTGCTCGTTTGAAGTCATTGCCTAGATGTGATCCGAGCTTGTCCAGAGACTTGAGCAAATCACTGTCAATATCCTGTTGTGCACTGGAAAGAAAAACAAGCACAGCGATCACCTCACCTCCTTTGCGCAGAGGGAACGCCAGCGCCCTTTTTAATCCGGCTTTCAGGGCTGCTGTGCTGCGCGAGAACTCCTTGCTCTCTTTGAGATCACTGACAATTTCGGTTCTGTTTGCCGACCAGGCGAGACCTTCAAGCCCGATTCCCTTCTCTAGACGAGCTTGCATGCTGGTGCCCTGGAACTCAGAAATGTCGAGGTCATCTGTAAAAACTTGCGTTGCACAAACCAGTGTTTCGCCGCGCTCATCCGGAACCCAGGCCTCCCCTACCTGCCACCCATGCAGGCGGCATAGTGATTGGGCAATCTCAGTTAGCTGTTGTGACATTTCGGCACGTTCTTCTTCTGTCTTCCCTTGCATGTGAGAGGGTGAATGGGCAATGTGACAGACGATGCGCCCGTTAAGAGCGTCGAGAACGCGTTGCGCTCGATCGATCGTGATGCCCTGATATTCGTTGCGCTCGTCTCGAGAGACCTGCGCCTCACTAACGCCCAGTCTGCCAGCCAACTCCTTCTGGCTGATACCACCGGCAATGCGCAGGGCGATCAACAATTTCGGCAGATTCGAAAGCTCATAGGCCGAATCAAACTCTCGCTTCTTTATTCGTTCATACTGCAAAATCTGCTCGGCAAGCTGTTCTTGCTGAGACACCGTGGGCAAAAGCGTGGTCTCAATCTGCTCAAGCGACAGTTGCGCCTCCCTCAATGTCTGTCTCTGATATCTCAGCAACTCCCGCAGCTGCTTCAACTGATCCAGCTTCTCTTGATACTCTCTGTCGGTTCGAATCATTGTTGTTCCATTGGATCACGGACGGTGCATCAATTAAAATGTATGCAAATTGGTTCTCAACTTTGGCGATGCCGACGTATTGCCAACAGTCCATCCCTAAACTAAACCTCACGATCAATCTTAACTTATATGTTAAGTCTTGGCAAGTGGGGGTTATGTTTATTGTTGAGAGTCGACCTTTCTCCTTCCTTGCATGAACTCAAGCTCTTCCGTTCAACAAAGGCTCCTAATGATCCACACAGCCCCTATCGACCTGTCACAGTGCGAACAAGAGCCAATCCATATTCCGGGAGCTATACAGAGTCACGGCATTCTTCTGGTTCTGGAGGAATCTGGGCTCACCGTTACTCAATTAAGTCAAAACGCTGCTGATGTTTTTGGCATTGGAGCGGACGACATTCTTGGAATGGACGTTGATGCCCTGCTCAAATGTGCGGACAAGACATCTACACTTAAACAATTGCTGAAAGCGCAAAACCTTGATGCGATTAATCCGTTTCGTTTGATCACCCAGACGAAATATGGAGCGCTGCTCTTTGAAGCTATCGCGCATCGCAACGAGGCAGGATTGATCGTTGAGCTAGAGCCGGCGACTAGAGAGTCTGCTGTGAACACAACGGAATTTTTCAGATCGGTAAGCGGCACCATTAATGCCATGCTCAATGCTACGGATCGCTGCCAACTGTTAGATCTTGTCGCCAAAGAGGTGCATAAGATTACGGAATTCGACCGCGTCATGCTCTATGAATTTGACGATGATTTCAACGGCACCGTAGTGGCGGAACAGCGCACTGGCCTCTGCTCTTACCTTGGTCACAAGTTTCCCGCCTCAGACATCCCTAAGCAGGCGCGTGAGCTATATAGAAAGAATCACCTGCGCTTGCTCGTCAATGTCGATGACATTGTCTGCGCGATTCTGCCCACGAACAATCCAACGTCTGGGCAGCCGCTTGATCTGAGTTATTCAGTTCTGCGGGCAATGTCGCCAATACACATTGAATATTTGAAAAATATGGAGGCTGCCGCATCGCTGTCTATTTCGATTGTAGTGAAAGAGCAGCTGGTCGGACTAATTGCGTGCCACCACACTGAACCAAAGTTTGTAGATTATCAAATCAGACTGGCGTGCCGGTTTATTGCCCAATTGTTGAGCGTGCGATTGCTCAGCATTACAGAGTCCGCTCTGTCGGATTACAAGCTGAAGCTGAAGAATGTCCAGCATCAACTGATGTCGTCGATGGCACTGCGCAGCAGTTTAGTTGATGCGCTTACCAGTGATTTGTCGGTGCTGGATCTTACAGCTGCCTCTGGTGCAGCCGTACGGTTTGCAGGCAGCCTGGGGACTGTTGGGCAAGTGCCTGACAGCAAAGACATCAATGATTTATTGGATTGGTTAGATGCAAACTGCGCTGGCGTTTTGTATAAGACACAATCTCTTTGCCAGGAATTCGCAGCCGCGATCAGATATAAGCAAGTGGCGAGCGGGCTCCTGGCTGTGCGCATATCTACAATTCGGCCGGATTGGATCTTGTGGTTTCGCCCGCAGAAATTGCACGACGTAAGCTGGGCCGGTATGCCAAGTAAGTCGGTTAGATTAAGCGCTGATGGGCTTCGCCTCCATCCCAGAAAGTCGTTCGAGCTTTGGAAGGAAAAAGTGGAAGGACAAGCGCATCCCTGGCACCAAGCTGAAACGGAGAGTGCACTGGAGATGCGAAACCTGGTGCTCGACTTTCTTATATCGCTTATCGAGGGGAAAAGAGCTACTACCTTCTAGCTGCTTCTTTATTCTGTTCGCTTGTTCATGGGTTGAGCCTTAGGCTGGTATTGCCTGTGGTGCTCTTCGAAATTGTTTACGCTCGTTGCCCAGTATTCAGCAACAACTCCCAGCTTGACTCGATTTTTTGATGATCACAAGCAGTCTCGCTCAAGGTTCGTCGTCGGGGTCCAGTTCCAGAGCATGTTTGTATCAATGACAGAAAAAAAATTGGCAATTGAATTTGCACCTAACGCAGAAACAAACCTCGGTGAGATTGAGGATTTTATCGAGAAAGAAAGCGGCTCAGAGATCGCTGTTCGTGTAATTGATGAGATTCTCAAGGTTTGCGGTTCTCTCCAAACCATGCCCAGAATTGGCAGAGCCAGAGAAGACATCTCACCAGGCGTACGCTCGATAACTTCGGGAGACTTTGTGATTTACTATCGCATTAAAGCCCGGCTCGCCGTTCTCTGGCCGCTGCCAAAGGGGCTGTTTAAAGAGTCCGATACTTACTGGTTAATCGAAGTTGGCAGAAACATCTTGCACCACTTCGCTTTGCCCACGACAGATCCATATTCATTTGCCTCTTTACACACGCCCTGGATTGTCTATCAATGGCTGACGGAAGTTGTCTTGGCACTGGCAAACACCTTTGCATTGAAGGGCGTCGCCATCCTTGGTGAAGTATCGCTGGGGCTGTTGCTATGCGTTTTGATTTTCCGGCGCATGATTAAGCTTGGTGACTTGTCGCTTTAATTGTCATTGCCATTGTCACCCATGCCACCTATCCGGATATCGCAACCGTGCGCCCGCAGCTCTTTTCGTTTGTGTTTCTGGTATTGGCGGTGGTGCTCTTCGGAATTGGCTTTTGTATGCTGGTGCAATCAACCTATTTTCGCCTCCCCTGCCGGCTCGTCGCCGTCTCCGCAATGTTGCTAGCATCAATGCCGTTCACTTAAGAGCAAGTCTCAATAAGCTCGAACAAGATAATGAGGCTTGAACGACGCCAGTTTATTCATGATCGACCTTGCATCGTCATGCGGGCCCTGAATGTAGAAGGGCTTT
>Ga0182024_10022752_pt1 | contig 11280 bp, 10 predicted proteins | sample P32metaG_FD_120480 | JGI IMG/M metagenome (GOLD analysis project Ga0182024, IMG submission 120480) | Permafrost microbial communities from Stordalen Mire, Sweden - P3-2 metaG (Illumina Assembly) | ecosystem: Environmental > Terrestrial > Soil > Wetlands > Permafrost | place: Sweden: Stordalen... | reverse complement strand
CTTGAACGGCGAGATCTTTTACTCGTTGAAGGAGGCACAGATTTTGACGGAGAGGTGGCGAGTGGAATACAACACGGAGCGTCCGCACTCGGCGCTGGGCTACAGACCACCGGCACCGCAAGCAATCTTGCCGAAGCAACCGGGGCTTGGAGATATGGAAAACGCTTCGCGTTTCCCACATCCCCACACCCCCGGCGACTACGACGGACAAATGTCTAACAAGGCGTTACACTAACAATCCACTTGGTACAAAAGATCGGTCCGGTCACTGATCGCTACGTGTTTCCCGACGGCGAACTGGTACCGCTGAGCACCAGCCTTCGAGCGGCAGAGCTGAGCGGCTTTGAGGTGAGGGACGTCGAGAGCCTGCGAGAGCATTATGGGCTCACACTCCACCATTGGGTCCGGCGTCTGGAGGCCCATGCAGAGGAGGCGCGTCGGATCACCGACGATACTACTTACCGTATATGGCGCCTCTACATGGCAGGTGCCGCGCATAGTTTCCGCAGTGGTCGTCTGAACGTGTGCCAGACCCTGCTTGCGAAGCCATTGCATGGGCAAAGTTATCTGCCGCTAACCAGGGAAGATTGGTATCGCGCGTAAGCTAAGACTTACTTCCTCCCTCGCCTTGAAGATGCGCCGGCCTATCGCCGCGGGGGCTCGCAAGTTCCACTGAACGGAATGTGCCGCACCTGGCAAATCGGGGAGCCAATTCTGATTTTGTGCATGGTTTTCGGCCTGCCCTTGCTTTGGCAGCGGTAGCCTCAGCCCGCGCTTCGGCTCGGTTTGAAAAGTGCCTTTGCATGTTCCTCCTTTCGCAGTATCAGGCTGCGCGCGGCGCCGACTGCTCAGCCTTTTCCCTTAAGCTGCCGCGGCCGCGTTCTCTTTCACTCCCTTTGCTGCTCTGGGCAGCTCGAACTTCAGCAGTCCCGCATCCAGTTCGACCACTGCTCCCTCCGGATTAATCTCCGTTGGAAGGTCGATTAGGCGCAAAACCGTGTCGGGATACCAGTCGGGGTACTCTATCTTTCCTCCCCCGGGCTGGGTAGTGGTGGCTTCTTTCTTACCGAGGATGGCAACTCGTTTGGGCTCGATGCTGACCTGGAGTTCGTTTTCTCCGAAGCCGAGAACGTTGACGTGAAGACTAAGCCGGTCTGCCGATTCGAAAGTCGCGATCGATACAGGGCGCAACAGTTCCGACTCCGCCTTGAACCAATCTTCCCAGTCGTGGCCATGTTCACGACCACGCTTTTCGAACAACTCAAAAGCCCTGCGGGCAATGGCAAGTTGTACGGGTTGCATCTCCCAACGCAGGCCCTCGGGATCTCGCGGCCGCATCAGCGTGGCCGGCGGTTCAAGTGTGGGTGCAGTCACTTTCGTGGATTTCATAACAAACCTCCTTCGATCACGCAGGTGAAAGAGGATCGCTTGGCCGCTTGTCGGGATCAGAAAACAGGCTGAAGCGAGCCGCTGTGGATTGGGTGAATTTCGGTGGAAACCGCTTCTGCATCTTTCATTCTCCTCGCCAGCTAATCTACTTTGCTGTGATCTGCGTCACGACGCAGCATATTTCCGCAGAGATGCAGATCCGAACCAAACCGCTGTGATCCTGATCACTGAGAATCGAGGCACATCGCGGATACGATATGGCCATCAGGAAGGATTCGATAAGTCCGTTCCTCAACGTTTCTCGTCCCTTGAACAGAGGGAGGTTGCCATGCCGCTTAACAAGTTGCGGGGGTATCTTGACAGTCACAACATCCGGTACCTGATTTTCTCTCACTCACTCGCGTACACGGCGCAGGGCATCGCTGCGCTTACGCACATCTCGGGGAAAGACATAGCCAAGACGGTGATCGTGAGAATCGATGGGAACTTGGCGATGGCGGTCGTTCCTGCATCCCGCCATGTCGATCTCCCGCTGCTGAGGCGAGCCGTAGGCGCGCAGACGGTGGAGCTTGCCCCAGAACAGGAGTTCAAGGACAAGTTCCCCGATTGCGAGGCCGGGGCCATGCCGCCGTTCGGAAGCCTCTACGGGATGGCCGTCTATGCGGACGAAAGCTTGACCTCAATTAAGGAGATCACATTCAACGCAGGCACGCATCGCGACCTTATGCGGATGGATTGGGCCGATCTGGTAAGACTGGTAGAACCCACAATCATCCAGATCACAAAGGCGAGAGTCACCAAAACCGCCGCCTAGGTGGAGCACTCGGCTGGCCCGAGAGCCAAGTGGCCGCGCATCCGAACGCGCGGCCCTATTTCACTAGTCCCACAATCAGGTCGCTAGGCCCGGGTAGGTTGATCCGGCGCATCTTGGTAAAACCCGCAGCCTTCATCCATCGGGTGTATTCGACCTCGTTGTAACTGGAACCGGCGTCGGTGGTGACGAGCATGTTCAGTGAGAACAGGGTCGCATGTTGCGGTCCAGTCTTGTCGGTATTGAGGATGAAGTCTTGCACTACGAGGCGGCCGTTCGGCGCAAGTGCTTGGTGTGCACGACGGAAAATGTCGCGGTTCTGTTCCTCGGAAAACATGTGGCAGATCGCGTTCAGCATGATGATGTCGAAGTCCGAGCCCAAGTCGTCCTGGAGCATGTCGCCTGCGCGAACGCTGACCTGCGCTGCGACCCCGGCCTGGTTGACATATTCAGTGGTGAGCGGCACGACCTCTGGCACGTCGAGGATTTCGCACTGCACATCGGGACAAGCTTTTGCGAAGGCGATAGAGTAGGCGCCAGAGCCGCCGCCGAGATCGAGGATGCGGCGAACACCGGCTGTGCCCAGGGCTTTCACAACAAGCAGAGCACGATCTTTGGCGTTGCGTTGCATGCCGGCAATGAAGTTGCGCGTCCATTCGGGGGTTTCGTCGCAATCGATGCGGACGCGGGTACCAGTGCGTACGGCGTCGGTCAGCGTGCTCCAGCGATGCCAGATGTTGGCGATGTGCAGCAGGCCATTGCGGTGGTTGTCTTTGGAGCCCTGAACAAAGAAGCGTGCCGACTCGGGTGTGTTCTGATAATCATCGCCGCTTTTCGAGAGCAGCTTGAAGGCGACGAGCGCGTTGAGCAGCATGCCTGCAGCACGGGCATTAGCGTGGATTTTGGCTCCAATCTGTTGGGCAGTGGCTCCGTCCCCGACAGCGGTAAAGATGTCGAGTTCAAGCGCCGTGAGAAGGCAACGGCTGGGCATGTAGCCGCGGATCATCTGATCGAGGCGATCGGGCAGCATCCCTGATTTCTCGCGGGCAGCCATTGCAGCGCGGAATTGTTCCCCATGCTCCACTGCCATGGCCTTCATCGCAGGGGCATCGTTCCATACGAGATGATCGACGGGCTTGCCGTCACGGAGATGCGCACCAACGATTTCGGGTACATCAGACGGTTGCACACGCCGGTACCAAACCCCTGCCGGATAGACGACGATCACCGGACCTTCATCACACAGTCCCATGCAGCCGCAGGCAGTCAGTTGTACGTCGTGGTTGAGGCTGCCCGCCTGTATCTCACGATCTAGCGCATCGAGCACACCAAACGAGCCGCTGCTCGGGCAGGAGGGAATGCCTTCTGGTTTTTGCTGTGTGCAGACGAAAAGATGAAAGCGGAACGGTTCCATCGCAGTCTCCAGCTTAGATTAATGTTAGTGCTTTATTCTCGGCGGCGCACAGCTGATTCTGGGAATCTCGATGAATGCGGCTTGGTAATTCTGTGTAATTCAGGTGCGTTTGGAACCTGGCCGAACGAGCCAGCGAGTCACTAACAGACACAAGTGGAAGAACTCCGTGAGATTGATGTGGATGCATCACGTCACGTTGAAATGTGACGTGTGTCCTTGTGCCATTTTGCTTTCAGGGCTGGAATGGAATGGTCAGTCGTCAGACCAATTCCGATGATGGCCACTGCATTATCCGCAGAAGTCGAGTTCGAATAACCCGCCCGCCCGTAAAAAGGGGAGGGTTTCATTCACCCCGACGTTTACCGGTAAGGAGTTTTGAGCGAGAAAAGAAGACCAATTCTTGACAATCTTTCAGGAGGATGCCTATGGCCACGAATGTGACCTCCTTAGTACCGACCGAACCCAAGATCGTTAACCGCTGGGTTCAAATGTGCGCCTGCATAATCGCGATGATGGCGATCGCGAATCTTCAATATGCCTGGACGCTTTTCACCAAACCCTTAACTTCAAACCTGCACGCGACCTTGGCCGCAGTGCAGATCGCATTTGCCGCATTCATCTTTTGTGAAACCTGGCTGGTCCCCTTCGAAGGTTATCTGATTGATCGTATCGGGCCGCGGCTGGTTATCGGGATCGGCGGCCTGCTGGTGGGCGCGGGCTGGATAGGTTCTGGCTACTCCAACACGATCACCGGCCTTTACATCTGGTACGCGATCGGTGGAATAGGCGCCGGCGCCGTTTATGGCGGCTGCACCGGCAACGTGCTGAAGTGGTTCCCCGATCACCGCGGACTTTGCGCGGGCATTGTCTCCGGCGCTTATGGCATCGGCACCGCGGTGACCGTCGCTCCAATCGAGAAAATGATCCATGCTTCCGGTTATCAACACGCGTTCATCTTTTGGGGCATAGTGCAGGGCATCATCGTGACCGTGGCGGCCATGTTTATCGTGGCACCGACCAAGGGATGGCTGCCCAAAGCGTGGAAGCCCGTGGCCAGAGTCCATCAAGCCAAGACGGACATGACCTGGATGGAGATGCTGAAGCAACCATCTTTTTACCTCATCTACGTCATGATGACGTTGGTGGCATTCGGCGGCCTCGTCGTCACTTCGCAACTCAAGGAGATTGCCGGTTTCTACAAAGTGGATAAGGTCATCATTGCCTGGGGCCTATCCGCGGCGATTCTTGCGATCCAGTTGAACCGCATCGTAAATGGCGTCACCCGTCCCCTGTGGGGCTGGATCTCCGATCACATCGGTCGGGAGAACGCCATGTTCACCGCATTTCTGATCGAGGGTATTGCGGTATTTGCCTGGTTGCAGACCATCGGCAGGCCGGTGATGTTCATTCTTCTGTCGAGCCTGGTGTTCTTCGCCTGGGGCGAGATTTTCTCGCTGTTCCCCTCGCTCACCGCGGACCTGTACGGCAGGACATGGGCCACCACGAACTACGGCATCGTCTACACCGCGAAGGGTACGGCAGCCATTTTTGCCGCTCCGGTCGCCGCCTACGTGATGTTCAGGACAGGCTCGTGGATCCCTGTGTTCTACGTCATGATCGCCTGTGATCTCACCGCCGCCTTCATGGCGCTGCTCTGGTTGAAGCCAGTGGCGACGCGCGCGATTGCTAAGGCGGAGGGACTGGCGCTGTCTGCGGAATTGGCGCAAGCCCTTAAGGCCAAAGAGGAAGAGGACAAGAAAGATTTGGGCCGGGTTGCATAGATTTGCCGTTTCTGCGAGCAGTCGTCTCCGGCTCGGACAGGCTGGCAGCTCCGCCTGCCAGAGCCGGAGTTTGCGGTCCCATCACGACCAACGGTGCTGTCGGTCGTTGGAGATCGCAGCCCAAAGGGCATAGCTTTAGCGTAAAGTTCCGAGTCCTTCTCTTTTCGTAAATCGGCCCAGCAGGTCGGACTCAAGAAGGGCTCCTGCAAGCCGAACATAGTACCGCTGATTGAAAGGAGGAATCTTATGGCAGCCAGTCCAATCCAATCATCGCTCCGGAAGAAGAGATTGCTGAGGAGCAGAAAACCCAGAAGACTTACGAGCCGCCACTGCCGCCGAGACCGGCAGCCCCAAAACGGGCCAAGGGCATCCTGTTCGAGATTTTCGAGGGGCACCAAGACTTTCTTGGCTGGACTCCTGATTAGTCCGCGGAAAACTGCCGAGGAGTCTGCTGTCGGCGCATTGTCTCTTCAATGGCCCTTCCGGCATCCCGCGCCAGATTAGGTATGTTCCGGAAGTAACGCCCTCATTGTGCTTCACAGCAGCTTGTGATCTCCGTCACTGCCGCGCCAACCTGCCTCCAGCCACAATCAAATTGTGATTGGCTAGCTGGAGCGCTCGTGTTCAAAATCATCCACGCACAATTCATCGCCCCTGGTATTAAGCGGTTCATCCTGGAAGCTCCCCGCATCGCCCGCAGGCAGAAACCGGGCCAGTTTGTGATCCTGCGCATTTACGAAGAAGGAGAGCGGATTCCCCTGACCATCGAGAACTCGGATGCGGAGCGCGGGACCATCAGCGTTGTGGTTCAGTCGGCCGGAAAGACTACGCGTCTGCTGAATTCGCTGAGGACGGGGGGCCAGATTCTGGATGTGGTCGGGCCGCTGGGAAAACCGTCCGAGATCAAGAAGTTCGGCACCGTCGTGGTGATCGGGGGAGGCGTTGGCACGGCGATGGCGTATCCCTCGGCGGCGGCGTTCAAGCGAGCCGGCAACCGCGTGATCTCGATCATCGGTGGGCGCAATCGCGAGTTAGTGATTCTGGAGCAGGAAGTGCGCGCCGTAAGCGACACGCTCATGATCACCACCGACGATGGCAGCTACGCCGACAAGGGTTTCGTTACCGACAAACTTCGCCAGCTCATCCAGAACGGTACGCGGATTGACCTCGTGTTGGCGGTGGGACCGATCTCGATGATGCGGGCCGTAGCAGAGATGACACGCAAGGAGAACATTCGCACCCTGGCCAGCCTGAACCCGATCATGATCGACGGCACCGGAATGTGCGGCGGCTGCCGCGTGCTGATCGACGGCAAGAGTAAGTTCGCTTGCGTGGATGGACCCGAGTTCGATGCGCACCAAGTGAATTTTGAAGTTCTGGCGCAGCGCAACGGGATGTACCGCGACCTGGAGCAGCGGTCGCTGGCTGACTTCGAACGCGTGACGTTGGAGAAGACTGCTACTCACGGCGCCCAAGAGTCGTGTGCCATTGCACATAGGGGTGAACGATGAGCCCGACCGCGAAGAAGTCCTTAAACCCACTTCCGATGAAGGAGCGAATCAAGGTTCCACGTCAGGTGATGCCCGAACAGCCCGCCGATGAGCGGAACAAGAATTTCAGCGAAGTCAATCTAGGCTACAGTCCTGAACTGGCGCGCCAGGAGGCGTTGCGCTGTCTGGAGTGCGCCAAGCCGACCTGCACCGACAGCTGCCCAGTGGGTGTGAAGGTCAAAGAGTTCGTGGAGCTGATTGTGGCCTGCGACTTCCTGGGCGCAGCAGCGAAGATTCGGGAAGACAACGTGCTCCCGGCGGTCACCGGACGAGTTTGCCCGCAGGAAGATCATTGCGAGGGTAAGTGTCTGCTTTCGAAGAAAGTGAAGCCCCTCGGCATTGGTTACCTGGAGCGCTTTGTTGCGGATTACGAACAGCGCATGGGAACGCATGTGCTGCCCAACGTGGTGCCCACGGAAAGGAAAGTTGCCGTTGTGGGCAGTGGGCCGTCAGGTCTAATTGTGGCCGGCGATCTGATTCAGAAGGGCCACAAGGTGCGAGTGTTCGAGGCGCTGCACGAGCTGGGCGGAGTGCTGGTCTATGGCATCCCCGAGTTCCGCCTGCCCAAGCAGATCATCCGCGAACAGCTCGACTACATGCGCGAGATGGGTGTGGAATTCGAGACGGACGTGGTAGTTGGCCGCACCGTCACAATCGACGAACTCATGCACGAGGAGGGATACGACGCGGTCTACATCGGCACCGGCGCTGGGTTGCCGCAGTTCATGGGCATTCCCGGCGAGCATCTGAACGGCGTCTACTCGGCCAATGAATTTCTCACTCGCATAAATCTCATGAAAGCCTACAAGTTCCCCACCTACGACGAGCCCATGATCGACCTGCACGGAAAAGATGTCGCTGTAATCGGAGGCGGCAACACCGCGCTGGACGCAATCCGCTCGGCGCTGCGCCTGGGGGCGCGCAAGGCCTCTGTGATCTACCGTCGCAGCGAAGCGGAAATGCCCGCGCGAGCCGAGGAAGTGCATCACGCGCGGCAGGAGGGGATCGATTTCCAAATGTTGACCGCGCCCCTGGAATTTCTTTCCGATGGCAAGGGCTGGCTGACGTCGGCGCGATGCGTGCGCATGGAGCTGGGCGAACCGGACTCGTCGGGCCGCAGGCGGCCGGTGCCGATCAAGGGCTCGGAGTTTGATTTGCCGTTATCGGTGGCCGTTATGGCGATCGGGACTACCGCTAATCCCATTGTGCAGAGCACGACGCCCGGACTCGATACGGACAAACGCGGTTACATTCAGGCCGATTCGGAGACGCAGCGCACTGCGCGCCGGGGGGTCTTCGCGGGCGGCGACATTGTGACAGGAGCTGCCACCGTGATTCTCGCTATGGGCGCCGGCCGCCGCGCGGCCAATTCGATTCACGATTATCTGACGAGCGGCCAGTGGTGAGTTGTGGGGAACCGGACTTCTGGGGGCGCATTCGGAGCGGGTTGAGGGGCAATGTTTACGCCGCGCTCGCCTCCACCGCTGCCCGCGTGAGAACAACGCCCGACACCATTCTTTCACTCAGGAAGCTTTCGAGTGCGCTCCTACCCAATTCCACAATCCTCCAGATAAGCGCCTCGCGATAAAGCAGGACCTTCCACGGCAGCTTCGATTTCCGTGAAAGAACAAAGCCATCAACTTGCCGAGGCAAATTGGATTCGAGCATGGCAAGGCTTTCACGAATTTCGTTTATGAGGGCTGCAATTTTGTTTGTCCTTTCACCATCACTCACTTAACGCTCTCCCCTTTCGCGTCAACATCGCCGCACCGCCGATTAACTCGCGCGTCTTTTGTAGTTGCCTTGGGAACGCAGCCCGCTCCATCGGTATGTTGGGTCCTACCCGTTTTATTACCGTGTGACCTGCTTCACCGAGGCGGGCGATAGCCCCGAACTCGAATATGTGTGGGATGTTGACAACAGCGAATTCGGCGTCATTAGATTTCGCTGGGGTGTCACACCAGATTAGGAATCACATTCTTCCATCCACCATTCAGGCTGCCTCGTGTCAACCCCAAAATTGACCGTATCACGATATTTCTCGATGAATGGAAGCGTCTGCTGTAGTAAATCGTAGTGGGTCGATGAAGCAACATCTCGAAAGAACACCCATCTCGCTTTCTGCTCCTTGGCTCCGACACTTTCCATATATCGAATTTGCCTTTCTGCGAATTGATTCGTGGCGTCGACTCCGCAGACCTGTTCGGCAACACGCTTCGACGTAATATCTGCTTCACGCTCACAGGGAATTTCGCTTGGGGTAATGTTCGGGTCGAATGCTCCGAGACTGTAGTACAGGTTTCGATTCACATCCCAGAGTTTAGGGGTTAGACCGTGTTGAACGAAATGCTGCAATTCGTGGGCATACGCAGTGACAAAGCCGACGGGGATGTCCAAACATGTGTTCTTTCTGACGTAGATTAGGTTGTCAAAAGCGATTGTATCCTCGTAGGACATACCTGATTTGTATGGGTGAAAGAAGCCGTCCAAGAGATAGCGTGGGAGCACAGTTCTGCCTGCATACGGGACGTGAAACGCTCGATAATGCTCTCCGAGTCTCATCCATGTCTGCATGTACGGGTCGTCCCATGTGGCGAAATACCGCCAGAGCCTTTTGGATGGCTACAGGGACCTATTTCACAACCACACTGAATTTCGGGACTCGAAAGCGATGGTCGGCTTACGGGTCGCCGACATATGCGCGAATATCTGTTATCGATTTTACCGTGATGACCGCAAGGACATCCGCGCCTATGAAAGGCTGTGGCGGCGAATTATGTGTAAGGGTGGAGCGGAAATTCATGTCATTACAGTTGACGAAAGAAGTCTCCACAAGGGCGACCTGTCTGAGCTAGTGGGAGTGTTGGACATGGACGAATACAAACGGCTGGGCGAGGAAAAGGAAAAAGCTGTCAACGCAGAGAGGGAATATGAATGAATTCATTACTTCGGACATCGTCACCGACCGCGAGGCGCAGTTTGCGCTGGCAGGACTTCTGACGTGTGACTATTTCAAGAAGCACAGGGAAGGATATTACGCGGCCAGAGAAGCAGGCTGCCTCAACCGCCATCGGAACTACATAACATTGCTGGGAAACCTGAACGACATCCATGACTGCAATGAGCAACATGCGAAATCCTATGCCAAGAGGTTCCGCGATGCGTCAAAAGACTGGAAAAACTGCGAAGCAATATTCTCGGAGGTCATCGTATATCGTGCCTACATTCGGGGCGTCTACGAAGGTCTGATACGAGCCATTCATCTTGAAGAAGCCGAGTCTGACATCATCGTGGAACGACCTGATGGCTCAAAGATGTTTCTTGAAGTGTTTTGCGTGATGCCGGATTTCCCGTTGCCTCAGGATGGTAAATTCAGCGTCTACGATGTTAAGACTCACACACAAACGGCAATGGCTTCGATCCGTCAGAAACTGCTTCGCAAGATTTCGAAACAGAATCAACTCAGCAAGGCACGGGAGAACTTCGCTGTTATAGAACTGAACGACGTGAGCATAGCGGGGGACTTCGCAGTTCTGTCATCCCTTTCTGGCGGATACAAGCTGAACTTGGATGTACAAAATTACAAGGTCGTTTCGAGAGGCTACGATTGGTCCGACTCAGTCTTTGATGATCCGAGCACACAGTTCCTCAAGGGGATCATCTACTTCAGCTTGGGTGACTATGAATCTCGAAAGTTCATCTTCAATCCCAAGTTCGTCCAAAACTCCTAAATGTGGAACAACAGTACATCCCGCTTGTCACCGCCGTTTCGTCTGCTGTTCCGCAACGCCCGTCGCTAGGGTGGTCACAAAGGCTGCCAGCACCTCTGAAACGCCCCAGCCGACCCAACCCCCTTCCGGCAGCCAAATCGCCGCAGAATCGGCTTCCTGATGGGTGACGTCAGACCTGTGGGTCATGGTTTCAGCCTGCCTTGGGGCTGCCTGCCAGTCTGAAAGGCGACGGGCAACGAGGCGTAGTATCGTAGACCTTTGCCGAAAACATTTGGAAATGCCGGGCAAAATTTGTTTGAGAATCAGTTGATCGGAGGAAGCTTTATGCTTGCGGACTTCGCAGTAGTTCCTATGGGCGTCACAGGTGGCGTTAAAGAGCTGGTAGCCGAAGCCCTAAGAATTGTCGACGAATCTGGACTTTCGTACAAGCTGGGAGCCATGCACACCACCATCGAAGGAGATTCAGATCGAGTCATGGACGTAATTCTCCGCTGTCACCGCCGCATGCTGGAGTTGGCGCCGCGCGTGCTCACCAGCATCACCATCGACGATCGCAGAGGCGCAACCGGCCGTCTTGAAGGCAAGGTCAGAGATGTAGAACAGG
>Ga0182024_10022751_pt1 | contig 11280 bp, 10 predicted proteins | sample P32metaG_FD_120480 | JGI IMG/M metagenome (GOLD analysis project Ga0182024, IMG submission 120480) | Permafrost microbial communities from Stordalen Mire, Sweden - P3-2 metaG (Illumina Assembly) | ecosystem: Environmental > Terrestrial > Soil > Wetlands > Permafrost | place: Sweden: Stordalen... | reverse complement strand
TCATCGATTAATTCGACCAATAGTTAAGGAATCGTAGAGGTTCAAATATGCGCATTATTCGCAAGATCCCCAAGGGCCTCGGCCGCTATGAGCCGCTTCGTCACGCCGATCATCCGCGGCCCAAGACACGCCGTGAGTTCATCGCCCAGGGATTCATGACGGGCGGCGCCTCAGTGCTGCTCCCGTCGGTGTTCAGCTTGATGGCGAATCCGCGCATTGCGCAGGCCCAGCCGCCGCTCGTCCCGGACATCCAAGCTGCGGTCGCCGCGTGCAACATCACGAACGGCGCAGGCATGATTCCGTTCATCTGTTTTGATCTCTCGGGCGGCAGCAATATCGTCGGCTCGAACGTTCTCGGTGGCGGCCCGGGCGGTCAGCTCGATTTCCTGAGCGTTGCGGGCTACAGCAAGCTGGGGTTGCCGGGCTCCATGGTGCCCAACTCGAGCGCCAAGAGCTTCGTCGATTCGAGCTTGGGATTGCGCTACCACTCCGACAGCGGGCACCTGCGGGGCATCAAGACGCGTTTCACCAACGCAGCCGCCGCTGCCAAGGTCACCGGAACGCTGATTCCTGCGCTCTCGCAGAACGACACCAACACCAATCCGCACAACCCGATGTACGGTATCTGGCAGGCGGGAGCGCGCGGGGCACTCCTCGATCTCATCGGCACCGACAGCTCGACCTCGGGCGGGAACTCCATGGCTCCTCCCGGCATGGTGAACATCGCGGCTCAGCCGAGTGTGATCGACAACGGATCCGATACGGCCGGGCTCGTCAGCACGGGTCAATTGAGCACGTTGTTGCCCAATCCGCCCAATCCCGAAACGACCACGACCGACGTGACCAACGTGCTCGAATCGATGAAACGGATCAGCGATGCCAAATATTCAGGCGTATCGGCATACGCGGGTTCGATTCCGAACGCCGCCGCGCTGCAGGCCGCTGCCGTGCAGGCTCAAACCTGCGCCTACACCAAGGCCGCCTATCTGCTGAACCGATATCCGAGCCCCGGGGCGGTCGATCCGGACTCCGACCCGAACATCGTCGGCCCGAGCGGCATATTCAAGACGGCCGAATATCAGTCGAGCAGCGACTTTCAGGCAACCGCCGCCGTCATGAAGCTCGTCATCGACGGCGATGCGGCCGCCGGCACCATCCAGCTCGGCGGCTTCGATTACCACACGGGCGATCGAGCGACCGGCGAGACGCGCGATTTTTCCGCCGGCGAGTGCATCGGCGCCGTGCTCCAATACGCGGCCATCCAGGGCAAGCCTGTGATGATCTACATATTCAGCGACGGATCTCTCGCGAGCGACGGCACGATCGACGATTCGGTGGCCGGACGCGGCAAGGGCGTGTGGACCGCCGACAATCAGAACGTGGCCGCCACGTACTTCCTGGTGTACGACCCCAAGGCCAAGCCGGCGGCCGCGCAGTCGAATCCGGAGATGAGCCTGCAGCTCGGCTACTTCAATCCCGATGGGTCGCAGAACACGACCTCCAGCCCGGCCGGCAACAACGTGCCGAACCTGGTGCAGATGGTCGTGCGCAACTACATGGCGCTGCACGGCACGTCGGCGGTTTCCTTGTGGCCGAACCTCTGGCCGAATACACCGACCAACAACACCCTGGGTGCTGGCGCGGCCACGCTCGATCCTCTGATCATGTACAACCCGCTCGCGAGTCTCGTGAACGGCAAGGTTCCGGGCTGAACCGTCGCCGGCGCCGTTCCGCCCTCCGAGGCGGACGGCGCCGGCGATACGCCGCGCGAGCGTTCTGTCTCAATCGAGAGACAGTGGCGACGACGTGGTGCGCGGTGTGATCCTCCGGCCCGGTCATGCGAGCGCCTTCGCGCACCGCGAAGAATTTCCCCGAATGTGCGCCACGTCATACTGATTACTCCGCAAAGCAAAGCCCGGCGCGTTGACACTCCGGCGTGCAGTATGCGATTTTGCATAAGGTCTGATCAGGGCAAACTCGCCGAAAGTCGAGGGCGCAAAGCTTCCGCTCTACGGGCATCGCTCCATGCGTAAGGTATTGGTTCTTTGCGGCGTGATTCTCGGTGCCTCGTGGGCTCACCCTACGTCCGCCGCCGAAGCTTCGGCTCTGGTGGGCAAGGACGCGCCGGACTTCGTTTTGAAGGCAAACAACGGGACCAATCTTCGACTGTCGGAATTTCGCGGCCAGGTGGTCCTGGTGAACTTCTGGGCCCGCTGGGCCGGGGACACAAACCGTGAAATGCGTGCTCTCGACAGGATCAACACGACCTATGGACGTGCGGGCTTGATCGTGCTCGGAATCTCAGTCGACGAGGACGCGCGACGGTCGCAGGAGTTCGCTCGCTCGATGAAGGTTTCCTACCCGATCATGTTCGACACGGGTTCGGACATCGGCCGCGATTATCAATTGGAGAAGTTGCCCATGACGGTTCTGGTCGATCGCTCGGGCGTGGTGCGCTTCTCCCACCTCGGGTTCAAGCGCGGCGACGATCGCATATACCTCGAACAAATACGCGAGCTGCTTCGCGAGTAACGGATAGGTCCGATATGAATCTGAAGTCCAAAATTGGGTCGATCGTCGCGGGCGCCTTGCTGCTCGCCGGGGCGTATGCGGCGGCAGCGGCGCCGCCCTCCGCCGGCGCCGCGCCGGCTCCTGCCCCGGCATCTGCCGCTGCGCCGTCGGGCGCGCCTCCCGCGGCGCCCTCCTCGGCGGCACCGGCTGCCGTCGCACCCGCCGATACGGGCGCGGCTGCCGCCTCCGGCGCCCCGGCCGATGCGGGCGCGGCCCCCGGAGCTCCCGCCGCGGGCTCGCCATCCGATTTCAAGACCCTGGATCAAGAAGTGCAGGGCATGAAGAGGGACGTGATCGACCTCAATAAGGATCTGTTCGTTCTCGAGGAGGAGCTGCTATTTCCGGCGAATACCCAGGTCGCCATCTATGTATCGATGGACGTGGGCGTTTTCTTCGCATTGGACTCGGTCACCCTCAAGATCGACAATAAAGAGGTCAAGAATTATCTGTACACGGCCCGGGAGGCCGATGCGCTGTTGAAGGGCGGCGTGCAGCAGCTCTATCTCGGCAACCTGAAGGTCGGCAAGCACGAACTCGTCGCGTTTTTCACGGGCAAGGGCCCCGTCGAGCGCGACTATCGGCGCGGCGCCACCCTCAATTTCGACAAGGGCGTCGGCGCGAAGTATCTCGAGCTCAAGATCACCGACAAGGTCGTCAAGCATCAACCAGAGTTCCTGATCAAAGATTGGGAGTGACGTGCGGCGCCTAAGAATCAAGCTGCGCCCAATCTTGCTCGCGGGGCTCCTCTCGGCGCTGCCGCTGATGCCGGCCGCCGCCAAGAACGTCAAGCCGGACCCCGACGGCCTGCCGCCCCACGACGTGAAGGACCTGCACTACGGCGACGTGCTGTTCTACTTCTACCAGGACGACTACTTCGACTCGATCACGCGGCTCCTGGCGGCCCAGCAGCTCGAGCGCCTGCCGCATACCGAGGGCGAGGCGGAGCTCTTGCTCGGAGGCTTGTATCTGTCGCTCGGCGAACACGTGGAGGCCGGCAAGATTTTCGAGGCACTGCTCGCAGGCAAGGTCTCCGAGGCGGTGCGCAACAGGGCATGGTTCTATCTCGGCAAGGTGTGGTATCAACGTGGCTACCTGCAGGAATCCGAGCGCGCCCTGAAGCAGGTATCGGACAAGATTCAGCCGCGGATCAGCGCCGAGCGCTACATGCTGCTCGCACAATTGATGCTCCGGGAAGGGCGTTATGACGACGCGATCGCGGCCTTGAGCAACTGGCACGGAGCGCCGGACTGGACCGCGTATGCGCAATTCAATCTGGGCGTGGCGCTGGTTCGCAAGGGGCGGCTTCCCGAGGCGATCGGCTATTTGAATCACGTGGGAAAGATGGAGACCAAGGAGGAGGAGCTCCTATCGCTCAAGGACAAGGCGAATCTCGCCCTCGGATTCGCCTATCTGCAGGCAGAGCGCCCCGCCGACGCAAAGCCGATCCTGGAGCGCGTGCGGCTCGAGGGCCCCTTCTCGAGCATGGCGCTGCTCGGCGACGGTTGGGCGGATTCCTCGCTCGGCGAGTTCAAGAAGGCCCTGGTGCCGTGGACCGCGCTCCGAAAACGCAACCTCCTCGACTCGGCCGTGCAGGAGGCTTACCTCACGGTTCCCTACGCCTACAACCAACTCGGCGCGCGCGGTCAGGCGGCCGAATACTACAGCTCCGCGATCGACTCTTTCGACGCCGAGCAGAAGCGCATCGACGAGTCCATGGAACAGATCCGGAGCGGCGATCTGCTCGATCGCCTGCTGAACGACGACAAGAAGGACACGCTCACCTGGTACTGGCAGCTGAAGACCCTGCCGGACGCGCCGGAGTCGCGCTACCTGTACCACCTGCTCGCGACCAACGAGTTCCAGGAGGGCCTCAAGAATTACCGCGAGCTCAAGTTCATGAGCAAGAACCTCGACGACTGGCGCGAGGTTCTGGGCGCCTACGACAGCATGTTGGACACCCGCCAAAAGGCCTATGACAAAGAGGTCCCGAAGGCCGATGCCGTGATGGCGGCGACCGACCTGGATGCATTGGCACAGAAACGCGTCTACTTCGAATCCAGGCTCAACGCCATCGAGAAGTCCAACGACGTTGCCGCGCTCGGCACCCCCGAGGAACAGCGCACCTGGGCTCGCCTGAAGCGCATCGAGGACTTCCTCGCCATGCACCCCGATGACCCTGAGCTTGCCGAGATGCGCGAGAAGCTGCGTCTCGAGAAAGGGGTCATGTACTGGCGGCTGTCGGAGAGCTTCAAGGCGAGGCTCTGGAACGAGCGCCGCTCGGTCAAGGAGCTGGAGGGCTCGCTTCTCGAGACCCAAAAGCGCGCGGTCCTGGTCAAGCAGGCACGCAGCGGTACGCCTGCAAATACCGGTGCATTCGCCACCCGGGTCGGGGCCATGCGCGCCCGCATGGACCGGCTCCAGGGCCGGCTGGATGCGCTCACCGACAAGCAGAGCCATTACCTACAGGACATTGCGATCGAGGAGTTGGGCCGTCAAAAGCAGCGCATCGAGACCTACGAAGTTCAGGCGCGCTTCGAGCTGGCGGCGATCTACGACAAGACGGCCAACCCCAACGAGAGGCCGGGCGCCGGCAAGTCTCCCAACGATCCGTCGAAGGCCCATCCATGAGCCCCGCGCGTCTTTGGGCTGCGATCGGCGTGGGGGTGTTGTTGTGCGCTGCGGCCGTGCCGGCAGCTCATGCCGACTCGAAGAAAAAGCCGCAGACCATCAAGGATCTCGACGCTCAGCAGGTCGAGATCAGCCCCGCCCCGCCCAGCGGGGTGGACAATTCGAAGACCATGGAGAGCTACAAGCGCTTTCTGGATTTGAACGCGGGCGACTCGGCGCTTCGCGAGGAGGCGATGCGCCGATTGGGCGATCTGAATCTGGAGAGCTCGGAGTCCGAGCGAATCGAGCATGAGCTCGCGACCAACGAGGGGCTCAGGGCGACGGAGGCGATACATCTCTATTCGGCGCTGCTGAAGACCTATCCCAAGTACGAGCGCAACGACTCGGTGCTGTATCAGCTCGCCAGAGCCTACGAGCTCAACGCGCAACCCGACAAGGCTCTCGCGACGCTTGACAAGCTCGTCGCGAGCTATCCGAAGAGCCATTACATCGACGAGGCGCAATTCCGCCGCGGCGAGCTGTTATTCGCCAACAAGTCGTATCCCACGGCCCAGGCGGCTTACGAAGCGGTCATCAAGTTCGGCGCCGCATCGAGCTTCTACAACCAAAGCCTGTACAAGCACGGCTGGTCGCTGTTCAAACAGGGGGATAGCGCGGGCAGCCTCGAGTCCTTCTCCGGCGTTCTCGATTCGGTGCTGGTATCGAAAAGCGACCCGAAGGCGTTGGTCGAAATCGACAATCTCAGTAAACCGAACCGGGAACTGGTCGAGGATACTTTCCGCGTCATGTCCATCACCTTCTCCTACCTCGACGGACCGAAGTCCATCGACGAGTTCGTGAAGCACAAGAAGCCGCGGCCCTACTATTACCTTTTGTACGCGCGCCTCGGCGACCTCTACATCGACAAGGAGCGCTATACGGATGCCGCGGACAGCTATCGCGCGTTCGTTTCGCAGGACCGCAACAACGAGAAGGCCCCGCTTCTCGAGATGCAGGCCATCGAAGCGTATTCCAAAGGCGGGTTCCCCGCGCTCGTCCTGCAGGGAAAGAAGGAGTTCGTCGAGAACTACAGCTACGGGACGCCGTTTTGGCAGGGTAGAACGCCGAAGGGCGAGCCAAAGGTGGTGGCTGAGCTCAAGACCAATCTGAAGGACGTGGCGCAGTACTACCATGCCGAGGCACAGCGCACCAAAAACGTGGCGGATTATCAGGAGGCGGCGAAGTGGTATCGCAGCTACTTGACCTCGTTCCCGGACGACCCCGATGCCGCGGTGACCAATTTTCTGCTTGCCGACACGCTCTACGAGAGCAAGCAGTATCTCGACGCCGCACAGCAATACGAGAACACCGCCTATTCCTATGGCACCAACGACAAGGCGCCGGAAGCGGGCTATGCCGCGCTGGTCGCCTACGGTAAGGAGGAAGAAACCGCCTCGGGCGACGCCAAGGCGAAGATCCACGCCAAGGAAATCGAAAGCTCGTTGAAATTCGCCCAGACCTTCCCGACGCACGTGGAAGTGCCGCAGGTATTGACGCGCGCCGCGTTGGACCTCTATGCAGCGAAGGACTACGCGCGCGCCACCGCTGCGGCTGAGACGCTGCTGGCGCGTCAGCCGCCCGTGGACGCTGCCAAGCAACGCATCGGCTATACCGTGATCGCCAACTCGAATTTCGAGCAAGGCCATTTCGACAAGGCCGAAGCGGGCTATGCGAGCGCGCAGGCGCTGATGGCGGCGAACGATCCCGAACGGCCGGCCATCGTCGAGCGGCTCGCCGCCTCGATCTATAAACAAGGCGAGCAGAAGAATCAGGCGGGCGACAGCGCCGGCGCCGTAGACGACTTCCTCCGGGTCTCGAAAATGGCGCCCACCTCCAAGGTTCGAGCCAACGCGGATTTCGACGCCGGAGCGCTCCTCATCACCCAGAAGCAATGGGACCGGGCCATCACCGTGCTCGAGGATTTCCGCCGCAACTTCCCGCAAAGCCCGCTGCAGGCGGACGTGACGCGCAAGCTCGCCGTCGCCTATTCGGAATCCAACCATCCGGGGCAGGCCGCCGTCGAATTCGAGATGATCGCCCAGTCGCCGACCGAGACGGCGGCGGTTCAACGGGAAGCGACTTTGCAGGCCGCCGACCTGTACGACAAAGCCGGCAACACCGCGAAATCGCGCGCCATGCTCGAGGCCTTCGTGAAGCACTTCCCGCAGCCCTTGAACCCCGCCATGGAGGCACGCAACAAATTGAGCGTGATCGCCCAGAAGTCGGGCGACTACGCGGGCCGCGACTACTGGCTTCGGGAAATCATTAATGCCGACCGTGCGGCGGGCGCGGCGCGAACGGATCGCAGCAAGGCGCTGGCGGCCAAGGCGACGCTCACGCTGGCGCAGCCGGTCCGCGATGAGTTCATGCGAGTCAAGCTGGTGGCACCCCTCAAGAAGTCGCTGGCGGAGAAGCGCAAGGCCATGGAGGCGGCACTCAAGGCCTATACCCAGGCAGCCGACTATCAGGTGGCGGAGGTGACGACGGCCGCCACCTTCGAGAGCGCAGAGCTCTACCGCCAATTGGGCAAGGATCTGATGAGCTCAGAGCGTCCGAAAGGACTGTCGAAGGATGAATTGGAGCAATACAACGTGTTGCTCGAGGAGCAGGCCTTTCCCTTCGAGGAGAAGGCGATTCAATTGCACGAGGTCAATACGGCGCGCGCCAAGGACGGTACCTACGACGAGTGGGTCCAGAAGAGCTTCGCGGCGTTGGCACAACTCAATCCGGGGCGGTATGCCAAGGTGGAAATCGGTGAGCAGCAAGTCGATTCGATTCGTTAGCGCGGCGGCCGCGCTCGCACTGATCGCCGGCTGCCACAGCGCGCCGCGGCGACCTGCGCCCGAGTCGACCCCCGCACCGTCCGGCTCGGCGGCTACCGGCGCGAGCGCGCCTGCGACGGGCGCAGTCAAGGGCGGGACCGGACCCACAGGCGGCGCCGGCAATGGCGCGCCGGCCAGCCAGGGAACCAAGGCGGCGCCGAATGCAGCGCCGGTACCGGACCGTGCGGCGCAGCAATATGCGCAGGCGCTCAACTTGATGAAGGCGGGCCGCGCCAACGATGCGGAGCTGGAATTCAAGCAGCTCGCGCTGGCCTATCCCGACTATGCGGGCCCCGAGGTGAATTTGGGTCTCCTGTATGAGCGCGCCTCGCGATTTGGGGATGCGGAAGCGGCTCTCAATGCGGCGCTGAAGCGCAATCCGGACAGCGTCATTGCAAATGACGAGCTCGGCATCGTGGAGCGCAAGCTTGGAAAATTCGCGGAAGCCGAGGCCGCCTACCAGCGTACCATTGCTCTCGAGCCCAACTACGCTGCGGCCTATTTCAACCTGGGCGTGCTGTACGACTTATATCTCAACGAGCCCAAAAAGGCGCTCGAGCAATTCGAGCACTACCTCACACTCGCGGGCGACAACAAGCAGGTCGCCGGCTGGGTGATCGAACTGCGAAAGCGCGCCGGCACCCCGGCGCCCGCTGCCAAGAAGGAGCCCGCATGAACATAGCGCCCCCCAGCATGAACCGCCTCACGGCACTGGCTGTTATCGGCATTTTCGGATTCGGCGCACCGCGCGGGTCCGAGGCCCAGACGCCGCCTCCCGCCGCCGTTCCTGACACACCCTCGTCACATTCGAATGCACAATCCGAGGCGGGTGAGCCGCGTGCGACGACCTCCCCGGACGCCCAGCCGGCTCCGGAGCACGCCCCGGGCGCCGCCCCGGCCACCGCCCCGCGAGCGGAGGATGCCTCCCGGAGCGGGCGGCGATCGGCGGCCAAGGCGGACGAAGTCCGTGGCAAGGCTCAGGGGAGCGGAAAATCGGTGGCGACCGACAAGTTGCAGCTGCAGACGGCTACTGTGACCGGGGACCAGGAACAGCCCAAGGTGATGTACATCGTGCCCTGGAAGAGATCGGACATCGGCGACCTGTCGGGAAAGCCCATGAACAGCCTCCTGGATGAGGCCCTGGCACCCGTCGATCGCGACGAATTCAAGCGTGAAGTGGTGTATTACCAGGCCGTGCGGGCGGACGCGTCTCACAATGGTGCGGCGGGCGGAGCGGCGAACGCGCCTACGCCCCCGCGGTGACGAGGGTGAGAAGTAAGTCATAGCCGATTTTACGGAATCTGGTTGAATCTCAAGGTTGCAGCGGGTCGGTTTTTTTAGGAGCGCAGAATGAATTTCATGAGTTCGGTCGTCAACTTCTTCAAGGATGGCGGGGTGTTCCTGTACCCGTTGGCCTTGATATTCGTGGTCGGCGTGTCGATCGCCATCGAGCGATTCGTATACCTGACCCGCGAAACCATCCGCAATCGAACGCTTTGGGACAACCTCGTTCCTGCGTTGAGCGCCGGTAATTTCAAACAAGTGGTGTCGCTCACCCAGAACTCGAAGGCGTCCATCGCCACGATTCTGAACTACGGTGTGGCCCGGGTGGCGAGCGCGCGGCGCCGCGATGACATTGAGAAAGCGATGGACGAGAGTCTGCTGGAGGTTATTCCGCGCATCGAGAAGCGCACGCACTTCCTGGCATCGCTCGCCAACATCGGCCTGTTGATCGGCTTGCTCGGCACGATCACCGGCCTGATCGGCGCATTCAGCGCCGTCGCGACGGCGAATCCTGCGGAGAAGGCGAGCTTGCTCGCTGCCGCGATCTCGGTCGCGATGAACAACACCGCGTCGGGTTTGGGCGTCGCCATCACGCTCTTGCTCTCGCACATGTTCCTCGAGTCGAAAACGACCTCGCTGATCGACAGCCTGGAAATCGCGTCGGTGAAGTTCCTGAACTCGATCACCGAGCGCCAGCACGACGCCCCGGGTGTTCCCCAGGCCCCGGCCGCGCCGGGACGCGCGCCCGCCGCCGCCCGCGGCAGCATCTAGACATCGACACGGCGGCCGGTCGAACGGTGCAGAGCTCATGAAGTCAAAATCCGCCAGCATGGTCCGGCGCAATCACGCCCGCTATCACCGCGGCCGCGATGATTTGAACATCGTCCCGATGATCGACATGATGGTCATCCTGGTGTTCTTCCTGATTTTCACCGCGGTCTTCTCGAAGACCAATATCCTGCAGCTCAATCTACCGGCGAATTCGAGCGCTCCTCTCGATTTGCCGAAGGGGCTGAAGCTCGAAGTGATCATCCGTCCGAACGATCTGGTGGTGAACGACCGCAATTCCGGGCCGCTGAAGATGCTGGAGAATACCGCGACCGGATATGATCTCGACGGCCTGTCGGAGTTCATGCGCAGGGTGAAGCAGCAATACCCGCAGATGACCGATGCCACCATCTTGCCGAGCCCGAACGTCCCGTACGACACGCTGGTCCAGGTGATGGACGCGGTGCGCGTGTACCAGATTCCGCAGCCGCCGTTTCCCAAGGCCGAGCTGTTTCCCGACATTTCCATCGCGGACGCGCCGACATGACGCCCTACCGGATTCGAAGGCATCGGCAGCGGCGGCATGGCGCGAGCCATTTCGCGCTGATTCCCTTCATCGACATGATGACCATCCTGGTGGTGTTCCTGCTCGCTCATACGGCGGACGTGGACATACTGCCGAACTCCAAGAACATCCAGATTCCGCAATCGCTTTCCGACCGCAAGCCGAGCGCCGCCGTGGTAGTGATGGTCACCAAGGATTCGGTGTTCGTCGACGGCAGGCTCGTGGGCTCGGTGGCGGATGTCGTCGCGAGCCCCGCTCCGGTGTTCGCTCCCTTGAAGGCCGCGCTGATGGCGCAAAACGACAAGATCCTGAGCGGCGAGCGGCAGGCCGACATTTCCAAGCGCGAAGTCACCATCATGGGCGACAAGAGCCTGCCTTACAGCGTCCTCAAACGAATCATGCTGACCTGCAGCGACGCCGAGTACGGCAAGGTGTCGTTCGCGGTCGTCGAGCGTGAAAAGGCCGCCGGCTGATGGCCGCCGCGGCAAATCCCGCGAGGGCGCCCTCGGCGCCGGGTCTCGCCCCGTATTTCCGCCGCTATGAGCTGCCTTGGTCGCCCGCGGAGGAGATGGAGCGGCGTTTTCGCGTCATCCTGCGCAATCT
>Ga0182024_10022750_pt1 | contig 11281 bp, 10 predicted proteins | sample P32metaG_FD_120480 | JGI IMG/M metagenome (GOLD analysis project Ga0182024, IMG submission 120480) | Permafrost microbial communities from Stordalen Mire, Sweden - P3-2 metaG (Illumina Assembly) | ecosystem: Environmental > Terrestrial > Soil > Wetlands > Permafrost | place: Sweden: Stordalen... | reverse complement strand
GTAGGCCTTTTAGTCGTCGTCATCGTCGTTGCCTCCGGCCCCGGGTACGCGGTCGCGCGTGCCTCATCGTCTCCGCAGAGTGCACCAGCGATGCGGACCGAGGTCATGGCGGCCTTTAGGCACCTCGTCGGCCCACCTGAGTCGGCGAAGTCTCTCGCCCCCTACGTCGACGCTGTCAACCCGTCGCTGGCGGCTGCCATCGCGGGCGGGGCAGCCCAGACACGCTCCGATGACGCGGCCCTGCTGCCCAATGGCACCAGCTCGGTCTCCACGGTCAAGGTCGTCGCCCCGGGCCTCGCGGCGGTCGACTTCAGCATCTCCGACCAGGGCAGCGATGGCTACCAGCAGCGCTTCAAGGGCAACGTCGTCCTTGCTGATGGTCGCTGGAAGATCTCGTGGGCGACGGTCTGCATGCTCGTCGAGGCCGAGAGCTATGTCTGCCCTAACCCCCCGAGGGCCCTACCCGGAGCGGTACCGCTCCCGCGTTCGCTATCCGGCCAAATAGAGACGGCCCACCAGGAGCCGGACCTTTTGCGGCCACAGCTCTTGCCATCGAACCGAACGGCGACCTCCTGATCGTGGACACCGACAGGGACCAGGTCCTGCGCTGGGAGAGCGACGGCCACCTCTCGGTCTTCGCCGGGACCGGCCAGCCAGGTGTGGCGGGCGTGGGCGGCCCGGCCGGCTGCCCAACTACTTCGGCTCACAGCTCGCCGTGGCGAAGGACGGCACCGTTTACATCACCGGCGGCAGCGCCTGCGGCTTGCTCGTCGTCACGCCAGCGGGGCGGCTCGATAGGAGCCTCACTTCGCTCTGTGGCCTCTCCGGTGTCGCCATCTCGGCGTCGGGTGCCCTTTATGTGGCCACTGGCGGCGCCGTCTTCCGGGCGTCTGTGCCGAGAGCTCCGGTCGAGCTGGCGAGGAACAGCTACCCGCCCCCGACCAGAGCAAGTGCCGGCGTTCCAGCCGCGGTTGGCTTCTCGCCGGCACTGCTCGCTTTCCAAGGCAACGGTGACCTCGACATCTACTCGGGAGGCCCACGGGCGCTCTGGCAGCTAACACCCAAGGGGAAGCTCACCGACGTCGGCATCGAGTACGCCGATGGCATGGTCACTGCGCCAGATGGTTCGGTGCTTGTCGCCGGCCACGGCGGGAGCATCGACCGCGTCACCGCAAACAGGATCCTGACTGATTTCAACCTTCTTTCGGCCAAGATCGCCGGCTACGGCGTGCCCGGCATGCGCGGTGGCTTCCAACCGGACGGCATCGCCGTTGCCCCTGATGGCACCGTCTTCGTCGACACTTTCTCGGGCAACGGGTGGACGGACGCGACGTCGGTCGCCGAGATCCCCCGAGGTGGCCAGCCGCACCAGATCACGATCAACACTCCCGTGCTGAGTACCCTCCCAGGCGCCAACTCACCCGGCTTTGTGGCCTCGGTCTACCCGGCTCCTGTGGTTGCGAGTGGGAGTGACCTCACGTCCTGTCCATCACCCGAGGGATTGCAATCCTTCAGCCCAGCAGCCGTCGCCGCAGCGAAGCGGGTCGCCGCGCAGTTCAACGCCTACACGTCCAGCTTCTGGGGCGACCTACACTCCTCGGACCGGTCGTGGTGGCAGAGCGTTTTTGGCGAGTGGACGGGCGGCGCCTACAACAATGACACCCACACCGTCGAGTCCGAGGGCCCCGCGACGGCCGATACTTTCGCGCCGGTAGTCGCGACTGCGTGCGGAGAGGCGCTGGTTCGCGACTCGGAGGTCGTCGTCGAGGGACCTTCCGCCTACTCGTTCCAGGTGACGCACCTGTTTATGCTCGATCGCGACGGTCATCCGCTCGTCTACTTTCAGGCGGCCTGAGCGGCGAGCAAAGCGTTCCTCGGACTTCTACGAGTTGACGCATGCAGCCGCCAAACGTTCGCAAATTCCCGCTTCTGTTCTCCCCGCAAAAAACGAGGTTGCGCCGATTGTCGATCTTGAAAAGCCATGCAACACTGGCTCAAGTGAGGCGTCAGTTCCTACTCACTGTGGCCGCCTTATCGGTTATCGCCGGTTCAGGGATTGTCGTCGGACAGCACGCCGCATTTGCAGCTCGCTGGTCAAGCGTGGAAGCGCGATCATCCGGTTCGTCTGTCGCCCCGAAAGAACCGGAAGCGCTTGCAGCGGGGCCGGAAGGGCGTCTCTACATTGTCGACACGGGCAGGGATGAAGTGCTGCAGCGACTCCCAAACGGCAAGTTTGCGGTCGTCGCAGGTGACGGCAAGACGGGCTACTCGGGCGACGGCGGGCCGGCGGTCGATGCGCGCCTGGCGCTTGACGCCGACAGCGGCGTTGCCGTCGGTGCCAATGGCACTCTCTACATCGCTGATTCCGGCAACGACCGGGTACGCGGGGTGCTCCTGAACGGCACGATCGAGACGGTGGCCGGGGGCGGCAATGTAGCCCTCAGTACAACCAAGCCCGTCCCAGCTCGCGAGGCCTCGCTAAACGAGCCCAACGGTAGCGTTGCGGGCCTGGCGATCGGGCCGGACGACGAGCTCTATTTCGCCATCAACTCTGGCGTCTACCGCTTGGCACCAAACGGCGAGCTCTACTGGGTGGTCGGTGAGTACAAGCCGCTGCCCAAGAACTACAGCTGGGACGGCAACCCCGCAGTCCAGAACGATTTTCTCCACGCGAATCGTGTCGCCTTCGACGGCAAGGGTGATCTCTACGTCGCCGGGGGTGGAGGGTTGTACGGGCTCTACGAGAAGACCGCGAGCGGGGTTCTCCGGTTCATCACCGTGCTCCGCGACGGAGGTACTGTCGGCGTGCTCGCGTCAGGCCCGAACGGGTCGGTGGTCGAGTCGGCCGGCGAGGGAGTGGTAAGCCTTGCGGCCGATGGGACCACGACGACGGTCGCGACACCTGTTGAGCTGCAACGGCTGCTCGGCAAAGACAGCGGCTTTGCCGGGGGCGGCGTGACGACCGGACCAGACGGGGACGTCTACGTCGACATCGACGCGAGCATCTGGGCCGGTCCGACGTCTGCTCTCCTCGAGATCCACCCGAACAGGACGATGACTACGCTCTGGAAGCTCCGAGAACTGCCGTAGGCGCCCAGCCCGGGTACAACATTGCTCAGTCGGACGGAGTAACCCGGTACAGAGCACTGAAGCGCCCGACGGGTTGGGGACCGCACTGACAGTCGACCGGCGGGTCGAGAAGGAAGAACGATCCTGCGAGGGTTACGCCGGTCCATGAAGTAATCGGCGACATGTAAAGGTACTTGGCGTACTTGGTAGACCCCGGGTACCCGGCCCTCCACCTCGCCTCGATACTCAGTGCTCCCGACATCGGGTCGATGCGCACGACCTGTTGCTCGTCATATTCAGTCGGAGGCGCGGCCCACAACCCGTCAGCTGCGTCCCCGACCATGCCAGAATCCCCAAGCGTCTCGAAGACTTGGACGAGGCTCACGCTCTCAGGAGCGTGCCAAACGGGCTTTGCCCCCCGACCGCTCAGCATCCACACCACGCCAGCGTCGCTCACGGCTCTGGGCTGGGCGTTCAGCCAAAGGGCGTCGCCGGACCCGACGATCCACTTCGCGAACCCGTGGTCGGGGAAGTGGAACACCGGCGTCGCTGCTGTGGCTCCGGGCGCGACGAGGTACAGCTCAGACGAACCGGACTGTCCGGACGGCGCGACCCAAAGCCCCTCATCGTTGTAGGCGAGGACCGGGTGCCAGACCTTGGGGACCCGCAGCCGCTGAAGGACGGCACCCGTAGTGGCAGAGATCCGCATGAGGTCGACACCGCCCGGGTTGTCCCATTCGTAGAGCCAGAGGTTGCCGCCGCCGTAGATCCATGTCGGCGCAGAGTCGCCCCACGCAAACGCCGGGAAGGTCATCACGACGGGACCGAGCGTGTACCCCGGGGAGTGCGAAACGACGTGGGCGATGCGCACGACCGCGCTTTGGTGCACCAGGACCCGCGAGGACTTCTTGTCGATCGCGAACACCGGCAGCACCTGTCGACCTTCAAGTGCCGGGTCGGCGCAACTGCCGGAGCGCTCGTCGCTCAACACGAGCGAGGTCGGGTCGACCCAAACGGAATAACAGGTGTCCGTGACTTCCAAGTCGTCCGACTGGCTCGTCGACCCATAGAGCAAGATGCGGTCGTCGACGACGGCGATCTCGGAGTACTTGTCGCTCCGGTTGAGGTCGACCGTCGCAACTCGTGCGACCTCGGTCTGGCGAGATGTTGGCCGCGAAGAGGCGTGCGCCGATGACGCGGTGAGAAAAAGCAGGCAGGCCCCAATCGCTGTCAGTACAACGGTCGGGCGCAATCGAACGCTTCGCACGACGGAACTGTAGGTCGCGACCAGTCGAAAAGGTGAGCAGTACGCCTCGCCGTTCTCATCGCATCAGATGGTCAGTTGTGGCTCACAGGACAGGAGCAGGACGCCGTTAGATCCGCATTGCTCAGGCCTATGACCATGAGGCAGGCAACCTGATGCGTCCGGGTGCCAAACGTCGAGAGCGGTCGGGCGTTCCGGTGGATGCTCTGCTTGTGGGGTATGGCACTTCCGAAACCATCCCCCATGTGCCGCTGGTGGTCGGTCGCGAGTACAGGACGCGCGCCGATGGCCGGTCAGTTCAAGATGGTCGCCGCGAACCATAGGCGCCAGTAACGTGTACGACCCCGGTTTCTCCCACGCGCGACACGAAGGCGGCTCTGGCCCACCCCGACTTGCCGGCCACAGGCAAGGCTACGACATATAGTTGTACGGCGCCCGAACGGAGGCATCCGGCTCGCGCGCTCGAGTCGCACGAACCGCTTATCTTCAAGCGACTTCTGTGTTCCTACGCGGGCAGAGCCTGGCAGCCGCGAACGCCACGTACCACCTTTTACCCAAAGACCAATCGCTACGAGTGGACCCCGCTGTCCCGGACAAGTTGCTGCGCCTGGACGGGGTAAGCCCCGAGGAGCTCCGGGGTCGGGCAGAACACCACAGCCGGCTTGTCAGCGGCCAGGTGAAGGAGATATTCCTCGACCACTTTGCCGGCCCCTACACACCTTTCCACACGCCAAGGAACCCGCCCAATGTCTAGCATCACCTCCTTTAGCCGCCCACCGAACGCCGAGAACGTCTGCGCGGTATTAGTCCGTAGCGTCGAGCAGCTCGACCTGCCGCCCAACCTGCACGCTGTGGCCGAACAGCAGTACAGCCAGGTCGGCCAGTTCCTCGCTGACCAGTCTGCTGACGGCTGGGACGTCTACCCCCAAGGGTCGTTCCGGCTGGGCACCGTCGTGCGCCCACTCGCTGGGGAGTTCGACCTCGACATGGTGTGCCGCCTCAACGTTGCCAAGGCGGAGGTGTCCCAGAAGAGGCTGAAGAAAGTGGTGGGCCAAGCGCTTGCCGATTACATGGAAGGTTACCGTGGCTTACCAGGGTGTCCCTATGAGTACAGCGAAAGCCGGCGCTGTTGGACGCTCCGCTATGAAAGTGACTTCCACCTTGACGTCCTGCCGGCGATACCGAACACAGATACGCCTCCTAGCGGGATCCTGCTTACGGACAAATGGCTTTTCAACTGGCAAAAGAGCGACCCGATCAAGTACGCCGAGTGGTTCCATGGCCGTAAGACCCAGGAACACATTCGCAGGAAGGCGGAACTGGCTGCGGAGGCCAGGAAGAGCGTTGGAGAGTTCCCCGACTGGATGGTCAAGACTACCCTTCAACGTCTCGTCCAGGTGCTTAAGGCCCACCGAGACCTCTATTTTAGAGATGACGTTGACCACCGCCCCCCGTCAATACTGATAACCACCCTGGCAGCCCAAGCCTATGACGGTGGCGAGGACCTCTTCACGGCCGTCATTGATGCCGTCGCCCAGATGCCCGACTTCATCGAAAAGGACTTTTCCGGGCCCCGGGTGATGAGCCCGGTGGCCGACGAGAACTTCGCTGACAAGTGGCGCGAGTTCCCTTCCCGGCACAAGGCGTTCCGGGCTTGGCTCGCTCAGGTGGGCATTGATCTTGCTGAGGCGGCCGGCCAAGGTACCCGGACCGCCATGATCGCCAGACTGGGCGCTGGGTTTGGTGAAAACCAAATTACGAAGGCGGCGGCCGCTGTGCGAGAACAAGAGAGGCAAGGTTTTGCTCGCACCGCTCTCACAAGCGCGTTTGGGCGGAGCAACTTCTCGCTGGTCGTCCGTCCTGGCGCGGCGCCCAAGGAGGAGTACATAAGTGAGAAGTACCCGGTTAAGCGCTCACACAGGTTAGAGATTGCCTGCGAAGTGAGCGAGCCAACCTACGCGAACCGCGCAGAGAAACGGCGGGCGCTCAAGAGCACGCGGGGCAAGGTGGCAAAGCAAAGGGCCTTGCTGTTCCGCATAGTTGACACCGATGTCCCTGAGCCCTTCCAGGTGTTTTGGAAGGTACGAAACCATGGTGAGGAGGCTGCGGGGCTAGGCGCGTTGCGTGGCGAACTGATGGCCGACGATGGTACGCACCAACAGGAGGAAAGCTCTCTGTACGTGGGTCATCATTACATGGAGTGCTACATTGTCAAAGACGGTGTATGCGTAGCTGTCGCCCACGAGGACGTCCTCATCGACTAATTTCGGAGTCCTCCGCAGCTACTCTTTGGGTGATGCGAGGGAGCAAAGTAATGGAGAATTTGAGCCTCTCCCTCGCGCTGTCTCCTTAGGGTCGGCGATCTTGACGATTGTGGTATCGCTGGTCCCCCTCGTCGGCGGCCGAGCGGGGGTCTTCCCGCTTGCCATACCGCTGGGGCCTACTTTTCGAAGTCGTCCAGCCCGAGCCGTAGTCGCTTCCGCATGGGCGGCTATCTTCCGCGAGGGCTCTTTGCGGAACTACATAAACAGGCGGTACGGGTAGTCAGCCCTTGGTAGGGATGGCACGTTAGCAATGGTCCTCGCGAGGACCTTTGAGTACTGCAGGGTTACGGGGACCGGATCGTAGAGTGCGTCGTTATTCCAGTCCATCTTTGTTAGCGCCATCGCTTCTAAGCCGGCTAGCTCGAGTGGGCCAGAACCAGCGTGACGGGTCAAGAGGAGGGGACGCGGGATGCTCTTGCCGCCCTGATAGAAGTTTCCTTTCGTGGAAACTCCACGAGCGTTGCCTGCGCCCCAGAGCAGAGCCGAGGTGCCGGACATGTCAACCAACGTTCCTCTCGGCACGGGCCAGCTGTGAGGTTTGCTTCGCTGGCCCCTCTCCGGCTGTCCTTCTTCGAGCCAGACTGCCCGCCAGGCCACGCTCGTTGTTATCTCAAGGCATTCGACTTCCTTGACCGCCGACAGCGCGTCATCGGCTCCCGCCAGCTCTTCGTCTCGGAACGGAGTGGTCTTGTGCACAACGACTCTCTGAGGAAGGCTGCCGCCGTTCCTGGCCTGGTACGTGCGCATGCTCCGGGCCAGGACCGCGCGCATGTCTGAGCGAGACAAGTAAGGGTTCCGGCGAGCCTGGTCGGTATCCTCCAGCGGGTCGTTGGCGTCATAGGCCACGAATTGCATCCCGCCGCCGTCCGCGTCGAAGACTTGCGAGCAGCAAGTGACGAACCTCGCCTCTTTTGGATCCCCTCGCAAGGCGTACGCCAAGCCGATGTACGCAGTCGCGTCCGGTACGCCGGGCAGCGGAGCGAGCTTCCACGGGATCCCACCGGCTTTGACGTACAAGGCAATACCAAGCCGCCAAGACCGAGACGCCGTGAAGCGGAAGTTGAAGACCCGGTCGTTCACTACTTGAGTGGGGATCCCGGCCAGGGCGGCTACAGCTTTCAGCTGGTCGTGGGCGCTAAATCCTTGTCGGCGCAAACCTGGGCCCCATGAGTCGGGAAAATGGACGACAGCGACGTCAAACTCTGATCGAACGGAGGCAAGCTGCGCGACCGCTTGAGCGATGGCACCTGTCACCCGCTCGTGCGGCTCTCCGGCGGTCCCTAGCCCATCCAGGTTCCCGGGCCAAGTTATATGCGCCGCGTCGGGCTCGGCTGGCTTGAGCTTTAGCCGGAAGATAGGCTCAAAACCCTTGTATTGCGGCACATAGTCAGGCCGGTCGTCAGGATTGTGTACCCGCAGCAGGCTGTTCAACAACTCCTTGACCTGAGGCTGCCCGAAGGCCGGGCCGACGGTCGCTATGCGGATCGCCGGCGTGTAGTGGGCCAAAGCAGTGATCGTGTAAGGGCCGTACGCGTCAAGACCTCGGAGCGGATGAATGTCGCTGCCGTCGGAGCGGTGGGCCGCGAACTGCAGTGCGGGCTCTTTCACATAGGAATAGGCTGGGAGCTTGGACAAGCCGGCACCAGAAGGGTCGGGTGTGGTTGTCGTCACGGGCTAACCTGACCCGGGCGGCTCCATGCTGGCCATGTACCGAGCATGAAGGTGGCGTTGTGGCCTTCGGCCACCCCCTGTCCAAAAGAGGAGATGGTCAGCTCGTTCTCGGACGCGAGAAGCTTCGACCAACTGCTGAGGATCTTTGCCCAGGCGCTGTTATGACGAGTCGCCCACCGCTCGCGCCTCCAGTCGGCCGCCGCCAGGCGCATGTCCCGCCGCTCTGGGTCTTCTTCCCTTTCGAGGTCGTCGGCGTCGAACGCCTCGTCGCTGTTGCTGAGATCAGAGTTGCTCTTCTCTGGTGGAGCTCGGCGAGGGAAGTCAATCCAGGTGAAGGGGTCGTAGACACACCACCAGCGGCCCAGCCTCCACTCCAGACGCAGCCGTACTGCCTCGGCATATGGCAAGCCGAGGGCGCCAGCAGTTCCCGCTAACGGCTTGTCGTAAGCCTCCTTCAGGCCTTCGAGCCGTTTGCTATCCCGCAAGGCGAATTCGTCATTTCTGGTGACGTCGGGTGGCCGAACAACGAGTTGATGGCCTCGTTGGCGCAGCTGGGGCATCAGAGGGCGGGTGCGACTGAGCGCTCTCGCAAATGCGTCGTAGAGCAGTCCGAGCGCCCAACTGTCGTTGACCGGGTCGAGTGGGATTTCGCCTCCCAGCTTGGGACCCAGGGAAGACAGGCCCTGGAGCAGCTCGGCATCCCGACCGAACGCTGCAGCTTCGCGCCCGATGCACGCGATCGCCGTCTTGCGAATGCCCGCTACCCGAAGGAGAGCCTGCACGGCCGGGGTGGTCGACTCCTTGGACAGTTCGATGCGCCTGGCCGTCGAGGGCAACTCGAGAACCGGCAGTGCCGAGCACTGTAGCACCGGGAACAGCGCGACCGAGGTGGTTGGGACGGTTACGGGCCGGACCCGCGCCGAGGGCCGCGACGTCCTTACGTGCTCAACCAAGGTTGGAGGTAGGTCGACCTGCCTCTCCAGTTCACCTGCGAGCTCATCGAAGGTTTCGGTTTCGACGACGTAGGTTTCGACACCGTTCGCAGAGGCCTTCGTCAGAAAGGCCGTCACCGCCGGGAGAAGCGCCCCTCCGCGCCTGGCGACCCAGAACAATCCTCCCGGGAACGCGCGGTCTACCACGGCTTCGCTGAGGGCAGCCATTACCGATGCGTCTCGCCCGCTGTAGCCGGCGACCACTAGGCCGAAGCGTCCGACGCACCCGACCAAGACCTTCCGCATGGCGGCGTCCTGGCTCTGGAGCTCAGCAGAAGTGTTCTTCAGCCGGTCCTCCTTGTAGTCGCCGTGCAGTTTCGCCAGTAGGGGCCAGGACCCCTCGCGCAAACTCCGCTCAGCGCGTCCCACGCTGTCTATCCCAGCGGTGGTGAGGTGCACTCGCTGGGCGACGGGCAGAAGGTCGTCAGCAATTGTCACCGAGTTTTCCACCATCGGGTCGAAGTTTGTTTCGAAGATGCAGGGCACCTGACGGCTGGCAACGAGGGCAGCCAGGACTCGATGGCCGTACGAAGGGCTTCCGTGCCGGATGGCGTTCTCGATGTACTTACGCCGATCTGCGCCGTCGGGGTACACGGCTTCGAAGGCGACTGCGTACTCCTCAGGAGAGCCCGCAGCGGGCAGTCCGTGAGCATCGTCGAAGAACGAAGTGATGCGTTCCACCCACAGGGGGTCCCCGGGGTCGATCTCTCGCCTAGGAAGCCTGTTTTCCTTGGCGAAGAGACGAGCCTTGAAGTCCAAGATCATGTCGTAGCCGGTCGGTATATTCGCTGCCGCCGACGCTCCTGCACCGAGCAACCAGGCCAGCCTGGATCCTCGGGCGCTAAACGTGAGGGCGAACGCGCCCGCTGACATCCGCTCGGTCATAACCGACTGCTCTCCTCCTTGCCAGCTCGCTCGAAGAAGTCCTGGTCCACGGTAGTGCCTGGTTGGGAGCCGCTACCGGATTGGTACCCCGCCCCGCGCCCCTTTTCCACGAGCTGCGCGTCTCCTCCGGCAGGGAGGACTGACGTTGTCGTGCGAGTAGTCCAAACTTCAATAGCGTCCATCGCGTCATGTGCTTGTCGGCAATCGCTCCCAGCCCGCGTCTGCCTTTACTCTCCACAGTTGAGTAACGCCGACTTCGCCAACCTCAATGAAACCATGAGCCCCTATCCACACCGCGTCGATTCCCGCTGGGAGCTCAACTGATCGCGTTGGCGGCTGACCTTGAAAGACGACGAACTCGGCCTCGGGTTCCGAGGCATGGATCCAGATAAATAGATGACGCTCGTCCGCCGACGACAACAGAAGTTTCTTCAGGTTGACCTCGGCCTCCCTCGTCACCAGTGTGTTGACCTGATCGACGTTCGACGAGAAGCCACCTCGGAACGTTGGAATTAAACGCGCATGGCCGCTCTGCTGGGCGGGCCCGAACGGTCGCACAGCCAATACACCCAGTCGGGCTAATTTGACAATCGTCTCGACGAGGTGCTTGTTGCCATCCATGCGAAACATTTCTGGTGGCCACTCCGAAACCTCAAGCGAATCCGCAACGCCAAGGACCTCCAGCGCGCCCAGTAGCGGCGGGAGCCGTCGCATTACGGTCTGTACATGGACGCTCCGGCCATTGCCCGCCTGCGCCAGACTAATGTGCCAATCGTTACTGAGGTCCCCGGCATCCCAGTCCCTGCCGAAAGCAGTGGCCACGGCGGCCAGAACCAACTCGTCTTTGGCGGCGGTCACTTCGAGCGCAATTCGCCGTTGCCCGACTATCACGTCAAAGTCCGGGGTTAGATCCGGGGCGCTCTCGACATCAAGGGGATTCGCGACACCACCAAGCGCGTGAGCCACGAGCCCAGCGGCTTCGATCTCTTTGGGACTTAGTTGTCGCCCGGCCATGTCTCCTGCACCAAGGTCAGGTAGCGCGCCAGATCGTCATCAGGAAAGCCGCAGTATTGGGC
>Ga0182024_10022749_pt1 | contig 11281 bp, 10 predicted proteins | sample P32metaG_FD_120480 | JGI IMG/M metagenome (GOLD analysis project Ga0182024, IMG submission 120480) | Permafrost microbial communities from Stordalen Mire, Sweden - P3-2 metaG (Illumina Assembly) | ecosystem: Environmental > Terrestrial > Soil > Wetlands > Permafrost | place: Sweden: Stordalen... | reverse complement strand
TGAACCACATGTTGGGCGAAAGCAGGATGTGCTTCCAGGGAGTGGCGAGTTTGGTAATCGCAGGCGGCTTGATGGTTCCATCCGGGTTGATTCCCCGGATGCGGGCCAGTTCCAGCTGGTTTACACCTTTGTGGTCCTCGGGAATATCGCGGTAGAAGACGCTGAAGGCAATCGCCCACACAACGCCCAGGGAGCCGAAAATGTAGAAAATTGCACGCCATCCGAAGGCGATCAGAATACTTCCGGCGATAAATGGCGTGACCGCTACGGCGAAGCGGCTGAAGAAATGCGTTGTGCCCTGGATCCGGCCGCGTTCGACCCGCGGAAACCAGAGTTGCATTCCGCGGCTGGCAACGGGAAATGCCCCGGATTCACTAAGTCCGAGAAGAAAACGAGCGGCAAACAGAGAACCGAAGCCGAATGCCGCGCCCGTCATGACGGCGGTGGCGGACCACAGCGTCATGATGACGGTAAGCACGCGCTTGGGTCCAAATCGGTCCCCAAACCATCCTGAAGGGACCTGACCCAGCGCGTAGGCCCACGTAAAGGCAGCAAGGATGAGGCCCATGGCGGTTTTGCTGAGCCCAAATTGTTTGGCGATTTCCGGCTGCGCGACGGAAATGTTGCTGCGATCCATGTAGGTGATCAGATACATGAAGCTGATCAGAACGAGGACCAGCCAGCGAGTTTTTGTGGGTTTGGGTGCGGCGATTTCCAGGGTGGCGGGCTTAGGCGACGCGGACGTGGGAGTCGTGTCCAGCATTCTGTCCAGTTGCGATCTTAGAAGGTCCGGGCTTCAGGGCCTAAAGGCCTATTCATTAGGCGATGGTTGTCCGACTTGGAGGTCGGGCCTCCTAAACCTTAACCCCAAACCAGGTTGCGCTAAGCGCTCAAAAGCAAGCGGATGTGTGGAATTCAATCTCGAACTCGCGCAGGCGCGCTCGTTCGGACGCCAACGGTTTCCTTTTCCCCACTTCTAAGTTCCGCACTGGGCCAAACGATGTCGATGGGACGATTTTCCTCGGCCGACTGGTCGGCGGCTTGGTAGACCTGCATGACCATGCGGGCGTGCTCGGGAGTGACGAGCGGCTGTTTTCCTCGGGCCACGCAATCGAGGAAGTGGATCGTCTCGGCCTCCATGGGGCCCGCGTAGACGTGCTCCACTTTTTCGCCGGGCATTGTGGAGAGCGGGAATTCGATGCCGCGCTTCATGGTGTTAATGCTGACGTCGCGGTGCGAATCGTCCACCATGATCGCGCCTTCGCTGCCGACCATTTCGATCCATGTCGACGAAAAATTCGGATAGGCGGGAGGAAGCACCCAGCCGGCGCCGATCGTGAAAACGCTGCCGTCGTCCAGCGTGACGATGATCCAGACGCAATCCGGCACGCCGTGCGTCGGCTGCATGATCTTGTTGACGAGCTGGGCGTAGACGCGCACCGGCTTGCGCGGCTCGAAGCACCAGAGCACGAAGTCGATGTCGTGCGTCGCTTCCATGGCGGCCGGAGAAAGCTTGATGCGGCCCCCGATTTTGTTGCCGAGGTTGCGGGTGATGTGGCGGCTCACAAGGGCGCTGACCGGCTGGCCGATCGTGCCGTCGGCGATCGAGCGCTTGACGTATGCGAATTTGGGATTGAAGCGCTGCGAATATCCGATCGTGAAGAGCAGGGATTTTGCGCGGGCCAGGTCGATCAATTCATCCGCTTCGGCCAGCGTGAGCGAAATCGGCTTTTCGAGGAGAAGGTGTTTTCCTGCGAGGAGCGCTTCCTTGGCCATCGGGTAGTGCACGGTCTCCGGCGTGGCGGAGACGATGATGGCATTGATGTTGTCGTTTTTCAGAAGAACGCGGTAGTCGGTTGTCGCCGTGATGGGCTTGGTCTTGTCCGCGACTTCCTTCAGGCGCGCTTCCTTGATTTCGGCGATGTGCAGTTCGCTCACATAGGGGCTTGCGGCGCAGGTTTCCGCGCGAATGCCTCCGCACCATCCCGTTCCAATGATTCCGATGTTGACCTTCTGCATGGTTCCTCCGCTCAGGATTCCAGCGAATCAAGGAATCGAGAGTTTTTGCATGGGCGCGTTTCAACGGCCCCGTCTCGCATATATGGTAGCTGATTTTGGTTTCCGGGCGCGCCATATTACAACCAGCCGCTTTGGATCGCAACGGTTTGGTAGCGCCGGCGCCCCGCCGGCGGTTTTAAATCTTGTTAGGCCTGCGAAAAACCGCCGGCAAGATGCCGGCGCTACAACTTGAAGCCGGGCTTTTTCGCGAAAGAAATATCTTCCGTGCTAAAGTTGTCGCGCGTTTCAGCGGCGCGAGGAGGATCGGAATGGAGTTCATGGAAAAGCTGCGGCCGTTTACGCTACTGCTCCTGCGCGTGGGAGTCGGCGTGGTTTTCATGGGCAACGGGTATCCGAAATTCTGGGGCCGCCGGCTGGAACATATCGACGAATTCGTCCATGTCGCCCATCTTCCCGCCTACTTCGTTTACATCGCCGGCGCTCTGGAGATTGGCGGAGGAGCGCTGCTCGTCCTTGGGCTTTTTACCAGGGTTTTCGGATTGCTTCTTGCTGGAGAAATGGCGGTGGCCTTGTGGAGGGACGAAAAGATTTTCCAGAACCCGCTGGCCATCGAGATGTACGGACTTGCGCTGGTTTTGGGCGTGGGGGCGTTCGCGCTGGCGACGTTCGGAGCGGGTTCTTTTTCGCTGGATCGCGTGTTCTTTGGCAAAGGAAAATCGCCGCGCGTCGCAAAGTCTTGAGCCTGAGGGTTAAGTACGATGTGGCTCGTGTCCCACAGTAAATTCACTTTTAAACGATCGGGAGATTTTCGATGAGCATCATTTTTGCAGACGCGTGGCTGATCACGATGAATGAGAAGCGCGAAGTGCTCGAAAGCGCAAGCGTTTGCGTGGAGAAAGACCGGATCGTTGCGGTGAGCACGCGCAAGGACCTCGAAAAACGGTTTCCCGCTGCCGAGGTGGTGGACTGCACGGGACGCATCGTGATGCCGGGAATGGTGAACACGCACACGCATCTTTTTCAGACGCTGATGAAGGGCCTCGGCGACGACATGGTCCTGAAGAAGTGGTTCACCTGCATGACGGGACCAAGCGGCGTTCACTTGAGGCCTGACGACGCGCATGCCGCCGCGCTGCACGGATGCGTTGAATCGATTCGTTCGGGCGTGACGACTCTCGTCGATTTCATGTACGTGCACACGCGGCCCGGAATGATCAAGGCCGTCGTGGAAGCATATGATGAAACCGGAATGCGCGGCTTCGTGTGCCGCGGCTTCATTTCCCTGGGCGAAGAATACGGCGTTCCACCCGAGTTAATCGAAAAACCGGAGCATGCCATCGGAGACGCGCGCAAACAGATGCGCCGCTACAACAAGCCGGGCGGTCGAATCCAGGTGGGAGTCGCGCCCAACATGATCTGGGCGGTCGACGAAAAAGGCTACCGGCTAACGCGAAAGCTTGCGGACGAGGAACACGCGTTGATCACCACGCATGTGGCCGAAACCACATTTGAACTGCAAACGGCCGCAACGCGGTACGGCCAGACGGACACGGAATTCTTGAGCGAGATCGGATTTCTAGGGCCGGACGTGCTCGCCGCGCACTGCGTTCATTGCAAGCCGCATGACATCCGAATCCTGAAGCATCACGACACGAAAGTGGCGCACAACCCATGCAGCAATCTTTATCTGGCCTCCGGTTGCCCTCCCATTCCTGAAATGCTGATGGCGGGCGTCACGGTTGGCCTCGCTTCGGATGGGCCGGCGAGCAGCAACAATCACAGCCTGTTTCAGGCCATGAAGTTCGCGGCGCTCATGCAAAAAGGGTTTCATCAGGACGCGACGATTCTCACGGCGGAAAAAGTTATGGAACTGGCAACGATTGATGGCGCACGCGCCGTGGGTCTGGAAAAGGAAATCGGGTCGATAGAAGTGGGGAAGAAAGCGGATGTGATTGTCATCGATTTCAACAATGCGTTTATGACGCCGATCCATCATCCCGTTTCCGCGATTGTGTATTCCGCGCTGGGGAATGAAGTGACGACGGTCATGATCGACGGGCGTTTTGTAATGCGCGACGGGGTGGTGACTGGCGTGAACGAAGCGGCCGTGCGGCGGCAGGCTCAAACTCACGCTGACGATCTGGCGCGCCGCTCGGGCTCTGACAAATTCAAGAAGCGTCCGTGGCGGTCGATGGCGATTTAGCTTTTCATTGCTTCTAAGTGGAACAGGCTTCAGCCTGTGAGGGTTAGGGCTAGCAAGGACCAAAACCCACAGGCTGAAGCCTGTTCCACTGAAATCTAATCTTTCACGTACGGCGTCATCAGGGCTGCGGGCTGGACCGCTTTTCCTCCGAACAATCCCGAGATCGCGAGAATGGTCACGATGTAGGGCAGCGCCAGCAAGAGTTGCGGCGGGACGTGCGTCTCATAGATTTGCAGGGACAATTGGAGAGCATCGCACGCGCCAAAAACCATGGCGGCGACAGTGGCCTTCAGCGGGTGCCAGCGTCCAAAGATGACGATTCCGAGCGCGATGAATCCCTGTCCCGAGACGATCGTTTCACGGAAAAGTCCCACTTGCGCCAGCACCAGATAACCGCCCGCCATTCCCGCCGCGGCTCCCGAAATCAGAGTTCCCACATAGCGCATGCGATTGACGGAAATTCCGGCGGAATCCGCAGCGGCGGGATTTTCTCCGGAGGCCCGCAGAGCGAGACCAAAATTCGTGCGGAACAAAACGAAGTGGGCGACGAAGGCCAGCGCGATCGTCAAGTAAAAGAGAAGGGTCTGGCCGAAGAGCACCGGTCCGATCACGGGAATATTGCCGAGGAAGGGGATGTGCAGGGGCCGGAACATCGCGATGCTCTCCGGCACGGCGGAATTGCCCAGCGCCTTGCGGTACACCGCGCTGGCAACGCCGAGCGCAAGAACATTGAACACCAACCCAGCCACGACCTGGCTCGCGCGCGCCGTCACATACATCCACGCCAAAAGAAGATTTGCCGCGATTCCGACGAGTACCGCGGCGAACAGGCTGAGCCAGATCATTCCGGTGTAGTAGGAGACGAGGAAGCTCGTCAGCGCTCCCAAAAGAATCGTCCCCTCGATGCCGATGTTCAGCACGCCGCTTTGTTCGGCGAACGTTTCGCCGAGAGCCGCGAGCAGCACGGGGCCCGCAAGACGCAAACTGGCCGTGAGCCATGCGACCACGAAAGCGGAAAGCGCAAACTGAGCGCCGGTCATTTGGACACCTCTTCGGCGACGGGCGGCGGAGTGCGGCGCGAAAAAACGGAAAAATTAATTTTGTAATAGCGCAGCGCATCGAACGCCGATACCAGAAGCACCGCGAGGCTTTGCAGGATGAACGTGATCGAGGACGGTATGCTCACTCGCCGCTGCATCGCGTCCGCGCCCACGGACATGCCTCCGTACAAGAGCGCCGTGGGAATGACTGCCACCGGATTGAGCCGCGCGAGAAGGGCCACGATGATTCCGACGAAGCCCACGCCGCCGCTGATTCCGTCCATCACGCGATGCTGCGACCCCAGCACTTCCACCATTCCCGCGAGTCCTCCGAGTCCGCCCGCGAAAAATGCGGCCAGAAGAATTCGCCGCCCGACGTCGATGCCGGCGTAGCGCGCGGCCGATGCGTTGAAACCCGTCACAATCAATTCGTATCCGAGCGGCATTTTTTGCAGCAGCATCCACACGAGGATCGCGGCGGCGATTGCGATCAAAATGCCCGCGTGCGCCCGCGTTCCCGGAATGATGAAGGGCAGCCACGTGGATCGCGGCAGGAGCTTTGTTTCCGGAAGACTTCCGGGCGCTCTCATCGGGCCGGAGACCAGATATTGCAGGATGAAAATCGCGACGTAATTCGACATCAGCGAAATTAACACTTCGTTTCCGCCGAGCCGCGCGCGGACAAGGCCGACGAGACCCGCCCAGATTCCCGCAGCAACAAAACCAAATACAATTGCGAGCGGCAAAAAAAGGAAAAACGGAAGCGGGCCGATGCGCGCGCCCGGGGCCGTCAAAAGGGCCAGCCACGCGGTGGCCGAAGCGCCGATGACGAAGCATCCTTCAAAACCGAGGTAGCTGAATCCGGAGCGCCAACTCACAATCGTGCCAAGAGCGATCAGAGCTAAAGGGGATGTCCGCACCAGCGAGTAGCCGAATCCGCGCAGCGTTCCGAAAGGCTCGTGAAAAAGGGCGAAGTATGCCTGGAACGGGCTCGCGTCATACGAAAGAAACAGGAACGATGTGACGAACATCGCGGCAAGAAATGCACCGGCTGTCGTCGCGAATATTGCGAGAGGAGAATCAGCCGGCGTCAAGCGGCGCTCAAAGAGTTTCGCCATGGCGCGTCTCCTTGATTTGCCGGCCTGCCGCCGGCGCCGCTCCGGGTGCGATTCCCGCCATCATCAAGCCGATTTCTTCCACGGACGCGCCTGCCGCATCGACAACGCCCATGATGCGGCCCTCGAACATCACGGCGATTCTGTCGGCGAGGTTCAACAACTCTTCGAGTTCCGCAGAGATCAGCAGGATCGCCTTGCCTTCCTGCCGCGCGCGCAGCAATTCTCCCCACACCGCTTCGACGGCGCCCACATCCAGGCCGCGCGTCGGGTGTTCCACGATCAGGGCCGCCGAGCCACGCATGATTTCCCGGCCCAGGATCAGCTTCTGCAGATTGCCGCCGGAAAGTTTCCCCGCCGCGAAATCGATCCCGGCCGTGCGAATTCCGAAGCGCGTGACGAGTCCCAGCGCGGATTCCCGAGCTTCGCGAATTCCGCGGAATAAACCGCGCGTGTATTTTCTTTGCAAACCGAGAATCGCATTGTCGGCGACCGACATCTCCGTGACCGAACCCACGTGGCGGCGGTCGGCCGGAACGTAGGAAATCCCCGCGGCTCGATGCTGAGCGACGCTCAGCCTTGTGACCTCGGTCCCTTTGAGAAGCACGCGGCCGCTCTCGATCTCGCGCAGGTGCATGATCGCTTCGGCAAGTTCGGATTGGCCGTTGCCATCGACGCCCGCGATGCCCAGAATTTCGCCGGCGTGAACTTCGAGACTCAGGCCGCGAACTTTTTCATGACCGGTTTCATCCTGGACGCGCAACTCTTCGATTTGCAGTATTGGGGCGCCGGCCTTTTGGTTGGACTTATCCGCGCGCAGATTCACCTCGCGGCCGACCATCAGCCGCGTCAACTCTTGCCCGGACGTTGAACCAATCATCCGCGTGGCCACAACCTGGCCGTCGCGCATCACCGTGACGCGGTCGGCAATTTCCATGATTTCGGCAAGCTTGTGCGTGACGAGGACGACCGAGCGGCCGTCTTCCCGCAGCTTGCGCAATACGGCAAACAGCTGGTCCTTCTCCTGCGGGGTCAACACGGCGGTGGGTTCGTCGAGAATCAAGAGGCGTGCGTCGCGGTACAAAAGTTTCAGGATCTCGACTCGTTGCTGCACGCCTATCGGCAGCGATCCCACAATGGCCGCAGGATCGAGCGCGAGCCCGTGGCGATTGCTTAACTCTTTCAGTTTTTCCGAGGCGCGCTGCAAATCGAGAAGCGCGCCGCCTTCCCGCAATCCAAGCACCGTGTTTTCGACAACCGAAAATCGCCGCACCAGCATGAATTCCTGATGGACCATGCCGATGCCGAGCGCGATCGCGTCTTTGGGGCTTCCCAGGCGCACGCGCTCGCCGTCGATCAAAATTTCTCCGGAGTCCATCGAGTGGAAGCCGTAGAGAATCTGCATCAACGTGCTTTTGCCCGCGCCATTTTCGCCGAGGAGCGCGTGAATTTCGCCCGCCTGAATCGTCAAATTGACATTATTATTCGCCAGCACGCCCGGGAAGCGTTTTACGATGTTCCTCATTTCCAGGGTATGCTTCACCGCGCTCTCCTTTCAGAAGCTGTTACTCCCGAGTTGCCAAGTAATCGCCAGAAGAAATAAATGACGCGGAAAGTCTTCCTGGACTTACGGCACCAAAGCTTCGACATCGATCTTGCGCGATGCGATGTCGCTCCAAACTTTTTGGAACGTGCGCCAATCGTCTGCCGAGACGAGGCGGGGATTATAATCCCCATTCTTGCCGCACTTCTGCAGCCACATCTGATTGACGGGAGGCCGCCACTCGGTGCCGCCCGCGAACGTCCCGGCGGCCACTTCCTGTGAAACACTGATCACCATGCCTCCGAGGTTCATCTCGAAGCTTGTCGCCATGTTGTTCGGAGCGAGATCGGTCTGGTCCGAATAGCAGCCCATGACTTTTACATTCCCGGCCACCGCGCCCTGAATTGCTCCGAGTCCTGTCACGTCGGCCGCGTGCCAGATCACGTCCGCGCCGTTGCCGATCAGGATCGAAGCGGCCTCGCGGCCCTTGGAAGCGTTGTCGTAATCTCCCGTGATGATCGCGAGCGCGCGAATTCCCGGAACCGTCTGCTGTGCTCCCGCGATGAATGCCTTTTTCATGCGGTTCTGGTTCGGATCGTCGTCGCCTCCGATAAAGCCCACGGCCCGTTTTTTTTCTGAAATGAGCGCAGCCAGGACGCCGGCGCCGTACGCGGCGCCGAAGTAGCCCATGTTGACGTACATGATGTTGCGAGGAACTTCCGGTTGCGGCAGGAACGTCGTGACGAAATAGCGCTGGCCGGGATAATCGGGAGCCACTTCGAGCAGCGTGCTGCTGAATTCGACGCCGTGTCCGATGAGGAGATCGAATCCGTCGTCCGAGTAGCCGCGCGCGACCTGGTCCATCTGCGCGATGCTGATATTTTCCCCGTAGGCTGTCTTGAAACCGTATCGTGCCTGAAGTTCTTTTAAGCCATTGTAGGCGAGCTGGCTCCAGCCGCCGTCCGTAATCACTCCTGATAACAGCAAAGCCACGCTGATTTGGCGGTTTGGGTCCGCCCACGCTCTTGAAAGTGCTGACCACGCGAAGGCCGAAGCGAGTGTTCCGGTGAAGGCACGCCTCGATATTCGGCCCATTCGTCGCTCTCCAGTGAAGCTCCAAAGCTGCCATTAGAGCTAGCGAAATTGAAATAAAACTGGTCTAAGCATTGGCAGGATACCATTCCCAGAAGAGCCGGGCTACGGCTGCGTACGCCTGGATGAATCACTTTTTTAGATGGGAATCAACGGAAAGATATTTGATGGAAGAGGGAGCGCCGTCGTAGACCAACGCTGCAACGTAGGCGCCGGCTGGATGATAGGCGGCCATGTGCCAGCGGGGCTCGACGCCTCCGAGGAACTGCGCGGGCTTCCCGGGCAAAAGGCTCACGGAAAAACTGTCGAGAGGGATCCGCAATCCCATTCCGGTGGCTTTCAAATAGGCTTCCTTGCGAGTCCAGCAATGAAAAAATCCTTCGACTCTTGCGTCCGGCGGCAATGCCAGCAGATCGGTCACCTCGCGGACTGAAAAATAGCGCCTGGCGATATCCTCGCCCGCGGAATCCGCCCTCACATGCTCCACATCAATCCCAAGATTTCGGTCTTTCGCAATCGCGTACACGGCCATTTCCGAAGTGTGCGAAAGATTAAAACAAAATCCGCTCGAAGCATTCCCTCCCGCGAGAAAAGGCTTTCCGTGCTCTCCGTAGGAAAACTCCAGGTTTGCCGGGGCTTGATGAAGATAACCGCCGAGCAATTCGCGAAGCAGGCCGCGCGCCACGACGAATCGATTTCTGTCGTTCGCGAAATGAAATCGATCCGCCCGGGCTTTTTCCTCGAGCGAAAGCGTCGTCTCCAAATGGGCAAGAAATTTTTCATCGCGGTCCAGCGCCGCGTGCCACACGTGGATTTCATCCCCGATTTTTTCCCATTCCGCTGAGGAATTTAGAGGCACGGCTCCCCTTTGCCCGCAAGCCAAAGGCCCGTGCACCGGGCATCTTAGACGACCGGGGAGTGGCCTGGGAACGCCAATCGGGAGATTGGCGTTGCCGGGGCGAATTTTTTCGCGTTGAAACTATTTTGCGCGCGATGACTTGCTGGAAACCCGCGCTGCTTCATCGCCATGGATGGACATGGCGCCCTTCGGGATTCCCGGCACTTCGCCGTGCGCTTCAATGCTCCAGCTCTTGGCCATGCGGTTGCCGCCGGCAGTGAGGCAGAAGAATGCCGACAGCTCGATGATTTCCGCGTTGCTGTAAAACTTCCTGAGCTCCTCGTACACTTCCCTGTCTCTTCCGTCATCGAGCGTGAGCGTTCGCGCGTAGTGGAGAGCGGCGCGAGTTTTCGGATCGGGGTGCTCCCAGTTCGGCAGCGCGCAGCTTCTCTTTTCTTCCTCGGTGATGGACGCGGCGAGCGGAGATGTCTGGCGAGCGCAGAATTCGCAGCCGACGATTTGCGCGATCTGGATGCGCGCGAGTTCCTTGATCTCGTGCGGCACGGTGCCGCCACGGTGGAGCATGTCCCAGTAGCGCGCAAACTCCTTGGCCACTTCCGGGTTCTGGCCCATCGTGCGGTACCAGGCCGGAGGAGGGCTTTTCGTAACCTTGGCGCGTTCGATCACATCGCGAAGTCCCGGATCGGCTGCGTCATCCGTAATCTGGGGAACATTTGGCACGTGCGTCAAGGTTGACATCCTGGACCTCCAAATAATTTAGGCGAGCGTAGGATTTGTAGCGTCGGCGTCCCGCCGGCAATTTTCGCGCTCGCGTTGCAGCGTAAACCTGCCGGCGGGATGCCGGCGCTACGAAAACCGATCTCAAGCTGCTCCCGCCGTGAGAAATTCAAACGAGCGGCTCACTCCATCGGCTGAATGCGAACGATGCGGCCCGTGCTGTAGTCAGCATACCAGACGGTGGTCGGCGTCGTGGATTTGTCGACCCAAACCGCGCGCGAGTGCGAATAGGGCTCCGGCATCGCGTACTCCGTCCACTGGCCCGTTTTCGGGTTGAATCGCAGGAATTCACGGCCGTGCAGTTCTCCGCCCCACACTTCGCCATTCTTGTCGGGCTCGACGGAATATAGATCCGTGTAAGGCTCGACAGGCCCGGGCGGATAAAATTCGCGGATCCGCTTTGCTTTCGCATCAAGCTCCACTAGAGTTCCGTTCTCGCCGCCGAACCACGCATTTCCGAATGGATCGAAGCCGCCCCTGCGGCCGGCCGATTTCCGATCTCCGGAATCCAGATTCAGCATCTGGCCTGTGCGGATATCCAGAAGCTCCGCCGAATTTCCAAACGTCCCGGAAATCGCGCCGCCGGCCCAGAAATTTCCGTCCTGCGAAATGATCCCGTCGTAACTGAAGGGG
>Ga0182024_10022748_pt1 | contig 11281 bp, 10 predicted proteins | sample P32metaG_FD_120480 | JGI IMG/M metagenome (GOLD analysis project Ga0182024, IMG submission 120480) | Permafrost microbial communities from Stordalen Mire, Sweden - P3-2 metaG (Illumina Assembly) | ecosystem: Environmental > Terrestrial > Soil > Wetlands > Permafrost | place: Sweden: Stordalen... | reverse complement strand
GACATTCAGATCGGTCAGCTGCCGTTGCCCAACCTGCGCCAAGGCGAAGCGCTCTCCGGCGACTACGGCGTCGAGCAAGTCCTCGAAGTCATGATCACCAACCGCACCCGCGGAGCGCGCGCGATCGCGCTCTACGCCAACCCGCGCGGCGGCCGCGCCACCGGTACGTTCCTCATCGACGGCACCGTCGTGCAAGCGCACGCGCTCCCCGCCTTCTCGCGCTTCAAGATCTGGCAAGAGACGATCAAATCGGGCACCTACCGCCTCATCCGCATCATCACGATGCCGGAAGGCGGCTCGTCATACCCGATGCGGCTCACGTTCGCGCAAGACGACGGCTCGATCGCACCGGGTGCGCCGGGGTCGCCGATTTACTGATCGTCGCTGGTTGAAGGGGTGGGGTGCAGTATTGCGGCGGGGACGCTCGCTGCAGCTGCTTCCTGCGCTTTCGCTCTCTCGGTTCTTCGTTCGTTCACGCCCTCCGGGCTCCACTCACTACGAAACGCCCCGCCGCAACACCGCACCCCACCCCTTCACGCAAGATTGGGTTCGTGCGTCGAAGAACTGGCGTGACCGGGGCTGCTGCTGATGTTTTCTTTACGACGGTGTTCGCTCGATGTTCGTGCACTTGACGGGCGCGGGAGATCGTTCGCGCTTGGCCTCGCACTTCTCGCCGTCGCGGCCGGTTGCGCCCCGGCGAGCGTCCGGGATTGCACGCTGAAGCGCGGGGCGGGAAATTCACTTCTCGCGACCGGCGCGTTCACGAATCATTCGTCGAAAACGATCGTCGAGCTGACCGATGTGCTCTTCTACACGTCGGATGGCATCCAAGGTTATCCGTTTCCGACGCATATCGAGCCGGGCGAGACGGCCGTCGTCAGCAAGGAGCAGCCGATCGTGCGCGGCGGAATTGTCAGGGCCGGCAAGGTGTCTTCCTGTCGTGTGCATGCGATCACCTATGCCGACGGAACGCAATGGTGGGGTCCTTCGGATATGTGAGGTACGTTGGTTCGGTTCTCGCGGTTGTCCGTGCTTAGAAGACGTTTATCGATTCGATGCAGCTTAGTCGATCGTGCGTGAATTCGTTCGTCGCGCTCGATCCGGCGCTGAGGTCAACAACCGTCGTAGATTTCCACGACGGTCAAACGGCCGTGAGTAAAACCGAACGTGTCCCGCTGGGTGCACAGCGGTTTGGGCGGTGTGCCGTTTTCATAGCGCAGCCCTTGCATGTCGGAGCGACCTGGGATGGGCTGCAACGGCGCTACGCCGAACACCCGCATAACCTTCGCCGGCGAATCGCCCAGACGGACTCCCGAATCAGTGGTCACGTTTCCGAGGTCGCGCTGTTCGACGTGAACCGGCGGCGGTGTGACGTCGGCTGCAAGAACGACGGAGAAGTACGAGCAGCACCCTTCGCCAAAGAATGCAATGCGGTGCGACCGGTCATACACGACCGAGCCTCGTGGCGGTCCGGCATCACCATGTGAGAATGACGTTCCGATTGGCGCATATGCCGAAAACGCCCACGCTGAGGTCTTCGCCGTCTTGCGGAAACCGTCGAAGATATGCGTCGGCGTTCGCGACACCAACGGTCCATCATCGGCACCGAGATAGGGCAGCCATCGGCCCAGTGCCTCGCTGCAAACGGAGTGCTTGAAGTACTTCCGGCAGAGCGCTTCGTTCGCCTGATCAGACGTTGGCGAGGCGCGCGCCACGACCGCACCCGCCGTCATTGACATGACGGCGCACGCAAAAGCAAACAAAGCAATCCGCGACCGGCCAGAACGCGTCATCTGCCCCTCCGTCGTCCTTCCATTTCACCTGATCGTCATGACTCCCGTCGCGCCGGAGGTGGGCGGGGAACGGTGCTGTGGCGGGGCGTTTCGTAGCGAGAGGAGCCTGGAAGCGAGAGCGAGCGAAGAACCGAGCGAACGAAGCCGCAGGATGCGGCGCAGAGAGCGTCCCCGACGCAGCACCGTTCCCTGCCCGCCTCAATGCCACAATGTTCAACGCGCGACGCCGCGGTAGACGTCGACCATTGCAGCCGCGGCCGCCGGCCAGGCAAACCGCGCAATATTGGCGGCGCGGCGCGATGCGGCGTCATGTTCGGCGCGCTCGCGATCGGCGAGCAACGCGCGGATGGCGTCGGCCCAGCCGGTGACGTCGTCGGGGTCGACGAGCGGCGCGTTGCCGGCGGCGACTTCGATCAGCGATGAGGAGCGCGCGGCGATGGCGGGGAGACCGGCACAGAGTGCCTCACCGAGCGCGTAGCCGAAACCTTCGTAGCGCGACGGGATCAGCGCGCACGTTGCGCGGGCGTAGAGATCGTCGAGCTCGGCGCGCGAGACGTAGCCGCGCAGCGCGAGGCGGTCGGTGACGTTGAGCTCGGCGGCGCGAGCGCGGACGGTGTCGGCGTAGGGGGTGTGCGGACCGACTGCAATGATGCGGAGTCTCGGGATCGCAGGCAGTGCCTCGATGAGTGCGAGCAAGTTCTTGCGGGTTTCGACGGTGCCGACGACGAGCGCGAACGGATTCTCGTCGGGCGTGCGCGGGATCGTTGCGAAACGCGTGTCGACTCCGGGGTAGACGACGGTGGGCGTTGCGTGCGCGTCGACGAGCGCGGTGTATTCGGCGGCGCTGAAGTGCGAATCGCAGACGACCGCGGCGGCGGTGCGGTATGCGCGTGATTGCAGCGTGCCGAAGTAGGCGCGGGCGTAGGTGCGCGTGTGCGTTTGGACGCGCAGCCAGGCGAGGTCGTGCACGGTGACGACGGTGGGCAGCGTTCGGAGCAGCGGCATCGTTCCGGCGGCGGCGTGCAGCACGGATGCGCCGCTGCGCGCGGCCCCGAGCGGGAGCAGCACTTGATCCCAGAGCACGCGGCGGTCGAAGCGCCAGGGGTCGAGCCACGGTGCGCGCAGCTCGCGCACCTCGACGTTCGCGGCGTGCAATGCGGCGGCGAGATCGCGTTGATACACGCCGGCGCCGGTTGCGGTGCCGACAGTCAGTTGCGTGTCGAGCGCGACGATCACGTCGTGCAGCGAGTGAGCGCGGGACCGCCGACCGGATCGGCCAGCGGATCGCGCGCGGCCGAACCTTGTTGCGCGCGCAGCGCGCGTGCGCGGTCGAGACTGGTGCGTGCGCGCGGGCAATCGCCGGCGAGCGCTGCGGTCCAGGCGAGGCCGGCGTAGGCGTCGGCGCTGTTCGGCACGACCTCGGCGGCGTGCGTGTACCAGCGCGTCGCAGCGGGGACGTCACCGTTGGCCATCGATTGGTAACCGGCGGCGAGCAGATACGTTTCCTCGTTCGGTGCCAGCGCGAGCGCGCGTTCGTACGAGCTTTCGGCCTCGCGCCCGGTCGCGGCACGGTGCGCCGGATCGCGATACCCCTGGGCGGCTTGCAGTTGGCCCAGTCGCCACCAGGCCTCGCCGGTGACCTCGGCGGCGTCGGGCGCATCGCGCAATGCCGCGACGAGCCGTTGCTGGTCGTCGAGCGCGCGCGCGAGATCGGTCGAGGCGACCGCGTCGATCAGCGCCTGTGCGCGCACGACGTCGCCGGCGCGCACGTACTGCGTGACGGCGGCGTCGCGTTGCCCGCGCGCTTGCGCGAGCTGTCCGCGAAGGTCGGCGGTTTGGGCGTCGTCAGGCAGCGTTGCAAGCAGCGACTCGGCCGTGCTCAGATCGCCGTTGTGGAGTGCCGCCGCGGCGCGGGCGCGCGCGCCGCCGATGAGCGGACGCAGCAGTCCGGGGTCGGCTGCGTGCAGCGCGGCCGGGAGCGAGTGGCCGGCGCCGAGATCGCCGTATGCGGCCGACGATGCGAGCTGCACCGCGCCCAGGCCGATGGCCAGCAGCACAACGACCAGGATGATGAGGATCCGCACCACGTCCGTCCCCTACAACGAGAAAGCCCCGGGACCTCGCGACCCCGGGGCGCTGCGCTGCGGATCGGCCGACAGGGCTTACCCTGTCCTGAGCCTGTCGAAGGGGCGAGCGTGGCTCGGCCCGGAGGGCCGAACACGCACTAGAACCGGATCGAGAAGTTCACGTCCTCGCGGTTCTGGTTGAAGTTGTACGTCGGCAGCACGCTGTCGGTGTACTTCTGGTTGCGGAAGAGCGCCGAGATCGAGCTCGTCGTCTTCGGGATGTTGTAAGTGAGCGTCGCGTCGTACTGGTCCTTACGCTCGGCAATGTTCTGGCCTTGCGTGGTCGCATACGAGCCGTGATACGTCTGCGAGTTGTACGACAGCCCGAAGACTAGGTCGCGCGTGACCGGCAGCGTCGCGCCCGCGGCCAGCGTGCTGTGCCACTCGTTGACGAAGTTCGGGTAGAACAGCACCGGCGTCGCACCGGTCGCAAGGTACGCGTTGAGCGCCGCAGCCGATGCGGGATCCGCGCCACCGACGACCGTGTTGAACGGCGTGTAGGCGTACGCGGTCTTGTCGTTGCGATCGAGGTGCTCGAGCGAACCGGTCAGGTTCAGCGCCAGCTTCTGTCCGAACACCGGGATGCCGAACTGCAAGCCGCCTTCGAACTTGTCGAAGCTCATGCGCGTGCCCGACGCGAAGCCCGGCCCGTAGGCGAGTTGTCCGAACCCGTTGGGCGTGAGCTCTTGCAAATGCTGCCCGAGCAGGCGACCCGTGAACGTCGTGTCACCGATGCGAATCGGCGAGTTGACGTTGAGCGTGAAGCCCTGCGTGTTCGGAGCGAACGCACTGAAGAACTGCGGTCCGCTCGCCACGAACGGGTTGAACACCGGATAGATGTACGTCGTCGACGGGTTCAAACGCGAGCACGCGGTACCGGCGCATCCCGGCAACACGGCGCCGTCGAACGTCTGGTTGATCGCCAAGTTGTTCGCGAAGCCGAAGAACTGCGGGAAGAAGTTGCCGCGCCAGAACTGGAACGTCGATGGCGCGGGTCCGAAGTACCGCAGCGGAGCACCGTCGAGGAAGTTGGCGCCGACGGCTTGGTATTGCAGCGTCGCCGTCGCCTGGTTGAGCTTGAGTCGCAAGCCGACGACTGCGGCGCTGTCGGTCACCGCCGGAATATTGTAGAAGTCCGGCGTGAACTTGCTGTACGCGCCTTCACCGAAGATGATCGGGTGGCTCCGATCGCTGCCCATCGAGATGAACGGGATCGGGATCTGCGCGTCCAGACCGAACACCGTGTCGCTGACCACGCCGAAGCCGTTGCCGGCCGCGTTGCCGTTGGGTGCGGACTGCACGAACGTCGTCCCTTCGGAGACCGAGAGGTCGGCGAAGTCGAAGATGCGGCTCACCGAAAGACCGATCTCGGCCCCCGGCATTCCCTTGATCTTCTGGTTGATGCGCGCGTTGAAGTGGTAGCGCTGGTACTGGTCGTTGTTGTTGTACGTCAGGCCCACGTAGGTGATCTGGACGGTCGAGCCGGCCGGCAGCGGTGTGGTGAACACGACCTGATTGGTCGCGTCGATGTAGTACCACGCACCACCGGCGACCGGACAGGCCCCACCGGTCGGCGTCACCGCGGCGGGGCTACACGGCGTTCCGTCGATCGCCGAGACGTACACTGTCCCGAGCTGCGCCTTGCGCGAGAGATAGACCGAACTGATCGGTCCGCCGTTCGCGCTGAACGTGTCGGTGTGCTGAGCGCCGGCCGGCGATTGCGGCGCGCCCGGCTGGAAGTAACTCGTCTGCGGACGGTCGACGATGAAGAAGTAGTTGTTGTTCGCGAACTCACCGCTCGGATCGGCGACGTTCGTGAGCGTGTTGATCATCGACTGATCGATGCGCGTGAACGAGAACTGGAACTCGGTCAGACCGCTCAGGATGCCGCCGATCTCGAAGCCCTTCTCGTACGGCTGCACCGGGTTCTCGTAACCCGGGCCCTGCTGCGTCGCATCAGGTGCGCGATAGGTCAGGCCGAGGCGCGACGACTTGATGTTGTCGAGCTGTCCGTCACGGAAGTAGAGGTTGGTCAGCGCACCCGCCCGCGCGATGTTCACGACCACATCCGGCTGAATCGAGTATTTCGCTTGCGGCGTGAACTCACCGCCGTACTCATAGTTGATGATGTGGATCGGAATCGCGACGGTCAGATTCTCGTTGATCGTGTACGTCAGGTTGAGCTTGTCGTCGAACCGGATGAGATTCCCGGCGCCGGCCTGTTCGAGCGGACTGTTGTTCGACGGTGAGGTCAGGAAGACGTTGACGAACGGATCGATCGCGGCGTGCGCGATCGTCTGCGGAACGCCGTAGCGCTGGCGGAACGAGTTGTTGTCCAGAATCGAACCGTGCAATTGAATCGACTGCGCGAACTTGGTGCGGCGGTCGAGCGCGGCCAGCGCGTCCTCGAGATTGGTCACGCGCACGCCGAGCGAGTCGAGCTCGTCTTTGAGTGCGTCGATGAGCTTCTGAAGCTTGTCGAGGTCCGCTTTCGACGCGAAGCCGGCGCCGTTGGCCTGGAGCTTCGCGATGACGCGTGCGACGAGTACGGCCATCTCGTAACGCGTCAGCGGACGATCGCCCTTGAACTTGCCGTCGGGATAGCCCTCGACCAAACCATCAGCCGCGAGCGACTGGATCGCTTGATACGCCCAGTGGTTCGCGGGAACGTCCGAGAACGGCGTCGCCGAGGCGCTCTGACCCAACGTCAACAACGAGCCTAAGCTAAAGCCCGTTGCGAGGACGAGGGTAGCCAGACGCTTCATCGTATCCTCCGAGATGAGTGGGGCGTGCGCTTTCGTTTCACTCGGACCCTCATCGCGCTTGAACCGATCAGGTGACCGTGTTACCCCGATCGATCTTCGGCGAGAAAACCCGTCGCGGTCTTTACCGCGGCGGGCGCAACGAGGACGCGCTCGATACGAAACGCACGCCGAGGTCGCTATACCGAAGCGAGCGTTGGGACTCCTCCCCTTATGAAGAAGCCTTGAGGTAGCGCTCGGCGATCAGGAGCGCGGCATAGTCGTCGATCGGGCGGTCCGGCAAGAGCATCCCTTGGGGGATGAGGCGCCGCCAACCGCGCGGCGGATGGTCGCGAAAGAACCGGGCACGGGCCAGCAGGGTCGTGCTGCGTTCATCGACCAGCTCGACCGGAAGTCCGAGCTCGCGGGCCAACTCGGCAACCGCCGGCGCGTTGGTCCCGCGGCCGATCGCCGCGACCGAGATCGGCGTCGCCGCGATCAACTCGCGCAGCCGCTCGCGCAAAGCCTCGATAGGGGCGATGCCCAGCGTCAGCGGCGGTGCGTCGAGCGCGGTGAGGATCGCATAGCCGCATTTGCGCGTCCCGGGGTCGAGGCCCAGGACGGCCCGCCGCCCGGCCGCGGGGTTCACGAGCGCGGCTCGAGCGAAACGGCCAAAAAGAAGATACCGGTGTGCGGATAGAGCGGCCCCTCCGAGCGCGCGACGAGCCGGAAGTGCCCCCGCACGCGGGCCAGCTGGGAGACGGCCTCCTCGAGGTGGTCGAACCCGCTCGGGGGACCCAGGAACGGGGCCGGCATCCCGCGCCGGGCGAGCGCATCGCTCGAGCGCTTGACCAGCAACGCGTAATCGGGGCCGCCCAGCGGCCGGCCACCGTCGACGTCGATTTGGGCAACGGCTTCCCCGTTCGCATACAGCAACCGGTCGGACCAGGCGGCATAGGTAAACGTCATGCGTTCGCCGCGGAACAGATTGTTGGGCGCGATCGGCACGAAGAAGATCGGCTGCTGCCCGTCGCCCAGGCCGGCGAAGAAATCGCGCGCCTGATGCAGCTCGGTCTGGAGCGATGCGCGCACGTCGGCGTCGGTCGAGCGTTTGTTGGCCGGCAACAAGTCGAGCTGCTTCGCGGTCTGGTTCGCCGACCGTACGGTTTCGTCGAAAAACGTCGAAAAATCACGCATCTGCTGGGTTTCGCTGTGCGTGATGTCGAGGACGTAGCCCGGCGCGACCGGCGCGCCCTTGAGCACGACGATGCTGCCGTTGCGCGTCGTGTTGAGCTCGTTCTGCTGCGCGGCCGCCTGCGCTTGCAACTGGTTGATCTGCGAGTTGAGCTGGCTCAAGCGGAAAAAGGCCGTGCGCACTTGCTGCGAGCCGACCAACGCGACGAGCGTGACCGAAAGCGCGATCAGCATCCCGGTCGCGACCGCAACGATCGTCGACGTGTATTTCGGCCGGAGTCCGAACAGGGTGAGGCGTTTGCGGCCGACCTGATGACCGACGCGGTCGCCGATGTACGCAATGCCGCCCGCGACGATCGTGATCAGCAGGACCAGCCCTATTCCCGACAGGTCGGTCGCCATGTCAGACGCGCGACGCACGCCGCAGCAGCGACGCGCCGATGACGGTGAAAAGCACATTTGGCGCCCAGGCCGCCGGCCCGGCCAACCACGTCGCAATGCCGCCGATCGTCAGGAAGATCGTCGAGATCACGTAGTACACGAAGACGATCGCGACCGCCAGGCCGAAGCCGAGTCCCATCCCGCCGCCCCGCACCTTGCGCATTCCGAACGGCACCGCGATGAGCGTGAACACGAACGCCGCGAACGGCCGCGCGAGCTTCGCCGCAAAGGTTGCCGCGAACGTGCGCTGCTGGGGCGGCAACAGCTGACCGGAATCGAGCCGCTCCTTGATCTCGGCCCGCGAAAGCTGCTCGGGATTGCTGATCTGGATCGACTGCTTGGCGATCTGGTTTGGGCGTTCGCCGATGTCGACGATCAGATGCCGGCCGAATTGCGTGGTCGTACTGCCGTCGGGCTCGAAATGATAGGTCGTCGACCGTTCGAAACGCCAGGTCGGCGGGTCATAGCGCGCGCTGTCGGCGACGATAAAGTCCTGTGGCTTTTGATGCGCGTCGTAGCGGATGACCGTGACGTCGATCAACGTGTCGGTCGCGACGTCCAGCGCACCGGCGATCGTGACTTGTTTTCCGCCGCCGGGCAACGGCAGCACGGCTTGCAAGTTCGATGCGCCCGGCGAGAGATGTTCGATGACGGCTTGCTGCACGTAGGCGGCCTTGTCGTTCGCCAGCGGAACGACCAACTCTTGGAGCGCGAGCGCGACCAGCGAGACGACGAAACCGACGATGAGCAGCGGTGCGACGACGCGCGCGAGCGAGATCCCGCCGGCCAGCAGTGCGGTGATCTCGCTCTCGCCCGACAAGCGCTGCATCGCCAGCAGCGTGCCGAGCAGCATCGCCATCGGAATCACGAGCAACAAATACTGCGGCATGCTGAGCAAGAACAGCTCGAGCGCGGCCCACAGGGGCGCGTGCTCCTCGGACACGAGCCGTCCGATCGCGATGATCTGCGTGGCGACGAAGATCAGCGTGAACGCCGACAGGCCGAACAGAAACGGACCGCCCAGCTCGGAGACGAGATAGCCGTCCATGATCGTCGGCGGCCACCACGGCGCGCGCGGCGCGGTGTGGCCCAGTCGCGCGACGCCGATCACAGCCGGAAACTTTCGCCCAGATAGAACTTGCGCGCGACCGGCGAGTCGAGCACGTCTTGCGCCGTCCCGCTGACCTCGATGCGCCCGTCGTTGAGGATGTACGCGCGGTCGACGATCGCCAGCGTCTCGCGAACCTGATGGTCGGTGATGAGGATCCCGAGCCCGCGATCGCGGAGCTGACGGATCATCGCTTGAATGTCGGCGACCGCGATCGGATCGATCCCGGTGAACGGCTCGTCGAGCAACAGGAACGCCGGTTCGGTCGCGATCGCCCGCGCGATCTCGACGCGCCGGCGTTCACCGCCGGACAGCGAATCGCCGCGTGCGTCGACGAACTGAGCCAAACCGAACTCCGCCAGTAATTCCGGCAGACGCCGCTCTCTCTCGGCGTACGGCACGCCGTTCATCTCCCAGATCAAACGCAAGTTGTCGCCGACGGAGAGCTTGCGAAAGATCGAGTTCTCCTGCGCGAGATAACCGATCCCGGCGCGCGCGCGCTCGTGCATCGGCGCCCCGGTCAGCGCTCGCGCGCGTCCGTCACGTTCGAGCACGACGCTGCCGCTGTCGGGCCGAATGAGCCCGACGACCATGTAGAACGTCGTCGTCTTGCCGGCACCGTTGGGTCCGAGCAAGCCGACGACCTCACCGCGCCGGACTTCGGCGGTGATCCCTTTGACGACGGTGCGCTTCCCATAGCGCTTCTCGAGACCCTCGAGAACGATGCGATCCTCGTGCGTCACGCCGGCGGCGTCCCGGTCACGTTGACGTTCTGCAGCTTGACGTCACCGTCGATGTGGCGTCCGTCCATCACCAAGCCGTTGGGCGCGGTGAGCTGAACGTTGCCATCGCCGTGGAAGCGTTCGGTATTGCCGTTGTAGGTCAGCACGTCGCAACTGAGCACGCTGCCGCTGCTGGTGCGCGCGTGCACGCCGCCGGTCATCACGATGCTCTTGTCCCGTTCGGTGACCCGGGCCTTCGGCGCGTCGGCGATCGTCGTCGTGCCGTCCTTGTCGACGAAGGTGATGTGCGGCTGGACCAGATCGCCCACGGCTTCGCGGCCCGCGCCGCGCGTGACGTCGTCCGACAGCGCGCGAATCGTGTAGACCTTGCGACCGCGGACCGTCTCCACGATGCGAACGTACTCGCCTTCACCGCCGCGCGTTTCGACGTGGATCGGCACTTGCGTCTCGGTCGGGGCGGCAGCGGGCCGCCGCACCGCCGACCCAGCGCCTGCATGCCCGCTGCAACCGGCAATGGCAAGTGCCGCTGCCAGCGCGAGTCCTGCCCGGTCACTCCAGCGCATCGGTTCGTACTACGGCAAGCGACAGGGGCACGACCTGGAGGCCGAGGACGAAGAACAGGACGATCGTGTTGATTGCCGAGTCGACCAGCAATGCGACGAGCCCCGCCGCCAAACCAAGGGCGACGGCGCGCGCGCGCGGCGGTGCACCGCGAGCAGCACGGAGTACGCGTCGTAGAACGATCGTGAACGACACGGCCAGCGTCACGACGGCGATGATACCGCCGTCCGCTGCGAAGGCTATTGGAAGTGAGTGCGGATCGAAAGCGACCGCGTTGCGGTTTCCCGGAGCCTCCGGCGGGCGGAGCGCGTCATACGTCTTCGAGAATGCCAGCGGGCCGACACCGAGCAAGGGGAAGCGCTCGAAGGTCGTAAGCCCGGTCCGCCAAGCGACCGTGCGCGCTTCGGTATCGCGCGGGTTGTGGTGGCGCGCACCGGCGCCCAGATCGACCGCGATCCCGGCCAGCGCGACGGCGGCGGCCGCGACGAACAGCAGCCGCGCCCGGGCGGCCGACGCGTAGACGGCCAGCCCGACGACCGCCGAGACCACACCCCAGCGCGAGAACGTCACGCCG
>Ga0182024_10022747_pt1 | contig 11282 bp, 4 predicted proteins | sample P32metaG_FD_120480 | JGI IMG/M metagenome (GOLD analysis project Ga0182024, IMG submission 120480) | Permafrost microbial communities from Stordalen Mire, Sweden - P3-2 metaG (Illumina Assembly) | ecosystem: Environmental > Terrestrial > Soil > Wetlands > Permafrost | place: Sweden: Stordalen... | reverse complement strand
TCAAGACAGGCGGCCACCCAGCACTCAAACACCTTACAGCGGCCTTTCCTAGGATGCCCTGCTCAGTGGAACCGGCTCTCTGTCTGGTCGAGCACCGATCTCTTCGGTTTCAAGATACTCCGGGAATTGTGCGGAGTCGTGTGAGGCAAAGTGCGAAGTGGAGGAATCGAGAGGAGATAGAGGTGGAAAATAGTGAGATATGGCGGTGATTGGGGTTTGGGGCTGGTGAAAAAGGGGCAGACCGCTCTGTCCACTATGGGGCCTTTTGAGGGTTTGGACTAGTTGGGAAAGGGACAGAGTGGTCAGTCCCCTTTTTCGAGTTGAGAGTGCCGCTCCTTTTAGTCGCGGCTCGGAACCGATGTTCGCGGTTCAGAAAGAGGTTGAGCGTACTGCTCCCTGACGGTCGCGGTTCAGAAAGGAGTTGAGCGTCGGTAGAAGGTTGAGCGCGCCGGTTCTTTACAGTCGCGGTTCAGAAGAGACGGAAGGCGGGCGGTGCTGGAGGACTTTCTCGACCACTTCTCCCAAATGCATGAATGACTGCAAGTCCGTCGGCTTGCGGAAATATGCGTTCGCCCCCAGCGCCAGAGCCGATTCGCGATCCTTGGGTGAATCCGACGATGTCAGAACAATCACCGGCGTCGCGCTGAAGGCGTTCGTCTTGCGAATGCGCGACAGCACTTGAGCGCCATCTATTTTTGGAAGATTCAGGTCCAACAGAATGAGCTTGGGCGCCTCGGAGCTGGGGCTCTTCTCGGCTCGGTCCAGCAGTTCCAGGGCTTCCTCTCCATTTCGGGCGACGGTCAGTTGGTGGGGCACGCCCCTCTTTTCGAGGGCGCGGCGGACCAGGAAGATGTCGCCGTCGTTATCTTCCGCGAGCAGAATACGGACGACCGGTCGGTCGGTTGGCAGTGGCCGATCATTCATCGGCGCCTGCATCCATGGGAAGAGTGAACAGAAACGTGGTCCCCCCGCCTGCCGGAGACTCGATCCAGATGCGGCCACTGTGCGTTTCTACGATTTTCCTGCAAATCGCGAGGCCCAGGCCGACTCCCGGTATCTCGGAACCGTGCAGACGTTTGAAGGGAACGAACAGGTCGTGCCAATACTTCTGGTCGATTCCGATTCCGTTATCCCGAACCGAGAAAATCCAATCGCCTGAGTTCGCCTTCACTTGGATGTTGATTCGAGGAGCTGTGGCATCTCTGTACTTGAGCGCGTTGCCGATCAGGTTTCGAAACAGCGCCTGCAAGCGCTCCGAGTCACCCAATACCTCGGGAAGCGGATCGTGTGAAATGACCGCGCCGCTCTCGCGGATCTCCCGATCGAGACTCGCGAGGGCCGATCGAAGCGCGACTTCCGTGGGGACCCGCCAAAAAGAATGCCGAGCTGCAGGTAAGGAAACCGAATAGCTGCTCACTCCCGTAAGGATCGGATTCATCCTGGCGACGCCTTCGAGCAGTTGCCGGAAGGTTGCCTCCGCCGGGCCGATTAGCGCCTCGCCCAGTTCGTCGCGCAGGAGCTCGGCCGAGGTCCTAATCGCGCGCTCAGCGGCTCGAAGATCGTGAACAACTCCATCCAACAGCCGTTGGGTTTCCCGCCCGCGCCGGTCCAACTCATTACGGAGACGTTGAATCTCATCGGTGAGAGCATCGGAACCGGTACGCGCATCGGAATCGATAGGAGTATCGGAACCATGCGAGCTCGAAAAAACGGTGCCCGCGCGTCGATCCATCAGGCGTGTACCTCCATCACTATGAAGCGGCGGAGCTTGGCTCCCGCATCGGGTTTGGCCCACCGTTTGGTGTCTGGGAACCAGTGTAGTATACGAGGGCGTCATGACATCCACAAGACCGCTTCCACAGTTTTCCGGGCTACAGCGCTTTGCCGTGCGGCAATGTGTGTGCAATTGAGCTTCCAGTTTAGTCAGGCGCGGCCCGTTTCGTAAGTTGGCGAAATCGCCCATTTGGGCGGAGCCGAGTCACGCCGTTTGGGTGATTCGAAAACGAATGTTGTTTGGTGTATTCTAAGCGTACCTACTCTTAGGAGCCACGGCATGCGCGAATCCACCGGACCGCGATATCAGCTTTCCGCCCCAGTGAGCGCCGTCAAGCTCGAAGAGCGCCCCGGAAGCCGCCTGCGGGATCCGACCGGGATACTGGTTGAAATCCCAACGAATGCCATTGTCGACATCGAGGGAGCGCTGTCGCGTTCGGGTCTCATCACTGTACTGTGGAATGGCGAAGCTTTCTCTGCCTATCACGAAGACTTCGAGAAGAACACCCGGCGGCTTGGCAACGCGGAGAGCTGAAAACAGAGGCACGTTAGTGAGTCCAGGCAGTGCTTTGACCGATCGCCTGGCCGGAGCCGATTGCTTCGCCAGCGACCGCCGGCAGCGTAAAACAGAACGTGGAGCCTTTTCCCAGGGTAGATTCTACCCAAATTCGGCCGCCGTATCTTTCGACAATGCGCTGGCAGATTGCCAGACCGATGCCCGTTCCAGGGTAATTTTGGCCATGCAGACGCTTGAACACGCCGAAAATCTGCTGGGTATATTCGGGGCTTATGCCAATGCCGTTGTCCTGGACGCAGAACATCCAGCCGGTGTGCCGGCGGTGCGCGGAGACTTGAATCCGGGGAGGTTCCGATCCGCGGTATTTGATCGCGTTTCCGACAAGATTCTGAAGGAGTTGAACCATTCGGACTTCGTGCGCGGGAACGGTTGGCAAATCCGACCAGGTGACGGAAGCTCCGTTCTGCTCGATCGCGACCTGAAGGTTGAGAAGCGCCTCTTCCATGACCTTGGCGCAATCGACAGGTTGCGCCGGCCCCTCACTCTTGGACCCGGCTTGCGAATATTCCAGTAGATCCTTCAATAGCTGCTCCATCCGTTGCGCGCCATTGACGACGTAGGAGATGTACTGATCCGCTTCGGGATCCAGGCGCCCCGCATAAGCGGAATGCAACATCTGACTGAACAGAGCCACCATTCGCAAGGGTTCCTGAAGATCGTGGCTGGCCGCATAAGCGAACTGGTTCAAGTCTTCGTTGGACTGGACGAGAGCCTCGTTCGACGCGACCAGTTCTTCGGTGCGTTCCGCCACGCGCCGCTCCAGACTGGCATTCAGCTCGCGGATCTCCTCGTCGGCTTTCTTCCGATCCGTGATGTCGCGAGTCACCTTCACGAAGCCTACGAGGCGGCCGTCTTGATCCCTCAGTGCAGTGAGAACCACGCTGGCCCAAAACCGGGAGCCATCTTTCCGTATCCGCCAAGCCTCGTCTTCGAACCGGCCCGCGGTTGCGGCGGCGCTCAGTGCGGCCTCGACTTCTTCGCGCTGCGCATCGCGATGCCCTTGTTCGGGAGGATAGAAGCCGGACAAGTGCCGGCCAACGATTTCCTCGGTCCGATAACCGTGGATGCGCTGGGCGCCGGCGTTCCAACTGACGATGTAGCCGTCGGTGTCCAGCATGAAAATCGCATAGTCCGCCACGTTCTCGACCAACAGCCGGAACTTGGCCTCGCTCTCGACCAGGGCGCGATCGGCCTTGCGCCGCTCGGTGACATCCCGCAGCGCCGAGATCAGAAGCAGGCCGTCTTCGGTCTGTAGCGGACTCACGCTGATCTCAATCGGAAATTCGACCTGATCCTTGCTCCGGCCCCATAGCTCGCGGGGCAGTGAGGGAGCACCGGGGGAGCCCGGCGCGGCGATCGAACCTTTCGTCCATTCCGGAACCAGAGCCAGAATGCTTCGACCGATCAGTTCCTCCCGATCAAAACCGAACATAGCCTCTACCTGGGAATTCACCAGGTTGATGCGGCCGTCTTCCGAACTGATGATCATCGCATCCGGCGCGGCTTCCAGCAGGGATCGGAATTTCTGTTCGGCCTTGCCCAGCACTTTGGCCTGACGTTCCAGCAAGGCGGTGTTGCGACTCAGTTCGACGAACACTCCGACTTTGGATCGCAGGATTTCAGGGACGATAGGCTTGAAAAGGAAATCCACGGCGCCCAGATCGTAGCCGCGGAACAGATGCTCCTCATTCTTATAGCCGGTGAGGAACAGAATCGGCGTGTGGCGCGAACGCTTCCGCGCGCGAATTAATTCCGCGGTCTGAAAGCCGTCCATCTCCGGCATCTTGACGTCCAGCAGAATCGCCGCGAAGTCATCCTCCAGCAGACGGCGAAGCGCCTCCATGCCGGACCTCGCGAGCACCAACTCTTGTCCGAGTCCTTCCAGGGTCGCCTCAAGCGAGACGAGATTCTCGGGGGAATCGTCGACAAGCAGAAGCTTGACTCGGGGTTGCGCCTGAGCTGCCAGTGCCGCGCTGAGTTCCGTCGTGGTGGCCATGATACCGATCGCGGAGTTTCCGGTTGTAATTCTATGTAAACTCACATTCCCTGTCAATCGCTTGCCCTAACTGTGGCGGATCCGACCCTCGCTACGAAACCCGCTTACGAGCTGGCCGTTGTTTCCGCCAGCTCATGGGCGCGGCTGATCCACACGCGAAGCACGGAAAACAGTTGCTCCAGATCCACCGGCTTGGTGATGTAATCCGACGCGCCGGCTTCGAGACACTTGTTGCGATCGCCCTTCATGGCCTTGGCGGTGAGCGCGACGATAGGCAGCGACCGGAATTGCGGAATTTCGCGAATGGCCTTCATGGTTTCATAGCCGTCCATTTCCGGCATCATGATATCCATGAGCACCAAGTCGATATCGGGCGTCCTCTTCAGGAGCTCGATTCCAGCGCGCCCGTTTTCCGCGTGCATCACGTTGAGCTTGTGGTCTTCAAGAAGGCTGGTGAGCGCGAAGATGTTGCGGACGTCGTCATCCACCACCAAGACAGTTTTCGCGACCAGTGTGGGATCGCTCTGGCGAAGTTGTTCCAGCAACCGGCGCTGTTGCAGGCGCAGCTGGGCCTCGTCGCGATGCACCAGAAGGACGGATTCGTCGAGAAGACGCGACAGGCTTTGAGCCGACCTCACGACGCTCGACCGGGACACGCGCCGCAGATCCATCTGTTCGTCCGGCGTGAGCGCGAGCGCGTTGAACAGAATCATGGGCGGCACGTGCGGAGCCACCGCCGCCTGGAGTTCTTCGATGAGCTGCAATGGAGCGATGTCCGCAGTATCGCCATGGATCACAATTGCGTCGAGATATTGTTGCTGCGCGATTGCGAGTCCTTCGCCGCCGCTTCCCACTCCAGTCATTTCGATATCGGGCGCCGCGAGCATGTCCGTGATTTCCCCCAGCACTTCACGATCGGGACAAACCACCAGCAGCTTCTTGACACGGCTCTGGGTGGAATGCTCAATGGCCGCGAAGGCCTCCGCGAGCGAATCGCCGGTGACCGATTTTTCCAGATACGTCATGGCGCCGAGCGCGAGCCCGCGCCGGCGATCGTCATCGCCGGAGATGATGTGGACCGGAATATGACGGGTGGTGGGATCGTGCTTGAGGCGATCGAGAATGGTCCACCCGGCCGTATCGGGAAGATTGATATCCAGCGTGATCGCGCCGGGCCGGAATTCGCGCGCCAGGGAAATCGCGCTGCTGCCGCGGAGAGCCACCAGCGCCTTTAGTCCGTGCTCATGCGCAAGGTCGAGGAGAATCCGGGCAAAGGTTACGTCGTCTTCGACGATCAGCAGCGCTGAATCTCCGGGGCGCAACGACCCCCGATCGTCGTCGATAACCAGATCCTCCACCAGTTCCTGGCCAACCAGCGGCGTCGAGGGGAGAATCATATCGACGCTGTCCTCCATTTCCCGGGCGGCCGCGTCGAGGATCACGGGACTGGTGGTCAACGCTTCGCTCCGCAGCGGCTGCACCGGGGCCATGTAAGCCTGCGGCAGGTACAGAGTGAAAGTGCTGCCGACGCCCGGCGCGCTCTGCAACCGGATTTCTCCACCCAACAAACGCGCGAGCTCACGGCTGATGGAAAGACCGAGTCCCGTGCCGCCGTACTTGCGGCTGGTGGTGCCGTCGGCCTGTTGGAAGGCCTCGAAAATAATCCGCTGCTTGTCGGACGGAATACCGATGCCGGTATCGGAAACCGAAAACGCAATCACGGCTTTCGCGCGGCCCAGGGTCATATGGGTGTGCGCCCACCCGCTGGCCACCCGGTCTATGCTCAGGCGCACGGACCCGTGCTCAGTGAACTTGAGCGCGTTGGAGAGCAGGTTCTTTAATACCTGTTGCAGCCGCTTCGCGTCCGTATGCATGAGTTCGGACGCCAGGGAATTGCCGAGATCGATGGTGAAATCCAGTCCCTTGCCGTCCGCCACGTGCCGGAACGTCTTGGAGCAATATTCTTGAAGGTCCGTGAACCGGACACCGCCGATTTCCACATCCATCTTGCCGGACTCAATCTTGCTGAGATCGAGAATGTCGCTGATCAGCGCCAGCAGGTCGGTTCCCGAAGTGTGAATGGTCTCGGCGAATTTCACCTGCTTGGGAGTCAGATTCTTGTCCGAATTCTCCGACAGCATGCGTGCCAGGATCAGCAGGTTATTGAGCGGAGTGCGCAGCTCATGGCTCATATTGGCCAGAAACTCGCTCTTGTACTTCGACGTGAGCGAAAGCTGTTCGGCCTTTTCTTCCAGTGCCTTCTTGGCCTGCTCCACCTCCTGATTCTTGGTCTCGACTTCGGTTTTCTGTTCGGCGAGAAGCTGCGCCTTTTCCTGAAGCTCCTCGTTGGTAGTTTGCAATTGGAGCTGCTGGCTCTGTAGCTCTTCGGCCAGGGCCTGGCTCTGCTGCAACAACTGCTCGGTGCGCATGGTCGCGGCGATGGTGTTCAGCACGATGCCGATGGACTGAGTGAGCTGATCGAGGAAGGCGAGGTGAACCTCGCTGAATTGCCCGAACGAAGCCAGCTCGATGGCGGCTTTCACGTCGCCTTCAAACAACACCGGGAGCACGACGATACTGACCGGCACTGCGTTTCCGAGACTCGAGTTAATGCGAACATACTCGCCGGGAACGTTGGTAACCAGAATGCGCGAGCGCTCCTTGGCGCATTGGCCCACCAGGCCCTGGCCGGTCTTGAACTGACGCGGGATATCGCCGTGATCGTCAATCGCATATCCGGCCAGCAGCTTCAGCAGGGTGTCCTCCGATTGTTCGGCGATATAGAAGGTGCCGTGCTGCGCCCCGACCAGCGGGGTCAGCTCGGAAAGCAGTAACTGGGCGACGGTCGCCAAATCGCGCTGGCCCTGCATCATGCCGGTAAACTTAGCGATGTTGGTTTTCAACCAATCCTGCTCGTTGTTCTTGCGAGTGGTGGCCGCGAGATTCAGAATCATCTCGTTGATGTTGTCCTTCAACGACGCGACTTCGCCCTGCGCCTGGACAGCGATGGAACGGGTCAGGTCGCCTTTGGTCACAGCGGTGGCGACTTCCGCGATCGCGCGAACCTGCGTGGTGAGATTCGCCGCGAGCTGATTGACGTTATCGGTAAGATCGCGCCAGATGCCGGCGGCGCCCGGGACGCGCGCCTGGCCGCCCAACTTGCCCTCGATTCCGACTTCGCGGGCGACCGTGGTCACCTGGTCGGCAAACGTCGCGAGTGTGTCGATCATGCCGTTGATGGTGTCGGCCAGCTCCGCGATCTCGCCCTTGGTTTCCAGAATCAACTTGCGTTTCAGATCGCCGTTAGCGACCGCGGTCACCACTTTGGCGATGCCGCGAACCTGCGTGGTGAGGTTTGCCGCCATGAAATTCACGTTGTCCGTGAGATCCTTCCACGTGCCGGCGACTCCTTTCACCTCGGCTTGTCCGCCCAGTTTGCCGTCGGTGCCAACTTCGCGCGCCACGCGCGTGACTTCGCTGGCGAATGAATTGAGCTGGTCCACCATGGTGTTGATGGTGTTTTTCAACTCCAGAATTTCGCCCCGAACGTCCACCGTGATCTTGCGCGACAGGTCACCGTTGGCGACGGCGGTGGTCACTTGCGCGATGTTCCGGACTTGCGCCGTGAGATTTCCGGCCATTGAGTTGACGCTGTCCGTGAGATCCTTCCAGGTTCCGGCAACGCCGCGAACTTCCGCCTGGCCGCCGAGTTTTCCTTCGGTTCCCACCTCGCGGGCGACGCGCGTGACCTCCGATGCGAAAGAGCTGAGCTGATCCACCATGGTGTTGATGGTGTTTTTCAGCGCCAGAATTTCGCCACGCACGTCGACAGTGATCTTACGCGACAGGTCGCCCTTGGCTACCGCGGTGGTGACCTCCGCGATGTTGCGAACCTGGTTGGTCAGGTTGCCGGCCATGGAGTTGACGCTCTCGGTCAAGTCCTTCCAGGTACCCGCCACGCCCCTCACCTCAGCCTGGCCGCCCAACTTGCCTTCCGTTCCGACTTCGCGCGCGACGCGGGTTACTTCCGAAGCGAACGAGCTGAGCTGATCCACCATGATGTTGATGGTATTTTTCAGCTCGAGAATTTCTCCACGAGCATCCACCGTGATCTTGGTGGTCAAATCGCCTCGCGCCACGGCGGTGGTGACGCCGGCGATGTTGCGGACTTGATTGGTCAGATTGCTGGCCATGTAATTGACGCTGTCGGTAAGATCCTTCCATGTGCCGGCCACGCCGCGCACATCCGCTTGACCACCGAGCTTGCCTTCGGTGCCGACTTCGCGCGCCACGCGCGTCACTTCACTGGCAAACCCGTTGAGCTGGTCGACCATGGTGTTGATGGTGTTCTTCAACTCCAGAATTTCGCCGCGTGCATCCACGGTGATCTTGGTGGAGAGGTCGCCTTTCGCCACGCCCGTGGTCACCTGCGCGATATTACGAACCTGCGACGTGAGATTTCCGGCCATGAAGTTGACACTGTCGGTAAGATCCTTCCAGACGCCGCCAACGCCCTTCACCTCAGCCTGGCCCCCCAGCTTTCCTTCGGTTCCGACTTCGCGCGCCACGCGCGTCACTTCGCTGGCGAAGGCGTTGAGCTGGTCCACCATGGTGTTCGCGGTGTTTTTCAACTCAAGGATTTCGCCGCGCACGTCCACCGTGATTTTGCGTGAAAGGTCGCCTTTGGCGACCGCTGTCGTAACTTCCGCAATATTTCGCACCTGGCTGGTCAGGTTACTGGCCATCGAATTGACGGAATCCGTCAGATCCTTCCACGTTCCCGCGACGCCATGCACGTCGGCCTGGCCGCCCAGTTTCCCTTCGGTGCCGACTTCGCGCGCCACGCGCGTCACTTCCGACGCGAAAGAGCTAAGCTGATCCACCATGGTGTTGATGGTGTTCTTCAGCTCCAGAATCTCGCCGCGCACTTCCACTGTGATCTTGCGTGAAAGATCGCCGGTGGCTACCGCAGTGGTGACCTCCGCGATGTTGCGGACCTGGTTGGTAAGGTTGCTGGCCATCGAGTTGACGCTATCGGTGAGATCCTTCCAGGTGCCCGCAACGCCCTTGACTACCGCTTGCCCGCCGAGCTTGCCCTCCGTTCCCACTTCGCGCGCGACGCGCGTCACTTCGCTCGCGAACGCATTGAGCTGATCCACCATGATGTTGATGGTGTTTTTCAGCTCGAGGATTTCGCCGCGGACCTCCACCGTGATCTTGCGCGACAAGTCGCCATTCGCGACCGCGGTAGTTACGTCGGCGATGTTGCGCACCTGAGCGGTGAGGTTGCCCGCCATGGAGTTGACCGAATCCGTCAGGTCCTTCCAGACTCCGCCGACGCCTTTCACTTGCGCCTGCCCGCCCAGCTTTCCGTCGGTTCCGACTTCGCGGGCCACGCGCGTCACTTCACTGGCGAATGAATTGAGCTGGTCCACCATGGTGTTCATGGTGTTCTTCAGCTCCAGAATTTCTCCGCGCACGTCCACGGTGATCTTTCGCGAAAGATCGCCGTTGGCCACGGCAGTGGTCACCTCGGCGATGTTACGCACCTGGTCGGTGAGATTGCCGGCCATGGAGTTGACCGAATCCGTCAGATCCTTCCAAACGCCGCCGACTCCCTTCACTTGCGCCTGGCCGCCCAGCTTACCTTCGGTACCGACCTCTCGCGCTACGCGGGTCACTTCGGATGCGAACGAATTGAGCTGATCCACCATGGTGTTGATGGTGTTTTTCAACTCCAGAATTTCGCCCCGCGCGTCCACAGTGATCTTGGTCGAGAGATCGCCCTTGGCGACAGCGGTAGTGACGCCGGCGATATTGCGGACCTGATTGGTGAGGTTACCGGCCATGGAGTTGACACTTTCCGTCAAATCGCGCCAGGTTCCGGCGACGCCTTCCACCTCCGCCTGGCCGCCCAGCTTTCCTTCGGTTCCGACTTCGCGCGCCACGCGAGTCACTTCCGATGCGAACGAGCTGAGCTGATCCACCATTGTGTTGATGGTGTTCTTGAGTTCCAGGATTTCGCCGCGAACGGTCACAGTGATCTTTCGCGACAAGTCGCCTTTGGCGACAGCCGTGGTCACTTCGGCGATGTTACGAACCTGCGCGGTCAGATTCCCGGCCATCGAATTCACCGAGTCCGTGAGATCCTTCCACGTGCCGCCCACTCCGGGCACATCCGCCTCACCACCCAGCAGGCCATCGGTGCCGACTTCGCGCGCCACGCGGGTGACTTCAGCGGCGAACGAGCTGAGCTGGTCGACCATCGTATTGATGGTGTTCTTCAGCTGAAGAATCTCACCGCGCGCGTCAACAGTGATGCGGGTCGAAAGGTCCCCTTTCGCCACAGCCGTGGTTACTTCGGCGATATTTCGAACCTGATTGGTAAGGTTCCCGGCCATACCGTTCACTGAATCCGTCAGATCTTTCCACACGCCCGCGACGCCCTTCACTTCCGCCTGGCCGCCGAGCTTGCCTTCGGTACCCACCTCTCGCGCCACGCGGGTGACTTCCGCGGCGAATGAGCTGAGCTGATCCACCATGGTGTTGATGGTGTTCTTGAGCTCCAGAATTTCTCCCTGTGCATCCACGGTGATTTTGGTGGTTAGATCGCCCTTTGCGACGGCGGTAGTGACGCCCGCGATGTTGCGCACCTGATTGGTCAGGTTGCTGGCCATCGAGTTGACGCTCTCCGTGAGATCCTTCCAAGTCCCGGCGACGCCGGTGACCACGGCCTGGCCACCCAGTTTCCCCTCAGTTCCCACTTCGCGAGCGACGCGAGTGACTTCAGAAGCGAACGAATTGAGCTGATCGACCATGGTGTTGACGACCCGCGCAGTATGGAGGAACTCACCGCGGAGAGGCCGGCCATCGACCTCGAGCGACATCGACTGCGACAAGTCGCCCTTGGCTACCGAACCGATCACGCGCGCGACC